>Ga0187784_10004270_pt1 | contig 11554 bp, 7 predicted proteins | sample 1015_SJ02_MP15_2_FD_132964 | JGI IMG/M metagenome (GOLD analysis project Ga0187784, IMG submission 132964) | Tropical peat soil microbial communities from peatlands in Department of Meta, Colombia - 1015_SJ02_MP15_20_MG | ecosystem: Environmental > Terrestrial > Soil > Wetlands > Peat | place... | reverse complement strand
TGAGACCCAATCCATGAAATCGATGCTCATTGCCGTGGGCGGCAACTCCCTGATCCGTGCCGGAGAGAAGGGTACTGTGTCGGAGCAATGGGCGAACGCGCGCAGGACGGCGACGGCTATCGTGGAACTGATACGGTCGGGCTTTCGCATTGTCGTCACGCACGGCAACGGCCCGCAGGTGGGCGCGCAGTTGCTTCGCTCCGAACGGACCTCCGATCAGGTTCCGGGACAAACCCTGGACGTTTGCGGAGCTGCGAGTCAGGGAGAGATTGGCTATCTGCTGGCGCAGTCGCTGTGCGACGAGCTTTCGATGGCAGGGTTCACGGTTCCGATCGCCAGCCTTGTCACTCAGACTGTGGTGCGCATCGACGATCCCGCGATGCAGGATCCCACCAAGCCCATCGGTCCGTTCTATACCCGCGCGGAAGCGGAAGAACGTCAGCGTCAACTGGGATGGCATATCGTCGAAGACGCCGCTCGCGGCTACCGGCGTGTGGTCCCGTCTCCTGAGCCGATCGAGATCGTCGAACTCGAAGTGGTTCGCTCCCTGATCGATCGCGGAGTGCTCGTGGTCGCCTGCGGCGGCGGGGGAATTCCGGTGGTTCGGTCGGGCGCCGAACTGAAGGGTATCGAAGCCGTCATCGACAAAGACCGCGCCTCCGCGCTCCTGGCTTCGGAGCTGGGGGTCGATGTTTTTGCAATCTCAACCGACGTCGACGCCGTCTACCTGGATTACAAAAAACCCTTGCAGCGGCGGCTGCGCAGCGTTACAGCGTCGGAGTTGGAAGAATACCTCCGTGCCGGCCATTTTCCCCCCGGGAACATGGGACCGAAAGTGGAGTCGGCCCTGCGCTTTCTGCACAACGGCGGAAAGGAAGTCATCATCACTTCCTATGAATATTTGATCGAAGCGCTTGCCGGCCGCGCGGGAACGCGCGTTGTTCCGGATGCCTCGCCAACCAGCGCGGTTGCAGAAACACAAATTCCATTAGGAGTTAGCGGCCGATGACAAACCCAAATGTCGCCGTTTTGAAAACGATTTCTCCGAACGACTCGCGAGAGAAGCGGGAATCTTCGTCCAGGCTCCAGCACGTGATCGAATCGCAGCAGTTCACTCTGCCGCTGTTGACGGAATTGTTTCACCGCTCACGCGGCATGGAGCGAGTGGTTGCCCGCGGCGGCACACTCGAATACCAGAACAAGATTCTCGCCAACCTCTTCTATCAGCCCTCGATGCGTACCCGGTTCTGCTTTGAAGCTGCCATGTACCGGCTCGGTGGCAAGGTCCTTTCGACCGAACAGGCTGCGTCATTTTCTTCCGAGGTTGCCGGAGAACAGGTCGAGGATTCGATCCGAATCATCGCCAATTACTCCGATGTAATTGTCGTGCGTCATCCCCAGGCCGGTGGCGCCCAGCGGGCTGCGCAGGTTTCGCCCGTTCCCGTGATCAACGCGGGAGACGGCGAAGGCGGCCAGCATCCAACCCAGGCCCTGCTCGACCTCTACACGATTTACCGGGAACGGCCGCTGGTCGGGTTGAGCGTCGCGCTCATCGGAGAGCTGGACCGGGGCCGCACCGCCCGGTCGCTCGCCTACCTCTTGGCAAAATTCGAACGCGTCAAACTCTTTTTCGTCGCTCCTCCCGAGCTCCAGATGAAGCCTGACATCCTGGCTTATCTCGATGAGCATGGCGTGTGCTACGAACTGGAGTCGGAGATCGATCGGGTGATCGGGGAGGCCGATGTCATTTATCAGACGCGTATTCATCCCCAGCGCGTCCCCGATGCCGCTTTCGTAAAACGGTACGCCATTGACTCGATTTTGCTCCGCCGCTTGAAGCCCGACGCTCTGATCATGCACCCGCTGCCTCGGACTGTGGAACTGGACAAGACCGTGGACAATGACCCGCGCGCCCTCTATTTCCGCCAGGCTGCCAATGGACTCTATGTGCGCATGGCCTTGCTGACCATGCTTCTGGACCAGGAATGAGAATTCAGGATCGATAGGAGATCCCATGCCCGCAGAAGAAACCACTTTGACGCAGGAATTAATCGACTTGGAAAACAGTTTCGGCGCCCACAACTACCATCCTCTGGATGTAGTGATCGAGCATGCCCAGGGCGTTTGGGTCTATGACGTCGAGGGCAATCGCTATCTCGATTGTCTGGCTTCCTATTCCGCCTTGAACCAGGGACATTGCCATCCCGAAATCCGCAAGGCGCTCATCGAGCAGTCATACCAGGTCACTCTGACCTCGCGGGCATTCCGCAATGATCAGCTCCCGCTGCTTTGTCGGGATCTGCACCAACTTACCGGTTTCGCCATGGTGCTGCCTATGAATTCCGGAGCGGAAGCCGTGGAGACTGCGCTCAAAGCGGCCCGCAAGTGGGGAGAAAAAGTAAAGGGGATTCCCCAGGGCCAGGCGGAAATCATCGTCTGTGCCAATAATTTTCATGGACGAACCGTCACCATCGTCAGTTTCTCCAGCGACTCGCAGTATCGCGATGGCTTTGGCCCCTTCACGCCGGGCTTCAAGATCATTCCCTACGGTCATCCTCAATCCCTGCGTGACGCGATCACACCCAATACTTGCGCTTTTCTCGTTGAACCCATTCAGGGCGAAGCCGGAATCATCATCCCTCCGGATGGATACCTCCGCGATGTCGCTAGGACCTGCCGCGAAAACCGCGTGCTCCTGATGTGTGACGAAATTCAGTCCGGCCTGGGACGAACCGGCGAACTCTTCGCCTACATGCACGAAGGAATCAGCCCCGACGTGGTTATCGTGGGCAAAGCGCTAGGGGGTGGGTTTTATCCAGTTTCCGCCGTGCTGAGCTCGCAGGAAATCCTGGGTGTCTTCCAGCCCGGCGATCACGGCAGCACCTTTGGCGGCAATCCGCTGGCCTGCGCGGTGGCCCGCACCGCACTCCGTGTGCTGGTCGAAGAGGGCATGATAGAGCGTTCCGCCAGCTTGGGGCGCTACTTCCTTGATCGGCTGCAAACGATTCAAAGCCGGGCCGTGAAAGAAATTCGCGGCCGGGGTCTCTGGATCGGGATCGAACTCTACGGCCCTGCCCGCCCTTATTGTGAAGCCCTCAAAGAAGAAGGCCTGCTCTGCAAAGAGACTCATGACCGCGTGATTCGCATCTCCCCTCCGCTCATCATCACGCATGAAGAGGTGGATTGGGCCTTCGAAGGCATCCGCAAAGTGCTGGAATCCCGCTGAACCTCGACGATTGCGCCACAAGAAAAAAACCACTCTTGCGAGCGGTTTTTTAGCTCTGGCTTTTCTTTCGCTAAACAAGAGCGCGAGCGTGCTTGGCCGTGAATTGTTTCAGAATGTCAGCCAACCCCGGGCGCGTCAGATCTTCTACCTCGTAGGCAACCCGCAGGCTTGGCTTATTAAGCCGGATCAGGCTGGCCAGGTCAATCGGCGTGGCCACCAGCACCAAGTCACAATCGGCTCGATTGAGCGTTTCTTCCAGTTCGTGTTGCTGCATCGGACTGTATCCCATGGCCGGCAACAAGTTCGTGATGTGGGGATAGTTTTCATAGGTTGACCGTATCGATCCGATGGCATAGGGCCGCGGATCGACCAGTTCCGCCGCGCCACACTGCCTCGCCGCCACTACCCCAGCGCCATACGGCATTTCGCCGTGGGTGAGCGTCGGACCGTCCTCCACCACAAGAACGCGGCGTCTCTTGACCAGTTCCGGCGAGGCAACCGACACCCGGCACGCCGTTTCAATCACCGTCGCATTCCGGTTCGTGGCATGAACATTCTGTCTCACCGTCTCAACGTCCCGGGGAGCCGCTGTGTCCACTTTGTTGATCACCACCACTCCTGCCCGGCGCAGGTTGACTTCGCCCGGAAAATAGGCCAGTTCATGACCCGGCCGGTGCGGATCGACGACCACGATTTCCAGGTCCGATTTATAAAACGCAGTATCGTTGTTGCCGCCATCCCAAATTACCAGGTCTCCTTCTTTCTCCGCCTGCCGTAGAATCCGCTCGTAGTCCACGCCGGCGTAGACTATCGTTCCTTCCCGCAGATGGGGCTCATATTCTTCCCGCTCTTCGATCGTGCAATGCTGCAGCTCTAAGTCCTTCATCGTCGCAAAGCGCTGCACCGCCTGCACCGCCAGGTCGCCATAGGGCATCGGATGCCGGACCACCACTGGCTTCCATCCCTGGCGTTTCAACTCTGCCGCGATCAGGCGGCAGATCGGGCTCTTCCCGCACCCGGTCCGCACTGCGCAAATGGATACGACAGGAACCAGAGACTTGATCTGGGTTTGCTCCGATCCCAGCAGCCAGAAGTCAGCTCCGCTCGCAACCACCCGCGAAGCCAGGTGCATGAGATTCGGATAGGAAATGTCGCTGTAGGAAAACACGACCGCATCGACACTGCGCTCCCAAATCACCTTCTCCAAATCCCTTTCTTCATAAATCGGAATGTCGGCTGAATACAGGACGCCCGCCAGTTCTTTGGGATAGCACCGGCCCGCAATCCCCGGAATCTGGGTCGCGGTGAACCCCACGACGTGGTACTCGGGCTTATCCCTAAATACGACGTTGAAATTGTGAAAGTCTCTTCCGGCGGCGCCAAGGATGAGGATTCGCTTCGCGGTCACGACCGCCTCCTTTTTCCCTTCTTGTATTACAGTCCAGGAGGGAGACCCGAGGCCGTGACCATAGTCGCCTTAGAAAGTGATGCGACTCACAACACGCGGCGATTGCCTGGTAGGAACCGGATGCCCTGCGGAATCAATGTCATGCGATCTCAAGTCAGCTGCTGGATTCCGGCTGCGCCAACGCAGCGCTAGAACACCACTTTCAATGCCAGCTGAAGCACGCGCGGTCCCCCTCCGCCGAGGCCAGGATTCGTCTGGGCCACGTCAGGGGTTTGAGTGAGCTCGCCGCCCGACGGTGTCAGCGGATTGGGAATAATTCCTGTCGGCGGTCCTTCATCGACGAACCCGGGAACAATCGTGTGATTGGGCTGGGCAAAGTTGGGGTGGTTGAGAATATTGAAAAACTCCGCGCGCAACTGGAGGTTCACGCGCTCGGTCATTTGAGTGTTCTTGGTAACGGAGAAATCCAGGTTCTTATAGCCAGGCCCGTAAATGGCGTTGCGGCCAAGATCACCGGGAGCGTTGTAGGGCTGCACGAAAGCGTTGAGATTGAGGTAGCCGGTCGTGGCATTCCAGTTGTGGATGATCGGATCGACACCGGGGATCAAGTTTGGCCGCTGATTGTAATACGCGTTGTAGGGAACGAACGTGTCGTTGGCCAAGGCGATGGGAATCGGCCGTCCGCTTTGCAGGCTGGCGATCCAGTTCACCTGCCAGCCCGAACCGAACTTTCCAGCGGAATGAAACGCCGGAACGGCATAGTTGACCGCGCCCGTGAACCGGTGTTTGGTATCGAACGTCGAAGGTCCGTGCTCGGCTTTCAGGTTCGAGGGATCCTGCGGAAATGCCGCGCCGGGAGCGAAGTCGATGCCATCCGATGCGTCATCCAGCGACTTTGAAAAGTTGTACGTCGCGAAACCCGAAAATCCGTGATTGTTCTCCAGTCGAAGCGTTGTTTGCAGCGAGTTATAGTTCGAGAAGCTCAGTGGGCCAAGCTCGTCAATCTGGTAAAAGTTCGGATTCTGCCCGTACTCGTTGAGATCGGTAAGGCGGACGAGTTTCGTCCCCTTGCTGCCCACGTATCCGATTTCGAACGATGTGCGTGCGTCCAGTTGCTGCTGTACGTTGACATTGAAATTCTGAACGTAGGGGCTGTGGAACTTCTCCGGCACCGCGAAAATGTTGTACGGGCCGCTGGTGGCGACGGTCATGATGGGGGCCCCGGCGTCAGCGCCGATGAAAGCGTTCGCGTTGAAGTTCATGGGCAGCACAGCCTGCGGGCCAACCGGATTCGTTGCCACGCCCGCCGAGATCGTGTAGTTGGCGATGAGAATGTCCTGGGGCACGTAATCGTAGTAAATGCCATATCCGCCGCGCACCACCGTGTTCGGCAGCGCGTTCCAGGCAAAGCCGATTCGCGGGCCAAAATCGTGAAGATCGCGCTGATAGAGGCTGCTGCTCAAGCCGTCGGTGCCGATCATGTCGAGCGTGCCATCGATCGGGTTGTAGTTGGAAAGCAGATTATGCGCCTCGCTGAGCGGGCCGAAATACTCCCAGCGCAAACCCCAATTCAGAGTGAACTTGGGCGCAAGGCGGTAATCATCCTGCCCGAAGAAACTGAACCCGTTGTTGAACGTGTCGCGATGCGTGTTGCCGGTATCGACCGAAACCGAGGTGCAACAGTCCGTCAGGTCCTGCGTCCCCCCGGTGTAAAAATTCGCCAGCGCATCGACGATCGGGTCACTGCTTAACCCCACCCCCGCGGTGAACTGAAAAATCCCGCGCTCCAGATTATCGTTGAAGTTGCTGATCGCCGCGCGCCTGAACTCGCCTCCGAATTTCCAGCTGTGCTTGCCCGCAATCCACGTGAAGTTGTCGAGCGCCTGAAAACTCTGGCTCGTGCGTCCGCGGGGAACGCTGTACCCTATGGCTCCTAGGTTTTCGATACCTGTGAAATCGAACTCGGGCAAGCCGAGCTTGCCAGTACCGAAGTTGAGCCCGTAGCTTTCCGGGTTCCAGTTCGCATTCAGCGAGCTGAAGGAAGTGGTGTAGCGGCTATAACCAAAACGAACTTCGTTGATGCGAGAGGCGGTCAGCGTGGAAAGCAGGCTGAGCGAGAGAACCTGAACCCGCGTGGGCGAGGTTTGCGCGAATGCGGCCAGCCGCGAGCCCGTCCCGTATCCTCCCGGCGAGCCAAAGGGAAAGACCTGGTAGTTGCGGGCGAAAGCATAACGTCCGCTCAGAATCTCTCTGTCCGACAGGCTGTGGTCAATCTTGCCGATGAAGTAGTCGCCGTTATTTGTATCCTGTACCACGCCCGGAATCTGGTTGACATTGCTTTGGGGATAGAAAGCGAGAATCGCGTCCAGACCAGGATTGATCACGCCTCCCGGATTGAACGTTTCTGCAATCGACCTCGCTTCTGCTATCTCGGCTTGCGTCGGCACCAGCAGCAGGAAATCCGACCCGACGTTTTCGCGTTGTCCTTCGTAGGAACCAAAGAAAAACGTTTTGTCCCTCACGATCGGTCCGCCCAGCGAAGCGCCAAAATTATTGTTCTGAAAAACCGACTTCCGCGCTTCCGTATTGAAGTAGTTGCGCGCGTCGAGTCCGCTATTGCGCAGGAACTCATAGCCGGAGCCATGCAGTCTGTTCGTGCCCGAACGCGTCACGATGTTCACCACCGAGCCGCTGTTTCGTCCGTATTCCGCGCTGAACTGCGATTGCAGGTTGAATTCCTGAATCGCGTCGATCGGCAGCAGCGAGGCCGGTGCGCCGCCAATGCCGGTTTGGTTGAGCGCAGAATTATTGAAGAACGGATCGTTGTTGTCGGTTCCGTCCAGCGTGTAGTTGTTGGAGCGGTCCCGGTTGCCGTTGATGTTGAACTGCCCGAAACCATCCTCCGTCCCGGCAACCCCGGAAGGGTCGACCGTCGTCCCCGGAACAAGCGCCACCAGCTTTCCGAAATCGCGTCCGTTCAGCGGCAGCTCGTTCACCAGTTGCCGCTCCACCACTTGCCCCAGCACGTCGCGTGTACTCTCCACCAACGGCACTTCTTCCGCTGACACCACAATGGTCTGGCTCGCTCTCTTCAGGCTCGTCAAGTCAAAATCAGCTGCGGTGTCAAGACCAACATTGACTTGCACGTTCTGCGCTGCCGGCGCCAGTTGCGCCGCCTCCGCCGTCACCGTGTACTCACCCGCCGGCAGTTCGGCAATCACGTACGCCCCATCCGGGCCGGTGGTGGCTTCGCGTTCAAGCCCGGTCGCAATGTTCTTGGCAACCACCTTCGCGTTGGGCAAGACTGCGCCGCTCGGATCCGTAACTTTTCCTCGAATCGATCCTCGAAAGCTTTGCGGGAAAGCGAAAGAAAGCAATAAGCACAGCAACACGACGATTGCCAATATGAAGTAAATGAATTTTGCGCTACCCATAGATTTCTTCCTCGAATGATTCGTTCGCGCAGGCAAGTACCAACTGCGCTCTTTCGTTTCTTTCAACCTGGGCTAAGGAATATCCTCCCTTAATGCCCCTTGCGCGCGATAAAAATCGGTTGCGGAGGCTGAATGTTATAAGCTGCCGCAAAATTGCCCTGGTTGAGCGCAAAGCTGGCGCGGCCCCGCGAATCGATATATAGCAACGGCCGCTTGAGCGGAACGTCGCTGAAGGTCTTGACGAAGGGCAATTGAATTTCCTGGCTCCCGATCGTAACTTTCAACGAATCGCCCCACTGGTACCCAAGCTTGAAAAAATCTTCCGCGCTGATGTTGGTGACTAAATTTCCAAATGGGCCGTCCAGCGCAATCACCTCACCCTTCAGACCGTGTTCATCCACCGTGGCCGGGCGAAGTTCGAGACGGACGAAGGTCGTGAGTTCCGGACCAACCTGGGTCCAGTCATCGCCCCGGGCCAGGTGCGCACCGACCGGCGAAAAGATGTCGCGGCCGTGAAACGTAGATGAGATTTTTGCCCCGATCATCCAGTCTGAATTCGTGATTTCGCGAATGCTTTCGACGCCGTCGCGGTCCGCAACCATCGTGATCAGTCCGTTATCAGGAAGCACAAAAAACTGCCCGCGTTTGGATTTGACCACGATCGCTTTGCGCGTGCTGCCCACTCCGGGATCGATGACAACCACAAATACGGTTCCACTGGCGAAGTACGGCGACGCTCCGAACAGGAAACGGGCGCCGTCCGCAATCGAATAGGCAGTGACCTGGTGAGTAAGGTCCACAATGCGCAGGTTCGGCGCAACGCCATACATCACGCCTTTACACAGGGCTACCGAATCGTCGACCACGCCAAAATCGGTCATAAAAACCACGGTCGGTGGCACGGCCGTTGAGCTCCGTGTCGTCTGCGCGGCCAGCGCCGAACCCAGCACGAGCAGAACCACAACCAATGGCAGCCATGATCTGGGAACCCTGCGGAAGGCAATCAACACCGGCCTCCATTCTCGAAGACTCTTCGACTAGAGATTATCGCGAGCGCAAGGGTAAGGATACGCGTGCCGCTCGGACATGCCGCAGAAATCCACCTGACGCTTGCTTTATTGGGACTGGCTATTGTACCGGACTCAGGATCGTACTCGCGAGCGCCGAACGCACGCCGCCCGATAACCGGCTGCGGCCAGTTTCAAACTGGCCCACAACCGATAACTTCAGTAACTGGCGACCACCACCGCTTAACCGTAGACTGCACTTGATGTACAACCACGTTCAACGCTTTGCTCGTACCAGAATGGTTCTGCCCCTGCGGGTGTGGCTTGACGACGGCAGTCAGGAAGATTCGCCTCCCCACTGGGCTCACACCATTGATACATCGGACATGGGATGTCGCATCGGCGGTCTGCGCGCCCAGCCTTCTCCCGGCCAGATCATCACCTTGCAGAGGGGGCAGATCAAAGCTTTTTTTCGCGTCATCTGGAGCCGTCAGCTTCAGCCGCGCGAACATCAGGCTGGCGTTGAAGCCTTGAATCACAACCTGAACATTTGGTCCGTGGATCCTCCGCCGCTTCCACCGCCAGCAGCGCGGGCGAATTTGCCGGCAAGTGAGGCTTCCCCGTCAGCGGTTTTTTCCAAAACGCTTCCCGCCGCCAGGAAGATTACACGCGCCCGTGTCACCGGCATCCATCGTCGGATCCTTTGGTACTCGGCTGTGGCCTTAGTGTTATTCAGTGCGGGCCTGGCATCCTATTTTTATCTTCACCTCTCCTCGGGCTCGCCATCCCTCGCCGTCCTGCACCGTCTGCCTCCGCCCACCGCCCAGGATCTCGCGCGACTTACCCCCAAACCGCGCTCCCTGCCACTTTGGCTCAAAAAGCCCTTGGATGCGTCGGCTCCCCGTCTACAGGTAGACGAAGCTCCTATTGGACACGTGGTTTACCCCGTCGCCCCGGATAACTCCATCACCGGCAAAGTTCGCCTGCAGATTGTCGTTGCCGCGAACGGCTTGGTGAAGCAGATCCATGTCGTCAGTGGCGAACAGGCGCTCGCGGAGGCTGCTGCGCGAGCCGTGCGCTTCTGGCGCTACGCTTCCATGCCAACCGCCGGTTCCGCAAAAGATCGTGAGACCAGCGTGACCGTTAGCTTCCTGGGCTCCGATGCCGTCTCCCTGCAATATCCTCATTCGCAAACGGCCAGCCGGTCGCTCAAAAACAACTAAGCCTGCTCTGTTTCAAATCAGAAAGTCACGCTGAAAACGCAAAGCGGCAGCGTGTCAAATTCCACTGCACATGCGAAACTGGTTGCGCATGAAGGTTGTTGCCGTCATTCCGGCGCGGCTTACCTCCACTCGCCTGCCTCGCAAAATGCTGCGCGAAATCGCCGGTGTTCCCCTTCTCGCCAGAGTTTATCGGGCCGTCTGCCAGTCCCCGTCGCTGGACACCGTGGTCGTTGCCACCGACTCGGAAGAAATCCTTCAGTTCTGTGATAGGCACAAATTCAACGTTCGCATGACGTCCGCCGCCCACCGCTCCGGCACCGAACGCGTCCACGAGATCTCCAACGTCATCGCCGCCGATTTCTATCTGAACATTCAGGGCGACGAGCCACTCACCCGCCCGGAGCATATAGAAAGTCTCATTGCGCTCCTGCGTGACCCGAAGGTGGAAGTGGCCACGCTGAAAACGCCCGCCTCAGACGCGGATCGCGCCAGCCCCAACGCGGTGAAAGTCGTAACCGACCGCGCCGGCCGCGCGCTTTATTTTTCTCGCGCCATCATCCCCTATGATCGCGATCAGCTACGGCCCGTCTACTACAAGCATCTCGGGTTCTATGGATACCGAAAATCGGCTCTCGATCAGTTCGTGAATTGGCCCGAGTCCCCCCTCGAACAGAACGAGCGCCTTGAGCAACTGCGCTTCCTCGAGAACGGCGTCCCGATCTACGTTGCCGAAACCTGCTTCGACACCGTGGGGGTCGATACCGAAGAGGATCTGCGGCGTGTGGAAGAAATCCTGCGTGCTTCCGTGCGTGCTGGTTCCCAAACCTAGGTTCCCAAGCCTAGCCTTGCCGCTCGCGGAACACCGACGACCGGCGCTTTCCTCGTTAGTGTTCCCGCGCCCAGACCTCGGCTGCGGCTACGCGCCTGGCAATTGCAGGATGCGAATGGAAGAGCCACTCTACCCACCGCGAAGGCGTTTTTTCCGCCAGGTTCTGTTCCGAGAGCTTGTTCATCGACGAAATGAAAGGTTCCACGCTGGGCACCGATTCAAAGCAATATCGGTCCGCTTGCCGCTCATTGAAACGCGAATACGCGTTCAGCGCTGGCATCAAAACTAGCGATAGCGCCGCCGCCACCAGAATCAGCAGCGGCAGGTTGGCAAAGTCCGATGGCGTCTCAAAAAGGTGGCGCTGTTCCACGCTATAGCGCAGGACTACATTGGCCAGCCAAAACCCAAGCAAGGTTACGCCGGCTTC
>Ga0187784_10004269_pt1 | contig 11555 bp, 11 predicted proteins | sample 1015_SJ02_MP15_2_FD_132964 | JGI IMG/M metagenome (GOLD analysis project Ga0187784, IMG submission 132964) | Tropical peat soil microbial communities from peatlands in Department of Meta, Colombia - 1015_SJ02_MP15_20_MG | ecosystem: Environmental > Terrestrial > Soil > Wetlands > Peat | place... | reverse complement strand
TTGGTGACCTTGTCGAGGTACGGATGGGGTGTCGCCGTGCCGAGGCCTTGATAGTCGGCGGCGACCACGGCGTAGCCCATATCCACCAATGTCGACAGCTCAATCCAGCCATATGCCACATCTCGCATGAGAGATGGAGCACAGGGCCGCGCCACACCGGTTGTCCCGTGAGCCCAAGCGATCACCGGCCACCCAGAGGTCGGTGGTTGGCCTGCAGGCAGCAGTACTACGGCACTCGCGGGAACAATCCCTCCCTGCGGGGATCGGCTCTGATAGAGAATCCTTACAGCCGTCGTACCGGGTGGGAGCAGCAGGTCGCGTGCCGGCTGTGAGCGGATCAGATCGCCAGGCCTTCCCTTCTGCAGCGGCTCCGGGGTGTCGTAAAACGAGCTGCGCGGCAATAGGTCTGCCGCTTCGCTCGCCAGCTCCACTCTTCGCGCTGCCGAAGGATCGATTTTGCACTCCCCGGTATCCGGGTGATCGAAGATGGAGGCCGCGGCAGCATCCGCTAGTATTGCCGCGCTCGCAAGAACACAAAGGTGGCGTACACGACCGCGCCGCCTTTTCTCGCATTGCGGTCGCGCTGAATTGGTGGCGCGCACAATCTCTCCTAAACGACTTATAACGTGCGTGCCTTTAGCTGCTCTGACCCCACACGATTGCGCAACTCGGAGGCAAACCCAGCATCGCCTGGCGGCAGCTCCTGGATAGGATTGGCATCGGATGCTCGGTGGCCGAGGGTGGTCAGTGGATGTAGGAGTGCCTCGGTGAGCTTCGCCGAGACCCTCACAGCGCCTCCGAGTCCTACATTCCTCCGAGGCGGACGCGAAGGGTTGAAATAGGTACCGAAAACCCGATCCCAGATGATCGTCGCTTCGCCGAAGTTAGTGTCGGTTTCAATCCGGTGCGGGCTGTGATGCCAACGATGCAGGTTCGGGGTACTCAGGAATTGATTAAATATTCCGCAGTTTACATCTATGTTTGAGTGAGTCAGCAGCCCGACGAAAACATTAAATGACGCGTACCAGAGCGATATTTCTGCCGGCACGCCCAGAAGGACAGGAATCGGCGCGCCAATCACGACCGACTTTACAACGTCAAGCGGGTGGAATCTGCCGGTGTTGACTACTGACAAACGGGGTGCGGAATGATGTACCGCGTGAAATCTCCATAGAAGCGGTACCTTGTGTGCCCATCGATGAGCAAGATGGTTGCCCAGGTCCCAGAGGAGCACGCCGCACACGATCTGGATCGGATAGGGCCAGTGTTCAGGCCATAGGTTAAGGGAGATCCGAGGCTCCATGAGTTTGATCGCCCAGGTCAACGCCCAGAGCAGCGCGACAGTCGCAATCGAGTTCGCAGCGACGCCGACTACGGTCAGTACAATGTCATTCCTGAGCTGACCATCATTCTTAAGCCATTCCTTCTCAAAGGGGCGGGCCCGCTCGACAAAGACAAGGATGAGCAGATAGCCCCAGTACACCACCTGGAGAGCTATGCTCGCATCCCAGCCCACGGCCTTCCACAGCCAGGCCCATACGCAGAGCGGAACCCCGAGCAGAAGGGGATAAAGTGCATTCGATAGCAAGGGCGCCACGCGCTCCGAATTCATCCCGCGACTCCTAGCCCCATTCGCATCGCATCCGCCGCTACCCGGCCGCGCAGGCAAAGCAATTTAGCACACCACCAGTTCCGCTTCACGCCTCACATCGCAGGCTTTCGCTCCGTTGGGGCCGTGCCCCTCTACAGTCCCTGTGACAGTCTCGCCAAAGAGACGCCGGGGGGCGCTTGCTCAATCCGCAATGAGAACTGCATGCACCAAGCGTGAAAGCGGAGGAGGACACCGCGCAATATTATCGGTCCAGGAAGACGAATGGCGGGAATCGGGACAGCCTGGCTCTGTCGCGAGCGGCAGGTATTGGCCGACAGTACCCCCGAAGCCCAACGTTGAAGGTCGCGCGAACTCCTGACTCTCCTCTCAGTGCCGGATGGTCGAATGGACAGCTTGACCGGCGCGTGTCCTCGTGGTTTGCTGCACGCGTTGCTTGCGGGCCGTCGCTCACGGCAGCTACGCACACCCTCCGTCGAGAGGCGCTGCAGCGGATTCATCCGTCACGCTCGACGCTGGTTCGTAATGCCAAGGGCGCCTCTCCGGAGGTGCCTTATGCGTGTCTCTCAGAACCGTAGGCCTGTCGGCCGTGTCGTTGGATTGTGGCGTTACCCCGTAAAGTCGATGGCCGGGGAGCCTTTAGCTGAAATCGGGGTGTCCTGGCATGGCTTCGCAGGTGATCGTCGCTGGGCCTTCATTCGAGAAGGCGTTACACAGAGCGGATTTCCGTGGCTCACGCTTCGCGAACGCGAGGACATGAGCCACTACACGCCGTCATTCGTCGATCCGGCTCAACCCGACCAGTCGCCGGTGATCGTGCAGACCCCCTCGGGGGCCATCTACGACGTCATGGATGTGGCACTCGCAGCGGAGCTCTACCCTCAGGGCGCGCGCGTCATCAAGCAAAACCGCGGCATCTTTGACACCTTCCCACTGTCACTCATCACGACCCAGACGATTGCCGGGCTGGGTGAACTGGTCGGCGCACTGCTCGACGTCCGGCGTTTTCGACCGAACATCCTCGTAGAGGCAGTCGATGGAGCTGCCTTCGTCGAGGACGGCTGGGTAGGCTGCGTGCTACACGTCGGTGGCATGAGCGTGCGCGTCGATAAACGCGACGGTCGTTGCGCCGTTATCACGATCAATCCGCTGACCACTGAACGTAACCCCACGATCCTGCGCACGGTGGCTCACGATCGCGGGGGCTGTCTCGGCGTCTACGGCTCAACCGTACAGCCCGGCCGCGTAGCGGTTAACGATCCCGTGTTTATCGAGTCTGGGGCATGACCTCGCGCCGTGTGGCATCCGTGAACGGCCGGTATAGGGCCATTTGGAGATCGATCGCGACGGTCCGGTGTTGGCCGCGAGGCCCCCAACGCGGTCGGTTCGTGAATGTCTCCGATGGCCGCATTTGCGGTCAAGTCGATCCCAACCGGCTACCACTGCTCGCGACCGAAGGAGCCATTGGTGACCGTCAGCTGTGCGGAGTCGCAAATCGCCGAGTACGCCGCCAGCTACTCGTCGCCGTCGCTGTCCTACATTTGGGCACGGATTAAGGATCACAAGGTCGCCCAATGGACGCTGGCCTACGCCGCGGCTGCGTATACGTTGCTGCATATTGTCGAGATGGTGAGCGAGGCCCTTGACTGGCCCCATCTCATCCCGCGCATCGTCACGCTGAGTCTCTTCCTCGGTGCACCCGTGGCCGCGACCATCGCGTGGTACCACGGTCACAAGACTAGGCACCGGGTGAGCGGCGCGGAGCTTGCGATCCTTTCGGTTCTCCTTTTCATCGCCGGCAGTGTGTTGTGGTTCTTTGGACGCCCAGCGCAGGAGCACGTTTCGCCGTCACAAGCGCCCACCGCGAGCTCGACACTTTCGGCGTCCGCTCCGCCAGAGAAGTCCATCGCAGTGCTGCCGTTCCTTGATCTTAGCGAGAAGCACGATCAGGAGTACTTTGCAGACGGCATGGCGGAGGAGATCGCTGATCTGCTCGCGAGGATTCCCGCGATCAGGGTTATAAGCCGGACGTCGTCGTTCCAGTTCAAGGGCCACTCCGAGGACTTGCGCACGCTCGGTGCCAAGCTAGGTGTGGCCCACGTGCTCGAAGGCAGCGTGCGCACGTCCGGAGATCGCGTGCGCGTCACCGCGCAGCTCGTCGATGTGAACGATGCATCACAGCGCTGGTCGGGGTCCTATGATCGCGACCTCGTTGATGTGCTTAAGGTGCAAGATGAGATCTCATGGGGACTTGTCCGAGCGCTCGAGGTGTCGATGGGCGCCGACGAGCCTAGGCGCCCATCCCTCAAGAGCGTCGACGCGTACGCCCTCTATCTGCGAGGGCGGCACGCCTTCGGTCGATACGACAAGGCAGGGTTCGATCAGGCAGCAAGCTATTTTCGACAGGCCATGGAGCTTGACCCCGACTCCGCACTGGTGCCAGCCTGGCTCGCATTGGTGTATTTCAACTTCGCATCTTTCGGGCTTGTTCAGCCTGACACGGGATACGAGGAAGCACGTCGCTACGCCGAGCGCGCGCGTATGCTCGACCCGCAATCGGAACTCGCCGCAGCCGTACTCGGCGCGATCTACGTTGTGCACGATTGGAACTGGGCTGGCGGGAAAGCCGAACTCGACCGCGCACTCACGCTCGCACCGGGTAACGCCCGTATCATTCTATTCCACAGCATCGCGCCGATTGCTCTTGGCCAATGGGAGGATTCTCTTCGCGATCAAAACACTTCGGTCGCTCTCGACCCCCTGTACGCGCCCGGCTCGGTGACTGCTGCTCTACGATGCGGACCTCGCCCGAAAATTGCTTTTTGACATCGAATGAGCGCTTTCCGGGAAGCTCCGGGAGGCTGCCCGAACGGCAGCATCTGGCCGCTCTCACCCGTATCGCGTCTTCTGACACAATGGTCGTGCTGAGCGGATATGGCTCGATATGGAGGATGAACCGTGTCGCGAGTGCTTACAGGCAGCTGCCTGTGCGGGAACGTGAAATACGAGATCAACGGCGACTTGTTCATGGCTGCCTATTGTCACTGTTCCATGTGCCGTAAGGCCCATAGTTCCGCCTTTCGTCCTCGTTCTCTCGTGTGGGCGAAAGACTTCCGCTGGGTACGAGGCAATGAATTCGTTGCTGATTACAATTCGTCGCCGGGGGTGCATCGCACGTTCTGCCGGAACTGTGGATCGCCTTTGATCGCCTTCTCGGATCAATACCCGACGATCTTCAATCTCTCGCTCGGAACCCTCGATGTCGACCCTGGGATTCGACCCGAGGCGCATTGGCACGTCGCTTCCAAGGCGCCATGGTTTGAGATAACTGACAGCCTGCCTCAGTACCAGGAATTTCCCCCAATGCCGACCGATACGAAGGCCTCCTCGTAGCGGATTACCGCGATGCCTCGTCGGTAGGGTCGAGGGCTGGCGCGCCGGCAGAGGGTGAGCCCCGCCACGTTTCCAGCCCCCGCCACATCGAACGCAGCGTGCGGAGTTATCGCACTGCGCTCTCGTGTGTGGTTCACATCAAGGGTTATGAGACCAGATGGCCGCGGAGGGCCCAACGCAGATACCGACCGTCGAGTGACCGGACCTGGCCGGGCTCTGTCATGCGTGACGCTCATGCCGGATGACATTGAAGCCTTCATCGATTGCAGGGGGATCGAGGTGCACCATGACTTCTTCGAAGTCAGCTTCCGTTGTCCATTTCGCGCCCGGCGGCCCTGGTTCCTTTGCTTCAGTTGACGCTTACAAAGTTCGTCAGATGCCACGATGAAGTGAAGCTCGTGGTCGGACCCCGACATTTCGATCAACTGCCGAAACCAGGCTCGCTGCCTCCTCGTGTTGGCGGGAAAATCGAGTACGACCGAAACCCCCTTCGTCAGCAATGCGACGATGTGCGGCGTGAGGACGCTCTGGAGTCGGGTCGAGTACTTCAGGAAGGCCGCGAGGTCGACGAACTCACCGGGATATAAGGCCCCCAAAAGACCGTCCTGTGCCAGGTGCACGGCATCTTCCCTTGCCGCGAGCTCCTTCGACAGCGTCGACTTGCCCGCTGCCATCTTCCCGCAAATAAATAACAGCTTTCCTCTCCGATGTGTGCCCATCGCGCCCTCAACGCCCGCCTGCCGTTTAAGATTCTGATCGGCTCATCAGACTCCCGCTACTGGCCGAACATGCACTATCGACCCCGAGCGGTCCGATGGCCTTCCCTGATTGCTTTGAATGACCACTCCACGGCGGTGAATCTGCAGGCACGACGGTCCCGATTTGGCTGCGCACTGATGGTGCGGCGCGGAGTGCGTCCGTCATTTTTTGGCGACGCGATGACCCGTCTTAGCATTGATGCTGCGTTTTGCCGTACATGCTGGGGCGCGTGTCTAAAGTCGCCGCGAACGGCAACCGAATCGAATAGATGCCGGGAGAGTGCAGCAAACGATCACGAAGCTCGTCACAGAATCATTAGCGGGCGACATCCCTTTCTGGCCGTGGTCGGTCTCCTGTTGGTAAGCTTGCCATGCATCGGCACTGAGCTGCGCGGCCCGCATGGAAGAATACAATCCGTATGCTCCTTCCCCTGCATCGCTCGCCGGAGCCGCCGCCACACCGGGCCGCGTCGGTGCCTGGCGCGATGGCACGGTGCTGGTACTGTCGCTGAATGCACCCCTCCCGCACCGCTGCGTCAAGTGCAACGAGCCGGCGGAGGAGCCGACCAAGAACCGTAAGGTCTACTGGCACAACCCCTGGCTCTATCTGCTGATCCTGCTGAACATATTGCTGTACGCCATAGTTGCACTCTTGGTCCAGAGGAAGGCGGTCATCGCCCCGCGCCTGTGCTCAACGCACAAGTCACGTCGGCGCATCGGCATTGCTATTGCTTGGGCACTACTCCTCTCCGGCGTAGCAATCCTGGTCCTGGGAGCTGGGCAAAGCTATCGCGGCGGCGTCGTCGCCGTCCTCGGTGGCTTGCTTCTGATCTTGGTTGCGGCGGTGGTAAGCACGATCGTCACACGTATCCTGCGCGTGCAGCGCATTGACGCGAAGTATGTGCGCCTCAAGGGCTGCGGAACGGCGTTTCTCGACAGCATGCCGCCGTTCGTCGGTTGAATCTCCGCCCAAGAAGCAAGCCCGTGCAGTTAGCGATTCGGGCGGCGCGCTACTGGGATAAGGCGGCGGTAACATGCGAGCGTCCGCTCCGGGGCACATATTTCGGCTGCCGGTGTGTCCGCAGTTGGCCGTCCGGACCCTTACGCAGCCAGACTGTCAATGTCTCCGAGCATTTCGGACGCGGCCTCTCGCGATGGATTCGCCCATATTCGGTCACGACCCACACCGAGCGTTCACCAGCGCAGGACGCGGACGTCGTTCACTTCCAGACCTCGATTGAAATTTCCCGAGTAGCGGCGCTTCGGCGCATAATTTCCCGGTGTCCGTTCCGTGAAGGCATTCCCAAATGAATTCGCGATCCGACATCGCGTTGGTTCTGGCTGCATGTGCGGTAATGCAAGGATGCTATCTGGGAAGCGCACCGATGACTTACCTGTCTCCGCAACCGCTCGGCGGCGACGGCGTCATGGCGGAAGGTCAGGGTAAATCCACGTGCATCAATAACTCCCGTCTATTTACTCACACATGGGCATCGGTGACCGTTGCCGGAAACACCTTTTGCTTCACGTCGCCGAAGCGCGAGGACAAGACGCGTCGTTTTGACGACGACAGCAACCCTTGGATGTGTGCGGGCCGCAAGTGGGCGACGTTAGGAATGGAAAAAAGGCGACGCATTATTTTCTTCGTTACCGCCGAAGGAGCCGACCTGGCGTATGACCACGCCGTTGCCGCACTCGAAACACACGGGCGAACGTATAGTGCTAAGCCCATGGTGCATATCTATCCAGCGGTGAACATGCCGAACTACGCATCGAAGCCCAAGGCCATATTAGCCATCATTTTTGACGAGGCATGCGACTTCGACGCGAGCTACCGCCTCACCCTGAGCGGGATCACCTCTGGAGGGCAGGTGCTCCCGATTCAACCGGTAGACTTCCGGCCCACTAAGGAAAACTTTCCGATTGGCGCAGATTAATCTCCCTCTCTTGAGCCCACGGGCGAGGCCCAACCGCTTCATACTGGGCCGGTTTGCTAACGTCGATTTCGAGATATTTGGCGGCCATACCGAATGACGACTGTTGGCCGTCCAGACCGTTACGCGGCCGGACCGTCAACGTCTCCGAGGGTGGCGGAAGCCACCACTCGCGATTGATTCGCCCATATTCGGTCTCGACCCTGAGCGGTCGTTCAATCTTGCGCGTCTGCTGGGCCAGTAAAGGGGCGAAGCGGACATTCAGGGGTGAACGCGCCCGTTTTTCTTTGTCACCCCTGGTAGCTGACTTGGTACGCTGCTGTAATGGCTGCACCCAAGACCCGGATTCCCGTCGAGCACATCACCCGCGCCATTCTTGTGCTGCGTGGGCATAGGATCCTGCTGGATACGGAGCTCGCGACACTCTACGGTGTTACGACCAAGCGCCTGAACGAACAGGTACGACGCAACCGCGAACGTTTCCCAGCGGACTTCATGTTCCAGTTGTCTGCGGACGAGGCTGCGGTTTTGAGGTCGCAAATTGCGACCTCAAAACCGACGGGGCGAGGTGGTCGCCGCTATCATCCGTACGCTTTCACCGAGCATGGCGCGATCATGGCGGCGACCATACTCGCCAGTCGCCGCGCTATCGAGATGAGCATCTATGTCGTGCGCGCGTTTGTCAGGTTGCGCGAACTTCTGAATTCCAATCGGGAATTGGCACGACGATTTGAACAGCTCGAGGCGCGACTCGATAAGAAGCTCACCGAGCACGACCAGGCCATTGCCGCCATCCTCGCGGCTATACGCGAACTCATGCAGCCACCCGAGTCCCAGCACCGCGGAATCGGATTCACTGCCGATCTCGAGCGTAAGAGCTGAACGGCCGCACTTGAACAACCGTCTGCGCGGCTAGATCATGTCGTATGCTGGATGGCCAGAGCGGAGGAATCGATGGCCGAAAATGACTTGAGCTGCAGGCGCCGACGCATCGTCGTCGCACCGTCACCGAGCAACCCACGGCTGCGTTCGCCAGTGCTCAATGTGGAATGCGCTGAGGATGAAGAAGTCGAGTGGTTTTGGACAGAGACAGCAGAGGGTCGCTTCGTTTCCGGATACTGCATTGTACCGAAGCTGCGCGAAGCAGCGAGTTGACGCTCAATCCTGCGACCGCTTTTCGGCAGCCCAACCGATGTCCGTCGGATGCCTGGTTTTGGCCGGGAGTGTTAGTTGCCGGTACAGGCAGAGCTTCGATCAACACAGCCTGCTCAGGCCCGTTTGGGCCGCCGAACCACGTTGGACCAAAAACGGCTAAGGCTTTCGGCAGCCCATAGACCTGTCAGCGCCCGCGCATCCTTTCACACAACTTGGGCGCACGAGCTTTGACGCCTTGCTGCAATCGCGACCCGAAACGTTCGCCGGAAAGCTGATGGTCTGCGATACCACCTTATTCAGTTCCACAGCTGGGGGTAGCGGGCCTCTGAACAGGAGAGGGCTGCGAAGAATTTGCGCAAAAATTGGAGGAAACTTTTTTCCCAGTTTTAGTGGGTTTCTTGGCTTAAGCGGACGCGGCACACCGCAAATAAAAGCATAAATTGCTGACGGAGTGGGACTCACATCCAGTTGCGAAAGCGCCTGAAAACAAGCGTTTTCATCTTCTGGCGGAGAGGGTCGGATTGCTCGCGGCTTCGCCGCTCGTCCCTCGCATACGCTCGGGACCGCCGTCGCGAAGACGCTCCGGCGTCCAAAAGCGCTTCGTGCAAATCTTGCGCGTCCGAAAGAGCTCTACGCCCACGATCTCGAGCCTACCACCACACTCCCTCGCACAACGCGCTTTTGTCGAACCCAGGTGGGTTCGTCCACACACCCCTGCACCTGGTGAAAATAAAAGGCCCCAAGAAGGGGCCTTTTATTTTCACTGGCGGAGAGGGTGGGATTCGAACCCACGTGCCGGAATTACCCGACCATCCGATTTCGAGTCGGCGCCGTTATGACCACTTCGGTACCTCTCCGACTGAGCACTTGGAAACTTGAGATTTACTCGAGTTTGCTGCGTTAACTTAAACCTTTTGCCGTTAACTTAAGCGTTCTCGCGCCATTGACTTAAGCATATTCGCTCTGTGAGACGCTAAGCGACTCGACTAGAAATGCGTTTGTCAAGGGTCCTTTTGCGTCGACAAACGGTTATTCTACCCCAAACGGCATAGGGGACGCTTTCGGCAAGGGGAACCAGTCGTGCCTGAAGGGATCTAAAGCGGCCGTGCGAGAAATAAACGTTTCGAGCAATTGGCGAAGGTGGACAAAACTCAGCGTTGCGGCTTCGGCCGTAGTGATGCTGGGGACTTGCTCACCGTTACCGAGCTTGATCGACCAGATCAAGACGCTCGGCGAGCTTCGCGTGGTCACACGCGTTGGTCCGCTATCGTACTATCTCGGCCCGGGAGGCACCCCGCAGGGCCCGGAATATGAGCTTGCACGCCGCTTTGCCGATGAGCTCGGCGTGAGGCTGCAGATCACGCCGGTGCACAGTTACGGCGAGGTCTATGCCGCCCTCGCGTCCGGGCGGGCCCATCTGGCGGCTGCGGGCCTCAAGGTGCCGGTCCGGCCGATTGCGGGCATCGAGTTTGGCCCTGTGTATCAGCGTGTGCGCGAGCATCTGATTTACCGCCGCGGCGCGGCGCGCCCGGGCTCGCTCGCGGAGATTGGTGATGGGGATCTCGAGATTCCCGCGGGCAGCGCCTATGCCAAGGCGTTGAGCGCGGCGCGCGATTCGCTGCCGGAGTTGGTATGGGTGGAGGACGCCACCACGAGCTCGCAAGCGCTGCTCGAGAGTGTGGCGGACGGCACCATCGATTACACCATCGCCGATTCGACGGAGTTTGGCTTCGCCCATGACGCGCACCCGGACCTGCGCATCGCGTTCGATTTCCCGGGCAGTCACTCGCTCGCGTGGGCGGCGAGCGAGCGCTACCCCGAGTTTCTGCACGACCTCGGCTTCTACTTCTCGAGCTTGAATAACGTCGGCGAGCTGGCGGCGATCGTCAAGCGCTACTACGGGCGCTCCGAAGATGCGGAGTTCGCCGAGGCCCCGACATTCATGCACTTTTTGCAGAGCCGCCTGCCGCTTTACAAGAAATGGTTCGAGGAGGCGGCGGCGCAGAGCAGCCAGGACTGGCGGCTGCTGGCGGCGATCAGCTATCAGGAATCGAAGTGGAATCCACGGGCTGCCTCGGCGTCGGGAGCACTCGGGCTCATGCAGCTGACCTTGGAGTCGGCGAGCGCCCTCAAGGTCGCGAACCCCACCGACGCGAGGCAGAGCATCTTCGGAGGCGCTCGTTACTTCAGGCAGCTCTACGAGAAGATCCCGTCGCACGTGCCGGAGCCGGATCGGACGTGGTTTGCGCTCGCTGCTTACAACATCGGCTACGGTCACCTCGAGGATGCGCGCGTACTCGCGCAGAAGAGCGGACGCGATCCGGACTCATGGGAGGAGGTCCGCAAGTTCCTGCCCCTGCTCGCACAAGAGTACTGGTATACGCAGACGGAAAATGGCTACGCGCGCGGTTCGGAGCCGGTGCGCTACGTCGATAATATCCGCAGCTACGTGGATCTGCTCGAGTGGGTCGGCACCGGCGGCACCGGTTTTATCGCCAATCCCAGCTTCATTGCCGGCTCCGCTGCCGGCGCCGCCACACTCAACTGACCACCAATCGCTGTGGCGCGCGTCTCTAGAGTCCCGAATCAGAAATTCGCCGTGCACCGAGAGCGCCGCCGCGGCCCGACCGCAAGGCGCGACGACCGCGAATACTTGAGCGTATTCAAGGGAGGAGCAACGCAGCGGGCGGGGCGCCGCGGCGTTCG
>Ga0187784_10004268_pt1 | contig 11556 bp, 12 predicted proteins | sample 1015_SJ02_MP15_2_FD_132964 | JGI IMG/M metagenome (GOLD analysis project Ga0187784, IMG submission 132964) | Tropical peat soil microbial communities from peatlands in Department of Meta, Colombia - 1015_SJ02_MP15_20_MG | ecosystem: Environmental > Terrestrial > Soil > Wetlands > Peat | place... | reverse complement strand
CAATAAATCCAAGCGACCAGTGCCGCCACAGATACCAAGACCGCGGCTGCGACGATGATGCGAGCTCGGTTCACCTTCGAGTTCCGGTTGGGCTCGGGATGATCACCGCCTTTGTGCGGGCCACCGGCAATCTAGCTTACCTCGGCCCGAGGATCGCGCGAGAGCAGCCGCTCGACGGCGTTGCGCGGACTGGTTCGGCCGCCAAGTACCTCGCATACGGCTTCGCTGATGGGCATCTCAATTCGCAAGGCACGCGCCCGCGCAACGATGGCCGGCGCAGACCAGACGCCCTCGGCGACATGCCCCAGCGCTGCAACTGCATCGGCCAACGCGATTCCGTTGCCCAAGGCCAATCCGATTCGTCGATTTCGCGACGGATCGCCCGTGGCCGTCAAAATCAGATCGCCAAGGCCTGTCAAGCCTGTGAAGGTCTCGGCGCGCGCCCTCAACGCTTGGCCAAAGCGGCTTGTTTCCGTCAGGCCACGCGTGATCAGGGCCGCTCGCGCGTTGTACCCCAGGCACAAGGCATCGGCGATTCCGGTGGCGATTGCCATCACGTTCTTGACCGCGCCGCCGACTTCGACCCCAACAACATCATCGGTGGAGTAGATGCGCAAGTTGCCGCCGTGCACCGTCGTGGTGACCCGTTCGCACAGCTCTTTGCTGCCGGCGACGACCAGTGCGGTCGGCAATCCTCGGGCGACTTCCTCGGCAAAGCTCGGACCCGACAGCGGCCCGGCAGCGTTGTGCGGCAGTTCGCCTGCGACGATCTGGTGCGGCAGCATGCCCGTGTCTGGCTCCAGACCTTTGCAAAGCCAGACACAAGGACCGACAAAAGCGCGCTGCTGCAATTGCCGCACCAGGACACGCAAGGAAGCGATGGGAACCGCCAGAAACAGCAGGCCGTCGGAGGCGTGTTCCAGTGCAACGTCCAGGTCCGAGGTGACGCCAAGCGCCAGGTCAAGTTCGCGCCCCGGCAGGTAGCGATCATTGCGCCGGGTACTTTGCATACGCTCGGCTTGCTGGGCGCTGCGTGCCCAAAGCACGGTCGGATGTCGCATGCAAAGCGTACCGGCAAACGCGGTGCCCCAAGCACCAGCCCCAAGAATGGCAACGCGCACGATGGATCGAATCGCTCTACCAGATCGTCCGGATACCCCCGCTACTGACGAGTCTGGGAGGAAGACGGAATAATGAGACCGGGAGCCGCCGCTACGCTCTTGCCGGCCTTTTGCTGATATAGCGCCTCGAAGTTGATCTCTGCCAGGTGGATCGGCGGCAGACCCGTACGGGTCAACAAATCGGCAATATTGGCCCGCAGGTACGGATAAATGATGCCCGGGCAGACGATGCCCAGCACCGCCGCAAGCTGCTGCTGCGGGATTCCGCGCATTTCGAAAATCCCAGCCTGTTTGGCCTCGACCAGAAATAGCACCTTCTCGCTCATGCGCGCGGTAACGGTGACGCGAACAACGACCTCGATGACCCCCTCGACGACATCATCATGGCTGACGTCAAGTTGCACCTCAATTTGCGGCGACCCTTGCTCGAGAAAGATCTGTGGGGCATGTGGCATCTCCAGTGAAGCGTCCTTCAGATACACGCGCTGTAACTGAAAGATCGGCGACCCTGATGGGGCGGACGGCGCCTCGCCGTGTTGATTGCTGTTTTGTTCGCTTGTCATGGCTTGCCTCGGCACACTGGTGGACTCCAGCGCGGTGTGCGCAGAAGTGGTCTCGTTAATACAAATGCAAAAACGCGCTCCGGCGTCGCGAAAGCGGCCCGCTACTTAACTTGCCAACAGCGTGGCCAGGCCACCGTCGCGGTCGATGGCCGTCAGATCGTCATAGCCGCCCACGTGGCGTTCGTTGATAAAAATCTGCGGCACCGTGCGTCGTCCGGTAACTCGCACCATCTCCGCAAGCAGCTTGGGGTCCTGGTCCACGCGCAAGGTCTCGATATCCTTTGCGCCGCGCGCTGCCAGCAAGGCTTCGGCTCGCCGGCAAAATGCGCAAAAACCGCTGCTGTATATGCGGACCCTCGCACTCATGCTCATCGTCTCCCTACTTGGCAACTGGCAGTCCGGCGGCGCGCCACGCCTGCAGGCCGCCGGCAAGGATATAAACCTCGCTGATGCCCGCTGATCGGAGTTTGACGGCCGCAAGCGAGGCCCTTCGCCCCAGATCGCAGACGACAAGTACCGGCCGGTCCTTGCGCAGCTCCCCGGCCCGTTTGGCGACGTCGGGCAGTGGCAGGTTCTTGGCATTGGGAAGCGATCCGCCCCCAAATTCGGTGGCAGCTCGCACGTCCACGATCTGCACTTCGCGCGAGTTCATCAGTTGCGTTGCCGCCAGCGTGCCGAGGGTTGGACCGCCTGCACGGGCGCGCAGCAGTGGCCAAACAAGAAAGCCACCGCTAACCAGAGCCATCGCGATGAGAGCAATATTATCGATTATGAATTTCATCTTGCTTCGCAACTGGCTGGGCAGGTCGCAAATGGCCGCGAATCTGCGCCCCTGGGGTAGCCTGCCGCCTGCCCTGCGACGTGCCAGCAGAGCGATTATAGAATGGCGGCCGGCAACCCTCGCGCAAGACGCTCCAACACGGCAGCGCTGGGCTGCCGCTTAAGCGGGAAGTGACGATGATGATTCAAAAACTTGTGCTATTGCGCCATGGCGAGAGCCAGTGGAACCGGGAAAATCGGTTCACGGGATGGACCGATGTTGACCTGACCGAGGCTGGTTGCGCCGAGGCGCGTTCCGCAGGAGAGCTTTTGCTGCGCGAGGGCTTTACCTTTGATCTGGCGTACACCTCGGTTCTGCGCCGAGCCATTCGCACGTTGTGGATTGCTCAGGATGCGCTCGATCAGATGTGGATTCCCGTGGTGCACAGCTGGCGTCTTAACGAACGCCACTACGGGGCGCTGCAGGGCTTGGACAAGGCACAGACGGCGGCGCAATTTGGTGAGCAGCAGGTGCTGCTTTGGCGTCGCTCGTACGCCGTTGCGCCAGAGCCGCTGCGAACAGACGACCCGCGTTGGCCCGGCAAGGATCCGCGCTATCACAATCTGAAGCCGGAACAAGTACCTTTGACCGAGTGTCTGAAGGACACGGTAGCGCGGGTGATTCCCTTTTGGAATGACTCAATTGCCCCAGCGTTGGTGCGCGGACGACGGGCGATCGTGGTTGCGCACGGCAATTCGCTGCGCGCATTGATCAAACACCTGGATGGCATTTCCGATGAGTCGATCGTGGAATTGAATATTCCCACCGGTCAGCCGCTGGTATACGAGTTCGATGAGACCTTGCGGCCATTGCGTCATTACTATCTGGGTGACCCGGAAGAAATTGCCCGCGCAACGGCGGCGGTGGCCGCGCAAGGGCGGGCAGCGGCTCGTTGAATCCAGGCGCGCCGCCAGGCAGCCGTCGCGCTCGTGCGCTGCGGCGCGCACTGCGGCGCTGTATGGTGGGCACCGCGTTCGGTGCTGTGCTGGCAAGTGCCAGCGCCAATGCCCAGGAATCGTCTGCTAGTGCCGCCAAGAGTTCGGCCGGCCAAGCCGCGCACGATGAATCCGGGGCCTCGGCGGCGAACTCGCGCTCCCGGGCTTCCGCAAACCAGCCCGCCGCAACGCCTGCCGCCTCCTCTCGGCGCCAACGCGAGTTGCAAGCCGAGCAACGCGAGCTCAAGGCCAAGCTTACGCAGCTCAAAAAATCGTTGGCCTCCACCGAAACGGCGCATTCGGAGGCCGCCGATGCGTTAGCGGCGTCGGAGTCGGCCATCTCGGCGTCGAACCGGCACCTGCAACATCTGGCCGCTTCGCGCCGCCAAGTCGAGCAACGCATTGCCGACTTGCAGGCGCGAGAGCGCGAGGCTGCTGCGGCGCAAAGCAGCCACGCTTCTGCCCTGGGGTTGGCGTTGCGCAGCGAATTTGTTCTGGCGCAGCGTTCGCAGCTTCAAGATCTGGTCGATCAGCAGCAAAGCGAGCAAGACGGCCGTGACAGTGCCTATCTGGATGCGGTCGTGCGGGCCCGCATGCACCGCATCGGGGAGCTGCATGATCGGCGCACCGAGCTGGCAGAACTCAAATCCGAGTACGTGCAGCGCAGCGCCGAGTTGGAAAAGATCCTTGCCGACGAGCACTCAAGCCGAGCACAGCTGCTGCAGCAGGAGGCCTCGCGGCGTGCAACGCTCTCGCGCCTGGCGCATGAAATCGCCCTTCAACGGCGCTCCGTTGCGAATCTGGAGCGCGACGACGCGCGCATGAGCACCCTGATCGACCAAATTGGCAAGGTGTTGGCCGATCAGGCCCGCCGCCGCGCTGCCGCGGCCCGGCCCAAGGCTGGGGCCGAAGCTCGGGGAGCCAGTCCGGAGCCGCAGCCACTGTCCCGGCACGAGTCGGACCACTTTGAACCGCCGCCAAGCAGCCGCTTTGCGCGATTGCGGGGCAAGCTTATCTTGCCCGTGCAGGGGCAAATCGCCTCGCGCTATGGTGCCCCCCGCCTGGACGAGGATGGTCAACCCCAGGCCGGAGCTCCGGCCTGGAAGGGCCTATTTATAAGGGCCGAATCCGGCAGTCCGGTGCACGCCGTGGCTGCGGGAAGAGTCGTTTTTGCCGATTGGCTACGGGGATTTGGCAATTTGATGATTTTGGACCACGGGGAGGGTTTTTTGTCGGTTTACGCCGACAATGAGGCCTTATTGCACGGGGTAGGCGATGCGGTCGATACGGGCGAGGTAATTGCGTCCGTCGGCAACACCGGGGGTAGCGCCCAATCGGGCCTATACTTCGAAATGCGTTTCCAGGGTCGCCCTTTCGACCCGCTTACCTGGGCAGTTGCGCGGTAAGGTCGTGCAGCGGTTGGTCATTGCAGGACAAGGTCAGGGGACGACGTGGTCGGAGGTTCAATGAGCGGGCGCTTGCGCAGTTGGGGACTAATCGGCATCGGTTTGATCGCTGGCGTATCGATCAGCTACGGGGTGACGGCGTATGCGTTTCGCGACAGCCGAGCTATTCCGATCGAGGAGTTGCGTGAATTCACGGACGTGTTTGGCGCGATCAAGGCGAACTACGTCGAGCAGGTCGAAGACAAAAAGCTCCTGCAGGAGGCGATCTCCGGCATGTTGTCGGGCTTGGATCCACACTCAGCGTTTCTCGATGGGGATGCCTATCGGGACCTGCAGATCGGTACACAGGGCGAATTCGGGGGCCTGGGTATTGAGGTCGGATCGGAGGATGGCGCGATAAAGGTCATTGCCCCGATCGACGACACGCCCGCGGCGCGCGCCGGTATCCGCGCGGGCGATGTCATCATCAAGATCGACGATAAGTTCACACGCGGCATGAACCTATCCGATGCGATCAAGCTGATGCGCGGCAAGCCGCAAACGCCTATCACATTGACGCTGGCTCGCAAAGGCGAAGCCCAGCCGCTGGAAATCAAAATCATTCGCGACATCATCCGCGTGCAGTCGGTCAAGTCGCACGTGATCGAGCCGGGCTACGGTTTTGTGCGCGTCACCCAGTTCCAGGATCGAACCACCGAAGACCTGGTCAAGCAGATCAACCAGCTCTACAAGTCCGGGCCATTAAAGGGTCTGGTGCTGGATCTGCGCAATGATCCGGGCGGCGTGCTCAACGGTGCCGTCGGAGTTGCGGCCGTGTTCTTGCAGCGAGACGCTCTGGTTGTTTCGACCGAAGGGCGCACGGAGGACGCGCACCGGCGCTTTGTTGCGGCCCCGTCGGACTATCTGCGCGGGAGCGGGGATGATCCTCTTACGCATCTGCCGCCGGAGATCAAGACCGTACCGCTGGTTATTCTCGTCAATGGCGCTAGCGCCTCGGCCTCGGAGATCGTCGCCGGGGCCTTACAGGACCACAAGCGCGCCAAACTGATTGGAACGCAGACTTTTGGCAAGGGATCGGTGCAAAGCGTGATTCAAATACGCAATGACCGGGAAAACCCGGCCGCAATCAAATTGACCACCGCGCGTTATTTCACCCCCAACGGGCGTTCGATACAGGCACAGGGGATCTTGCCGGACTTGCAAGTTGATGACACGGCGGAGGGCAATTTCGCTGGTCTAAGCGTGCGCGAAGCCGACTTGGCCCACCATCTGGTAAATACCAGCGACGCAGCCGGCGAAAAAACGTCCGCAGAAAAAGCGGAAAAAGCTCCGGTAGAGGCCGAGCCGCACGCGCCCGCCTCGGCGCACCGCTACGACTTTGGCAGTACCGAGGACTTTCAACTTCACCAGGCGATGAACTTCTTCAAGGGCCTGCCGGTGGAGACCGCAAAAGCGCACGATAAGGTCGCCGCTTCGGAAAATTCCGAGTAGCAGTCGCGCCCCCGCCCGCTTGGGCGCGCTGCACATTGCGATCGGTCCCGCAGGTGGATTGGCGCGCCAAGCGCTAGTCGCCGAAGAGCTTTTGCTTAATCTCGCGGCGCTGTTGCGCCTCCAGACTTAAGGTCGCAGTCGGCCTCGCGAGCAGCCGCGGGATGCCGATCGGATCACCGGTTTCTTCACAAAAGCCGTATTCGCCGGCATCAATCTGCGCCAGTGAACTTTGCACCTTCTTGAGTAGTTTTCGTTCCCGATCGCGGGTGCGCAACTCCAAGGCGTGCTCTTCCTCGATCGTGGCGCGGTCCGCCGGGTCCGGGACGATGACCGTCTCGCGCAAATGTTCGGTCGTCTCGTCGGCATTACTCAAGAGCTCGCGCTCCATCAGCTGCAGCCGATAGCGAAAAAAAGCCAACTGCTGGCCATTCATGTATTCGGCGTCGGGCATCGCCAGCAGCTGCTCTTCGGTCAACAGCGGCCTGCCGTCGACGACGACCGGCGCCTCACTGCGGCTGGCAGAACGACTGAGCAGGTATTCATGTGCCGACGCCAGCTCCTTGGCGCTGACGACCTGTGCCGGTCGCGCTGCCGGTTTGGGCAGCGGCAAGGCGGCCATGCTTGCCGAGCCCACCAACGCGGCAGCGGGGCCTTGTGCGGGTGCGGGGCCAGGCCGTGCGCCGGCTCTGGCCACAGGCGCCGCTTTGCCGGCACCGGCTGCCTTGGTGGCCGCGGCTTTGCGCGCCGCCGGCTTGGCCGCCGGCCGGACTGCTTTGGCGCTTTTTGCTGAGCTTGCGCGCCCTCCCGCGGACTTTTTCGCGGCAGCCTTGTTGGCAGGCTTGGTAGGCTTTTTATGCGCGGCCGCTTTCGTCGGCTTGGTGCTCGCCTTTTTGCCTGCGGCCTTTTTTGCTCCGGCAGTCTTTGCCGAAGCCTTAGCTTTTGTTGCCATTGATCGACCTTTCGGACCCGGTAGCTGGGTTGCAGTGCGGAATCCAACGCGCAATGCGCGCAGTGCGTTTGTTAACCTCGATTAACGTATCAGGCACGACTCTAAACCTTGCAGGAAAATCTCCCGCGGCAGGTTGCGCCCGATGAAGACCATTTTGCTCGACGGCGTGTCGCGCCGCTCCCAACTGCGGCCCGGTTCTACGCCCATCATCATGTGCACACCTTGCAATACCAAGCGCCGCCCGGAACCGCGTACAAAAAGCACGCCTTTATACCGAAGCAGATCCGGTCCGTAAACCTGAATTAGCGCGCTCATCGTGTCCTCCAGGCGCCCCGCATCAAAGGGCCGCCTGGACTCAAAAACAAATGCCTGTATCGCGTCATCATGGGCATGGTGGCGCCGCTGTCCATTATGGCGTGCCTGCCCATGCTCATGCTCCTCCTGGTGCCCGCAGGCAGGACAGCTTTGCGCATCGTCGTGATCGTGGTGGTGGCCGGCCGTCTCATCGTGGGGCTGCGCAACGCGCATGCGCGCGGCATCGGGATGCTCTGCAGCAAGAAAGTCGGGGTCGATCTCGAGTACGGCGTCAAGGGCAAAGCCACCGATATCGAGGATCTCACTTACCGCGATCTGCCCCATATGCACGCAACGAATGGGAGCGCGCGGGTTCATGCGCACCAGCCGATCGCGCAGTGAGCTCACTTCCTCGGGGTCGACGAGGTCAGTCTTTGAAAGCAAGATCCGGTCGGCAAATCCAACTTGGTTCTGCGCCTCGGGCTGCTGGTCCAGTGTCGCGTGCCCATGCTTGGCATCAACGACCGTGATCACCGCGTCGACGCGGAAATTGCGCCCGACATCTTCGTCGACAAAGAAGGTTTGCGTCACCGGCCCCGGGTTGGCCATGCCCGTGGTCTCGATAATCACGCGCTCAAAGTCGATGTCGCCGGCCTCGCGCTTTCTGCGCAGCTCCCCGAGTATCCGCACCAGATCGCCACGTACGGTGCAGCAGACGCAACCGTTGTTCATTTCGACGATCTGTTCCTCCGAGTCGTGCACCAGTAGATCGTTGTCTACTCCCGCCGGCCCAAACTCGTTTTCGATGACGGCGATGCGGTGCCCGTGCTGCTCGGCCAAAATTCGGTTCAGCAGTGTCGTCTTACCGGCACCGAGGAAGCCGGTCAATATTGTGACGGGTATCTGCGCACTATTGCCTGGTGTCTTCACCGCCCACCCACCTTCGTTTGTCGGACAATCCGCGCAGGCCAATACCGCGCTGCGAGGCCGGCCATGGCGGGTTGCCCGATTCCGCTAAATTGCGGGGCGCGAAGTGTAGTCCAAAATCCCTTCCCGCGAGGCGCGCCCTTTCGGGGCGCCCAACGGGGTTAGGACACCTCGGGAAGAAGGACCGTGCCAATACAATCATCCGTTTTTGCCGCCACCGGGTACCGGCGCTCGACGCCCAGGGCAACAAGAAAGGCAAGATGCTCAAGCTGTTGACGCTGCTGCTTACCAGCGCCAAGTTCGCCAAACTCGCCGTCACCGGCGGCACCATGCTACTGTCGGTGTTTGTGTACGCCATATTCTTTGGCTGGTGGTACGCCATTGGCTTCGTGTTGATGCTGTTGCTGAACGAACTAGGCCATTACATTGCGGCGCGCCGTCGCGGATTGGACGTTGGCCTGCCGACATTTATTCCCTTCGTGGGCGCTTGGGTACAGCTCAAGGACCGGCCCCACGACGCCGAGATGGAAGCCTATGTCGGTCTGGGCGGCCCGCTGTTGGGCACGATCGCGGCGGCGGGCGTTTACTACTTGGGCCTGGATCGCAATTCGATGCTGCTCGTGGCGATTTCCTACGCGGGCTTCGTCCTGAATCTTTTTAACTTGATCCCGCTACCGCCATTCGATGGCGGGCGCATAACTGCGGTTCTGGGTCCGCGCATCTGGTTCTTGGGCGTACCGATTCTCGTTGCGCTGTTCTTGTACCGGCCCAACCCGTTGCTTTTGATTGTCGCTTTGCTGGCCGCCCCGCAGCTGCTCGCCGCGTGGCGTCACGACCCCAACGCGCCCGAGGCGAAGGCCTATTACCAAGTGGGCCGTGCGACCCGCTGGCGCTACGCGAGCTGGTACCTGGGACTGGCGGCCTACCTTGCGCTCATGGCGTACGACGCCCACACGATCCTTGCGGGCGTGCGCGATGCCGGCGGTGCCTAGGCGCGTTCGAGCAGCAGTCCCTTCAGATACTCGCCTTCCGGGTGCGTCATCAAAATCGGGTGGTCCGCGCCCGCGCCAAGCCGGGCCCGCAGATAACAATCGACCCCGGAGTCGATGACCGCACCAGCGACGATTTTCTGAAACAGGTCCGTGTCGATCGCCGCAGAGCAAGAAAAGCTCATCAGCACACCGCCGTCCTGGAGTAGTCGCAGCGCGCCAAGATTGATGTCTTTGTAGGCGCGGGCCGCGCGCTCGACCTGATGCTGGTTGGTTGCGAACTTTGGCGGATCGAGCACGATCAGATCAAAGCGCCGACCCTGCGCGCGCAGACTGCGAAGCTGCTCAAAGGCGTCGGCGCAGACCCATTCGAAGCACGCGGCCGGCAGGGCCGGTGGCGCGTTGCCAGCGCGATCTTCGCCCGCGCAAGGCAGCGCAGGCGCGTTTAGCTCCACGTTGCTGCGCGCAAGCGTCAGTGCTTCTGCCGAAGAATCCACGGAGGTGACCGACGCCGCGCCCGCCTGGGCAGCGGCGATGCCAAATCCGCCCGTATAGCAAAAGCAATTCAAGACGCGCGCTGCGCGGCCGCTACGCTGGCGCAATTGCTGCACGAGCTGCCCGACAAGTCGGCGATTATCTCGTTGGTCGATGTAAAAACCGGTCTTGTGACCATGGCGCAGGTCTACCCAGTACCGAAGTTGGTATTCCCGGATGCAAACACGCTGCGGCGGCCCGGCCCCACGCAGCACCCCGCCGCACTGGTCTAGGCCTTCGCGGGCACGCAGCGCGGGGTCGGATCGATCAAAAACGTTGGCGCACGAAGTGCCTTGGCACAAGGCGTCGAGCAGCACCTCACGGTGCGCCTCGATTCCCGCCGCCTGGATCTGCACTACGAGAAAATCGGCGTACCAGTCGACAACCAGCCCGGGCAGAGCGTCGGCTTCGCCAAATACCAAACGCACCGCACTGGTAACCTCCTGCAGTTGCTTGCGGCGCGCCAGCGCGGTTTGAATGCGGGCCACGAGCCAGTCGGCGTCGATTCGGTCCTTCTCGTCAAAGCTCCAGCAACGGGCGCGAATCAGCGAGCCGGGGGAGTATGCCGCCCAGGCCAAAAATCGCCCATCGCTAGCGCGCACCTGTACCAGGGCGCCGCTGCCGGGCGCGCCCAAGACGCTGGCGATCGCACCGGCGTAGATCCAGGGATGGCGGCGCGCAAGGGATCGCTCCTTGCCCGGCTTTAACAGCAGGGTCGCTGTCGCATGCATTGCCGCAAAGAGCTAGTAAAGCGCCGTCGACGCTGGTCGCTCGGCGTATACGGTCGGCATCAGCGCCGCGCTGGCCAATTCGCCGATGCGTGCCAGCAACGTGATTCCCAGTGTGGCATCAAATCGGGCTGGATCCGACGAACCCAGGACCATCAAGCCAAACGCCTCGGCCTGCGGCGCGCGGCGCAGCGGTATAAGTGCGATGCTGCGCGCTTCGGTCCATGCGCCGGCGAGCCCTGTGACGCACGATAGGTCCAAATCCGATCCGCAAGTTGGCGCACGTAGACTGCAGGCCAGGTGCGCAGTTTGCTCATCGGCCGCCGTGGGCGGCGTGCTCCAGGTGCGCAATTCGGCAAGCGGCACGGCGAATATGCGCTTGAGCTCTTCGACGGCGACTTGCCCGATGCGGTCGCGGTCCGGTTCCGCCAACAAGGCCCTGGTCCATAGCGCCAGGTTGTTCGCCAAGGCGTCATTGTCTCGTCCGATGCGCAGCAGTTCTGCCAAACGGGCCTCCAGCGCCCGTACGCGCTCCCGCAGCAGCATTGCCTGGCGCTCGGTTAGCGAAACCGCGTTGCCCTGATGCGGGTCCGGCAGCAGCAGCTGCGTGAACAGTGCGGGGTATTGCTGAAAAAATGCGGGGTTGGCCTGCAAAAAGCGCGTGACCTCTTCATCTGTCATGGCAAATCGATCTCACCGTCGAAAACCTTTTCCGCCGGGCCGCTCATTCGCACGCTGCCACTGCGCGCGCCCGATATCCCTTGATTGCCGGGCGTCCTTGCGAAGGCGCCTTGCGGGT
>Ga0187784_10004267_pt1 | contig 11556 bp, 9 predicted proteins | sample 1015_SJ02_MP15_2_FD_132964 | JGI IMG/M metagenome (GOLD analysis project Ga0187784, IMG submission 132964) | Tropical peat soil microbial communities from peatlands in Department of Meta, Colombia - 1015_SJ02_MP15_20_MG | ecosystem: Environmental > Terrestrial > Soil > Wetlands > Peat | place... | reverse complement strand
TCTTATTTAACAGGGTGAGAGGCAAACAGGGCAAGAAGCAAGGCCGATTTTAGAAGCAAAATTAGGATTTGTGAGGGCGAGGCAAGCGAAACTCAACACTGGTTAAAAACGATTGCCGAATTTGAGATTAAGGAGTATGGCGAATTAGTTGCCATCTTTACTTCAATTAGCGAGAAATAGTGAAAGGAACTTTAGCTCACTTTAGTTCACTTTAGGCACTCTAATCACTCTATGCTCCGTGCTCTTTGCTCTAAGCGGATTTTAGCTGTTCCTGTGCTCTATGCCCTATGCCCTTTGCTTATTTTATTTTTTTCACCGGGCAGGGCAACTGCCCAGGGTCTTCTTCAGGGGATCAATGCCTTGTTGGAGTTCAATTACACTTTTTTTTCTTCCAAGACAACCGTCTCCGGAAGTACTACCAAAATAGCGACGAACACCTATGATCCTCGATTTACCCTTTCCGTGAGCACAAACATCTTTCCAAACCTTAGACTGGATGCAGGCGGTGTGGTCGAGGAAAATATATCGAAGTCAAGTAGTAACACGGCGGAGACTACCAGAACAGCAGTAACCACGTTGACACCCTATTTCTACCTTACTCTGAGTGATCCACTTTATACGGCAAGCATCGGTTATAACCGGAGGGAGGTTTCAACGGAAACCACGGGCCAACCTCGATTCACCTTATTCAACGATGATTATCTTGCCGTTTTGAAATGGAGGCCCTGGGGATTCCCATCCATTGAAGCGCAATTTGAGAGAACGAATACCTATGATGAAGAAAAGGAGGTTCAAAATACCACCAAGGATTATATTTCCCTCATCTCAAGATACAACTATCGAGGACTGGACATCCGATACCAAGGCACCTATACCGATACAAATGATAAGGTGAACCAGGTAGATACCAAGGATATGACTCAGAGTGCCTGGTTGAGTTACTCGAATTCTTTCTTTGATCGTCGTGTTTCCTTGAGTACGTCGTACAATATTAATTATCAGGAGATACAAACTTCAACCACTGCCCAGAGTACAGGAGGAACAGTGAGTCTCCAACTTTTCCCTTTGGCAGGGCTTTCCGTTAATAATGATACTGTCACTCCCACCATAACCCTTGGCCCGAATCCGGCCCTTATCGATGGGGACCTCGGCACAAGCGCTGGCATCAATATCGGGCTTCCCCCTCTTGGGGGGGATACTCGGATAAGGCAGATGGGTCTCGATTTTTTTGTTGCGACCGAGGTAAATCAACTTCTCCTATGGATTAATCTGGACCTTTCGACAGCGCCGGTGATTCTCACTTTCTTTTTTTCAAACATTCAGGTTTTTTCAAGTCCCGATAATGTGAACTGGAGTCCTGTCCCGTTAGCTCTGACTCCCGTCACTTTTGGACCTTTTCAAAATCGCTTTGTAATCAACTTCACAAATGTCACCACAAGATTCATAAAGGTGGTAACCCCACCCCTCAATGCAGCTATTTTAGGGGCTGCCTCATTTCCAAATATATTTGTCACGGAGCTTCAGGCTTTTCTTACTAAGCCTGTTTCCTCTGTTTCTGGGGTAACTAAGAATACAGTCACCTCGACTACTCAAAATTACTACCTCGACATCAAGACAAAGATTCTTGATATCCCCACTCTTTTTTATGACCTTGATTATTACTATACCAGGATAGATCCTTCCGGTCAGTTGAGGTATATCGTATCCAACGGCCTTTCCGTGAACCAGAGGCTCAGCCAGGTTTTCACGGCAAGCGGAAGGGCGGCAATAGAGGATGGCGAAGAAGAAAAGGAGCACAGGGTGGCTTATGTCTATGATGCCGTGGTACAGGCCACGCCCTTGCGGACACTGACAGACCGTCTTGTTTTCAGCGGAAGGGATGAGACGATCGGAGGAAAACACGACAGTACCAATTCGATTATTTTGTACAATATCGCTGAATTATATAAGGGCTTGGAGGTGAATCTCAACGTAGGAAAGAATTTTTCGAACAACCTGACGCCTGGGGTGAAGGCAAATGAAACCGATGTCGAACTTTTGGCCAGGGTTATTCCCCACCCTGCCATGACCATGAGCCTCGACTATAAATATTCAATCGTTGACCAATCCGGAGGAACAACACCAGGCTCTACCGCGACGCAGAGAGGAGAGTTCACCCTTTCATACAATCCTTTTAGAACGCTATTCATCGTTACCACCATAGACCTATTGGCCGTAACGGGCCAGAGAACGCTTGTGACACAAAATTATGGGCTGAACTGGTCACCCTTTCCCGACGGCGCCCTTCAATTTCGGTTTTTTTACAATGAGATCCTGACGACGGGTGGCATCGAGCAAAGGGTTATCAACCCTGGCGTGAGATGGAATATAACGAAACGCTCGTTCTTGGATCTTTCTTACCAGAGGATTAAGAATGTAGTCCCGGGGCAGAAAACAGATGAAAATTTTTTCAACGCCCAATTAAAGTTATTTCTTCTATGAATGATGTTGACAAGATAGCGGCATGATATATTATAAATAACAGTTTGGCTTCCTCAAAGTTAACAGAAACTTATGCCCGGGGACAGGCGTCAATAGGCCGGGACGAGAATCTCTTAAGGTGTGCCTAAGAAAACCGATGGGAAAGTTCTTCGGATTGGCGATCATGGTGCGGTAAGGGGAGGATAGTGCGATGATAAAGAAATTCGACCAGTACAGGATCTTTCTTTGTTTCATTTTTGTATTTTCTGCTGCCTGCGCGACCACATCGAATATTTACCGCGACCCCAATATGGATTTTGGGGCTATAAAGTCCATCGCCGTGATGCCTTTCGTAAGCCTTGCGAGGGACAATGTGGCGGCCGAAAGGGTGAGGGATGTCTTTATAAATAAGCTTTTGTCAACGGGTGCCGTGTATGTGCTCCCGACGGGAGAAGTCGCAAGAGGGGTGGCCAGGGCAGAAATTGCAAATCCTGCGACTCCGTCTCCGGAGGAAGTGGTGAAGCTGGCCGGCATTATCAAGGTGGAGACGGTGATCACAGGGGTCCTCAAGGAATATGGGGAAGTCAGGTCAGGTACGGCTGCCGCAAATATTATCTCCGTCAGTCTCCAGATGATGGAGGCCCAGACGGGAAAGGTGGTATGGTCGGCGTCGACGACAAAAGGCGGCATCACCGTATGGGATCGCCTTTTTGGCGGGGGCGGCCAACCCATGGATAAAGTCACTCAGAGGGCTGTCAATGATCTCATCAACAAGCTCTTTAAATAAAGTCTGTCTTCTTCTGCTTGCATGCTTTCTTTGCTCGTCAGGGTGTGGTTGGACAAAGCAGAGTGTGAACAGAGAGCCTCCTATTCAGGAAGGAAAATTTTCCATCGCCGTCCTTCCCATTGAAAACTTGAGCGGAACCAGGGCACCCTTGAAAGAGATCAGGGAATCGCTCATTCACATGATGGGAGCAAAGGGATTCCGTATTCTCGAGGAAGAAACGCTTGAGAAGTTCATGGAACGGAACCGCATCCGTTACACAGGCGGAATAGATAAACCGTTGGCTCAGGCATTTAAGAATGAGACAGGGACAGGAGGCGTTCTTATTACGTCTCTCGAACTTTACAGCGACGTGAATCCTCCCAAGATCGCTTTGACCTCCAGACTGGTTTCTACTGGCGAGGATCCAGCCATTTTATGGGTGGATGGAGTGGGGTTGGCCGGCGATGACTCTCCGGGAATTCTGGGATTGGGTCTGATCGAAGATCCGAAAATCCTCTCGAAAAAGGCACTCGACATTCTTACCAGATCGCTTGGGGAGTATTTTGGAAAGAAATTAGGAAGGGAACATGTCCAAAGCGTGAAAGGGAAATTCCGACCGAAAACATTTTACCGTTCCGATGTTTTGGATCCGGACAAGAAGTATTCCGTGGCCATCGTCCCCTTTCTCAACATGAGCGGGAGAAGAAATGCGGGAGAGATTCTGGAACTTCAGTTTATCAGAAATCTGAAAACCTTTGAGCAGTTTGATGTCGTTGAGCCTGGACTGGTTAGGCAGCAACTTCTGATGTTGAGGATGATCATTGCGGAAGGTATTTCTCTTGCCAATGCGGAAGCCCTTTTTGCGACCTTGGACGCTGACCTCATTCTGGCGGCAAACGTCTTCAATTATCAGGACTATCAAGCCGTGTTCGGGAAACCGAAAGTCGATTTTTTTGTTCAACTGATTGAGAGAAAGAGTCGTAGTGTCGTCTGGAGTTCAGTCAGTTATAATCAAGGAGATGATGGGGTTTTCTTTTTTGACCGTGGAAGAGTCAATACCTCCCACGCCATGGCGTCGCAAATGGCGCAATGGATTGGGGAAATGATGTTAGAAGGGAGTAAAAGGGCTCAAGCGGCAAAGGTTCAAGCGGTCGACGGAAATCATCGTTAAGAGAAGAAGGAGAAAATGAAACATTGTTCTTGTGCATTAACCATTACGTTGCTGATCGGTCTACTTGTTGGGAGTGTTGGAATTGTATCAGGTGAGGATTTGCCTGTCATAAGGGGAAAAAAAGTTGTCGCTACCGTGACCGGGGAGCCCATTACGCTGGAAGAGTTAAATCGAGATCTCGCATTCGCGTCGGGAGCGAGTCAATCAGAGGTGCTCGGGCGCCTTATCAACGTCAACCTGGTGGTACAAGAGGGAAAAAGGATAGGATTGGACGAGTTGCCTGAGATAAAAAATATGATTGATGCATTCTCCAAGGTGACCCTCAGAGAAGAATTGATGGAAAGACGAGTCAAAGATATCAAGGCTGACCAAAAAGAGATAGAGAAGCTTTATAGAGAGGGGATCAAAGAGTGGAAGGTTAGCTCCGTCCTCCTGGAGAAAGAGGACGATGCCAAGAAGATGGCCGAAGAGATAGGGACGGGTAAGAATTTTGATGAGTTATCGAAGCAGTACGTTGCAGCGGGAAAAGCCAAGGAAGGTGAACGGGGAGAGTGGTTAAAAGTCAAAAACATCAGCCCTCAAATTGTCAATGCCGTCTCCAAAATAAAAGCTGGGTCCATCATTCCAATCATTCCCATCAAATCCGGATTTGTCATTCTGAGGCTCGAAGATATTCGTTATACTGAAGACCCCGAAGCGATGAAACAAGCAAGGGAGGAAGCCCTCAAACGCAAAAAAGTGCAGGTATTGAAAGATTATAGCAATGCGTTGATCAAGAAATATGCGACAGTGAATCAAGAGGTCCTGAAGAGCATTGATTATGAATCAAAGGCTCCCGGATTTGAGGCACTCCTGAAGGATAAGAGGGCGGTTGCAAAGATAACAGGCGAAGATCCTATTACCGTGGCGGAGCTTACCCAGCATCTTAAGATGCAATTCTTTCACGGGATAGAAAGAGCCATCGAAAGCAAGAAGTTGAATTCGAAAAAGGTTCCCGCTCTCGATGAGATGATCTATAAAAGAGTCTTCAGAAAAGAGGCACTTCGATTAGGCCTCGATAAAACAGAGGGCTATGAGAATCGAGTAAAGGAGTATGAAAATTCCGTGCTCTTCGGGGCATTTGTAAATAAGGTGATTGTTCCTGACATCAAAATGAAAGAAGAGGAGATGAAAGCCTGTTATGGGGAGCATGTCAAAGAATATACGATGCCGGAGATGATGAGGATCAACGGCCTTGTCTTTGCAAAGAGGGAAGACGAAGAGTCGGCTATCGAAAAACTTCGAAAAGGAACGGAATTTCAGTGGCTCGCTGAGAATGCAGAAGGACAGGTAGACAAAGATACCAAAGGACTTTTGACCTTCGACGGGAAGCTTGTCACAACAAAGGATTTGCCAGAAGGGGTACAGAAAGCAATACACGGAGCCAGGGCCGGAGATTTCAGGCTCTATGAAAGCTCCAATGGCTATTTTTATGTTTTGGCCGTCCAGGATGTCATCCCCGCAAAGCCCCAGCCGTACGAGGAGGCAAGAGAAGCAGTCGCAAAGAGATTGTTCGATGAGAAAGTGAAAAAGGCGGTGGAGGATTACGCGGATAAGCTGAGGGCCGTATCGGAGGTGAGGATTTACCTGAAGGATTAACCGCAAGGGGCATCGTCATAGAGGATAAGCCAAAAGCGTGAATCGAAAGCGCTAAATTTTAGACGCCTGATGACCAATAGTCTCCAATGATCAGAATTCGAAACATGAAGGTTTTTTCGTTCAACCATTGAGATCTGTTAGGAGTCCGGGATCTGAACGCCTTCCACAATAGTCTTTGCTCTCTGCAGCATTTCATTGACGGGAGAAAACATGTTTTTCTTACGATTAAAACAACTAAAACATAAAGCGACCCGATTGGGAATACTCCTCCTCATGTGTGGAATCCTGTTATATGCCTGCGCCGAGACGCCGCAGAAAAGGACACTGGGAGGTGCGCCAACGGGAGGGAAAGGGTTTGTAAGTAAACAGTGCCTCGACTGCCACAAAAAATTTGCTGATAAATATTTGGCAATGAAAGATATACACGCCCCTGTCAAAGAGAAGAAGTGTGAGGATTGTCATCTCCGGCACGGTTTAATACCCAAATTGATCCTGAAGAAAGAAGGAAATGAAATCTGCTATCCGTGCCACAGTAAAGATAAGATAGGGATGAATAAGCCCAACGTGCATACGGCCCTGAAGAGGGGGAAATGCATTCAATGCCATAACCCCCATGCTTCCCCGTTCAGTCGCCTATTGAAGGGAGAAGGGAATGAAGCTTGTTTTCGATGTCATAAAAAAGAAAATTTTGAGAAGAAGGTGGCTCATAAAGTGGGACAAAAGGGTTGTGCAACCTGCCATTTCTCCCACAGTTCTGACCAGAAAGACCTTTTAGTGAAGGCTGAGACTTCTCTTTGCCTTGGCTGTCACGACAGCACCAAAGCCCCTTTTAAAAAAGCACATGGCGATTATCCTGTGGGCCAAGCTTCATGTACGGGTTGCCACAACCCTCATTCTTCATTACAGGCAAAACTCCTGAAAACAAGCGCCCATGATCCGGCTGTCTCGGCTCAATGTGATGCATGCCATAAGGCACCTTCAGACCCGAAACCCTTTGGGACCACTGAAACAGGAAGCAAGCTTTGCTTCAATTGCCATGACGTCTCTAAATTGAAGGGGGGAGGGACGGTGGACCACTCCCCTTTCAAAGAAGGGATGTGCGCCTCCTGCCACCAACCCCATGCCTCGGAGTACCCGAAGCTTATCCTCAAAAAATTGGACACGCTCTGTTTCGATTGCCATAAAGAAAAAAGCGAGAAGGTCGCATTCAACCATGTCCCTGTCTTGAGTGAAAAGGGATGTCTTTCCTGCCACCCCCCTCACGCCGCCAAATACAAAGATCTTCTTAATTTGAAGAGCGGCGAATTGTGCTTCACCTGTCACACAAAGACTAAAGAAGCTCAAAAGGCTAAGGTTCCTCATCCTCCTTTTGTCGAACAAGAATGCAACGCATGCCAATCCTCACGGTTCGAATGTCAAGGAAATTATCAAGGACAGGATGGACAGGGTTTGCTACGCCTGCCACCCCGACGCCGAAGGAAAGTTTTTGAAGACCTACACCCATCAGCCCGTTCTTGACGGTAGCTGCAATTCCTGCCATCAGTCCCACGGATCGGATGAGAAGAGTCTTTTAAGATTCAAAGGGTCTAAAATGTGCGCCCAGTGTCATGGCGATTTCATGAAACCGGAGACGAGCGGCACGAACCATAACCCCTTCGCAGAAGGGGAGTGTCTCACCTGCCATAATGCTCACGCAAGTAATGTGAAAGGGATGATTGTTGATAAACAAGGCCCCCTGTGTTTTTCCTGCCATCCGGATTTGAGCAAAGAGATTGGCACTGCCAAAAGCAAGCACTTACCCGTTGCCGATGGGGAATGCACGAAGTGTCACAGTTCCCACAAGGCAAAATTGGACAAACTCCTTTTGGCAAAGAGCCCCGATCTTTGTCTGACTTGCCATAAAGACCTGAAGATCAAGATGGAAAAGGAAAAGGCCCACCAGCCGGCTGCCCGCGATTGCGAAAGGTGCCACAAGCCCCATTTTTCAACTGAGGCTTCACTGATGAATCAGCCCATTCAGCCGCTCTGTGGGGAATGTCATAACCCAAAAGACACCCCTTTCGGTAAAGCTCACATTTATATCGATCCATCGGTGATCGATTGCAGACAATGCCATGATCCTCATGCATCCAAAGATCCGAAGTTTTTCAAGGCCTTCGTTCATCCTCCGTTTGCAGGGAGAACGTGTAAGGATTGCCATATCGTCACGAAGTAATAAAAACGCAAAGCGCATAGAGCATAGGGCAAAGCGCAAAGAGTAAGGTGAAAGGACTGTCTATGAAATTAAGCTTGAAGTGGCTCTTCTTACCCATTCTGGTCATATCTCTTTTGATATTTTCATTTTCGTACGCTCAGAATAAATTCAGACTCAAACCTGATGCCAAGGGAAAGCTGTGCCTGGACTGTCACGATAACTTTAAAGAAAAGCTCAAAAATCCATTTGTGCACACTCCGGTGAAGACGGGAGAATGCACGGAATGTCATAATCCTCACACCTCTTCCCATGGAAAGTTGCTGGACGAAGATCCGAACAAAATCTGCAACAAGTGCCATGAAGGGATCGTGCCTCAAAATCCGAAAAGCAGTCATAAAGTGGTGATGGAAGGCAATTGTGTAAAGTGCCACGATCCCCATGCCTCCAAAAACAAATTTGTCCTTCTGAAAGCGGGGAATGAACTCTGTTTCGACTGCCACAAAAATATAGGAGAGACCGTTGCAAAAGCAAAATTCAAGCATAATCCAGTTGAGAAAGGCTGCGTCAACTGCCACGATCCTCATGCCTCCACCAAGGGAAAATATCTGCTGAGAAATGATATGGTGGCGCTTTGCGCGAGCTGCCATAAGACTGACCAGCCAAACTTTGTCAAGCAACATATGAATTATCCTGTGGCAAAGTCGGATTGCTCATCTTGCCATGATGCCCATGGCTCTAATAAGGCAGGAATATTATTTGATAACGTGCATCCTCCGGTTGCTAATAAAGTATGCAACCAGTGTCATGAAGCCTCCACTTCTCCTGATGCGCTAAAAACCAAAAAGGCAGGGTTTGAGTTATGCCGGGGATGCCACAGTACCATGATGAATGATATTTTTAATAGGAACCGGATCCACTGGCCCCTGGTCGACCGGGTGGGCTGCCTGAACTGCCACGACCCTCATGCCTCACCGCAGAAAAAACTTCTGGCGGGAGATATGAAGACCCTGTGTGGAAAGTGTCATATTGACACCATGGCAAGACAAGAAAAGCTCGCCGAAAAAGAGAAGCAGGAAAATGCTGCGGCAAAAGGAAGGGTGATCAAGGGTGCCATGACACATAATCCGATCCAGGGAGGAAATTGCGATGCCTGTCATTCTTCCCATGCGTCGGATAGTGACTTTCTCCTGAAGCAACCTTCCGTTATCAAACTCTGCGAGACCTGTCACGATTGGTCGAAACATACCAACCACCCCATGGGGGAGAAGGTGATCGATTCGCGAAACAAAAACCTCACGATGCAGTGTCTGAGTTGCCATATTTCTCACGGAACGGGATATCGGTATTTGGTCCCTTTCCCAACCGCCACGGATCTTTGCGTTCAGTGTCATAAACAATACAAGAGGTGATGAAACGATGAAAGCTTTAAGACAGCATAGCGCAAAGCGCATGGCGCATGGCAAATCAAAGAACTGCGAAGGGCATAGGGCCTGGCGCATAGCGAGAGAAGCTCGTTTCCTCTGCGTCCATCATGACCCTGTGGTGAAATTGAGTATTATTATTCTTGTGGTCATGAGCATTAGCCTTTTTTCACCGTTGAAGTCTTTCAGTGCGGAAACGGTGAAGTTTAAGTATCTTCAATCCGTCTATTTTGACGAAAAAGGAGGGAGTCTTAAACAGCCGGAGGGGGTGGCTTCGGGCGGTAAATCGGTTCTGGTAATAGGAGATACTGGGAACGATCGCCTGGTGCGATATACCTTTGAAGATAAGAGTTTGAAAGGTGGGAGCGAGATCAAGATCTCTCAGTTGTCAAACCCCATTCGGGTTCGGATCAATTCGAAAGGAGAGATTTTTGCCCTGGATGGAAAAAAGCGTCGGATCGTGCGACTGAGCCCCGAAGGGACTTTCAAGAATTATGTCGATCCCGAAGGGGTTCCATCCCCTTCAGCCTTTGTTACGAGAAGCTTTGAAATAGACAGAAGTGATAATATTTATATCCTCGACATTTTTACGGGCCGCGTGCTGGTTCTCAGCCCGGAAGGTAAATACCAGAAACAAATTCCATTCCCGAAGGAGTACGGGTTTTTCTCCGATCTCTCCGTCGATTCGAAAGGGAATATCCTGCTGATCGATTGTGTCAAGGCGATGGTTCTTTCAGCTCCTAAAGACTCGAATAGCTTTTCCCCCTTAACAAAAAGTCTCAGGGAATATTTAGATTTTCCTACGAGCATCACGGATAGCAGGGGTGCCGTTTATATCGTGGATGAAGATGGCGGTGGCATCGTCGTTCTCGGGGCGGACGGCACTTTTGTGGGACGGCAGTTGAGTAAGGGTTGGAATGAAGGTCTCCTTTACTTTCCCTCACAGATGCACGTCAATGAAAGAGGGGAGATTTTCATCGCAGATCGCGGCAATAGCCGGGTTCAGATATTTACACTGGTTAAGTAGAAAGTCAACTTGCGTCATGTCCCACCGGGATTTCACTATCTCTTTTGATTTTTGGTCTTTTAGGTGGTAAAAATTATGGATGGATTTGCTTACGTCAAACAGGAGGAATGGCTATGAAGTGTTACGTCTGTGCAAAGCAGGGGGTGGATAAAGACGCTGTCGCCATTTGTATTGTCTGTGGGATGGGACTCTGCATGGGACATGCCTTTAAAGAGGAATTGCTGGTGAAAGATATTATTGATTGGGGATTCGGGGAGGAGCGAATCACTTATCCCCACACCCTTCCCCGGTTCATCTGCGCTGAATGCAAGCTGGCCATTGAGCAGAGAAAACCGGCGGGAAGAAGATGAACGCCGTCCGGAGTTCAGAGGGATGAATTCGGAGTTCAAAAAGGGGTTGTCTTTTCCAAAGAGATTACCAATAATAGCTCTATGAAGAAAAAAATCCTGGTCGTTGAAGATGAAGAGAGCCTGAGATTTCTCTATGAAGAGGAGCTGAAGGCGGAGGGGTATGAGGTTCTGACCGCCGGGAACGGAAGGGAAGCCATTCAACAGTTGGAGACGGGGAAGCCCGATCTGGTCCTTCTCGACATCGTCATGCCTGTGATGGACGGAATGGAGGCCCTGGGCCGGATTGTCAGTAAGGAGAGGAAGATCCCCATCATCCTCAACACCTCTTATTCGGGGTATCGACAGGATTTTATGAGCTGGGCGGCCGACGCCTATGTGACAAAATCGGATGATCTCACCGAATTGAAAAAAAAGATTCGAGAGCTTTTAGGGAAGGGTAAGGCCCGTTGAAGAGAATCCTGGCCATGATCTTAGCGGGAGGCCGAGGAGAAAGGCTGTATCCGCTGACGCGGGACCGAGCCAAGCCGGC
>Ga0187784_10004266_pt1 | contig 11557 bp, 10 predicted proteins | sample 1015_SJ02_MP15_2_FD_132964 | JGI IMG/M metagenome (GOLD analysis project Ga0187784, IMG submission 132964) | Tropical peat soil microbial communities from peatlands in Department of Meta, Colombia - 1015_SJ02_MP15_20_MG | ecosystem: Environmental > Terrestrial > Soil > Wetlands > Peat | place... | reverse complement strand
GACAGTAATCGCATCGCGATCCATCACGCCCAGGTCGTCTTGTTGATAATTGATCTTGAAACCCAGCACATCGCGATAGTAATCGACCGCGGCCGGCACATTGTCAAAGGGTAGTTCGGGAAGCGCTTGCCAAACGCGGACGGTGGGCGTGTCCTGATCCTTGTGGTAGCTTTGCCCGAACCACAGTACGTTTCCGTCGGGATCGCGAACTTCGAACATTTGCATCTTGATCCAGTTCACCTTTTCGATTGCACTCGGCTTACCGCCGCGCGCCGCAATGGCCGCGTGTAGCGCCTCCACGTCGACGCTTTGCAGAAACAGAATCACCGACCCTGGGGATTTTGGTTGAGTGGTCCAGTCAGTAGGCCCATTACCTTCTTTTCCAAAGCGGATGCGCGCCGGCCCAAGAATGGCCTCGGTGCCGCCTTCCACCTCGCGGATCTCGAATCCGAGCACGTCCCGATAAAAGGCGATGCTTCGATTGAGGTCGGCCACGGGCACGAATCGCATCACCGGATTCGCGACCCTTTTCGCGCGCTGGCTATCGAGTTGAGCTTTCAATGCGCGCCAACTCGGATACCCGTATTCGCGCGCCACGGAAAGTTGAGCAGCAGTAAGTTTTGCGTCAGGATCGGTCTGGCGTAGTTCCGCCAAACGGTTCTTGGCAAGTTTTCTTAGGTATTCGAGTGAGGGATGCTCGGGGAGCTTCGAATCAGACAGCTTTGAGTCAGACCTCTTTGGATCAAACATGGACACCTTCCTTCCAGTTTTGCCCGGGTCCGCGATTCACGGGCTGGAAGTAAAGGTTTGTGACAAAGCGCTTACGTGGAAGGCGGGTTCAACCCTTTACGCGGACCGTGGGCCGCCCTATCGGCCTTTCGACAATCTAACACATGTCGACAAATTGCTGGTGCCCGCTCAAGGCGGCCGCATGGTCCCGGAGCGTATACTGACGCGCTGATCGCTATTCTGAGCCCGAACAACTGATCCAGTCGATGCAATCTGTACATCAAGCGCGCCGCGGCATCCTGGTATTCATGGTGGCACTAGCGGCCACGACGTTTGTGTCGATGTGGCTGCGGCAGCTTGTACGCTGGCCCACGTTGACGACCGTTGCTTTCCCAATGCTGATGACCACGCTTCTCTCCTATTCCCCAGCCCTCGCATCGCTGATTGCGAGAATGACCCTTGGCGAAGGCACTAGGGACGTCTCCTTTCGGCTGCGAGGGGATTGGACCGCGCAAGCTTTGCTGATCGCGTGGCTCTGGCCTGTGTTTGGCGGGTTGGGAACATACGGAGTCGCATGGGTCGCAGGCGTCACTCATTTCGCCTGGACTTCGGTCGGCTCTGACTATGGCACGTGGGGACCGGAGAATCTGCTCGGCCTTTCCATTGCGGGAATGCCCGTCTTGCAGGGTTTTGCGCTTCGATTGCTTGCGTCTCTACTGTTCTCGGTTCCTGCCTGCCTGCAGAGTTTCGGGGAGGAAGTCGGTTGGCGCGGCTATCTGTTGACCCGTCTGTTCGATGCGAAGATACCGGCTCCCGTCTTCTGGAACGGCCTGATTTGGGGTCTGTGGCACATCCCATTTTTCCTGGCTTGGGAACCCAGCCGAAATCTCGCAGAGCGACGCTCAATCTCACTTTTCTTCTTCGTAGCGAGCACGGTCGCTCTCGCATACCTGTTCAGCTATCTTCGGTTGCGGTCCGGAAGCATCTGGCCGGCAGTACTCGCTCACGCATCGGGTAATACGCTGCTCAGTTGGGCATTCGACGGATTCACTGTGGCGAATCCATTCTGGAAGGGAGAGCTTCGCCTCTTGAGTACGGGCCTGCCGGTCTTGATATTTCTGCTGCTGCGGCCGGTATGGATCATTCGCTATTGGCCGCAGAGCAGTAGGCATGATCCTCAGGCGCAACTTGCATCCAACCCCTGAAATTTGAGAAGGTTATGAGTACTGGCGCGGCGGGCTCCAGACGGGAGGGACGCCGCGACCGCAAGATTGCTCAGCGGAGCTGCAATTTCCAGACTGAGCAAGGAAGAGAACATCATGACCAAAGCCGATCTGATTGATGAAGTCTCGCGTTTGGCAGAACTTACGCGCAAAGACAGCGAAGTGATCGTGGAAACGATCTTTGATAGCGTGGTGCGCTCGCTGCGCGCCGGGGACAAGATCGAAATACGCGGCTTTGGCAGCTTCCGCACCCGCCAGCGGCGTCCGCGCACCGGGCGCAATCCCAAGACCGGCGAGAAGGTCGACGTGCCCGCCAAGAAGATTCCTTTCTTCAAGCCCAGCAAGGAGTTGAAGGACCTGGTGAACTCGACTACGCCAGCGGCGACGCCTGCTCTCGCCACACCGCCGGCTTCGGCCCCGCCGACAGTCTAAGGGTCTGAGTATCTCGCGGAGCCGAAAAGTCCGATTCAGTTCGTAGGAGTTCTTTGCAATCGGGCCAACGTGTTGTCGGCCATCGAATTCTCATCGAGTCACGGTCCATTCGTCTTGGTATCGTCCGACATGATAATCACGCAAGGCGCGTCCTTGGATGCATATTTCTTGCAGTTTTTCAGCGCGTCCTTTTCGGCCTCCTCCGCGCTGCGTTGGCCCACGCTGTGGCTGAATCCGCTTACCGGCGATGCTGCAAACGCCTTGTGCGGCGCGCTTTGCAGGTATTGCTGAAATTCTGCTTTCCCTTTCTCCGACAAATAAGCGGGCGGCTCGACTGCGGGAACGGAAATCTGCAGGAGCGTATCGCGCAGCACGGCATTTTGGCGGCGCAGAAATTCGTCGACCATCGGAGTCCAGATCGGAATGCCGCGCAGCGAAAACAGATGATGCCCATCGTCTTCGAACGGAGGCATCATCAGAAACGTCGCCTTGCCGCCGGCGCTGGTGAACGCGCCATAAAAGCGCCTCGCCAGATCGGGAGAAAAGAAATGATCGTTCTCGGAGTAGATCCACAGCATGGGAATTTTGGCACGGCTGCCGAAATAGCTGAAGGCGCGCACCAGATCGTCAGGATTGCAGACAAAGTCAGGCCTTCTCGATCCGCGGCCTCCCGCAAAATCAATGGCGGCGATCAGATTCGGCGGCGGATCGGCCGCCAGCCCCACCATCGCCAGCCCGCCGGTAGAAACTCCGATGGCAATCATGCGCGAGGGATCGATCTCCGGACGCGTCATGAGATACGCTGCCGATTCGCGCAGGTCTTTCACCGATTCTTTCGTTGGGCTGATGTAGTCAGGGAAGCGGCCACAGGCCTGGTTTTCTTCCGCGTATCCTCCGCCGGAATCGCCAAAGCCGCGCCGCATCACGATGACCGCGGTCCATCCCCGGCGGGCGAATTCGCGCGCTTGCGGCAGCCAGCGCAGCGGCGTCATTCCGGCGCGGTCCGTCGCTTCGCGCGGAGTTCCGTGAGTCAGCAGCGCCAGGGGATGCGGCGCATGATCGTTGGGGCGAATCATCACCGCCTCCAGGCCTTTTCGACCCGAAGAGGGAGTCGGAATGCGAAACTCGCTGACCACAAGGTCCTGCGCCGCAGAGCTGGCTAGCATGCTCGCTGCGAAAAATGCGGTGAGCAGCGGAAGTGTCCGTTTCATGCGTTTTCGTTCCCTCCAATCACCGGCAGTTTACAGAACGGCTCATTCTCCACGAATTCCGGCTACGCCCATAAGCCTGCCGGTTTTGCCTCTCTCGGCACGGTAGGAGAACAGAACATCATTGTTGCAATTCGTGCAGAGCGAAGAGGTCTCGATATTTTTCATCGGGACCCCGGTGGCGAGAAGCTGCTGGCGATTGGCCTCAACCAAATCGAGATAGATCTTCTTGAGCTGAGGGCTGTGACCGGGTGGCCGAGCGCTCAGAAACAGCAGCGGATATTTTTCACGCACCGGATCGGGCTCTTTCACTTCGCGAAACAACTTGCCGGCATAGGCGAACTGCGACTCGAATTTGCTTCGGACTTCTTCTCCGACTTCGTAGCAGCAGCCCTGAATCCCCGGTCCGATGGCGGCCTTGAGATCGCGGGAACGGCTGGCGAAATGGCGGAACATTTCTCCCACGCCTTTTTCCACGATGCGCTTGGCGGTGCCGCGCCATCCGGCATGCAAGACGCCGACGGCGTGATGTTTCGGATCGACCAGAATCACAGGCAGGCAGTCGGCGGTCTGAATGGCGAGCAGGAGGCCGGGCGCGGAGGTGATGAGGCCGTCGCCGACGAAAGTTTCCTGCGGGACCGACTCGACCAGGTGAATGACGTCGGAATGCATCTGGCGGAGAGTGATCACGGACCAGTTGCCGTCGCGCTTCGCTCGACGGGACAGACCCCTGGACTGCGCTGAGGGCCGGTTCGGGCCGCTGTCCCTGCATAGCGCCCGCAGAAATGCATCCCGGTTGCGTTCTACCGCTGCCCGCGAATCATCCTTGGTGAAGCCGAGATTCAAGTCTCCTGTCCCGTAAGCGCGGGAAAACCCGCCCGTGCGCGTGGAAAAGCCGTGCACGAGCCAGCGCAGGTTGGATAAAAGCGAGGAACGCAGGATGGTTGGATTTTTCTCAGGAATGGAACGCTTGGGCACAGATCGATGATAAAGGAAGCTACGTCCTACGGTGACGTTGGCAGCGCTCCAGGAACGAATATCCTGATTGGGAGGAATCACGCCGTGACCAACGAGAGCTTCCGCTGGACTCAAGAATACAGCGTGAATAAGGCCGCACTCGACCGCCAACATCAGAAGTTGTTTGATACGGTCAACGAGTTGCACGCAGCTCTGCGCACGGGAATCGGCAATGTTGTTCTGGATGAGATCCTGGAACAGCTGGAAGACTATGCTCACACTCATTTTGCGGACGAGGAATTACTGATGGAGCAACACGCGTTTCCCGGCCTGTCCGCGCATCGAGTTCAACACCAGATGTTCCGCGAGAAGATGGCCGACTTCCTGGCACAACACAAAGCGGGAAGAGCCGGCGTTCCGGTCGAGCTCATGCTGTTCATGCAGGACTGGCTGAAGCAACACGTCCTGAAAACCGACAAGCAATACAGCGCGTTTCTGAACGCGCGCGGCGTGCAGTAGCTGGTTCGATTCCTGGTTCGCTTCCCATGGGTTCGCCTCACCCGATTTTCCCTGGCCCGGTTTGCCCCTGCCCCGCCCGCTCCGCTATAGTTCTAGCCATGTTTGAGAACTTTACCGCTACTGACCGCTGGACGAAAAAGCAGGTGCATTGCGTTTATCAGGCGCAGGTGATTGCCATCGCCACGCGTCACGCCGATGCCGTCGACTACAAATTCCTGGTCGATGGACGCAAGGTGTGGGTGGCGCTGCCCCATCCGGCGTGGGTGGAATACAGGAAGCGCACAGGTACGCCCATCACCGATTTTCTCGCGGTCGAGATTGCCGGGCATTATCTGAAGACCGCGCTGGAGTCAGGCGAGGGCTTGGGGCGGGAGATATTTTCTCTGACGGTGGAAGAAACGCTAAAGCACCTCGACGCGGCCGTCGCAGAGATGCAGACGCAACCGGCGTAGCTGGCAGATCTGCATTCCCAAGTCTGACTGCGGCCTATCGACGGCCAAATTCCAGAACTTTTCGTGACGGTGAGCTTTTCATCGCCCAAGGCTCAACTTTCCTCAGCCATTCCGAACTGATATTGTGGCAAGTCGCGTAAGATAACGCCTTGGCTTTGACGACATCCCTTTCTGGCCAACCATATTCAGACATGACTGAGGAGAACCAAGCTGGATCTGGAAAAGTGCGGGATTGGCGTCCAGCGCTCATTGTGCTAGTGGGTCTGATGTGCCGGTTAATTTACTGCGTCACCTTCAAGCCGTGGTGGTGCCTCGACAGCGAACACTATTCTCAGCCGGCAGTCCTTTGGGCGCACGGATATTTCACGGAAGGCGCAAGGACGCCCATGTATCCTTTGTTCCTGGGTGTTGCACAGTGGCTTGCAGGAGTTCCTGTGGCCGAGACGCTCTCGAACTCCGCCGCCGGAGTGGTCAGGGATTTGCAATGCGTGCTCGGCCTCTTGGCGGCCTGTTTCGTTTATTTGACGCTGCGCACACTGGGCGTGCGCAAGAACGTGGCGCTGGTCGCGGGTCTGTTTTTCTCCACATTGGTCGGGACCTGCGCTTCCGAGATGGCCATCGTTACCCCATCGTTGTCGGTGTTTTCGGTAACACTGGCAGCCTGGCTCTATGCAAAGGCGGTGATTCGGGTGGGTGCGGAAAAACTGCCCGCCGGGCTGGCCGTCGGAGCCGGACTAGCGGTGTCTTTGGCTGCGCTGACTCGCCCGGACAACCTGGTCTTCTTTACGGTGATTATTCTGGCCACGGCAGGCTTCGCGGTGCGCTCACGGTTCGTGCCTGCGCGCGCGGCCTTAGGCCGTCGTCTGCTTGCGACGTGCGGCGTAGCTTGCATCTCGGCGGCGCCGCTGCTGCTGGCGTGGATGACTTGCAACTACATCGGCACGGGCCGCTTCCGCATGACTAACATGATGGGCGTGCAGATGACACAGACCGTCTACAACATGTACGACCAGGTCGACGCCGAAGACCAGGTTCTAGGCAGCATCATGAACAAGTACTACGCTGCTACCAACCAACACGGGGTCAACCGCGAATATGTGTGGCCAGCAATGGGAGAATTGACCGCCCGCGCCTGGCAAATGCCGTTTCTGGATGCGCGCGACGATCAACGCAGCAAGCTCGGCAACTGGGTCTACAACCTGGCTAGCGACAAGTCGCGCCGGCAGATGGATCATTATTCGGTGGCCTTCAGCGATTACCTGGCCCGGGTCGCCTGGAGGCTGATCCGGAAGAATCCGGCGGGATATTTGCACAATGCCGTCGACAGCTTCGCGCGCGATAGCTTCGACTTTGTGCCCAAGTTACCCAGCCCTAAGGAAGTCAGCGATCCGCGCGCGGTAGAGGGCGGAAGTGTGGTCAAGAACGAGACCGGCTGGAACCTGATTTGCTGGACAGGCATCGTACAGGCACCGATCCTGACCTTGTTCTATGTCGTAGCGCTGGCCTGTGTGTTTTCGAGCCCGCTGATTTTACTGAACAGGAACGAAGGAACCAGGGTCTCAGATGTTGCAGTCGTGGCCATGGGCATGGGCACGGTCGCAACCTTTGTCGCATTTTGTTTGCTGGAGGCGTATCACAACCAGTACGGGACTCCGTATCTCAGCACGCTTACAATCTGTGGCGCGTATGTGTTTGACAACTTCGGCAGAATGGGCGGTGCGCTGGGCCTCCGTAAAGTGCTTTAAGAACTGCTCACGTCTTCCAACAATCTCTCCTGCGCAACAGCCGGGTTAGATCACCACCGCTTCTTTATATTCCCCGAAGATGCGGCGCATGGCGTCGGCGATTTCGCCCACCGTCGCGCAGGCTTCGACTGCGGCCACGATGCGCGGCATGACATTCTGCCCCGAGCGCGCGGCGTCTTCTACAGCCGACAGTGCGGCCTTCCACGGTCCCGCATCACGCTTAGCCCGCAGCGCCCGCACGCGCTCGACCTGCTTCGGTTCCAGCGCGGGGTCGATGCGCTGAATCGGGATCGGCTTTTCTTCTTCCACCTCAAATCGATTTACGCCAACCACGATCGCCTCTTCGTGGTCGACTTTCTGCTGATATTCATAGGCGGCATTCTGAATTTCCTGCTGCACGAAGCCGCGCTCGATGGCCTTCAGCATTCCGCCGAGCACTTCGATCTTGCCCAGATATTCGGCGGCGCGCTTTTCGATTTCATCCGTCAGCGTCTCGACATAATACGATCCAGCCAGCGGATCGATGGTCTGCGGAGCGCCGGATTCGTAGGCGATGATCTGTTGCGTGCGCAGCGCGATGCGCGCGGCTTGCTCGGTGGGCAGGGCAAGAGCTTCGTCGTAGGAATTGGTATGCAGCGACTGCGTCCCTCCCATCACCGCGGCGAGCGCCTGAATCGCGGTGCGCACGATGTTGTTTTCCGGCTGCTGCGCGGTGAGAGTTGAACCGGCGGTTTGGGTGTGGAAGCGCAGCATCCACGAGCGCGGATTCTTCGCCTTGAAATGCTCGCGCATGATGCGCGCCCACATGCGGCGCGCGGCGCGGAATTTCGCCACTTCCTCCAGAAAATTGCTGTGCGCATTGAAGAAGAACGAAAGCCGCGGCCCGAACTTGTCCACATCGAGTCCAGCCTTGATCGCCGCTTCTACGTAGGCCATGCCGTTGCCCAGCGTGAAGGCAACTTCCTGCACGGCGGTCGATCCGGCTTCGCGCATGTGGTAGCCGGAGATTGAAATCGTGTTCCAGTCGGGCACGTTGTCGTTCGCCCACGCGAACATGTCGGTGATGACCCGCATGGCCTGCTGCGGCGGATAAATATAAGTTCCGCGCGCAATGTATTCCTTGAGCACGTCGTTCTGCACCGTGCCGGAAAGCTTGCGGATATCTTCACTCGTGCCCTGCCGCTTCGCTACGGCGACGTATAACGCCAGCAGAATCGATGCCGTCGCATTGATGGTCATGGATGTAGAAATCTTCGTCAGTTCGATGCCATCGAAAAGACGCTGCATGTCTTCGATGGAGTCAATCGCCACGCCGACCTTGCCGACTTCGCCCAGAGCCATGGGATGATCGGAATCCAGGCCAATCTGCGTGGGCAAATCGAAGGCGACGGACAGTCCAGTCGTGCCGTTGGCCAGCAGATACTTGTAGCGCTTGTTGGATTCTTCCGCGTCGCCCATGCCGGCGTATTGCCGCATCGTCCACAACCGCCCGCGATACATGGTGGCCTGCACACCGCGCGTGAAGGGATATTCGCCGGGATAGCCTATCTCAGCTTCGTAGTCGCTGGCTTTGCGGTCGGCAGGCGTGTAGAGCGGCTGCACCGGGATATGAGAGGAAGTTTCGATTTCGGGGGCGGATACGAGGGCGGATTTCTTGGTTTCAGTCATGCCCGTTCACCAAAGACTAAATTCAGGACCGGCTTTTTCTTCGCGCTCTCCAGAACGCACTCATCGTGAACCACGCGAAGGTCAAGGTGAAACCGGCTGCCACTATGACCCGGCTTAGGGTCGCGTGTCCGGATGCATACTTGAGGTATTCCCGGACCAGCGCAGTAATGCCGAAAGCCGTCATGGTCAGAAAGATGGCACCGGTCACTTCCAGCCAAAGCTGATGCAGGACTCGCCCGAAGGAGCGGACGGAGGCGCGAACCGCTCCGGTCGCGGCGCGGTAGGCGCGGCTTTGCGCGACCTGACCTTTGACTACTCGGGTTGCAATGCCGAGCTTGGTCCAGAAAGAAACTTTGCTCACGAGCCTCGATTTTAACAGTCGGGGGCGCTACAATGGCGCAAAGGCCGTCAACGGTAGAACGTTCTGCTGCCGGCAGCATCTAATCGATTGGTCGGCGATCTTGCCCAGGGGGGCACTGTGGACCAACAACTCAAGCAACTCATGAAAGAGCTAGGCGACGCGATCAACGAATCGCTTTCCGATTCCGAGCAGATATCGGAAGTAGTGGCACGAATCAAAGATGGCGGCTACGACATCTTTTTGGTGTTGGAAGCGACGATCGGCGTGAGCAAACAGGGCGAAAAAACGCCTGACAAGACCTCTGTGGTGGCCACTCTTTCAACCAACCCTGAGTTCAAGGTGAGCGACCAGGATTTGAAGTTTCTGAAGTCGCTGCGCATCAAGATCGAGGAAGAAAAAGCCGAAGGAAAAAACCAGGATCGATCGAGTTAAGTCCGACTGGCGAACCGCCCGGTTTCGCCCGCCACCCTCCGCGATCGGTTGAATCTCGTCGCTCCCCCGCCGCAAACCTGGGCTGGGACGTAGTGTTGCGCGCCTGTGCTACCATCAACTGTTTCTTCTCGCATCCGCCGGGCTGCAAATTCGGGCCTCAGGCAGCGGACCCCAAAGACTGAGGGACGGCGATGAAAGACACTCTTGGAGTTCTTCTGGCTGGCGGAGTCGGCGAGCGGCTCTATCCTCTTACGCGGGACCGGGCCAAGCCGGCAGTCACGTTCGGCGGCATCTACCGCATCGTCGACATCACGCTGTCGAACTGCCTCAACTCCAACCTGCGCCGCGTCTACATCCTCACGCAATACAAGGCGCTTTCGCTGAACCGGCATATTCGCGAAGGCTGGAACATCCTGGGCCGCGAGGTGGGCGAATTCGTCGAGGTCCTGCCCCCGATGAAACGGGTGAGCGATCAGTGGTACCAGGGCACGGCCGACGCGGTGTATCAGAACATTTATTCCATCGGTTCGGAGCAGCCCAAGTACGTTCTCATTCTCTCCGGCGACCAGATCTACAAGATGGATTACGGGAAGATGCAAAAACAGCATGAGGATTCGGCGGCCGACGTTACGCTGGCCACCATCCAGGTGACACCCGAGGAAAGTCGCCGCCTTGGCGTGGTCGATGCGGATAGGGATGGGCGCATCACCGGGTTCGAAGAGAAACCGAAGGACACCAAACTGCGCTCGGCTTCGAATCCGGAAAAAGTGGCGGCTTCGATGGGCATCTATCTTTTCAACGCCGACGTGCTCATCCCCGTTCTCCTCAAAGACGCGGAAGACCCGCAGTCGAGCCACGATTTCGGCAAAGACATTCTGCCCAGGATGGTGGATGACTACCGCGTCTTCGCCTACGACTTCGTCGATGAGAACAAGAAAGAGGCGCTCTACTGGCGCGACGTGGGAACGCTCGAGGCCTACTACGAAGCCAACATCGATCTGGTAGCAGTCTCGCCAATTTTCAATCTGTATGACGAGGCCTGGCCGATCCGCACACACCAGCGGCAGTATCCCCCGGCCAAGTTCGTGTTTGCCGAGGCCGGCCGCACGGGCACCGCGCTCGATTCCATCGTTTCGAGCGGGTGCATTATTTCCGGCGGTGTGGTGAAGAACTCGGTATTGTCGCCGGACGTGCGCGTCAATTCCTACTCCGAAGTCGACAACAGCATCCTGTTCTCGCATGTGGATGTGGGACGTCACTGCCGCATCCAAAAAGCGATTCTCGACCGCGACGTGCACATCCCCGAAGGCACCACCATCGGCTTCGACGCCGAAGCCGACCGCGAGCGCTACTTCGTAACCGAGACGGGCATCGTTGTGGTCACGCGCGATTACTCGTTGTTCGAAAATCCGGTCACCGTGGATTACTTCACGAGCGAGTAAATTTCATCCTCTCGAGATATGGTGAGAATCCGCTTCCCAGACCAAGCCACCCCTGAGGCTAACTGTCGACCTTGAGCCTGAGAAGAAAACGATTGGGTCACCTGTTCTTTTATACTAGGGCGCGATTCTGTTAATGTTCGTTTATAATAGAACTAACAGAATGCTTTTGATCTGTTATAGTAGGACATAGGAATCTGCGCAGGAACATCCCATGAAACCTGAATTCAGAAGGTTGCGGATTGTGCAACTAGAACGAGCGCTAGCACCTTTTCTCGCTGCGAAAGAGACCGCGCGTCCGCAAAAAGGATGGATTCGCGCCATCCGGGAGGCCACCGGAATCACAGTTCGTGATTTGGCGAGGAGACTTCACAAGGCGCCATCAGTGGCAG
>Ga0187784_10004265_pt1 | contig 11558 bp, 9 predicted proteins | sample 1015_SJ02_MP15_2_FD_132964 | JGI IMG/M metagenome (GOLD analysis project Ga0187784, IMG submission 132964) | Tropical peat soil microbial communities from peatlands in Department of Meta, Colombia - 1015_SJ02_MP15_20_MG | ecosystem: Environmental > Terrestrial > Soil > Wetlands > Peat | place... | reverse complement strand
TCTTAGACTTTCCAATAACGGTAAAGCATTTTTGCGAATGTATGGTGCAACTATGATTCCTCTAAGTTGTCGATCTGTACGTTTTCGGATTTTCTCAAGGTATTTTTGCAATTGCATGATCGCATCTCTGTTTGCAGAATTTCTCTTAATTTCCACTACAACGAGTAACCCATTCTTGTCCTCTGCATAGATGTCGGTGAATCCAGTCTCGCTAATGTGTTTCTCTTCTGCAAGTGGTTTCAGCCCATTTTCCACCAAGTTCGGAGCAGTTAGAATCGCTTGTTTCATTTGCGCTTCCGTCACATGGAGCGCAAATTCGCCAGTGTCGTTTATTGAACCGAATGCTGCAAGTGAAACATCTCGATATTCGATTGAGACGTTTTCCCGAGGTTGTGCTCTTGATGCGTTCACGATTAGTCTGCTTGCATCAGAGCGACTCACCTTGACCAAGCAAGAAGGTGGTTGCCAGTTAACGGGTTCATACCCAGTAGGTCGATGTACTAAAACTGACCCATCTTTCTTGATAATTACCACACGCTCTCCCCAATCCAACGTCGACGATGCACGACCATCATAGTCGACTCTGCAATTTCCCACTATCAGAACAAAACTCCTTGACCTAAGTGCACTATCGAGAAATTCTGCAGCGTCTTCGATAGTTGGTGATACTCTCACTTCAAGTGGTAAAGTAGTTCAAATCCTTTAGATATGTAAGATGTCTCACTCATCGGTGTTCTCCTCTGATTCTTCTGCATCGTCTTCTTCGCTGGCTTCTTCTGACTCTTCCTCGTCCAATGATGCGTTGGCTTTTGGTCTATCGCAAGAATCATTTTTTTTTTGGGGGGGGGTTGGTAATTGTTGACGATTTCTAGTACGTAGGTCTCGGTCTCGCAGTAGCGTCTACTATCTTTAACCATTTTCTGAATGGTGCCAATTTTTTGAACTGGGTTCATTGTTGCTCCCTCTTGAGTTTTATCGAAATCTCAGATTCGGAATGGAACCTTAATTGGATTCTGGGGTTCTCATTCGAGAAAGCCTTTGGTGGCCATGAGTTCTGCGGTGAGTATGGCAGTTCCGGCGGCTCCTCGTATTGTGTTATGTGATAGGAGTGTTAGTTGTATTGACTTGTCATCGATTCCGTTTCGTATTCGCCCCACAGTGACGCTCATGCCGGGAACTGTGCCCGCCAATCGATCAAGTCTAGGTTGTGGTCTGTCCTGCTCTCTTCGCACTATGATGGGTTGTTCGGGTGCAGTTGGGAGTTTTAGTTTCTGAGGAGTTCCTTGGAAACTTTCCAGTGTGCTTATGAGGGTGTTTGGTTCTATGGGGTTCTCAAATTCACAGTATAATGTTTCTGTATGCCCATCTATTACTGACACTCGGTTGCATGAGATGCCAAGCTGAACCTTGTGGGGGTCAATGCGATTGCCGTTATAGTTTCCCAGTATTTTCTTAGCTTCTTTACTCACTTTTTCTTCCTCGTTAGGTATGTATGGCAATACGTTGTCTACTATGAGAAGAGATGAGACTCCCGGGTATCCAGCCCCGGACAATGCTTGCATCGTGGTGACAATTGCCTTCTGCAAGTGGAATGAATCAATTATTGGCTTCAGAACAAGTGCTAAACCAGTGACAGTACAGTTTGGTGTTGTCACTATGCCCCTCTTCCATCCACGTGTCTCTCTTTGAGATTCCAGAAGATTCAGATGGCCTGGGTTGATCTCAGGTATCATGAGTGGAACATCAGGATCTGCACGGTGGGCGCTCGCTTCACTAACTATTGCAAAACCTGCTCGTGCAAACGTAGGCTCAATTTGTCTGGCCACTTCAGATGGAAGAGCAGAGAAGACTACATCACAACCATTCGCTGATTCCGGTACGGCCTTCTTGACCTCTCTCTTCGCAGTCTCTTCAGGGATGGGTTCTGAGAACAACCATTTCACGGCGGCACCATACTTTTTCCCAGCCGATTTCCCTCCCATTAATGTTTCCAATCTTAAGAATGGGTGGTGACTCAGCATGTTTATGTACCGTTGACCAACGGCACCAGTAGCGCCAAGCAGTCCGACTTTGAGCTCTTTCAATTAAGACTCACGAAGTAAGTGCAATTAATCACGAAATGCGACTTATTAATTGATTTACGAATCATCCATGAAGCTGGTCTTCGATATGATGGGCCTCTCCTTTAATGTCAGTCTGAGCTAATCTGTTGGTCGAGCGTTGTTATCATGCCAGATTTGGCGAAGAAAGCGATTGAGATTGATAGTGAGACAGGTATCTCGAGTGGCTTCCTGAGCTATGGAAAGGCGAAGCTACCTTTTCCCAATAAGTTTGCAACCACTACGGAGTTGAACGCTACTCGAATTGTAGATTTAAAACAAGACTTTCCCACGGAGCTAATAATTGCTGGGAAACTAATCTATCCGGAAACGCTCAAACGTCTGTTGAAGGAGGAAGATTTTCTAAAAGAGTTCGCCAGACGTCTGGCTCGGGAAACCTCTTTTCATGAGGACTCCTTGAGCGCATTGTTCTTCGTTCTGAAAGGAGAATCTGAAATCACTGATACAGGAGACCTAAGAACAATTCTGGACTTGCAGTACTTTGCTGATCTAGATATCATTACGGTGCAACAGAGCCCTAGCATCCCTCCCAACGACTTCTTAGCTCAATACCGATTTGCCGAAAGGTGGATGGATAACCGAGGTCTTGACAAACCTCTGATGCCTGTTCTTGCCCCCTCACCTGACATTATGGAATTCGAGAATACGCTGAAGCATATACTGAAGCGCGAACCGAAAGCTCTCGGTTTCGATATGAGAGGCGGTTTCTATTATCATGCCCTTCGATCTATTGAGGCAATTAAAAATAAACAACCCGAACTCTGGATACATGCCTTTCAGATTCCGCCGAAGGTTAGATTTGCACGCTCTCTTCTGAGATGCTCTGAGGGGATGATCTTGCCATTTTTTGGTGTTGATAGTTATAATAGGTGGGTGGTTCCTCCGCCTCCAATTCCATTGACAAAGGACAAGATCAACAAGTTCGATTCTACTAACTGGGGTGTGTTTAAGCGTCGAGAATGGAGCAAAGAGTACGGTGCTCAACTTCATTGCACCTGTCCGATGTGTAACAAGCGGAAATTACATGGGTTCTATCTAGGGGAAGTTTTGACAGTATTGGGGAGGAGTAAAGTCCACGACCACTATGCTCAGCGAGAGCAACTCTTCAAATTGGCCGGTCATGTAAAGTCGGGCAATGCTAGGAATTTTGTTTCTAAGAAACGATATCCTAATGATTTCTTGAAACAGGTAAAAGAGTCTGACAAGGCTACAGCTTAACCTCAGCCATCTTAGTCATCAAAGTCTTTAGGTCAACCTCGGATTGAGTGCGCCAGCCTATAGAAGTCACGCCAGCGTCATCTTCCTCAAGGTATCCTGTACGAAGAAAAACATCCACGAGCGTCACTGCTTTCCACTTACCGAACTTGTTGGACAGGAGTCTTTCTAGATCTTCCCGCGGGGCTTTTCCCTGCTTTGAGAGTAAGTAAGCGATCGACGCAGCGAGGGCCGCAAGATTATCGATACGCCATCCTATCATCTTTGCTTCCTTAAGCCCGAGGCTTCCTTTCAAAGTAATGTAATACCTAGTCATATCTCCAGGATGGATCTCTCCTTCTTGCGTAGTCTCCATGGAACTGGATTCCTTAACCTTCTTTATCTCCAAGTCGAGCTCGGATAGAAGTTGGTTGAGCTGTTCAATTACTTGCTCGAAGTTCTTGCCAAGTTTTTCCTTTAACTCCCATTCCTTGGCTCCCGGCATCTTGCCACGTCGAAAGAGTAGAAGATGAATCGCACGCTTCAGTCTATCCGAGTAAAAGTTCTGGGCAGTTTCTTTATCCTGCATGATCAGTCGCTCCGTGGAATAGGAATGGGGAAACTAGTCGCGCTTGGTTTGGCTTTTCCGCTTGGTTGATCAGTAGGCACTAGTGATAACTCATCCTCATGAACATGTAGTTTCACGTAATCGTAAGTTACCAGAAAGCTTACAAGATATGCGCGGTTAACCGTTTCTTGATACTCTGGTCTCCTGATAAAGTTCCAGTAACCCACATACCCAGATGATTTGTAGACATCACGGAGTTCATCTAACAACCTTGTAAGTTGCTGATCAAAATCCTCACCGCGTATTCCTAGGCCAATTAGAGTATCATTACTTGCAGGCGAGGGTTGTTTACTATCCATGTGCTCTCTTCTTTTCCACCTCGCAGCGATTGGGAGCAAAGCGTTCCAATAATTGATGGCATTTACGAGTGTCTGTTCCGTGAGTTGTTCCATCTCTGAAAGGGGATGCCAACTTTGCAGGAGGACTTCGGCAAGGCGTTTCTCGCTCATCCGATCTATCTTTCTCGCGATAAATTCAGGATCAGCATAAAGCATGCTCGATTGAAATTTCAGTTGGGTATTCTGTAGTCTGACAACCTCTGATAGTCGATTTAGTGTATGTGCGTCGAGACAGTGATCTGCGAAGGTCTCCCAGAAAGGAAAATATTGTCTAAGTGTCTCAACGCCTAGTCTGACATCGAGGAAGAATGGATTAAATTTTCTCTCTGATATGGCTTCACAAGTTTCCACTATCTCTTTGAGTTCGCGCCTGCCGCTTGCATATGAACCTCTTTTGACTTGGTTTTTCTCACTCAAACATTTTCAACTCGCTAACTGAAGAGGACCCCTCTATGTTTTGTACAACAATCACATGACATTCATTGGTGATGTTGACTTGGCCGGGGGTAATGGCGAGGTACTGATCTTGAGTTAGATTCTTCGAACTTGCAATTATCAACTGAGTCACTAGTTCTCTATTCTTAGGATCCATGTGAACGTCGAATTCATCGATCGCTCGGAAGGGGGAGGTAATGTGCTGTTGAAGTGCCAATAGAAAGGCCATCATCGCAATACTTCGTTCACCTCCACTTTGGGTGAATGCATCCAGCGGAGTGGGTTTGTTACCTTTGAAGCCCACTAGGATTTCCATTCCAGAATTTTCTATGTCTCGAGAAGAGACAAGCCTAATGCTTCCGTCAGCACCAACAGTGGCAAGTATTTCGTTATACTTGCCTGTCAATTCTTCTAGAAAGTTGGTTAGCACATCTCTCCACCGCGTGAGGCGTTTGTCAAGTTCAGCGTTGACTTCTTCCCGATTCTTGGCTACCTGTGTGGCCTTCTGACGTAAATCTTCATACACTTTTGCGTACGAAGAGTACATCTTCTCTACGTCTTCAGAAATATTGGCTAGAGGGCGCATTTGCTGTTCAACGGCTCCGATCTCAAACATAATCTCCGTAATTTTCTTAGGCGAGGCAGTAATAGGTCCAGCCTGTTCTGCCTGTGCCAGCATAGGGTCCAACTCTTCTCTTGCAAGGCGAACTTGCGCTTGGAGTTCTCTAACCTCTTCAGCAAGCAGCTTCTTCTTGAACTCTGAAACTTCGTATTCGACCTTGGTATCGATAAGCCTAGTTAATGCATCTTCAAGCCGGCCGCTCGAGTCAGCCATCTTTTCGCTGAGAGAGGCAGATTTCTCTTTATTCTTAGATAGACTTCTCTGCGCATTATCCGCAGTCTCTTTCCATGAAGATCGTAACCTATCAATAGTCTCGTTGTGCTGGTCAGTGTCAGTTTGGAGGATTGATTCGAAGTTACGTTGCAAATTAGTTGCCCACTCCAGGTTAGTCTCGTGCCTAGTTATTTCCTTCACCAGCTCAATGCGCTGGTCCTGAAGCTCAGCTCGTCCAAAGCTAAGCTCATCATATTTGGTTTGGCGTTTCTTTTTTGTTTCCTCTAACTCTTGCATCTTGCTGTCTGTAGACTGTAGCGCTGTTAGTTTTGAGTCAATACGCGCGTTAAGATGATCTAATGCCTCCTTCCGTTTGTTTATCCTGCTCCACAGTAATTCTAACTTGAGCGTCTCAAGTCTCATTTCTAGCTGCTTCTTCTGCAGAAACCTATCATATTCACGTTTCCAGAAGTCTTGAGTTTCTTTTGTTGACTCAAGAACCTGTGCGAGTGATTGTTCCTCGCTGGCTACGCTGTCTAATCGATTTTTTGCGTCAAGTACTTCTTCCCGGTAGGATTGGAATCCAACTGCTTCCTCGAGCATTCGTAGCTTATCTTGAGCGCTGACCGCGGCAAAACGTCCCACCATGAATTGATGCATAATTATCAGGCTATTGTCAGGATTAAGGCCGAGAATTTTGAAAACGTCTGTGACATAGGATTTTGGCACAGGTTTCTCTTGAACCAAGTAGTAATATGCACCGTTTTGTTTGAGAACTCGTGTCACAGTGACCGTATCAGAATGGAATCGAGGGAACGGCTTCTTGTCTCCGGAATTGTTGATGACGAGAGTGATTCTGGCTTCGTCCGTGCCCCATTTGATTAGATCGCTTAGCCTCTTTGATCTCTCCGTGTATGCTTGCCCTAACACAATAGAGATTGCGAGGAGAATAGATGACTTCCCTGCACCGTTTGGTCCACAAACGAGATTCAGGCCTAGTTCTAGGGGTACATACGCGTTCTCGTATGACATGAAGTTTGTGAGTACTACACCCTTTATCATCTAGCCCGTACTGCCGTTTGAGTACTCACCTTTCCTCGCTGCGTAAAAAATGTTCAGGGTTCGACCTCATGCATATGGCACTCAGTGTTTCTGCATTACGCTGATATCCACGTGTTATTATTTTCACTTCATCACGTGTTGAAGGAAATGTAACTTTATATAAGGATCTGACTTCACGAATGCCACCAGGAGTGAAGGAGACGGTTTGCACAGGCTCGGCAAAATCCTGCATTATTCAAAGAGCCGCAGCCTGATAGTAAAGTGCGACGAAGCGCGTTTTGTGAAGATGGGAACGAAAGCGTGTGATAGTAAGCTCAAGGAAATTGGTAAAGTTCATGACATCTTTGGGCCGGTGTCCACGCCTTACTTGGCTGTCAAGCCAACGGGTTCTTCACCAACTAAATTCGTAGGTCGTATTGTTTACTCTCTCGATTAAGGCAGATGAAATAGTGTCAGAAGAGTTTGATGGAGAAGCAGGCGAAGCGCTACAGTCACCGAGTAAGATTCGAGTTTGCCCAGAGTGCGGCGGACCGAAACTTATGAGAGATTATGAAGCAGCTGAAATTGTCTGCGTGGCCTGTGGGTTCGTAATTGATGAAAAATTAGCGGACACTCGGCCTGAATGGAGGGCTTTCGATGACGAACAGAAGTCGAAGCGTGCCCGCGTTGGGGCTCCTCTGACATATACTATACATGACAAGGGGCTCTCTACAGTTATTGATTGGCGTGACCAACGCGCTTTAGGAAAGCGGGCTACTGCAACACAGAGGCTGGATCTCTACAAGCTTCGGAAGTGGCAGAGCAGAGTACGAGTTTCTGACGCGACCGAGCGGAACCTGGCTGTCGCGTTGGCTGAACTCAGTAAACTTGCCTCAGCACTGAATCTGCCAAAGAACATTCTTGAAACTGCTTCAGTAATCTATCGTCGCGCTATTAAGAAAAAATTGATCAGAGGAAGATCAATACATAACGTGACGGCCGCAGCTATATACATGAGTTGCAGACAATGTGGAGTTCCAAGAACATTGGATGAAATTGCGGGATCTTCAAGCCTCAACAAAAAGGATATCGGTCGAAGTTACCGGTTCATGGTGCGAGAACTGGAAGCATTCGTTCCACCATCAACCAGTCGAAATTATGCAGCACGATTTAGCAACAAGCTAGTCATCTCTGGCAAAGCAGAAGCAATCGCAATAAGAATTCTGGAGATCGCTAAACAAATGAAATTAACTAGTGGGAGAGGGCCTACCGGTATCGCAGCCGCAGCAACGTACATAGCAACAGTTCTTACGAACGAACGAAAGACTCAAAGAGAAATCGCTGAAATTGCGAACGTTACTGAAGTTACCATTCGAAACAGATACAAAGAACTTCTAGAGCGCCTATTCATTGAAGTTCCAGTATAGGTTCAAGTTAATTGTCGGCAGATATTTTTCGTAATCCAAACTCGTATTTTTCTTCGCCGATCTTCCACGTCTTCGAATAGTAGCCGGTACCCAAAATGGGCGTCTCAGTACTCAGAGTGAGCCTCTTTGCGCGTATTTCTTTCGCCACGTAGCTCCGTTTGCTTCGCAGTAATTTAATCCCCTCTTGAGTTGTGACAAGATACGCCTCAACATATGAATCGACTTTGAGATCCATTTCCTTGCGCATCTGTTGAATTCTTCGAACAACATCTCTGGCCAAACCTTCTGCAAGATCATCTCGCGTGAGTCTGAGGTCTACGTAAAGTGTGCCTTCCGTGAATTTGGCTACCGCGTAACGTGATGCATTTGCCCCATCTTCAAATGTGGCTGCTTGGGATTGCTTTGTTATCCTTATGGACTTCGTATTCGCTTGTTCAGCGAGTAAAGTTTCATACGTTTTTATCGCTTTTCGGGCGGTAATGGAATCTGTCGCGACGATAATCTTTCCTACTGGCTGTCTCTGTTTTAGTCCCTTTTGGCCACGAGCCAATGCAGCCGTAGCAATCAGAGATTGTGTTACTTTCATTTCAGACTCGAGTTCGTCATCTATCAGCTTCTCGTTAGAAACCGGCCAGTCCAACTGATGCACTGTCTCTGGGCTCGATGGCTCAGCGTTCCGAAACATATGTTGGTAGATGGACTCTGTATGAAAAGGCGTAACTTGTGCAAGCATTATCAATATTGACTTCAATGCAAGGTACAATACGGCATAGGCAGAGAGTTTGTCGCGTGTTTGGTTCTCTACCCATGTACGTCGCCTGATGTATCGAACGTATGTGTGACTCAAATCATCGACTAGAAATGACTTGATTCTTCGTATCGCTTCGTGCACTTTGTAATCATCCATAGCTTTGGTGACTTCGCTAATCGTGCGGTGTGTCCTGCTGAGCAACCATCGATCCTCTGGGCGTAAGGATCGACCGAGCTTGCTGGGGGGCCATTGGGTGGGACTGAACTCGTCCAGGTTCATATAGGTGCTAGCGAATACGAATGTGTTCCAGAACGTGTCAAGATCGCCACTGTACTGCTTTACAGCATCCCAGGAAAATTTGAGATCTTCCCAAATCGTTGATTGAAGTACGCAATATCTGAATGCGACCCGGCCAAACTTCTCCACAACCTCTTGTGACGACACAAAATTTCCATGGGATTTGTGCATTTCGCGTCCTTTGTCATCTAGTACGAATCCGTGCATCAATACCGTCCTATAGGGAATGGCGTCAAGCGCAACGGTGCCTGCCTTGAGAAGCGAAAAAAACCATCCTGAGATCTGGTCTCGTCCTTCAACAATAAAGTCTGCGGGCCACCAGTATTGTGTATCCCGTTTGTTCTTAGGATGTCCGAGGCAAGCGTATGATGCTGCTCCAGAATCGTACCATCCCACCATGACATCGGGGATTCGCTTCATTTCGCCGCCGCACTTACATCGAAGCTTTACCAAGTCCACCCACGGAATGTGCAGACTCGCGATTTCTGCTTCTCCGTCGATCGAGTTTTCAATGAGCTCATTTTTTGAGCCGATAACTGTATGCGTTTTGCATGTTCCACACATCCAAACTGGAAGCGGGGTTCCCCAAAATCTTTGACGTGATATTACCCAATCCTTGAGATTTTGAAGCCAGTTCTTGAATTGGTTAGCTCCAGCCCATCCAGGTATCCAGAGAGTCGAGTCAACTTCCTTTATGAAGCGGTCCTTTAACTGAGCCACCCGAATAATCCATTGATCTGTAGCTCTGGTGAGTAATGGAGTTCTGCAACGCCAGCATACAGGGCTCCGGTGTTCAATTTCATCGGCGTGAAGCAGCATCCCAAGCGCTCTTAGGTCATCAATGATTTGCTGGTTAGTTTCCTTTACTGGTTTCCCAGCATACTTCCCGGCTCCTTCCAGAAATCTTCCTTGATCGTCAACAAGCATTAGAACAGGTAGATTGCAATGAATCCCAACCTCGTAATCCTCTTCACCGTGGCCAGGAGCTGAATGAACACATCCGGTACCCTCTTCGAGTGTAACATATTCCCTACTCAGCACTACGCGATGTGCATCCTTCAAGGTCTTTTGAATTGGAACGACTGTTTCAAGCGGTGAACGGTATCGTACCCCCTCAAGCGCTGTCCCTGGAAAGCTCTCAATTACTTCGAATTTTGTTCCCGTCTGTTCTTCTAAGCTTTTCACGCGTTCTTTAGCGACTACGTAAATCATGTCGCCACTTCGAGCTCTTACATATTCAAATTCAGGATTAACCATTACGGCAACGTTCGAAGGCAACGTCCATGGAGTTGTTGTCCAGATTAAGATGAATTCGTTTTGCTTCTCTTGAACGGGGAACTTGACGTATATTGAAGGGTCACGCAGGATCTTGTATTCTAGGACAACTTCATAATCTGAGAGTACCGTCTCACACCTAGGGCACCAGTGAACGACTCGTTGTCCATGTTCAAACAGTCCATTAGTCCATGCGTGCTTTAAGCTCCACCAGTCACTTTCAATGTACTCATCATCATGAGTCATGTATGGTTTAGACCAATCCATCCAAACTCCAAGTTCGCGGAAGACGTTTGTCATTGATTTTGAATTGTTTTCAGCAAAATCCCGACATGCCGAAATAAAACGTTCTAGGCCAACCTCTTCAATTTCTTTCTTTGTCTTCACACCGAATTTTTGCTCTATTGCCAACTCGATGGGAAGGCCATGGCAGTCATAGCCGGGTTGATCTCTCACGTTAAATCCACGCGAACGCTTGTAGCGAATTACGGTGTCTTTCAGCACCTTATTCCAACAGGTTCCAATATGTGGATTGTCAGAACTTGGAAATGGTGGTCCGTCGAGGAAGTAGAACTTGCGTGCGTTTGATCTCGCTTTTTTCACCGTTTCGTAAATATTATGTTCTTCCCAGAATTTTTTTGTTTCCGCTTCAATAATGTGTGCATCATACTTCTTAGGAAGTGTACCCACATGATCAATCAAGTGCGCTTGACCTCCAAATTCAAGAATTGTGGCATGGTGCAAACTCCGTAGGGCGCGTGCAATGAAACTACTTGGTAGTTTGTAAGCCGCCCTTCAATTCGTACACCGTTGACCGAAGTGCATTCTCTCGTCTTATTTAATTTAGTTCTGACGATAGTCGAGGCGGTAAAATAATGTCAATATCAGCCGAATTTAATTTCGAGACGTTTTTGAGGATGAATTGGCAAATGGTGGCAGAGCAAATTGCGTTGTCTCGGAATTGAATCAACAGCACACACATTTGGTGCCAGCATCGTTACCGATGCAGGAGCAATCTTGTCGGACGTGCGAGACGTTCACATCTCAGCGGCAGGAAGTGGAATTCATCCTCGAGAGGCCGCAGAGCATCATAGCGAAGTCGCTGGTAGAGTGGTTGGCGATTCGCTCAAACAAGCAGGAATTTCAGCAGATAACATTGACGCTGTTGCAATCGCCTTAGGCCCTGGTTTAGGGCCCTGCCTACGCGTTGGTGCCAC
>Ga0187784_10004263_pt1 | contig 11561 bp, 8 predicted proteins | sample 1015_SJ02_MP15_2_FD_132964 | JGI IMG/M metagenome (GOLD analysis project Ga0187784, IMG submission 132964) | Tropical peat soil microbial communities from peatlands in Department of Meta, Colombia - 1015_SJ02_MP15_20_MG | ecosystem: Environmental > Terrestrial > Soil > Wetlands > Peat | place... | reverse complement strand
GCATCGGGCCAACCACGGACGCTGGGCCGGACGGCGACGAACGCGGACGGGCGCACCGCGGAGCCATTGATCGCGGAACGGCCGATCCCGATCGCCCAATACGAGCTGCGGTTCGCGATTGGAGCGTATTTCGCGCGGCAGAAAACACCGCTCGCCGACCCGCCGTTCCTTGACATCGTTCCGATCCGGTTTGCGGTCGCGGACCCCGAGGGTCATTATCATGTGCCGCTCCTGGTCACGCCGTGGAGTTATTCCACCTATCGCGGCAGTTGACGACGGCGACCATGGAAAACGGAAAACCGCCGCTTTGGGTTAAGGATCCTCTTGGCATCTTCGCCGAGGGCGCAGAGCGCGGAATCGTGGTGCAGGGCGATCGCATCGTCGAACTGGTGTCCGCCGGACGGACGCCGACGGAAAGAACGGACATATTCGATGCCAGCGCGCACGTCGTGCTCCCCGGGTTGATCAATACGCACCACCATTTCTACCAGACACTCACTCGCGCGGTTCCGGCCGCGCTCGACCGCGAATTGTTTCCCTGGTTGCAGGCGCTTTATCCGATCTGGGCTCGGCTGACGCCGCAGGCGCTCGATCTTGCCATGACGCTGGCCATGGCCGAACTCATGCTGTCCGGCTGCACGACGGCCACCGACCACCACTATGTCTTCCCGGCCGGGCTGGAAGATTCGATTGACATTGAAGTTGCGGCTGCAAAGCGGCTCGGCTTGCGCGTTCTATTGACGCGCGGATCGATGAATCTTTCGCAGCGTGACGGCGGATTGCCGCCGGACAGCGTGGTACAGGATGAAGATACGATCCTGGCCGACAGCGAGCGCGTGGTCGCGCGCTATCACCAGCCGGGCGAAGCTGCCATGGTTCAGATCGCGCTGGCGCCATGTTCGCCGTTTTCGGTCACCTCATCGCTGATGCGGGCCACCGCCGATCTGGCGCGGCGACTGAATGTGCGCATGCATACGCATCTGGCCGAAACCGAGGATGAGAACCGTTTCTGTCAGCATCTCTACCACTGCCGGCCGCTCGACTATTTGGAGGATTGCGGCTGGCTCAACGAACGAACTTGGCTTGCTCACGGCATTCACTTCGAAGCCGAGGAAATGCCGCGGCTCGCGCGGGCCGGAACGACGATTTCCCATTGCCCTTGCAGCAATCAGGCTCTCGCTTCGGGGAGCTGTCCGGTCTGCAGTCTGGAACAGGCCGGCGTGCGCGTCGGCATCGGCGTCGATGGCTCGGCGTCGAATGATTGCTCCAATTTGATGCAGGAAGTGCGCGCAGCCTTCCTGCTGCAACGCAGCCGCTACGGCGTCAAAAAGGTCAGCCATCTTGACGCCTTGCGCTGGGCGACCAAGGGTTCCGCCGCATGCGTGGGACGCACGGACATCGGCGAGATCGCCGTCGGCAAGATGGCCGATCTCGCGCTGTTCAAGCTTGACGAGCCACGCTTCTCCGGTAGCGGCGATCCGCTTGCCGCGCTGGTGCTGTGCGGCGCGCATCGCGCCGACCGGATCATGGTGGGCGGACGCTGGATCGTCGAGAACGGCGAAATTCCGGGACTCGATTTGACCGCGTTGATGAAGCGCCACTCCGCCGCAGCCCATAGGCTGCAGTCCGGCGGCTGATGCCTCGATCTAATCTAGCAGGCGATCACTTCCCCGGAACCTTGTCGTCGATGCCCTTGACGTAGAAGTTCATGCTCAGGATTTGGCCGTCATCGAGACGGCTGCCGCCCTTGCATTCGACGGTCTTGCCGTCCTGGTCCACGATCGGGCACTTGAAGGGATGCAGCGTGCCGGACCTGATGGCGGCCTCGGTGGCCATGGCCATCTGCTTCACGTCGTCCGGCATGTTGGTATAGGGCGCCATCACGACCATCCCCGAATCAAGGCCGCCCCAGGTGTCTTCGGATTTCCATTTGCCGTCGAGCACGTCCTTGGCGCGCTGGGTGTAGTAGCCGCCCCAGTAGTCGGTGTTCGCGGTAAGTTGCGCGTGCGGCCCGAACTTGATCATGTCGGACGATTGCCCGAACGAATGAATACCGCGCTGCTCGGCGATCTCGGTAGCGGCCGGCGAGTCGGTATGCTGCGTCAGAATGTCGGCACCCTGATCGATCAGCGCCTTGGCGGCGTCCGCTTCCTTGGGCGGGTCGAACCAGGAATTGACCCAGATGATCTTGACCTTCATGTTCGGGTTGACGCTTTGCGCGCCGAGCATCGTCGAGTTGATCCCCGAGATCACCTCCGGAATCGGGAACGAGACGATGTAACCGATGACGCCGGTCTTCGACATTTTCGCCGCGATCTGACCTTGAATGTAGCGGCCTTCATAGAAACGGGCCGCGTAGGTGCTCACGTTCGCCGCCCGTTTGAAGCCGGTGGCATGTTCGAAGAACACCTTGGGATACTTGGCGGCCACCTTGATCGTCGCATCCATGAAGCCAAACGAGGTGGTAAAGATCAGGTTATGGCCGGTGCGCGCGAGTTGCTCGATGGCCCGTTCGGCATCGGCGCCTTCCGGGACGTTCTCAACGAAGGTCGAGTCGACCTTGTCGCCGAGCGCTTTCTGCATGGCCTGGCGTCCGACCTCGTGTTGGTAGGTCCAGCCGAGGTCGCCGATCGGCCCGACGCCGATGAACCCAACCTTGAGTTTCTCGGCGGCCGGCGCGCCGAGCGTGGCGGCGGCGACCGCAAAAATGACCGCGGCCGCGGCGACGACGATGCGATGCTTCATGATTGTGCTCCGGGTTAGACAGACGGGTCTGGGTCCCACGCGTTGAGGCGCGCCCGTCGCGCGCGCTCGCGGGATCTGTTCAGCGGTCCGGCACGAAGACCAGACCGAGCGAGGCGGGTGCGGCAGACCCGGCGGTGCCGCGCGTACGGGAAATCAATACCAGAACGATCACGGTGGCAAGATAGGGCAGTGACGACATCAGCTGCGGCGGGATGCCCAGACCGAGCGCTTGAGCATGCAGCTGTAGGATACTCACAGCGCCGAACAGGTAGGCGCCGGCCACCAAACGGCCCGGCCGCCACGACGCGAAGACGACCAAAGCCAGTGCGATCCAACCGCGTCCGGCGGTCATGCCCGGAATGAAGAATGGCGTGTAAGCAAGCGGCAGAAAGGCGCCGGCAAGCCCGGCGCATCCGCCGCCAAACAGAACCGCCATCATGCGAATCTTGAGCACGGGATAGCCGAGCGCATGCGCTGACACGTGATTGTCGCCGACCGCTCGCAACACCAGGCCCGGGCGCGTGCGGTAGAGAAAGAGCCAGATCGCGACGATGAGCGCGACCGAGACGTAGACGAACGCGTCCTCGCCGAACAATATTCGGCCGACGACGGGCAGATCAGTCAGAAACGGAACATAGAGATGCGCGGCGAGCACGATCTTTTCGCCGACGAAGCCGCGCCCAATCAGTCCCGAGAGGCCGACTCCCAAGATGGTGAGTGCCAACCCGGTCGCCACCTGGTTGACCGCAAGCCCGAGCGTCAGGACGCCGAAAATCGCCGCCAATGCCGCGCCGGCCAAAATGCCGCACAACGCCCCGGCAACGGTGGACCCCGACAAATAGGCGCCGGCGAACCCGCAGGCCGCTCCTACGATCATCATGCCTTCGACGCCGAGATTGAGTACGCCCGAACGTTCGACCACCAATTCCCCGCTGGCCGCCAACAAAAGCGGCGTCGAGGCGGCAATCACCGACAGCACGATGGCCTCAAGCACCAGCATGCGCAGGCCTCGGCAACGTTCTTAAAAGTCGGACGCGATAGGCGATCATCGAATCGCAGGCGAGCACGTAAAACAGCAATATGCCCTGGCAGACCCTCGTCAGATCGAGTGGGATCTTCATCAGGATCTGCGCGTTCTCGCCGCCGATAAAGGTGAGAGCCAGGAACAATCCGGCCACCAGGATGCCCAACGGATTGAGCCGGCCGAGAAACGCCACGATGATCGCGGTGAACCCGTAGCCCGACGAAATGCCGGGGTCGAGATGCCCCACCGGCCCGGCCACTTCGATGATGCCGGCGAGCCCCGCCAGCGCCCCGGAAACGGCAAAGGTGATCAGCACCAGCTTGTTGGCGTCGAAGCCGGAAAACCGCGCCGCCCGCGGCGCCGCGCCGATCAATCGAATTTCAAATCCCATGAGAGTGCGCCCGAGCAGCACTGTTGCCAGCATGACGACGACCAACGCGATGATCGAGCCGAGGTGCAGGCGGCTGCCTTCGATGAGGCTCGGCACCGTGGCGGCCGCATCGAATTCGCCGGTGGTGGGAAAATTCAAGCCATGGGGATCGCGCCACGGCCCGCGGACCAGATAATCCATGCCGAAGTTGGCGACGTAGACCAGCATCAAGCTGGTGAGGATTTCGCTGGCGCCGAAACGCACTTTGCAAATTGCCGGTATCAGAGCGTACAGCGCGCCGCCGAGCGCACCGAGCAATAGCATCGCCGGCAACAGCCAACACCCGACGTCGGTGCCATGGGTGCGCACCGCAAGCCAGCTGCCGGCGACGGCGCCCATGATAAATTGCCCTTCGGCGCCGATATTCCAGATATTGGCGATATAGCAGAGCGACAGGCCGACCGCGATCATCACCAACGGCGTCGCCTTGACGGCGATTTCCTCCAGCGAATACGTATCGGTCAACGGATCGACGAAATAGACGCCGAGCGCGGCGATCGGGCTCTTGCCGAGCAGTGCGAACAGCACCGTCATGGTGGCGAGCGTGAGCGCGATCGCGATCAACGGCGAAGCTATCGCGGCGGTTGTCGAGCGCTCGGCGCGCCGTTCAAGCACCAACTGCACGATCCGCCTCTTGTTCGGTCGCAGCGCGCTCGGGCGCGGCGCCGCCCATCAGCAACCCCAACCGTTCCCGCGTTGCCGCCGCCGCATCGAGCGGCGCCGAAAGCTTGCCGTGGAACATCACGGCGATGCGATCCGCTATTTCCGCAAGTTCGTCGAGATCCTGGCTGATGACAAGCACCGCGGCGCCACGCGCGGCAAGATCGATCAGCGCCTGACGAATGGTTGCCGCCGCGCCGGCATCGACGCCCCAGGTCGGCTGACTGACCACGAGCACCCCGGGCTCACGCAAGATTTCGCGGCCGACGACGAATTTCTGCAAATTGCCGCCCGACAGGCTGACCGCTTCGGGATCGCGTTTGGCCTTGCGCACGTCGAAGGCCTTCGTTGTACGGTCGACGGCGGCAAGCGTCGTCGGTTTGTCGACGAAACCGCGCTTGACCATGCCGCTCGCCGCGTGCCCGGTAAGCAGCGCGTTCTCGGACAGCTTCATGCGCGGCGCGGCGCCGTGACCGAGCCGTTCCTCCGGCACAAATGCCGCGCCCAAACGGCGGCGCGCGTTCACGTTAAGGAAACCCGCCGGCCGACCGGCAATGACGATCGCGCTTGGGTCCGGCGACAACTGTTCCCCGGACAGCGCAGCAAACAATTCATCTTGACCGTTGCCGGCCACGCCGGCAATGCCGACAATCTCGCCGCCCCGCACCTCAAGCGATATTTCGTCGAGGCGGGTTCCATGCGGATCGTCGGGCGCCAACGACAGCTTATGAATGACGAGCCGCGGGGCCGACCGACCGCGGCCGGACGCCTCCTTGACCTCGCCAATGTCGGCTCCGACCATCATGCGCGCCAGCGACGCGGCGGTCTCCTGACGCGGGTTGCACGTCGCCACTTTCTTGCCGCCGCGCAGAATGGTCGCCGTATCGCAGATCCTTTTGACCTCTTCGAGCTTGTGACTGATGTACAGGATGGCTCTGCCTTCGCTCTTGAGCCGCGCAAGCACCAGAAACAGCTGATCCGACTCCTGCGGCGTGAGCACCGCCGTCGGCTCGTCGAGAATCAATAGCTTGGGATTTTGCATCAGCGCGCGGACAATTTCGATCCGCTGCCGCTCCCCGACCGACAATCGCCACACCTCGCGCTTGGGCTGAAGCGGCAGGCCGTAGATCCGAGAGGTCTCGGCAAGTCTTTCGGAAATAGCGGCAAAGGACTCGGTCGGCGCCAGACCGAGCGCGACGTTTTCCGCGACCGTGAGATTCTCGAACAGCGAGAAATGCTGGAACACCATGCCGATGCCGAGCGCGCGCGCTTCGGACGGACCCGCCAATACGATCTTTTGCCCCGCCCAGCGCAATTCGCCGGCGCTCGGCTGAATGAGGCCGTATATCACCTTGACCAGCGTGGACTTGCCGGCACCGTTTTCGCCGAGCAGCGCATGGATTTCGGCCGGAAACAGGTCGAGGTCGATGGCGTCGTTGGCGAGAAATGTGCCGTACAGCTTGCTGATGCCTTTTGCTTGCAGCAGCGGCTGGTTGGGCGGCGATACGCCCCTTTGAGGAATGTCATGCATCGGACTGTTGCGTGATTTAGCTGCTGCAAAGATCATTCCACTTTGGTCGCGGCGGCAATCCGAGATCCATCTTCAGGGCGGAACAATCCCCATGTTATTGTCATCGTTGAAAAAATTCAATTGACTCGCCGCGAGCCTGTTCAAAAATAGGCTCTGGAAAATATTGCGGCGGCCGCGTCGCGTTGGCATTCTAACACTTGCCGGAGCGAGACGAAGGAGTTCTCCGTGGAGCTTGTGCTCACTCAGTGGGTGGGCGCCATCCTGCGCTGGTTGCACGTGATAGCCGGCATCGCCTGGATCGGCAGCTCATTTTACTTCATTCACCTCGATCTCAACCTCAAGCCAAGACCCGGACTGCCGAGCGGCGTCAAGGGCGATGAATGGCAGGTTCACGGCGGCGGCTTCTATCACATGATGAAATATCTGGTGGCGCCGGCGCAAATGCCGGACAGCCTGACCTGGTTCAAATGGGAAGCCTACACAACTTGGTTGTCGGGATTTGCGCTGTTAGTCGTCGTCTACTACCTCGGCGCCGATCTTTTCCTGATCGACACATCGGTCCTCGATCTCACGGCATGGCAAGCCGCCGGCATTGCCTTTGGCAGCCTGGTCGTCTCCTGGCTCGTCTACGAAGGCCTGTGCCGTTCGCCGCTCGGCAGGCAGGAAGTGGCGCTGGCGTTGGTCGGCTATGTCTATCTCGTGGCGCTGACTTACGCGTTCACGCACGTGTTCAGCGGGCTGGGCGCCTTCACGCAGATCGGCGCGCTGATCGGCACGATCATGGTCGCGAATGTCTTCATCATCATCATTCCCTACCAGAAGAAAACAGTCGCGGCGATGTTGGCCGGCAAGGAGCCGGATCCGGTTTGGGGCGAACTCGGCAAGCAGCGCTCGGTGCACAACAACTATCTGACGCTGCCTGTCGTCTTTTTGATGCTGAGCAATCATTATCCGCTGATGTTCGCGACTCGCTACAATTGGATCATTGTCGCGATCGTCCTCGCCATCGGTCCGGTGATACGCCACTTCTTCAATTCGCGCCACGAGGGCAAAGGCAATCCATGGTGGACCTGGGCTGTGGCGGCGGCGGGCATGCTTGCGGTGGCATGGCTGTCGGGGGCCGGGCCGCGGGTCTTGACGACCGGTGAGTTGCCGCCGGTGCCGCAGTTCAACAAAGTCGCGGATATCGTCATTTCCCGCTGCAGCATGTGCCACGCCGCCGAGCCGGTCTGGGAAGGAATCCCGGCTGCGCCGAAAGGCGTCATGCTCGACAGCGACAAAGAAATTCGCCTGCACGCGCGGCTGATCGAGACCTTCGCGGTAAGGTCGCAGGCGATGCCGCCCGGCAACATCACCGAGATGACGCCGCAGGAGCGGCTTGTCCTCGCCGCGTGGCTGGCGGCCGGAGCACCGGCGAAGTAGGCGGCATGGGTTCCTGCCATGGACCTTAACACGGTGACGGAAGTGGCGAGACCGCGCCGCCGCGCGGATGTGCCGGCCTGGCGCGCGGGCGATGCCTGGCTTGCCGGCGGCACGTGGCTGTTTTCCGAGCCGCAGCCCGGCATTGGCAGGCTGATCGACATCGCCGAACTCGGCTGGCCCGCCTTGCAAATCTCGGAACAAGGCCTGCGCATGGCCGCAACTTGCCGGATCGCGGAACTGGACGCGGCGACTTTTGCATCGGCGTGGATCGCCACGCCGCTCTTCAATCAATGTTGCCGATCGTTTCTAGCGTCGTTCAAAATCTGGAACATGGCGACCGTCGGCGGCAATGTTTGCATGGCCTTGCCGGCAGGACCGATGATCGCTTTGACCGTGGCACTGGAGGGCATGTGTACGATCTGGACGCCGGACGGCAACAAACGGCGTATTGCGATCAAAGATTTCGTGCTGGCGCCGCAGCGCAACGCGCTCAAGCCCGGAGAGCTGCTTCGCGCCATCGATTTGCCTGCCTCGGCGTTGCGGCGACGAACGGCGTTTCGGCAGATTTCGCTGAGCCCGCTTGGCCGCTCGGCTGCATTGCTGATCGGGACGCGCGATCCCGAGCGCGGCGCCTTCACGATCACGATCACCGCCGCCACGCCGCGGCCCGTCCAATTGGCTTTCGCCGATATGCCCGCATCGGCGGCGTTAGGCGAACGGATCGAAGCCGCAATCCCAATCGGGCAATATTACAACGACGTTCACGGCTCGCCGGCGTGGCGCCGCCATATGACCCTGCATTTTGCCGAGCAGATTCGCTGTGAGCTTGCCGGAGAGAATCCGGCATGACGTTTTTGGTGAACGGCAAAACCCATTCCGTTCGTCCGCGCCCGGGACAATGTCTGCGCACCTTCCTGCGTGACCTCGGCTGGTTCGGCGTCAAGAAGGGCTGCGACGCCGGGGATTGCGGCGCCTGCGCCGTGCTCATCGACGGCGAACCGGTGCACAGCTGCATTGTCCCGGCCTATCGTGCCGAGGACCGTGCGGTGACAACGATCGAAGGTTTGGCGGGTTACGGCGAGCTGCATCCGATGCAGCGGGCTTTCCTGGAGGCGCAAGCCTTCCAGTGCGGCTTCTGCACGCCGGGGATGGTCATGACCGCGGCGAGCCTCAATCAGTCGCAACGTCAGGACCTGGCTTGGGCTTTAAAGGGCAACATTTGTCGCTGCACCGGCTATGGCGCGATCGAAGCCGCGATCCACGGCATCCGCCAAATCGAAACGGCCGAAGCGGGAAGTGCCTGCGGCCGTAGCGTGCCGGCGCCGGCCGGTCCGGACGTCGTGCGCGGCAGCGCACGTTATACGCTCGACGTCGCGCCGCCGGGCCTCCTGCACATAAAGCTTGTTCGCTCGCCGCACCCGCATGCGCGCGTCAAATCGATCCGCAAGGCCGAAGCATTGTCGGTTCCGGGCGTGCGTGCCGTTCTCAGCTGGGAAGATGCGCCAACAGTGCTGTATTCGAGTGCGCGCCACGAGCATGAAACGGAAGATCCGGCCGACACCGTCGTTTTCGACAACGTCATGCGCTTTGTCGGCCAGCGCGTCGCCGCCGTGGTCGCCGAGAGCGAAGCAGCCGCGGAGGCCGGATGCCGCAAGGTAGCGGTCGATTATGAGTTGCTGCCCGCCGTGTTCGATCCCGAGGCCGCGATGCAACCCGGCGCCCCGGTCATCCACGACAAGGCTCCGCAGGCGCGTATCGATGATCCGCAACGCAACATCGTCGCCGCAGTCCATAGTCATATCGGCAACGTCGAAGCCGGCCTCGCGCGGGCCGATGTCGTGCACGAGGCGACCTACGTCACCCAGCGGGTCCAGCATGCACATCTGGAAACGCACGGTGCCATCGGTTGGATCGACGAGGCGGGTCGCCTGAACATTCGATCAAGCACTCAGACACCGTTCCTCACCCGGCGCGCGTTGGCGGCCATTTTCGGCCTTGATCCCGGCAAAGTGCGCGTGTTCTGCGAGCGCATGGGCGGTGGCTTCGGCGCCAAGCAGGAAATGCTGGTCGAGGACGTCGTGGCGCTTGCCGTCATCAAAACAGGCCAGCCGGTCAAGCTTGAATTCACGCGCGAGGAACAATTCACCGCGGCAACCACGCGCCACCCCATGCACGTGCAGATCAAGGTGGGCGCGCGGCGCGACGGCCGGCTGACGGCGATGGCAATGCACGTTGTCTCCAACACCGGCGCCTACGGCAATCACGCCCGCGCGGTGCTGTACCATGCGTGCGGCGAAAGCTTTGCCGTCTATCGCTGCGACAACAAGAAGATCGACGCGGTCGCCGCTTATACCAATACGGTGCCGGCGGGTGCGCACCGCGGTTACGGGCTGCCGCAGACCAATTTTGCGGTGGAGTCGGCAATGGATGAATTGGCGCGGCGCATCGGCATGGAACCGCTTGAGTTTCGCGCGCGCAATGTCGTGCGTCCCGGCGACCCGATGATCGCCGCCACGACCGATGCCGGCGATGTCGAGTACGGCAGCTACGGTCTCGATCAATGCCTCGCCTTGGTCAAAGACGCGATGGATCGTGGCGGCGGACTCGACCCGCCGACGTCCGATGAGTGGCTGGTCGGGCAAGGAGCCGCCCTTGGCATGATCGACACCGTGCCGCCCGGCGGACATTTTTCCGAAACCAAAATGGCGTTGCGTGACGATGGTAATTACGAACTTGTGGTCGGCACGGCGGAATTCGGTAACGGCACCAGCACCGTGCATCAGCAGATCGCCGCCACCGTGTTGGGCGCAACGACGGCGGCCATCCATTTTTTGCAATCCGATACCGATCACGGCGGCCACGACACCGGCGCCTACGGCAGCACCGGGACGGTGGTGGCTGGGCTCGCCACCCAACGCGCGGCGCAGGCCTTGCGCGATCGGATATTGGCGTTCGCAGTCGAACGCGCCGGCGGCACGCCAGCGGCCTGGACGCTTGGTGCTGGAGCGGTGGCACGGGCCGGACGGCGTTTGAGCCTCGCCGAGCTTGCGGCGGCGGCACAGTCAAACGGTCGCCGCCTGGCCGGCATCGGCCGGTCAACCGGCACGCCGCGCTCGGTTGCGTTTAACGTCCAGGCCTTCCGGATTGCCGTCAACAAATGGTCGGGCGAGATCAAAATCCTGCGCAGCGTGCACGCCGCTGACGCCGGTCGGGTGCTTAACCCGCTGCAATGTCGAGGTCAGGTTGAGGGCGGAGTGGCACAGTCACTCGGCGCGACTCTCTACGAGGAAATGCTGATCGACGACGAGGGACGCGTACTCAATCCAACTTTGCGAAATTATCACCTGCCGCAATTCGGCGATGTGCCGCGCACCGAAGTGCTGTTCGCCGAGACTTCGGATACGATGGGACCGTTCGGCGCCAAACCGATGAGCGAAAGCCCTTACACTCCCGTCGCCGCCGCGATGGGAAATGCTCTAGCTGACGCGACCGGCATTCGTTTCTGCAGGACCCCGTTCAGGCCTGACCGCATTTATCGCGCGATCGGGGAAAAATTCGGCACAACGGATCGCTCCGATTCGTAAAGGATGTCGGGCGCGCACTTCCTAATCCGACCATACCGGCGACCGCCGCCGCGGCCACTGCCGCACGCCCGGCGCACGCGGCGCACCACGTCCCGCAAAATCAATTGGTTAAGGAACATCACAGTTAACGCTCCGCTAACGCGCACAACTTAAGCTGCGGGTCAG
>Ga0187784_10004261_pt1 | contig 11566 bp, 9 predicted proteins | sample 1015_SJ02_MP15_2_FD_132964 | JGI IMG/M metagenome (GOLD analysis project Ga0187784, IMG submission 132964) | Tropical peat soil microbial communities from peatlands in Department of Meta, Colombia - 1015_SJ02_MP15_20_MG | ecosystem: Environmental > Terrestrial > Soil > Wetlands > Peat | place... | reverse complement strand
GCCGCTCGCGCTCGGCGCCGGGAACGTACAAAGTGCCGAACATCCAGTCCCATACCGCCAGACAGCTGCCGAGATTCTTGTTGAAGTGTGCCGGATCGCGCGAATGATGAATTTGATGATGCGCCGGACTCATGAACAGATGTCCCAGCCATCCAGTAAAGGAAATCCACAGCTGCGAATGCTGCAGGTGCACATAGAGGTAGATGAAAAAAACCAGAATGACGTTGCTGTCAGACAGAACATATTGCGGCATCGGCTGCCCCAGAAGGTAATCGCCGATGCCGTTTGCGGTCCCAATGCTGACGGCTAAAATATTGAGGAAGACGCACATATAGATGGGATGGACGCGAAAGTTCGTCAGTGGCGTGAGCACCGTCGCCGAGTGGTGAACTTTGTGGAATTCCCAGAGAAACGGAATACGGTGTGACAAATAATGATTGACCCAATAGCCGAGCTCATAGGCCAAAAAGATCATGACGGTGATAATCGTCCGCGAAACAAAGCCGGGAAACGGCGCCGGCAGCATTACACCAAACAATGAAGTCAAAGCGTTGGTGACGCCGTGGCTCAGCGCGCTGTAGGACAATATCGCCCAGCCGAAGACCACGCCGAATACGAACAAGTTGAAGTAGAAATAGCCGACGTCGGCGACGTTCGACCGGCTCGTCAAAATTTGCTTCGGAAACATGGCCCGAAGCAGCGGTCGGAGCCGGATGCGACGGCCTTTGCGATAGCGTCGCCCGGCCAATACCGCAAGCCCGATAGCGAACGCACAGAACAAAGAAAAAACCGAGAAATGCGAACCCGGCGCCAGCAACGCCTTGTTCAATTGGATCAAAAAATACGAGACGCCCGGCGAAAAATCCAAGCCCGCCTCCGCGGCCGCAGTGAAGGAGACATTTCACTTAGCCGCGATTGGTAAAGGCTGCGTTGTACGGCCAACGCCTGCGCGGTTAACAGCGGGTAAACCGTCTTTTAGCCGGTGACGGTCGCGTTCGTGCTACCGGTGGACGGGTACGGCGGAGCGATCCGGCTCAGCTGTGAATGAGCGTGCCGGCGCCAAGCTCGGTGAACAATTCGAGCAACACGGCGTGCGGCACCTTGCCGTCGAGAATGACGACGCCTTCCACGCCGCGCTCAAGCGCATCAATGCAGGTCTCGACTTTCGGAATCATGCCGCCGGAGATCGTGCCATCGGCGATGAGGCGGCGGGCCTCGTCGGCTGAGATTTGCTTGATGAGATTTCTCGATTTGTCGAGAACGCCAGGGACGTCGGTCAGGAGAATAAGCCGCTTGGCCTTCAACGCCCCTGCAATGGCGCCCGCGAATGTATCGGCATTGACGTTGAAAGTGCCGCCGTTTGCCGCCGCGGCGACCGGCGCAAGCACAGGAATAAGTTCGCGGCCGAGGATTTGTGTGAGCACGGTGACATCGACTTTGTCCGGCTCGCCGACAAAACCCAGATCGACCATCTTCTCGATATGCGAATCGGGATCGGTGACCGTGCGCGTCAGCTTGCGCGCGATCACCATGTTGCCGTCCTTGCCGGACAGTCCGATGGCTTTGCCGCCGGCCTCGTTGATGTAGCCGACCATTTGCTTGTTGATCAGGCCGGACAGCACCATCTCCACGATTTCGAGCGTCGTCTCGTCAGTGATGCGCAATCCCCCGGCGTAATGCGACTCGACGCCGACCCTCTTGAGCATGGCTTCGATCTGCGGACCGCCGCCGTGCACCACAATCGGGTTGATGGCCGTCTGCTCGAGCAGCACGATGTCGTGGGCGAATTCGCGGGCCAAATGCTCGTCGCCCATGGCGTGGCCGCCATATTTGATGACCACGGTCGCCTCGTCGTAGCGCTGCATATAGGGCAGGGCCTCGGAGAGGACGCGGGCAATTTCGTGCTCGGAGACGCTCATCGCTCGCCCCTTCGGGATAAAATCTTGGTCTGACAACGGGCCGCTTTTAGCGGGCAAAAGGCGAATGCGAAAGCCGCGCCGATGTGTTTTTATCTCGCGGCGGCGGACCGCTCACGCAGCAGTCGAGCGATCGCGGCGCGCAGTTCCGGCAAGCCGCGTCCAGTACGCGCCGAAGTGGCGATCACGCTGGGAAAGGCGGCCGGACGATTTTTTATGACGAGTTGTGCCCTATTGCAGCATGCCGTCAGATCTGCTTCTCGCAGCTCGTCGCATTTGGTGAGGACGATTTGGTGACTGACAGCGGCTTGGTCCAGCACAGTGAGAATGCCTTCGTCGATGGCCCTGACGCCGTGGCGCGCGTCGATCAGCAAATAGACCCGCGCCAGCGCTTTGCTTTTTTGGAGATACGCGTCGACCACTTTTGCCCAGGCGGCGGCCTTGGTCTTGCCGGAGGCGGCATAACCGTAACCCGGCAAATCGACCAGGACTAACCGTCCGGCCCCGGCAAAGAAAATCAACTGTTGCGTACGGCCAGGCTTGCTCGACGCCCGCGCCAGCGCCCGTCTGCCGGTTAGCGCATTAATCAGGCTCGACTTGCCAACGTTAGAGCGGCCGGCAAACGCGATTTCCAGGCCACGCCCCGCTGGCAGCCCCTCAACGGTGCCGGCCGCCGCCACAAAGCGCCACTCGCCGGCAAAAAGCCGCCGCCCGGCGTCGATTTCGGCGTCAGAAAAATCGGCCGCCGTGCCCATAGGCGACGAATGTCACATCTCGCGCAAATGAAAAAGGGGACTTTCGTCCCCAATTTCGGCACCCGGGATGTTGCGAGCAGCGGAGTCAGGCCGCGGCCGGGTCGTGGCGGTCCGAACTGATGGCCACGGGCGCATAGGCCTGATTTTTTGCGCTGCCTTGATAGCGAGCGGCAGCGGCAACTGCGGAAATGCCGATTTGCCGGTAGCAAAGATGCAGCGCGACGGCTTCGTCGGACGATTTCCCCGTTTTTTCGGCGTTGTTTGCTGTTTTGATTTTCTCATCTTCCATGTAAATAACCCCGTTCCCCTTTCTTGTAGACGGCAGCGCCTGGTACACGGCCAGTGCGGCCGCATTAGGCGAGAAATCGTTCAGCTACATGGCTTTCGCTTGCGATTCTCTTGCCATCGCGCAGCTGACATCCGGGGTGGTAAACCCTCGGTTAAAGTAAAAAAGGACAATGGTAAGAACCTTGCGATAGTGCAAAATAGATCATTGGCGGGGTTCGGTGCGACATTCCTGCAACACTCAGTATCGAGATCGGCGTCCACTCTTGCGAGTGCTGGCATCCTCGCGGCGATTTCGCTATTTGGGTAGCGGGGAAGCTTTCGCTGATTCAAGGCTGGGACAGGCGAAAAAGTAGGGTCACTGATGGCAATGCGTGCGCTGGCATTCGTAATAGCAGCCTTGGCGTTGGCCGGCTGCGTGCAGGACAACGGCACCCTCGAACCCGTAAGCGACGCCGGATGGAAGCAGCGCGACAAGGACTTGATGTCCAACCTGCCGTACAATCAGGCTGCGGTTCAGGAAGTTTACCGTAAGCATCTGGTCGACTATCAGCGCAAAGAAGCGCCGGGCAGCATCCTCATCGATAGCGACAATAAGTTCCTCTACTACGTCCTGCCGCAGGGCAAGGCGATCCGCTACGGCATCGCTGTGGGCGAGGAGGCGCAAGCCTGGAGTGGGCTCGCCAAGGTTGGTCGCATGGAAGAGTGGCCGGCTTGGCATCCAACGCCGGGCGAGCAAGCGCGGCTCGGCCCCTTGCCGGAATATGTTACCGGCGGCCCACACAATCCCATGGGCGCTCGCGGCATGTACCTGTTTTCGGGCGACAGGGACACGCTTTACCGAATTCACGGTACTAACCAGCCCGAATATATCGGCTCGGCCGTTTCTTCAGGCTGCATCCGCATGACCAATGAGGACGTGATTGACCTCTACAACCGGGTGAAGGTCGGAACTCCGGTTATTGTTCTCGGGCCGCATCAGGGCGACTCGCCGTTCAGCGCGCGCATGGCGAGCGCGCCGGCGCCCTCTCGCAACTGACCGGTTAGACGGCTTTCAAGCGCCGAGCACGACCTGGACGACTTCCGGCGGCACGCCCAACCGCGCGGGAATAAAGGTCGTGCCGAGCCCGCCGGATACGATCATGTGCCGGCCATCCTCCACTATGTGCCCATAGGCGTAGCGCGCACCGTATTTCGATGGGACGAAGGCCGGCCAAATCAACGGCAACCGGATTTGCCCGCCGTGGGTGTGACCGGCGAGTGTCAAGGCGACGCGCGCGGGAAGATGGGCGAAGATGTCCGGCTCGTGCACCAGAAGCACGACCGGGTCGTCGGTGCGGATTTGCGCGAGCGTTCGCGGCAGATCGTCGACGCCGCGATAGCGGCCACACCCGAGGCGATAGGCAAGTTGATCGCCGAGCCCGGCGAGCCAGAACCGCGCTCCGTCCGGTCCGAGCAACGCCGCATCGTTCTCGAGCACGGGAATGCCGACACCGGTAAGCGCGGTCCGGATGCCGGCAACGTCGTGCCACCAATCGTGATTGCCCAGCACCGCCCAAGTCCCGAGCGGGGCCTTGAGCCGTGCCAATTCCGCGGCCCATTTCTCGTTAGGCATGCGTACGTTCACGAAGCGATAAGTGGCGAGGTAATCTCCGAGCAGAACAATCAGATCGGATTTCAACTCGTTGGCCGTATCGACCACGCGGCGAATGTGCGCGATGGTCATGTTCGGGCCGCCGGCATGCAAGTCGGCAATAACCGAAATGGAAAGGCTGCGGCCAAATGGCCAAGCCGGCGGTCTGGGTACATAACGCGTCACGGTCAGGCTCTGCGCTTCGACGCCGCCGGCATAGGCGGCTGTGCCTACCGCGGACGATCCCAGCAAGCCCCCGGCGCCGGCCAGCAACCGGCGGCGCGTCAGGTGAGCTTTAGCCGAGGAAATAAGTCGCTGCGCAGCGTCTGCTGGCATATCCGGCTTCATAGTCCGCCTCGTAGCGCGGCAGGAGTGAACATAGCGTTCACCGCAAGGCGCAATTCCGGTTGCATTTTTATCTGTCGGCGGGGTCGGAACAGTCGTTACGCTTCGGCCAACCGTTCGCGCGTCACCCAATCGAGCGTTTTGTCCAGCGCGCGATGGAGCCTTTCGAAAAGTTCTTCGATTTGCGGCGCTTTGATCACGAGGGGTGGCGAAAGGGTGAGCACATCGCCGGCTACCGAGCGGACGATCAGCCCTTCCTCCTCGGCAAAGCGCACCGCGCGCGCGCCGACGCCGTGCTGAGGGTCGAACGCGCGCTTACTCGACTTGTCGGCAACAAGTTCAACTCCGCCGATCAGCCCGAGCCCTCGCGTTTCGCCCACGAGCGGGTGCTGGCCCAGCAACTTGAGGCGGCCTTGGAACAGCGGGGCGCGTTTGGCGGCATTTTCAACAATGCGGTCGCGGGAATAAATCTCAATCGCCTTGAGCGCGACAGCTGCGGCAACCGGATGGCCGCCATAGGTAAAGCCATGGCCGAACAGCCCGATCTTGTTGCTCTCGGCAAGCAGCGCTTCATACATCAGCTCAGGTACCATCACCGCCGCGATCGGCAGGTAGGCCGATGACAATGCCTTGGCGACGGAAAGAGCTTGCGGCTTGAAATCGAGCTTCTCGCAACCGAACCAAGTCCCCAGCCGGCCAAAACCGCAAATCACCTCATCGCTAATCACGAACAAATCGTGCTTGGCGCACACCGCCATGATCTTCGGGAAATAAGTCCGCGGCGGCACGATGACTCCGCCCGCCCCCATCACCGGCTCGGCAATGAATGCGGCAACCGTTTCCGGCCCTGCCTGCATAATCAGCGCGTCGAGCTCGGCGGCAAGCCGCGAGGCAAACTCTTCCTCGCTCTCCCCTTCTTCGGCAAACCGGTAATAATGCGGGCAGCCAGTGTGCAAAAACCCGCCAAGGGGAACGTCGAAATCGCGATGATTGCCTTCAAGGCCGGTGAGCGAGGCGGCGGCGACGGTAACGCCATGATAGGCCTTCAGGCGGCTGATGATCTTTTTCTTTTGCGGACGCCCGCGGGCGTTGTTGAGATACCAGACGAGCTTCACCTGGGTATCGTTCGCTTCCGAACCGGAATTGCAAAAGAAGATCTTCGAGATCGGCACCGGCGCGATCTCCTTGAGCTTCTCGGCAAGTTCGATCGCCGGATCGTGGCTTTTGCCGGTGAATAGATGGGCAAAAGAAAGCTTGCGCATCTGCGCGGCGGCGGTCTCGATTAACTCCTCATTGCCGTAGCCGAGTGCCGTGCACCACAGACCGGCCATGCCCTCGAGGTAACGATTGCCGGCGGTGTCATAGACGTAAACCCCCTCGCCGCGTTCGATCACGAGCGGACCGTTTTCGCGAAAGCTCGCAAGATTGATATAAGGATGCACCAAAGTTTCGACGTCGCGGGCGGCAAGATTAGTGAGCGGAGCCATAAAAATCCCTTTTGATAGTTTTCTGCGTATCGCAGCTCATTTCGAGCACTTAGACGGTGAATCCGTTTACCTTTAATATCCGACGACGCCAGTTTGCGGCACCAGCGAGAGCGGCATTTTCATCGCAGCGGCATCCGGCTAGATTGGGGCGGCGCGGGCGGCCTTCAGGGTCACCGCGCAAAGAAGAAAATAACGCCCACTCGCAGGAGGATTCTCATGCTCGGGCTCATGCAGGACTGGCCGCTGCTCTGTCACCGCATTATCGATCATGCCGCGACCAATCACGCCGACCGCCTGGTAGTTTCGCGCTCGATCGAAGGGCCTTTGCACCGCACCAATTATGCCGAAATCCGTGCTCGCGCGCTGCGCGTGGCGCAACGGCTGGAGCGCGACGGCATCAAGTTCGGCGACCGCGTCGCTACTCTTGCCTGGAATACCTGGCGCCACCTGGAAAGCTGGTATGGAATTCTTGGTATTGGTGCGATCTATCATACGATTAATCCGCGCCTGTTCGTCGAGCAGATCGTTTGGATCGTCAATCACGCCGAAGATCGGGTGATGATGACCGATCTTACCTTCGTGCCGCTTTTGGAAAAAATCGCCGACAAACTGCCGAGCGTCGAGCGCTACATCATATTCACAGACGCTGCCCATATGCCGCAAACGTCATTGCGCAATGCAATCGCTTATGAGGAATGGCTTAGTGAAGCCGATGGCGATTTTGCTTGGAGATCGTTCGACGAAAATACCGCGGCGGGCATGTGCTACACGTCAGGCACCACCGGCCATCCTAAAGGGGTAGTTTATTCGCATCGCTCGAACGTGCTGCACACAATGCTGGCGCTGCAGCCGGACGCCATGGGCGTTTCGGCGCGCGATATCGTGCTTCCGATCGTGCCGCTGTTCCACGCCAATGGCTGGGGGCTTGCCTTTAGCGCGCCGATGGCAGGATGCACGCTGATCATGCCGGGCGCCAAACTCGACGGCCCCTCGGTTTACGAACTGCTTACGGAATTCAAGGTCACCTGCAGCGCCGCCGTCCCCACGGTTTGGCTGCTGCTTTTGCAATACCTGGAGAAAACCGGCGCCGCGCTTCCCGATCTTAAACGCGTCATCATCGGCGGATCGGCGGTGCCGCGCGCCATGATCAAGACCTTCTGGGAGCGCTATGGCGTCGAGGTATTCCATGCTTGGGGCATGACCGAAATGAGCCCGCTCGGAACTGTAGGTACGCTCAAGCCTGAATCGGCCGCCCTCGACCAAGAGGCGATTCTCGACGTCAAGACCAAGCAAGGCTACACGCCGTTCGGCGTCGAAATGAAAATCACCGACGACGCCGGGAAGGCCCTTCCCTGGGACGGCAAAACTTTCGGCCGTATCAAAGTGCGCGGGTTCGCCGTCGCCAAAGGCTATTACAAAGTCGACGACTCTATTCTCGATGCCGACGGCTTCTTCGATACCGGCGACGTTGGCACCATGGACCCTCAGGGCTACATGCAAATTACCGACCGTTCTAAGGACGTGATCAAATCGGGCGGCGAGTGGATTTCCTCCATCGACTTGGAGAATCTTGCGGTCGGGCACCCGAAAGTAGCCGAAGCGGCAGTGATTGGCGTGCGGCATCCCAAATGGGATGAAAGGCCGTTGCTCATTGTCGTGCTCAAGGAGGGACAGTCGGCGACCAAGGAAGAGATCCTCGGCTTCCTTGAGGGCAAAATCGCCAGGTGGTGGATGCCAGACGACGTGGCCTTCGTCAGCACAATCCCGCATACGGCGACGGGCAAAATCCTCAAGACCGCGTTGCGCGATCAGTTCAAGGGACACGTGCTGCCGACGGCCGTTGCGGCAGAATAGCGAGCCCTCATCACGCACCTATTGCACCGAGGGGCGCGGAAAACTGCGCTGCCGGTGAGGGCTGCCCGGTAAAGTCTGAATATTGCCCAAGTAACGGCAGTCTTTCGCGCAGATTTTAGCGGACGACTGCCACTTTCTAAGTGTTCACAATTCCTTACAATCGGCAACTATTGATCACTACTTGCCTGCGCCCTACAATTTTCACATTTTAACTGATGACTAACCCTGGCGGCTTCATTGACGAAGCCGATCAACCTTCCCTTCAACAACAAATAAGGAAGATCATGCCTGGTAATACCCAGACAAACTTTGCTTTTGCTTCAATCGCCATTGCTGCCTGCCTTTTCGCAACGCCGATGGCCGCACTCGCCCAAAGCGGCGTGGCATCGGTTTACTCGGGGGGCGTTACGGCTAACGGCGAACGGGCGGCGGCCTCCGGTTTGACGGCGGCCCACCGGACGCTGCCGTTCGGCACTTTGGTGCGGGTCACCAACCGGAGCAGCGGCCGCTCAGTTGTGGTCCGCATCAACGACCGCGGTCCGTTCGTGCGGGGGCGGGTTATTGATGTCACGCCCGCTGCCGCGCACGCGCTCGGCTTTTCCGGTTTGACGCGGGTCACGCTCGACGTGCTCGGGCGCACTTGAAGCGAGGGAAATCAACAGCAATCCCTTTTGGGGAGGCCCACTGGCCTCCCCTTTTTCGTCGTAGGGCCGGTTCACACTCAAGCAACCATTGTCGGCGAACATGCCCGTAATTTGGGCAGGGCTTCCGGAGAACATGGAGCCGTCAGAACTCATTCCGGCATTCGACGCCCGTCTGTCGATGCACCGCATCGACGACGAAACCAGAAAAATCTTGGCCGAAACCTGGCCCTTGCTCGAACCGCATTTGGAGCAGACGATCGACGAAGTGCTGGCGGCAGTCATGGAATTGCCCGGCATCGGCAAAATCGTCGCCGCTAACAAAGAGACCTTGAAGAAACTTGAAGTGGCGCATTTTCGCGGATTGCTGGGCGGAACCTTGGATCATCGGTACGCCGAGTCGTGCCGGCGAACCGTCGAGAAGGAAGCCGAGATGGGACTCGACGCGCGGCTGCGCAGCACGTCGGGTAGCATTGTGGTGCAGATGTCGCTCGATGTGCTCGCGCGCAAGCATCGGCTGTCGTCGTTCAAGCTCGCGCAGCGCGCCAAGACCGTGTCGAAACTCATCAGCTTCGACGTGTCGAACGCAATGACACTGCACCGGCGGGCTGCCGAAGAGGCCGCTCAAGTCAGGCGCAACGCCATCGATGCGGCAATCGCCGATTTTGACGGCGCCATCGGCGAAGTCATCTCGGCGATCAAGGAAACCTCCGCGTCGCTGACCAAGACCGGCTCGACAATGCACCAGGCCGCCGACGACACGCTAGGCCGCATGGCGTCCGCTTCATCGGCTTCGGCGGAAACCGCGCAGCGCATGGACGCGACGGTCACCGCAACCGAAGAACTTTCCGGCTCCATCCAGGAGATCGGACAGCAGGCAACCAGCGGTCTCGACATCGCGCAGTCCGCCGTCGCCGATGCCGAGCGCACTCAGCGGGTCATCGGCTCTTTGAACGAGGGCGCCGAGCGGATCGGTTCGGTTGTCGGCACCATCTCGGCGATCGCGGCGCAAACGAACCTTTTGGCCCTCAACGCGACCATCGAAGCCGCGCGCGCCGGGGACGCCGGCAAAGGGTTTGCGGTGGTCGCCGCCGAAGTGAAAACGCTCGCCAATCAGACTTCGCGCGCGACCGAGGACATCTCGCAGCAGGTCGCGGCCATTCAGGAGGCGACCAAAAGATCGGTCGAGGAAATCTCTGCGATCGCCCGAACCATCGGTAAATTGACCAATGTGTCGACAAGTATCGCTTCGGCCGTCCAGCAGCAGAGCATGACCACGCAAAGCATTGCCGAAAGCATCCACACCGCCGCCGCGCACACCGCGCGCGCCTCCGCCGAAATCAACTCGGTCGATGAGGCGGTGGCGCGCGGCGTCGCGGCCGTGGAACAAATCACTAGGTGGACCGAACGGCTGTCGGCACGGGCGACAGACCTGGAAACCAAGGTCGCAACGTTTTTTAAGCGCGTACGCGCGGCCTAAACCCCCAATTTTTTCCGAGCCGGCGCACTATCGGACGGCGCGAAGCTTCTCAAACGACCCTGAAATGCTTGTCGCGCTTTACTCGCGGCGCGGCCTGAGGCATTTCGAAGCTCAATTGAGGAGAAACAGCATGGCCGCACCGCTCGCCAAACAGATTGTGCTCGCCTCGCGCCCTAAAGGGCCGCCAACGGTGGCTAATTTCCGCTTGGAGGAGGTTCCTGTGCCGACACTGCCGGCCGGCGGTCTGTTGCTGCGCGTGCTCTATCTTTCGCTTGATCCCTACATGCGCGGCCGTATGGACGATGCAAAATCCTACGCCAAGCCGGCGACTGTGGGCGAACCGATGCCCGGGGAGAGCGTGTGCGAGGTTATTGAATCCGATCGCGCTGGATTTGCTCCTGGTGATATTGTGCTGGCGCATACCGGCTGGCGCTCCCATGCACCGTGGAGCGGGCCGGCGCTGCGCAAGCTCGACCCTAAAATCGCCCCGATCACCACGGGGCTCGGCGTGCTGGGCATGCCCGGGTTCACCGCTTACGCGGGCCTCAATCTCATCGGTAAGCCGAAGCCAGGCGAGACGGTCGTAGTGGCGGCGGCAAGTGGGCCAGTCGGCTCGCTTGTCGGCCAGCTCGCCAAGATGGCTGGCGCCCGCGCAGTCGGCATTGCCGGTGGCGCCGATAAGTGCCGGTACGTTATCGACGACTTGTGTTTTGATGCTGCCGTCGACCATCGTGCCAACGACTTCGCCGAAAAGCTCGCGGCCGCGTGCCCAAAAGGCATTGACGTCTATTTTGAAAATGTCGGAGGTGCGGTTTGGCAGGCGGTGCTGCCTTTATTGAACACCTTTGCGCGCGTGCCGGTCTGCGGATTGATCGCGCAATATAGCGCGAGTGGGCCGCCGCCCGGACCGAACCTTCTTCCCGCGACTATGCGCGCGATACTGTCCAAGAGTCTGACGCTGCGCGGATTCATCAATTATGAATTTGCTGCGGATCATTATCCCGAATTCCTGAAAACCGTCGGCGCCGGCATCGCCGAGGGTCGCATCCGCTACCGCGAGGACATCAGCGAGGGGCTGGAGAACGCACCAGAAGCGTTCATGGGCATGCTTGAAGGCAAGAACTTCGGCAAGGTGTTGGTGCGAGTAAGCAAATAAAGACCGGGCGCGAG
>Ga0187784_10004260_pt1 | contig 11569 bp, 13 predicted proteins | sample 1015_SJ02_MP15_2_FD_132964 | JGI IMG/M metagenome (GOLD analysis project Ga0187784, IMG submission 132964) | Tropical peat soil microbial communities from peatlands in Department of Meta, Colombia - 1015_SJ02_MP15_20_MG | ecosystem: Environmental > Terrestrial > Soil > Wetlands > Peat | place... | reverse complement strand
TTTGCGAACTTCGGAATCGAAGGACACTAGCAACTTATTGATCTAGTGTGGCTTTGGTTCAGAAGTCCGCATGACGAGCGCGCCGAAAGAATGATGCGGACTTCTGAACCGCCACACTAGGACCTGACGACCTGCACGCGCGCGCCGCCGGATCCCGCGCCACCTCCGGCACTGGCCGCCGCCGGCATACCGGCAGCCACGATGTCGTTGAGCTTGACGCGATCGTACTCGGCCCAAACGTTGCTCAGCCAGTGCCTCACATAGCCGCGCAGCACGAACGAATAGTTGGCGGTCTCGCCCTTCGCGCTCTTGTTGGCCACGAAGGTCAGAAACGGGATCGAGGCGAGCTCCACCTGCTCGAACGCCATTTCGTTGAGCTTGGGAATGGTAATCGCGACGGTATCTTTGTGCTTCTTGAAATAGGACGAGTGTGTCGCTTGATCCCATTCGAAGAAGCTCGTGTTGTTGATGAAGTTCTTGACCAGGAAATAGCTGGCGTCGGCCATGAAGCTCGTCGTCTCCTCGATCTCGTTGAGCGAAGCGATCGAGGAGCCGAGAATGTGAAGTACCACGAAGGTGAGCTGGCCCTTCTTCACCGAATCGAGAAAGCCGATCTCGCGCAGCGAACGCAGCGTCGGCGACAACAGCCCGGCGCGCACGTCGATCACCGTCACGCTCGTCTCGGAGAGCGTGTCGAAGATGCGCATCTGGTCGGACACCGAGGTGACGTCGACCACGTCGGTCACCTCGGGGTGAAAGCGCTTCAGGGTGCCTTTGGGGGACTCGGTGTCGAACGCACGCGTCGGTACGTGATGCGCGGTGAAGTAGTCGAGGAGCGTGCGGGCGACCGTCGTCTTGCCGACTCCGCCCTTGTCAGCACCCACCACGACTACCGTTGGCTTCGCCATGGCCGACCCCTGACCCCTGTCACGCCGCTGGCCGCAGCAGATTCACCGGCGCGACCACTCCGTCCCCGCGATATTTCGGCAGAAACCGGCGGCAAAATCGAGGCGGTCCCGCCTCTTTCCCCAAAAATCGGCGCTTTGCGCCAGGGAGTCTGTGTGAAGGCGCGATGTGGCGTCATTGCGGCTTAAGCGCCGCCGTGAGGACCCCAAGGGCCCGGCTCCGAGGCGCTGCCGTCGCCTGCAGCGGGTGCGGGCGGCGGTAGCGTGAAGCGTTTATCGCTCGAAGAGCCGCGCGCAGTCTCGCCGGTTGGCGAGCCCCACGGCCCGCCTTCCGCGGCTCCGCCGGGCTCGTTTTCCTGCCCGCCCGCCCACGGGCCCGCCGGCGGCGGCGGTTCGGATTGCTCCTCGACGTCGCTACTCCGCGGCGGCAGCGCCAGCGGACCCGGATCGTGGCCGCCGGCAAACTTGACCAGCGCCGCAACGCGCCTGTCGACGCTCGGGTGCGTGTCGAACAGCTCGCCAAAACCTTCGCGCGGATTGTCGAGGCACATTTCCATGATCGCGGAGGTCGCGCCGGGCAGTTCGCCGCGCCCTTCGATCTTGCGCAGTGCCGAGATCATGGCGTCCGGATTTTTGGTCAGCTCCACGGATCCCGCATCGGCGAGAAATTCGCGCTGCCGGGACAGGGCAAGGCGAATGATGAACGAGAGCAAATAGGCGACAACGATGAGGATCACCGCGATCAGGACGGCGAGGCCGGCACCGCCGCCGCCTCGGCGGTCGTCGGATCGTCCACGGAAGTTCAAACCGCCATAGGACCACAGCCGGAAGAGCAGCTCGGCAAAGAAGGAAACGACGCCGGCGATAATGACGGCCACGACCATCATGCGGACGTCGCCGTTGCGAATGTGTGTCAGCTCGTGGCCGAGCACGGATTCGATTTCGGCGTCGTCGAGCGCTGCAAGGAGGCCCGACGTGACGGTGATCGCATATTGCCGGTCGTTCATGCCCGTCGCGAAGGCGTTGAGCGCGTCGCTCTCCATGACCTTGAGCTTGGGCATGGTAATGCCGCGCGAGATGCAGAGATTTTCCAGACGATTGTAGAGACGCGGCTGTTCCCCGCGCGTCACCTGTCGCCCGCCGGTGACCGCATCGATCATGGACTGGTGGAAGTAATAGGCGATCACCACCCAGAGTGCGGTGCCGAGGGTCGCCAGCGGCGCCGCCGCAATCAGGTCGCTCCACGCTCGCTGCATGAGCGTGTCGAGATCGGCGTTGGCTGAAAGCGCCTCGCCAGCCAGCGCGCCGGCATAGACGAGCACGTAGACGAGGAAGAACAGACCAATGAGCAGCGCCAGCGACCGCCGCCGGTTCGACTGGATGTGGCTGTAGAGACCGTAAGCGGCCATGGCCGAGCTCCTCGCTCAATCCGGCGCGAGCGGCAGCCCGGAGCCAAATCCCCGCAGGGACGAGCGGATAGCAAGAGCCTGCAGCGGCAGCCTCATTTGTTGCTCTAGAACTTCACCTGCGGCGCTTCCGTGATCGTCTTGCGGTCCTCGCCGAGATCAAAGAATTCTTTCGGCGCGAAGCCCATCGCGGAGGCGAACAGGGCGGCGGGGAATCGCTGGATGCCGGTATTGTATTCCTGGACTGCGTTGTTGAAGAAGCGGCGCGCTGCCGCAATCTTGTTCTCCAGGTCGGTCAGCTCCGCCTGCAACTGCTGGAAATTGGCGCTGGCCTTGAGATCCGGGTAGGCCTCGGCGAGCGCGAACAGCTGGCGCAATGCTCCCGAAAGCATGTTCTCGGCAGCCGCCTGCTGCGCCGGCCCCTGCGCGGCCACGGCCGCGTTGCGCGCCTTGATCACCTCCTCGAGCGTGCCGCGCTCGTGCGCGGCGTAGCCTTTGACCGTCTCGACCAAGTTGGGAACGAGATCGTGCCGCTGGCGCAGTTGCACGTCGATATCGGCAAAGGCCTGGTTCGTCCGTTGCCGCATGGAGACGAGGCCGTTGTAGATCAAGATCGCCCACAAAACCAGAACCACGATCACGACAAGAATGACTATGGTCGAGGTGCCCATCGGTGGTGTCCTTCGGCGGGTGTCTTTCAGGTGCCCAAAACATGGTTGCTTCGGACCGCGCGCGTTCCTCTGCGCAAAGCGGCCGCCGCTCAAGATACGACGATTAACCGCTCCCGTTAAGGTTAGCTGTTGATGAATCTCGCGCCGGCGATGCTTTTTCGTCTAGGAAATCGCTAGCCGGCCAGCAGGTGAACGCATGCCGAAGCATTATCGCGGCCTCCTCACGGATTACCGCGCGGCGGGCGAGGCCGCTTCGGATGACATTGGCGCAAGAGACGAAGCGCCGCACGGCGTCGATCCCGCCGGTCTCGCGGAGGCCGAAGCGCTCACGGCCGGCGAGGGCGACCAGTTTGCCCGCGACATCGCCGAGATCGAGCGCGCGACGGCGGCGCTGCGCAGGGCGGAGCCGGCGCTCGAATCCTGGAGCCATGTGCCGGCGCAGGCGAGCAGCAAGCCGCGGCCGGTATGGCTTTTGGTCGGCGTCTTGTGGCTGTCGACGGCGCTCGTCACCATCGGCGCTGTCGTCGCCATCGCCGCCCTCGTCGGCTAGCGGTACCGTTTCAAGCGATTGATCCCTGCCCGTCGGGCGCGACCGCAGCGGTGGCGCACCGGCGTAATCAGTGCCATATGTGCTGCTTGCTGGAGCGAATTTGCAGCGAGGTGCGCCATGCATTCGCATTCCGTCGCGCCGTGGACGCACGGACATAGTTTTCTCGGCGAGCATCATGCCGAGCATGAACGGCGCACCTGGGCCGTGGTGATGTTGACCGCCGCCATGATGGTCGCCGAGATCATCGGTGGCACGTTGTTCGGCTCCATCGCGCTGGTCGCCGACGGCTGGCACATGGGGACGCATATGGCGGCGCTGGCGATCGCCGGGCTCGCCTATCTGTTCGCCCGGCGACATGCCGGCGACGCCCGCTTCTCGCTCGGCACGGGTAAGTTCGGCGAGTTGGCGGCGTTCGCCAGCGCCATCATCCTTGGCATGATCGGGCTCGGCATCGGCTACGAATCGGTGCTGCGGCTGGCTCATCCGGTCGCCATCCATTTCCGGGAAGCGATCCCGATCGCCGTAGCGGGACTGTGCGTCAATCTCGCGAGCGCCTGGCTGTTGCGGGAGGATCACGGCCACGGCCACTCCGGTGGCCGCGGCCATGATCATCCGGCCCATGACCATTCCGCTCATACGCTCGCCCACGACGCCGCGCATCACCACGACACCAATTATCGCGCCGCCTACGTCCATGTACTCGCCGACGCGCTGACCTCGGTGCTTACCATCGCCGGCCTGTCGGCGGCCTGGGCATTCGGGTGGCCGTTCATGGATCCGGTGGTCGGATTGGTCGGCGCGATCGTGATCGCGTCCTGGTCGCTCACTCTGATCCGCACCGCCGGGGGCGTGCTGCTCGATACCGTCCCCGACCCGGAGCTTGCGCAAAGCATCCGCCAGCGCATCGAGATCGACGGCGACCGCATCAGCGACCTGCATGTATGGCAGTTGGGCCCAGGCCACGCGGCCGTGATGGCTTCGGTTGTTTCCGATCGACCGCAGGCCCCTTCGGTCTACAAGAGCAGGCTCGACGATTTGTCCGGTTTGTCGCACGTCACCATCGAGGTGAATGCCTGTCGCCATACGGCCCGCGGCGAATAGCGGCCGGGCGAATGAGGACCCGCGATCGGCGAAGGAGCGGGTCGAACTTTGCGCGACCGGACATTCGCTGTTGGCTATGCGCTGCGCTGGTCGCAGCCTTCGGCGCACAGGCGGCCTTCGCGCAGCAGCCGCCGGTCGCCTTCGTCGATGCCGCGGCCGTAGTACCGGGCCTCGTCATCGACATGCGCTATGCAGGCAGCCACAATTTCGTCGGCCGTCCGATCGACGGCTATCAGAAGCCGCGCTGCCTGCTCACGCGGGCAGCCGCCGACGCGCTCGCCGCGGCGGCGCGCGAGCTCGCACCGCGCGGGCTGGTGTTCAAGGTATTCGACTGCTACCGACCCGTGCGCGCAGTGGCAGACTTCGTGCGCTGGGCGCACAACCTCGCCGATGTGGCCGGCAAGGCGGAGTTCTATCCCGACATCGATAAGCGCCTGCTGTTCCGGGAAGGCTATATCGCCTCGCGCTCCGGACACTCGCGCGGCTCGACCATCGACCTGACGCTCGCCGAAACGGAAGGCCGCGAGCTGGACATGGGCACCGCATTCGACTTTTTCAGTCCGCGGTCATGGACCTCGGATAAAAGCATCAGCAGGCAAGCGTCGGCAAACCGCGCCGTGTTGGCGACTTCGATGCGGGGTCACGGCTTCCAATCCTATGCGAAGGAATGGTGGCATTTTACCCTGGCGCGGGAGCCGTTTCCCGCCACCTATTTCGATTTTCCCGTCCGCTGAGTGCCCGGGGCAGAGCGCGGCCATCGGCCTATCAATTTTAACGTTCGCAACTGCGCATGATTCATTAATCTACAGCATTGGTTCGCCCCACCGCTTTTCTTACGGGGCGGTCGCGCACAGTTCGTTAGCCGCAGGCCCTTGACGGGCGATGCAGAGAGCCGATCGCGGACAAGCGCGCGGAGCAATCGATGCAAATGCATGCGGACCGGATCGAACGCGACCACGAGCTCGAGCAGTACCGGCGCATTTTTGAGACCTCGCTCGACCTGATTTTCGTCACCGCCCGATAATTTCAAAATCCCGCACGATGGGGTGATCGAAATCGGTTTCCGCATCGAGATTTGAAGCGCGATGCAAGGCGCGAGAGCTCGCCCGGTCTTCCTTTTGTTCGCCGCCCCACCGGTGTTGCCACCGGCGCTCTAATCAGGTTTGGTGTCGGCGGCCACCGCTTAGCGCGACGCGGCGGCCCTGCGGCCGCGCCGATTGTGCGAGGAGTGACATTCATGGCGGGATCGGGGTTGGACTATTGCACGGCCGAGCAGCTCGGCGAGGCGCTGCAGACGCGAAAGGTTTCCACAGTCGAGCTTACCGAGCATGTGATCGCCCGCATCGACGCCCTCGATTCACGCATCAACTCCGTCGTGGTGCGTGATTTCGATCGCGCCCGCGATGCCGCCAAGGTGGCGGACGCCGCGCTCGCCCGCGGCGAGCGGCGGCCGCTGCTCGGCGTCCCGATGACGGTCAAGGAATCCTTCAACGTCGCCGGCACGCCGACGACCTGGGGGCTGCCGGAGGCCAAAGACTGGACGCCGCAGGACGATGCCCTGATCGTCGCCCGCGTCAAAGCGGCCGGCGCGATCATCCTCGGCAAGACCAACGTGCCTCTGAATCTCGGCGATTGGCAGAGCTATAATGAAATTTACGGGACGACCAACAATCCTTGGGACGTGAGCCGCACGCCCGGCGGCTCCTCGGGAGGGTCGTCTGCGGCGTTGGCTGCCGGCTTTGGGCCGCTGTCACTCGGCTCGGACATCGGCGGCTCGCTGCGGACGCCGGCGCATTATTGCGGCATCTACGCCCACAAGCCGACCATCGGTCTGGTGCCGCCGCGCGGCCACACGGTGCCGGGGCTGCCGCCGTTGCCCTACGATCGGGATTTGTCCGTCGTCGGGCCGATGACTATCAGCGCGTCGGATCTTGCATTGACCCTCGATGTGATCGCCGGACCGGACGAAACGGTTGCGGGCGTCGGCTATCGCCTGGCACTGCCACCGCCACGCCACGGCGAGCTCAAGGACTTCCGCGCACTCGTCATCGACACGCATCCGCTGCTGCCGACCGCGGCGACGGTGCGCACCGCGCTCGACCGGTTGGCCGACCGGCTCGCCAAGGCCGGGGTGCGAGTCGGACGTGAGAGCCCGCTGTTGCCGAACCTTGCCGAGGCGGCGCGCCTCTATATGCGCTTGCTGATGCCGATCTTTTCCGTGCGGTGGCCGGCCGACGACTACAAGCGGGCGCAAGCCGCGGCGGCCGCGCTCAAGCCGGACGATCAGAGCCTGATTGCCGAGCGCGCCCGCGGTGAAGTCTTGAACCACCGCGAATGGCTGATCGCCGATGGGGCGCGGGCCAGGCTTCGGCACCAATGGAGCCAGCTGTTCCGCGAATGGGACGTCGTGCTCTGCCCGCCGATGCCGACGCCTGCTTACCCGCACGATCACTCGGCGCCGTTTTCCGCACGGCAAATCGAAATCGACGGCAATCGGTATCCGTATTCCGACCAGCTGGTCTGGCCGGAGCTCGCCACCACGCCGGGCCTTCCCGCAACGGCCGCGCCGATCGACCGATCGGATGACGGCCTGCCGATCGGCGTTCAGATCGTCGGTCCCTATCTCGAAGATCGCACCACGATCGCCTTCGCGGCCCTTATGGAGCGCGAGTTCGGGGGCTTCGTGCCGCCAGCGGATTTTGTCGGCTGAAACAGGCCCCGACGCCTCAGACGTGTTGGCCGCCATTGATGTGGATTTCGGCGCCATTGACGTAGGAGGAGGTATCCGTGCACAGCACGTAAATGATCTTGGCCACTTCGTCGGGCGTGCCGAGGCGGTGCAGCGGGATGAGCTCGACGATTTTTTCCGTGCCGGGCGAAAGCATGGCGGTGTCGATCTCCCCGGGCGCGATGGCGTTGACCCGGACCCCGAGCGGACCGAAGTCGGCGGCCATTTCGCGGGTGAGCGCAGCAAGCGCCGCTTTCGAGGTCGCGTAGGCGGCGCCGGCGAACGGGTGCACGCGCGAGCCGGCAATCGAGGTGAGGTTGACGACGGAGCCCTTTGCGGCTCGCAGCTCACCGAGCAGTCCGCGCGCCAGCATGATCGGGGCGAAGAAGTTGACCTGGAAGACGTGGTGCCAATCCTCGCGCAACGTTTCGATCGAGCTCAATCGCGCGCCCCCACTGGCCTTTGGCGAGATCGCCGCGTTATTGACCAACGCATGCAGTTCACCCTGCAGCCGCTGCTTGATCTCCGTGATCGCCGCTTCGGTATTGTCGCTGTCGGCCAGGTCGACCTGGATGTGGTCCTCCGGACCGGCCTCCCACGGACAGTTCTCGGGAAATGCGTGCCGGGAACAGGTGATCACGCGCCAGCCGGCCGCCGAGAAGCGCTTCACCGTCGCGTGGCCGATCCCGCGGCTTGCCCCGGTCAGAAGGAGTGTCCGCCGCTGCTGGTTGCTCATGGGCATGGGTTTGTTTCCGAGCCCCCGCTGCTAGGGGTAGAGGCGCGATTTGCGCCACGGCGCAGTCGGGCTCGTGCGCCTGAAGACGATGCGATCGTGCAGCCGGAACGGCCGCTCATGCCAGAACTCGATCTCTTGCGGGGTAACACGATAGCCCGACCAATGCGGCGGCCGCGGCACGACGCCGACCGCGAATTTTGCCGTGTAGCGGGCGACCGCCTTCTCGAAGGCCATGCGGGTTTCGAGCGGCGCCGATTGCTTGCTGGCCCAGGCTCCGATCTGCGCCATGCGTGAGCGCGTGGCGAAATAGCTGTCGGCCTCGGCCGCGGAGACCGGCTCGACGGTACCGCGCAGCCGAACCTGGCGTTGCAGCGACTTCCAGTAAAACGCCAGCGCCGCCTTCGGCGCGTTCTTCAACTCGGTCGCCTTGCGGCTCTCGATGTTGGTGTAGAAAACGAAGCCGCGTTCATCAAAGCCCTTCAGCAAGACCATCCGCACATCAGGCAGCCCGTCGGAATCAACGGTGGCGAGCGCCATGGCATCGGGGTTGACCGGCTCGGCGCGCGTGGCTTCGGCTAACCAGTCCGCGAACAGGCGCAACGGCTCGTCGGCCGCGGTAAAGTCACCGTCCGTTAACTCCACGGGGTGTTCTATCGGTGCTGCGTCGGACATTTCCGGAGTACCCAGGTGCTCGCGTGGGGCGATCGGGACGCGACCCATCGGTCCCTATATAGTGATAGTGGAACGCGTCGCGTACGCCTATCGTGCCGAGTCTGTTGGCCGCGGTGGCGCGCGCGGATTGCGGCCGTGGTGTGGGGGCTTCTTCTTGCCGGGTGCTCATACCAGGTCGGTTCGCTCGTTGCGAAGAACGATGCCGATGTCAACGAGACCGGCTCGCTCGGCCGACCCGACCGTCAGCCCGGGCATGCGCCGCCTACGGTGCGGCCGCCGGAGCCCGACCTCGCCTATGCCCGCGCGGCCGCTGCGGACGTGCTCGCCCATGGCGGCAAGGATAGCAGCGCGCCCTGGCAGAATCCGCAGACCGGGGCCCGCGGCAACATTACTCCGCTGAGCAAATCCTACAGCGAAGGGCCCTTCACCTGCCGCGACTTCCTTGCAAGCTATGTGCATGGCGAAGCGCAAGCTTGGCTGCAAGGCGAAGCCTGCCGCACCGATCAGGGCGAGTGGCAGGTGAAAAGTCTGGTACCCCTCGAGCAGAGCTAATCGGCTATCATCGTCACGAGCCGATTCGGCATTGCATTGCAGCAAGAGCCCTCAACTCCCACATCTAGGTGCTGGGCGGGCTGGGAACTGGTCCCGATAACGAGCGGAGTTCATGGGGGATGCGCGATCCCTATGAGGTGTTGGGCGTCGATCGCAAGGCGAGTGCAGGCGATATCAAGAGCGCGTTCCGGCGACTAGCCAAGAAACTGCATCCCGACGCCAATAAGAACGACCCGAAGGCGGCGTCACGCTTTGCCGAACTCAATGCCGCTTACGAGATCCTCGGCGAGGAAGACAAGCGCAAGGCATACGACCGCGGCGAGATCGACGCCGAGGGCAAGCCGCGATTTCAGGGTTTTGAAGGATTTGGCGCCGGCGCCGGGCCCCGCGCAGGCGGAGGGTTCGCACCGGAGACGGAGTTTGAGACTTTCAGCTTCGGACCCGAAGGCTTTACCCGCGGCAAGCGGAGCCGCGGCACCGGTTTTGGAGGCTTTGAGGACATTCTCAGAGATGCGTTCGGCGGCGGCGCGGGTGCTGCTGGTCGTGGCCGCGCGCGTCATGGCGGTGCTGGCGGCGGGTTCGAGGCCGAGGAGTTTGGCCTGGGAGCCGACATCAAGACCGCGTTGACGGTGACCCTGCCGGAGGCGGCTCACGGCGTAACGCAACGCTTGCGGCTGCCGTCCGGCAAGGAACTCGACGTCAAGATTCCGGCCGGCATCACCGACGGCCAGGAGATCAGGCTGCGCGGCCAAGGCATGGCCGGACCGGGCGGAACGGGCGACGTGCTGATCACGGTCTCGGTCGCCCCGCACCCGTTCTTCCGGCTCGACGGCGCCGATCTGCGGCTCGACCTGCCGGTGACGCTCTACGAAGTGACGCTCGGCGCCAAGGTCCGAGTGCCCACGCTCGATCGACCGGTCGACATCACCATCCCGCCATGGACGAGCGGTGGCCGCACGTTCCGCCTGCGCGGCAAAGGGTTTCCAGCCAAAGAGGGCCGCGGCGACCTTCTGGTGACGGTGCGCGTCGCATTGCCCGCCGAGCGCGATCCCGAGTTGGAAGCGCTGATGAAAAAGTGGCAGAGCGAGAAGCCTTACGATCCGCGCCAGGGGATGTGACCGCGTCGCCGCGCACCCGCGCGCGACGACGCAAGGGCGGGTAACAGTTCCATCTGTTGCCGACTTTATCGAACGGGTGGCGCGCTTGCTGCGCGCTACGGCCCTGTGCCATAGGAGGTTCGGGCCGGAATTCGTCGAGCGGGGTCCAGGAGAATGCCGGAAGCTGCGGGCCTCATGCGCGGCAAGCGCGGTCTGATCATGGGCGTCGCCAACAGCCGCTCGCTTGCATGGGGTATCGCCAAGGCGTGCCGCGCGCACGGCGCCGAGCTCGCCTTCACCTACCAGGGTGACGCGCTGAGAAAGCGCGTCGAGCCGCTGGCCCAGGAGGTGAGCGGCATCGTGCTGGGCGATTGCGACGTGACCGCTCCGCAAACCATCGACGACGCTTTCGCGGCACTGCCGGCCAATTGGGGCGGGATCGATTTTGTCGTGCATGCGATCGCGTTCTCCGACCGCGATCAGCTCGACGGCCGCTACGTCGACACCACGCAGGATAATTTCACCAAGACGATGCTGGTGAGCTGTTATTCGTTCACCTCGATTGCACAGCGCGCAGAGAAAGTGATGCCCAATGGCGGCTCCATGCTCACGCTGACCTACTATGGCGCGGAGAAATGGATGCCGCATTACAACGTGATGGGTGTCGCGAAGGCAGCGCTGGAGGCTTCCGTTCGCTATCTGGCCGCAGACCTGGGCGTCAAGAACATCCGCGTCAACGCGATTTCGTCCGGGCCGATCAAGACGCTCGCCGCGTCGGGTATCGGCGACTTCCGCTACATCCTCAAATGGAACGAGTACAACGTGCCCCTGCGGCGCAACGTGACCATCGAAGAGGTGGGCGAGGCCGGCGTCTATCTGCTTTCCGACATGTCGCGCGGCGTCACCGGCGAGGTGCATCACGTCGACGCCGGGTATCACATCGTCGGCATGAAGCACCCGGACGCGCCCGATATCAGCGTCAGCAAAAACGGCGCGGCCGGCGACTAGTGTGGCGGTTCAGAAGTCCGCATCATTCTTGCCACGAACTCGTCATGCGGACTTCTGAACCAAAGCCACACTAGATCAATAAGTTGCTAGTGTCCTACGATTCCGAAGTTCGCAAACGAGGGCGCCGCATAATGATGCGAACT
>Ga0187784_10004259_pt1 | contig 11569 bp, 9 predicted proteins | sample 1015_SJ02_MP15_2_FD_132964 | JGI IMG/M metagenome (GOLD analysis project Ga0187784, IMG submission 132964) | Tropical peat soil microbial communities from peatlands in Department of Meta, Colombia - 1015_SJ02_MP15_20_MG | ecosystem: Environmental > Terrestrial > Soil > Wetlands > Peat | place... | reverse complement strand
TCTCTTGAGGGACGGAGGTGACCGTCACCTGAACAAAGTCCTCGGGCAAAGCGGCCCGAATGAGCGACACATTCTCCGGATCGTCGTCCACCACCAGAAGCCGCAATAGAATATTCTCGGAATGGACCATGTCCCCTTAAGTTGCCGACTGGAAAGCTCCTTCCCAGTTTGGGCCTGTTACCTTGGGAATCCATTCTCTAACATATACCGCCATTAGCGTATTTGTATCGAGATAGGGATGTACCTAGGACGTTACTACAGGGAATCCCTGATAAGCGCGAGATTGGCGTCCAGTTATTGGACAGCTTTCCCGAGCATGTTACAGGAGCAAGGGCTTTGACGATCTTCCGCCGCGACTCGATTGGAAGGCTATTCCCCTTCGCATCTAGGGCTTTAGAGCCGGGTGCAGAGTGGGCACCATTTTGGACCGACCGATGCAAGGAGGGACAACGCAGTGTGTGTATTTCCCCCTGGCGGCTGGGAGTCGCCGGCAGTATGGCATCGAGACCCGGCGCGGCGGCGAGATTCGTGCGCCTGCTGCCGCGCCGCAGGCTCTCTCTTTCTCGGCCACAGAAGCGCTAGGAGTGACGCATGAGCAACGTCGATCGCAGGGGATTTGTGAAGACTCTGCTGCAATGGAGCGCGGCCGCGGCGATTGGCGGGGCTCTACCCGCAGGGGTTGGCGCGACGGAGGCGGCCGAGCAGGCTCCGACGCCACTGAAACAGCTTGGCGCCGCCCGCGGCCTGCGGATCGGTTCCGCGGTTTCGAATGCCGAGCTGAAGAGCTTTTCGAGCTTTTCGAAGTTTTTCGCTTCGAACTTCAACCTGCTCACCCCGACCAGCGAGATGAAGTGGGCCTCGTTGCACCCGGCGCCGGAACAGTACGATTTCGCCGCAGCCGACGGGCTCGTAAGCTTCGCTCAGTCGAACGGGGTTGGGGTTCACGGCCACAATCTGTGTTGGAACGCCGCGAATCCGGCCTGGCTGAAAGAGAAACTGAGCCGCGAAAACGCAAAAGAGATCCTGAGGGACCACATCAAGACGGTCATGACCCACTTCAGCGGAAAGATGGACTCCTGGGATGTCGTCAACGAGCCCATTGGCACTTGGTTCAATCGTCCCGACGGACTTTTCGAGGGGCCCTGGCTGGACGCGATCGGACCCGAGTACGTCGATTTTGCTTTTTTCACGGCGGCTGAGGCGGATCCCAAGCCGCTTAGAATCCTGAATGTGCATAACGTGGAGCATACCGGGGCGGACCACGACGCTGCCCGGCGCGCGACGGTCAATCTGGTCACGCGGCTGGTGAAGAACCATGTGCCGATTCAGGCCGTAGGGGTCGAGTCGCACCTGGACGGCTGGCGGGGCATCGACGTACCCGCTCTCACGACTTTTGTGAAGACGCTGCGCGATCTCGGACTTCAGGTCTTCGTCACGGAGCTCGACGTAAACGACTCGAGGACTATGGGAAGCATCGCCATGCGCGACCAGGCGGTGGCCGAGTACTATCAGAAGTATATTTCCGCCTTCTACGCAGCTGCCGGCACTCCAAACCGGCTGATCCTATGGTCGCCCACCGACTGGGAGAATTGGATGGACTACGTCGCCAGCAGTCCGCGCTACCATCGCGCCGACGGCAACCTCCATCGTCCCGGAATCCTCGATGAGGATTTCAAGCCGAAGCCTTCTTTTTTTGCAGTGGCCTCCGCGATTCAAAGCATACGCTGACGTTCGAATTCGCGAAGTCGCCGTACCCGCCGCCGATTTTCTCCTCCCTCTACGCTCCAAATGTCAACTTCGTACAAACCTTAAGGGCCGGACACCGGGATGTTCAGTTTGTGAACAGTTTCCCGCGCACAGCACAGCCGCGCAGCCAGCGACGGGCATCACAGGCTTTGGTTCGTCGTTCTATTCCTCTGGGACGACGCGACTTAACGACGAAGTCTCTGGCTGAGCCCGAATTGGAACTGCCGGTGCAATAAGGGAATGCGGCAGTGCGAAGCATTCAGAGAAAAAACCTATGGTTTCTGTTTCGAGAGAGACTCACCTAAGTGAGAATGGCGAAGCCCTGGCCCGGTTCAGCTCCGCCACCTTTGCAACTGCCCCGGATGCTCCGGCAGCGCCGTGCTGGTACGCTCTGCGAACTCAGGCCAGGCACGAGAAGCGCGTGTGGGAGCATCTGCAATCGCGGGAGATCGAAGCCTTCCTGCCGCTTTACGAGCAGGTTCACCGCTGGCGGAACGGCTGCAAGGCCCGAGTCGAGCTGCCCCTGTTTCCGGGATACATCTTCGTGGAAATGGAATTTCGGGAGCGCATCCGCGTCTTGGAAGTTCCAGGAACGATCGATTTTGTTGGAGCGAGCCAAGGACCTTGGCCCATTGACGATGTTCAGATTCAGGTGCTGCGAAACAACGTGCAGACGCGCCGTTTCGAACCCCACGCCTATCTGACCGCCGGCCAGAGAGTTCGAATCGCTAAAGGACCGCTCACGAACCTGACTGGAATTCTGGTTCGCAAGAACGCTTCGCTGCGAGTAGTGCTTGTGCTGGACGCAATCATGCAAGGAGTTGCCGTTGAGGTTGACGCGGACGAACTAGAGGTTGCCGAACCGAACGGCAATTCCCCCAAGCCCCTTTAGATCGCCTCACGGTCTGTCTCTGTAATCCGCGCTGCGACGCCTCTGCAAGCAGCACCGAACACATTGGCGATTTTTATGAGTCTGCTGACCCCAAACCTCATTGGACTGGGTAGTCTGGAGCCGCCGCCTCCGGCACCCGAGCTGCGGTCGGAACCGCGTCTGCCTCAGATGCCACCGATCCCACCGCGCGACGTGCAAGCCGTGAGTGACCAGAGGCTGATTCATCGGCTGCTGTTCGCTTTCGACCTCGTTCTGGTTTGGGCCAGCGCGCTGGTCACAGAGGGACTGCTCGGTATGTTGGCAGCAGTGCACCTCGCCGCGCCGCAGGCCTTGCTTCAGCCGAAGAAAATCGGCGCTCTGCTTTTGTTCTCGCTTCTCGTGGTTCTCTTCATGCAGCTGCAAAGGGACTACGTGCAGTTTTGGAAAAAGAGCATCGGCCACGAGAGTCAGCTTCTCGCCAAGGCCATTCTGGCCGCGGCCATCGTCACCAAGTCTTGCGTGTATCTCTTCGGCATCACCATCGGAGTTGGGCTGCCTGCCCTCGCGGCCGTCGCTTTCAGCTGGGCGTTGCTGGTGGGCTGGCGGAGGTTGCTCCTTTCCCAGCCGATCGAAGGACTTACGGAAAAGCGAAACGTGCTCATCGTCGGTTGCGGGCCGAATGGAAAGCTTCTGCGGGATTACGTCGAGAGTCACCCCGAACTCGGCTACGTGTTCAAGGGCTACGTGGACCGGCGACAAGCGGGCAAGAGGCCGGATCCGCAGCGGAATAGAGAAGAGGGATTCATCGTAGGACCCGTGAACAAGCTGGAAGCTGTGGTCCGAGAAAACTTCATCGACGAAGTACTGGTCAGCGTGCCAGCCGACCGCTACCTGGTCCGGCTGGTGGCGCTAAACGCGAGCAAAGCAGGCGTTCCCGTGCGCGTGGTTCCGGACTTGTACGACGGGCTGGCGCTGGGGCAGCCGTTCGAATCGGTCGGGCAATTCCCGACGCTGACGATTCACCAGCGTGCGATCCCGACATTTCAGCTCATCATCAAGAGATTGGTGGACCTGGCCGCTTCGGCGATCGCTCTGGTTCTGCTGCTGCCGTTCATGGTCTGCGTCGCGATCCTGGTGAAACTCGATTCGCCGGGGCCGGTGCTGTACGAATCGTTCCGAGTGGGGAAAAAGGGACAGACGTTCGTCTGCTACAAGTTCCGCACGATGAGCGACAAGGCGGACGAACTCCAGGAATCGCTGGCTCACTTGAACGAGAGGCAAGGTTTGCTGTTCAAGATTTCCGCGGATCCGAGGATCACGCGGGTTGGGCGGGTTCTCCGCAAGTACAGCATCGACGAGTTGCCGCAGCTCTGGAATGTTCTGAAGGGCGATATGAGTCTGGTCGGGCCTCGTCCGCCGCTGCCTCGCGAATACAACAAATACGCGATCGATCACCTCTGCCGTCTGGATGTTACGCCCGGCGTGACGGGACTGTGGCAAGTGCAGGCGCGCCAAGACCCGTCGTTCGAGAACTACATCGAGTTGGACAAGAGCTACGTGAACAATTGGAGCCTTTCGCTCGACTTCGAAATCCTCTGGAAAACGATCGCCGTGGTGATTGGCGGAACGGGCCAGTAGGCGGCTCTCCGCGAGATTTCCGTGCTAAAAGAAGCGACCAATTCGCTGCGCAACTACTTCGGGGCCGGGCTCTCCAGCTCGCTCGCGCAGAACACGCTCTGGGCGTTCGCCGGCTATGGGCTGAGGCTCATTATCCAGGCGGCCTACTTCATCGTGATCGCGCGCTCTCTCGGGCCTGGGCAGTACGGCGGCTTCGTCGCTGCGACGGCGCTGGCGAACCTGATTTCGCCGTTCGTCGGATTGGGCGGCGGAGCGCTTTTGATCAAGAACGTGGCCCGGAACAAGGAGCTCTTCGCGGAGTACTGGGGCAACGCGTTGCTCATGACGGTTGCCACCGGACTCCTCCTGGTCGCCTTGGTCATCTCGTCGTCGCTGGCCCTGCTCCCCTCGACGATTCCTTTCCTGGCCATTCTGTGCATCTCGATTTCGGATCTGATCCTCGTGAAAGTGATTGACGTCGCAGCCTTCGCCTTCCAGGCCTTCGAAATGCTTTCGAAGAACGCGCACATCAACATTTTGATCAGCCTGACGCGCCTGGTCGGCATCGTGGCGTTGGCCTTGCTGATTCCCCATCCGACCATGCGTGCGTGGTCGGTGGTTTATCTCGCGGGTTCGGCGCTGGCGGCGTTGATCGCTGTCGCGTGGGTCACGGTGAGGCTGGGCCTGCCAAGGCTGGCGCCCCACCGGATCCCGGGCGAGAGCTTCGAGGGTTTCGCGTTTTCCACGGGCCTATCCGCGCAGACCATCTACAACGACATCGATAAGACCATGCTGGCGCGGCTGAGCACGCTGGAGGCCACCGGCATCTACTCCGCCGCCTACCGGTTGATTGACATTGCCTTCATCCCCGTCCGGGCGCTCCTGAACGCAGCGCTTCCAGGGTTCTATCGAAACGGAGTCGAAGGGATTCGCGGCAGCGTGAAATATGGACGCCGCCTGTTGTTCAAGGTTCTGCCTTATTCCTTCTTTGCGTTCGCGGCGCTGATGATCGCGGCGCCGATCGTGCCGCTGATTCTGGGCCGGCAGTACGCGAACGTGACGGAGGCATTGCGCTGGCTGTCCCTGCTTCCGCTGCTGAAGACGTTTCATTACTTCGCGGCAGACTCACTGACGGGCGCGGGCTTTCAGGGAATCCGAACCGCGGTGCAGGTCGGGATCGCCATTTTCAACGTTCTCATCAATTTGTGGATTATTCCGGCTTACGGCTGGCGGGGCGCGGCGTGGTCAAGCCTTGCGAGCGACGGCCTGCTGGCGGTGGTCTTGTGGCTCATCGTAATTCGGTTCTGGGTGAACGCCAGCGAACCAGATCGAGAGCCACAAGTCGTAGCCGTCGAAGCCGGGCAGCCCTAGATACGCCCTCTCCGGAACGGATCGCTTCGATTCTGACGCGAACCTCATCAACGAGAATCCGCCGTGTTCAAACTCGCCGAAAAGATTTTTGCAGTCGCGATGTTGTTTTACCTGACGGGCGCCTTGTTTCCGTTCCTCGGGGGCGACCAGGTCGGGTACGTGCGCCTGGAAGGGAATCTGTTCGACTTCGCCGTCCAGTTCGCTTTTTACGCCGTGGCGTTTGTGTTCATCGTGAACCACTGGCGCGTCGTGGTGGAGGGCGTGAAGAGCGTGAAGTGGATCGTGGTGCTGCTGCTGATCGCGATCGCCTCCACGGCCTGGTCTCAAGATCCTTTCTTCACGCTGCGGCGCAGCATCGTTCTCCTGGCAACCACGGCGTTTGGCGTCTATTTCGGCAGCCGCTTCACGGTGCCGCAGCAACTGCGCTTGCTGGCCTGGACGTGTGCGCTGGTGGTTCTGGCCAGTTTCGCGGTTGCGATCGTTCTGCCGCGATACGGCGTCGATCACCACTTGCATCCGGGCGACTGGCAGGGAGCCTTCGTGCAGAAGAATGGGCTGGCCAGAATCATGGTGCTCGCGGTGATGGTGTTCTACTTCGCGAGGCCTTCCGTCGGACGCACGGCTCGCTGGATCGGCATGGCGAGTGCGTTCACTCTTCTGGTCCTGTCGCGCTCGCTCACCGGAGCCATCGTCTTCGCGTTGATCTGCGCGACCGTGCCGCTGTACCATCTCTTGCGGACCAAAATCACCTTTTCCGTCCCGCTCATGATCGCGATAGCAGTTGCGGCGGCTGGATCTGCCCTGGTGATTGCCTCCTCGCGCAACGATGTTCTGCAACTCGTGAACCGGAGCCCGACGCTCACGGGCCGAACGGACCTGTGGTCTGCCGTGCTGACCTCGATCCAGAAGCGCCCCTGGTTCGGCTACGGATTCAACGCATTTTGGCAAGGCATGCAAGGAGAATCGGCCACGGTGTTCGAGGCCCTCGGCTGGGCGCCGGCGCATGCGCACAACGGCTTTTTGGACTTGGCTCTCGACCTCGGGCTCGTGGGAGTCGCCGCCTTCGTGATCGGCTACATCGGTTTCCTGCGGCGCGCGGTCGACGCAATCGGGAAGGTGCGCGGCAGCGTTCCTCTCTGGCTGTGCACCTACCTTGCCTTCATGCTTTTCTACAACCTCTCGGAGAGCTCGATTCTGGTTCAGAACAACATCTGCTGGACGCTCTACACAGCGACGGCAGTGAGCCTTTGCACCTGCGTGCCGGCGATCAAAACACCAACGGAAGTTGCGGCTAGACATGGAAGCTAGAAGAACGCTGTTCATCTATCGCGACGAATTGCTCGGTCCTTCGGAGACGTTCATCCGCGCGCAGGGAGAGGCGCTGGACCGCTACCGGGCCTTCTATCTCGGGTTGCGCCGAAGACCGGGACTGGCCCTCCCGGACCTTCGCGTTTTGATCATGAGCGAAAACACGTGGGCCGGCCGATTGCAGCGCGCCCGATTCAAGCTTCTGGGCCCGAGCAACGCCTTGCGCAACGTGCTGGCGTCGCCTCAACCGGCATTGATCCACGCGCACTTCGGCCCGGATGCATGTAGCGCGATGGCCCTGGCGCGCGCGTTGGAACTGCCCCTCGTGGTGACGTTCCACGGATACGACGTCACCAGATCGGACGCTGGTCTGCCCTATCTCTACGTCCGGCGGCGAAACCAATTGAAAGCGTTCGGAGCGAGGTTTATTTGCGTCTCCGACTTTATCCGCCAAAAGGCAATCGAACGAGGATTTCCGCCCCACAAGACAATTGTTCACTACACAGGAATCGACACGGACCTGTTCTGTCCCAACCCGGCTGTTCCTCGGCTTCCCATTGTCCTGTTCGTCGGCCGCCTGATCCCCCAGAAGGGGTGCCAGTTCTTGATCCGGGCGATGGCGCGGGTGCAGGAGGTTTTTGAAGAGGTTCGGTTGGTGATCATCGGTGACGGTTCGTTCCGACCCGTACTTGAGCAGCAAGCCGCCGAGGGAATCAAGAATTACCAATTCCTGGGCGTACAAGACCCCGAAGCCGTCAAGCAGTGGATGAATCGCGCGATGATTTTGTGCGCTCCGAGCGTGACCGGAGAGGCGGGCGATACCGAAGGATTCGGGATGGTGTTCGCCGAGGCACAGGCGATGGGGTTGCCCGTGGTCAGTTTTGCCAGCGGCGGAATTCCGGAAGTTGTTGCCGACGGGCAGACTGGTTTCCTGGTGAGAGAAGGGGACTGCCAGTCTCTGGCGGACAAACTGCTGGTCCTGATTTCCGACAAGGACCTCTGGCTCAAATTTAGTGGGTCCGGACAGGCTCGTGTTCAAGCGCAATTTGACATCTGGAAACAAACCTCGGCGCTTGAGGGCATCTATGACTCCGTTCTGGCCGAACGCTTTCGCGCGCCTCTGAACGTGAAAACGCGGCTGGAGCACGAGAAGTTGGATGAGCGGCAGTCCGTCGCGCTGACGGTCAAGTAAGCCCCCTGCAAACCTTTTTCAGCCATGGAACGGAACAGCACAGTTTCGGCCGTAATTCCGACTCGCAACCGCTCTCATCTGGTCCTGCGCGCGGTCCGCAGCGCTTTGGGGCAGACCTATAAAAATTTGGAAGCGATCGTCGTGATCGATGGGCCCGACGTCGCGACCGAGGAAGCGCTGAAGAGCGTCCGCGATCAGCGGCTCAAAGTCATCGCGCTCGATCACTCCGTGGGCGCCGCGCAGGCTCGCAACCTCGCAGTAGAATCGGCGCAAGGAGATTGGATCGCGTTTCTGGATGACGACGACGAATGGCTGCCTGAGAAGATTCAGCTGCAAATGGAACGAGCCAACGGCTCGGCATTCGCATATCCGATTGTGTGTTCGCAAGTGGTGGTACGGTCGGGCCGCCACGAGGCCGTCTGGCCGCGAAAGACGCCTTCGGAGCCGCTCAGCGAATACCTGTTGGCGCGCGACAGCTGGTCCTATGGGGAGGGGCTTCTCTCAACGATTGTCCTGCTCGTTCCCAAAGCGCTGCTCGAGTCTCTTCCGTTCCGGCCAGAATTGAAGCGACACCAGGATTGGGACTGGATCTTGCGAGCGGCCAGAGTGCGAGGCGCCGGGATCGAGTTCATCGCGCGTCCGCTCGCGATCTGGCACCAGGCCGAGGGCCGGAAAAGTATCAGCACCACGGCGGATTGGCGAATCTCCTTCGATTGGGCGGAGGGCGCGCGCGAACTGATGACCGATCGCGCTTACGCCGGCTTTTTGGCGACGCAAGTGGCCCCGCAAGCGGCGCGTCAAGGCGACTGGGGCGCGCTGCCCTTCCTGCTGCGGGCGATGATTACGCGAGGCGCACCGAAGGTCTGGGACCTGGCCCTGTTTTTTGCCATGTGGTCCGCGCCCGCAAACCTCCGCGCCTTGGCGCGCAAGGCCGGCAGGTGAAGCCATGAGCCGCCTGACGGTCGGAATTCCGGTCTTTAACGCCATGCCGTACTTGCCGGAGAGCTTGGACAGCATCTTGCGGCAGACGCATGGCGATTTCGAAATCCTCGTGGTCAATGACGGCTCGACGGATGACAGCCGCGAGTATCTGGAAACAATCCGGGACCGCAGGCTGCGCGTCATTCACCAGCCGAACCAAGGGATTACCGCAGCGCTGAATCGCATGCTCTCGGAAGCCACGACGCCGTGGCTCGTTCGTCATGATGCCGATGACGTCGCGTATCCGCACCGGATTGCTCGCACCGTCGAATTCATCGAGCGCTATCCCGAAGCAGGCATGTTCTATTCGCTCGCGGAGTACTACCCGAAAGGCAGCGTGGCGCAGTTCCGCACGACCAAAGGCTCGCCGGAGGACATTCGAAAGCTGGTGCTCGCCGGGTACCTGCCTGCGATTTGCCATCCTTCGGTGACGCTCAATGCGAAACGGGCCCTCAGCGCCGGCGGCTACCGCTTCAATCTCCACGTGGAAGACATCGATCTGTGGTGGCGCCTGGCCCTCGAGCATCAGGTGCGCTTCATTCCGGAGGTCTTGGTCGGCTTCCGGCAAAATCTGCAAAGCGTTTCCTCGACCAACCTGGAGCTGCAGGCCGTCAACACGCTCTACATTCAATACCTGCTTCTTTCGCACCTTTGGAAGTCTGAGCCTCTGCCTTATGACGCAGCTCGCGTCGCGCTGGCGAATCTGTTCGATCGGCGCAAGCTGGCATTCAAGACCCACATTCGCGCATTCAACATGGCCATGGGTAAAGGACGGCGCCTTGACGCGTTATGCCATTTGAGCCGCGCCATGACCACGTCCCCTGTCGATTTCTCGCGGCGTTTCTTCGATGAGGTGTGGCATCGCCGGGAGATCGGCTTGGGAGAGCCGCCCGAGAGCTTCCTGAAGCACAAGGCCCTTCTCTGGTCGGCGCCAAAGGCGCTGAAGCCGGGCGCGATCCTGCCCAAACCAGAAGATTCGTTCGAACTTTCGGTCGCGCAGCCAGGCACAAAAGCCTAAGCGTTCATTCCTTACGCGGTTTTCCCGTTTCACCAAAAGTCTTCGACGGTCGACGAGACTCCCTTGACGAACCTGGTTCGAACCAGCAGCCGGCCTCGCACGCTCGCTCTGCAAGGAATTCGCCTCCATCCGCTGACCAACGCGGAGGTGGTGAACCTCATCGGAGACATCATCGAGCGCAACGAGTCCCGCATCGTCGGCAACCACAACATGCACAGTCTTTACTTTTGGTATCGCGAACCCAAGATGCGTGAGTTCTTCGCCATCGCCGATTACGTTCACATTGACGGGATGGCCGTCATCCTCCTGGGAAAAATCGCGGGCTTGCCGCTCACGCGAAAAGACCGGGCAACGTCTTTGGACTTTCTGTCCCTTCTCGCAATGCGAGCGACTCAGGAACAATGGCGCATTTTCTTTTTAGGTTCCGAACCAGGAGTCGCCGAAAAGGCAGCCGAAAAGCTCCGGCGCGAGTTCCCCGGCCTGCAAATTCGCACCCACCACGGCCACTTCGATGCGCAGCGATGGAGCGCTGAGAATCGAGCTGTGCTGTCGGAGATCAGGTCTTACTCCCCTCACATTCTGATGGTTGGTATGGGCATGCCGCGCCAAGAAATATGGATCCTGGAAAATCGGCGGGAGATCAGCGCGAACGTCATTTGCCCCGCCGGTGCAATCATGGATTACATCGCCGGCACCAAGGCTACGCCGCCCCGCTGGCTTGGCGCGCTTTATCTGGAATGGCTCTATCGCTTGTTCTGCGAGCCCAGGCGGCTCTCACGCCGCTATTTGATCGAGCCGTGGTTCGTGATCCGACAGATGACGCGCGACTATCTGAGAGGCGGCCACGCGGGACTCGCCATCGACGATCGTCGCCTCGAAGCGAAACCATCGGCGGAACGCGCCCAGAGGTGACCTTTACACACGGATTTTCACGCAGGCCAGGCCCGCATTCCCCAGTAATCGGTTCCCCAAAGGAAGCTAATCTCAAAAGGATAAAGAAAAATGAGTAACGAAATTGTCCCCAAAGGCGAGTCCGAATCCGCGGAAGTGCCCGTGCGGACCCCCGTCCAGCGCATTCCGCGGGTCATTACGGAGGCTGCTCCCGAGGAGCAAGTCTCCTTTGGCATGCTTTGGAAAATCGTCCGCAAGCGCAAGTGGTTCCTCATCGGGGCCACTGGCGTCTGCTTTGTGCTGGCAGTGATCTTCACGCTGCTCAGCGGGCGCAAGTACCTGTCGACGTCGACGATCGAGTTCAACAAGGAAAACTCCGACGCTCTCGATCTCGGCGACGCGCGAACCAGCGACGCGAATTCGATGGATTATTTGGTCACGCAGCAGACGCAGGTCGACGCCCTGAAGAGCAGCGACCTCGCTCTCCAAGTGATCAAGCAGCTGAATCTCGAAAGCCGGCCCGAATTCCAAAAGAAGCAGTTTCTCTCGGATTACGTCGAGAGCTTCCCGAACG
>Ga0187784_10004258_pt1 | contig 11570 bp, 7 predicted proteins | sample 1015_SJ02_MP15_2_FD_132964 | JGI IMG/M metagenome (GOLD analysis project Ga0187784, IMG submission 132964) | Tropical peat soil microbial communities from peatlands in Department of Meta, Colombia - 1015_SJ02_MP15_20_MG | ecosystem: Environmental > Terrestrial > Soil > Wetlands > Peat | place... | reverse complement strand
CGCGAGCTTCGCCGGGGCGGGATGCCTAGTCGTACTGAACAGCGACGGGCAGCCGGTGGAAACGTTCGCGGGGCCCGGCATCAACGGCCCGTGGGACATGGCCGCACTGGACAAGGGCGCGAGCGCGACGCTGTTCGTCACCAGCGTGCTCAACGTTTCCACCGGCTGCCCGTCGCTGTTCAGCACGATTAGGCATCCCGCGCCGGCGAAGCTCGGTGGCTACCGGTAGTGGGTAAGCTTCCAACGATGACCCAGCCTCGGTTCAGGACCGCCAGCGCCGTCGTCAGTCCCACTCCTCCGGGCAGGAGCCGTGGACCGCGCCGGCGTTTAAGGTCGCGAAGGTGCTGATTGGGCCGGCCGGCGTTATCTGAACGATCGTGCTGCCCTGACCCTGCAGGTTGGCGCTGTTTGTTGAAGTTGCTGACCAGAATGTTGCCCTGCGTGAGATCTCCGATCGTGGCGGGAATGACGGCGACCCCGTATGGATTCACGTCGCCATTGGCGGGCACGCTCGAGACGATCGTGTTAGCAGAGTTGAATTGGCCCAGGAACGTGGCGGCCACCGCCGGCGAAGCCGCAAAAGCTGCGCTAGCGATCCCAGAATTATCGCGCGTGGCGAAGCAAAGCCGCGATGCCGCTAGATTCCGCTGGTTGCCCAAACAGGTGCCGTGCCGCAACTCTCCTTCTGCCCTAAAATCGGCCGCGCTGGCGCAGCCCGACGAATGAACGATAGCGCTGGAAAAGGTTCCCGAGCCGCGGACGCTTTGCCGGGCGGGCGATTGGAAGTTCAGTCCAGCTCCGGACTGCGCTACAACCGTTCTCGAAGATCGGCTTCGCTCGATAGATTAGCTAGCCGATCTGATGAAAGAATCCGTCGCCAAAGTCGTCTGTTGGATAGACTGAGCGGGGCTGCGATACAGAATATTGGTATTGCCACCAGGAGAACTGACGGGTTCGGGGAACTTTTGATGGGCGCTCGCGATTCTAAAGTCGATGAGTGCTATGGTCTCGACAGCTTCAATATGGGCGCTCAGGGCGGTGCGGACAGCAAGCGCAAGCTGTTCGAGCAAGAGGCGCTGCCGCATCTGGACGCGGTCTATGCCGTGGCGCTACGTCTCGTCCGCAACCGCGACGACGCCGCTGACCTGGTTCAGGAGACAATCCTTCGGGCCTTCAAGTTCTTTCATCAGTTCTCGCCGGGCACGAATTGCCGGGCCTGGTTGTTGACCATTCTGTACAATGCGTTTCGCAACAGCTACCGGCGCTCCTCGCGCGAACCGGTCGCAGCCGGTCCCGAGGACTACGAACGCGAGCTAGACAAGGCGGTCAGCAAGTCCGGCGCAGAGCGGAACGATCCCGAGAGCCTGATCTTCGGGCAACTGATGGACGAGGAGATCGAAAGCGCGCTCAACGCACTCGCTGAGGACTTCACAGCGGCGCTCCTGCTGGTCGATGTCCAGGAACTGAGCTATCAGGAGACCGCACGGATTCTGAAAATACCGATCGGCACGCTGCGTTCGCGATTATCGCGCGGGCGCGCCGCGATGCGGCTCAAGCTGCGCGAGTTGGCCCGCGCCCGCGGTCTGCTCCGTTCCTGAGCCGAGGAGAGTCTGGCGCGATTTATTGAGGCGCGGTTCTTCAAAATGGAATGCCGGGAATATGTCGAGAGATATCTGGCCGCTCACGCGGACGGCGAGCTTGATCCCGCCGAGCGGCGCGCCGCCGACGCCCATATCGGCAGATGCGAGAGCTGCCGGGCAAGGCTCGCCGACGAGCGCGCGCTCAAGGCACTAATCAAGAATCGGCTGCGCAAAGCGGCGGTCCCGGCCGAGACGCGGGCCGCGATCCGTGCGGCCCTCGATCGCGCCGAGGCGCCGCTATCGATCCGCGAGCGGCTCGGAGCCGGCGCCCATTTGAGCCAGTTGAGCCGGCGCGCTGCGAGCGTGGGCCTGACCGCGATCGCTGCGACGATCGTTTTCGCTCTGGTGATGCGCGGCTGGAGCAACCGGCGCGCTCCGGCTTCAGATCTGGATATGATTGTCGCGGCGTTCATCGCGTCCGAACAGCACTTCGAGCCCGACCCGCTGTGTTTGTCTTACGGGTCCGCCGCCGAGCATTACCACGCGGCCCGCATGCCGGCGTTCATCTGGAGCTTCGAGGCGTTTGGATTTCACCTGGTCGGCGGGCGAATCGGGAAATTGGCCGACGGGCGTCCCGCGACCTTCACGCTTTACCGCGCTGACCGCGGCGCGATCATGTGTATCCGATTCCGCGCCTCTGACTTCAGAATTCCGGCGGGAGCGCACGCGATGACCGGCGATCGTTACGGGTATTCGTATCAGGGATGCAGCCTGGTGATCTCGGTTGACAAACAATGGGTCTGTGTCCTCATCTCGAACCTAACGGACTCGCAACTCGAAAAGCACGTCGCCTTCCTCGAGAGCTGACCGCCCTGCGGCCGCGAAACCGCGCACGAAGGAGTGCTTGTGATATTCGCCTGCGACCATGGTCTTCGATCTCGAAAGCCGCGTTGTAAACGATCCAAATTCAGAGGTGCGAAGAATCCTGCTGGGCTAACGAACGCCGCAAAGCCGCACTTTGCGTTTAAGCCCTTGCTGGAACGGCTGATGATCATGGGAATAGCTCTGAAGCAACTTCAGCCCTACGCGCCCACGAGGTGCTCGATCATGAAATCACTGCCCTTGGTCGCCATTGCGGCATTCGCGCTGCTCGCCCTCGAACGAGCATCGCTCGTCATCGCTCAGGAGACGGCAGGAGCGGGCGCCGACTGCGACTCGACGAACGCTGGTCTCGGGACCGCGATGGATGCGCAGATGCACCTGGTACGAGTCGCGCAAGAATGGTGTCGCAGAGGTAGCGCGGTTGACGAGATGGGAGCGGCCATGCGCGTGGGGCCGCACATGACAATGACCGAAGTGCAGCCCGCCACGTCCGACGATCTGCAGCGCGCGCGTGCGATTCTCCAGAGAACGCGGGCGGCGCTGGCCAAGTATCAGGACTACCGTCAGGCCGAAGCGGATGGCTACCTGCCGTTCATGCCGTCGGTGCCCCAGGAGGTCTATCACTTCGCGAATCGGCAGCGCACGGCCGCCGAGTATTTGGGCGACTTCGATCCCGCCCTGCCCGGTTCACTGCTCTACACGAAGAAGTTCTTTACCGGATGGAAGCTGGTCGGCGCCATGTACGACGCTCCGCCTTCCGCGACGCCTTCGGAACTCGACGAAAGGATCCCGCTTGGCGTTGGGCGCTGGCACGCCCACACAAATATCTGCTTGCCAAAGGGGATAACCGAGGACGACGTGATCAACGGGAGGGTCGCCGCGCCTCCCGACATCTCATCAGCGTTCAACCCTGAAAGGCGACGCGATGCAGGCGGCGGCCTCCGGATGCGCCTGGGTTATCTGTCCGACCCGCGCTTCGGATTCGCCGGCACGATCTCGGACGGCGCCGAATGCGAAGCGGCGGAAGGCACCTTTCACAAGCAGATCTTCGGCTGGATGATTCACGTCTACCCGTTCGCCGGCGACGACCTCAAGGTCGCCTTTGGCACACAAGTGCCGTAGACGCTTTAGGGTCGCGAGTTGCCTTTCCTCCTTCAGCGCCTCATGGTGGGGGCCGCCGATGCTCCGCTCGGTCAATAAAATCGTGCACCACCCTCAGGTATTTGTCCGGCTCCTCGAAGATCGGCAGATGTGAACTCTTTTCAAAGACCACCATCTCCGAGCCCGGCAGCGCCTTGTGGCATAGGGCGGTCGCGCGCGGGCTGGTCTCATCGAAGCGGCCCGCAATGTAGAGTGCCGGGGTTTTGATTTCCTTCAACCGCGCGGTTCGGTCCCAATCCTTCAAGTTTCCGGTGCAGGTGAACTCATTAGCCCCCTGCATTGTGACGTAGATTTCGTCATTGTGTTCCTTAAACGCGCGCTCCAAAACATCTGGCCATACCGCCAGTCTGCACACGTGTAGCTTGTAGTATTCGAGGACCGCCGCTTGATACTCAGGGCACTCGGTGTATCCGCCCGCCTCGTGACGCACCAGGGTGTCGCGCGTAGTCGCGGGAAGTTGGTTGCGATAAGTGGCCGCGTCCCGCAGCCACTCGGGGATTGAACATACCGGGTCGGAAAAAATCAGGCTTACGACACCCTCGGGCTGCGTCAGCGCGTAGTCGGTCAGGAGCATGGTTCCCCACGACTGTCCAAGTATGTGGGCGCGCTTTAGACCGAGTGCGCTTCGGAGTTCCGCCAGCTCCTTCACGAAGCGGGCAATCTGCCACAGCGACTTGTCTTGCGGATGATCCGACTTGCCTGCACCGAGTTGGTCGTAGAATAGGACTGGCCTTTCTTTGCAAAGTGAGCCTAACGGCTCCAGATAATCGTGGGTGAATCCCGGACCGCCGTGTAGGGTAATCAACGGTGTTGCATCGCCATCACCCACGACCTCATACCAAATCCTGCCGCCGGTGACGTTGACGTGCCCCTCTCGCACTGGGCATCCGAACGGGAACTGCAAGCCATCTGCGGATTGGGCGTTGGTAGCAGCCAGCAAGACCATGATAAGCGTGACCAGCGCCGCGCTAGCGGCTGAGGCCGGGCGTTCGTTAGGCATCGATGGTTTTCCTCCCGACATCCATCGTATCGCGCCAAGGCTGCCACAGAAAATCGCCGCCGTGCAAAGGCGTAGCTGATCAGGCGCTGAGGTCGTCGAGCAGGGCCTTGGCGTCCCTCAGGTCGGCGGTGTCGAAGCCCTCGGTGAACCAGCCGTAAATGTCTGCGAGCATCGCGCGCGCCTCGTCGCGGCGGTCAGTGTTGCGGAGCAGGCGTGCGAGGCTCGTCGTGGCGCGAAGTTCCCAAGACTTAGCGGCCTGTTGGCGCGCAAGCTCGATGGCCTCGCGAAAACATCGCTCAGCCGCCTGGCGGTCTTCTAGCTCGCGCATCAGCAGTGTCTCGCCTTTGCGACGGAGTATCTCGGCCTCGAAATATCGGTCTCCGCGACTCCGAGTCGTGGCCAAAGCTTCATCCAGGAGCGCATGGGCCTGGCGAATGTCCCCGGCTGTAGCTTCAGCCTCGGCAAGCTGGACGTAATGCCGTCCGATCAAGGTCGATCTGATCGCTTGCAGGTCTCGAGCGGCCTGCCGCATCTCGTCGATACCTTCGCGAACCATGCCCAGGTGGGCCTGTGCCCAGCCGTGCGAAAAGCTCGCCCATCCGTCGAGCAACGGGAATCCATGCTTTCTCGCCAGCACCCGCGAGCCTTCTGCGCTCCGAATGGTGGCCTGGCCGTCACGGAGAAAGAACTGAAGAAAGGTATCCGCGAAGAGGACCCAGCTAAGAAAATATGGATCTGATAGTGTTCGTGCCGCGCTGAGCGTTACGTGCATCTTGTCGACGGCCTGGTCGGGATAGCCAAGCAACCACATTATCCATGTCAGATAGCCTAAGGCGGTTCCGCGAAACGTTTCGGGTCTGAGTTCCCCGGTCAAGTGCGCGCCACGCGCGAATGCCTCTTCGAAAAGGGCTGCGCTAGGCTCCGTTGCTCGGCGCGCTGCCTCAAACTCCCCGAGGACATAAAGTACGAAACCCTTGGAGGCTTGTGCTGAAAGGATGAGCTCAGGGTCTTGAGTGCGTTCCGCGCAGGCTGCGATCTCTTCGAATAACTCTGCGGCTTCTCGCGCCCGCCAAGTGGCCAGGTAGAACAGCGTCAGACCATTGAGCACCCTCAGTTTGAGGCGATGGTCGTCCACTTGCTGGCAAAGGATCCGAGCGCGCGTTAGAACTTGGTCAACTTCGAGCGCGCCAGGTCCCTTGGTCACGATGAGAGAGCTACCCAGCTCGATTTGGACGGCAAGTTCCTGACGGGCAGGATCGGACTGAGGCGGCAATGTCGATACTTCCTCGAGTGCTGCATTGAAGTGAGTGACAGCTTCGGTGTAGGCAGCCTGTTCTGCGGCACGCTGGCCAGCCAGGAGGAAATGCTCGACCGCTCGAGCCGGATCGCCAGCGCGCGAATAGTGCCGAGCAAGCATGTCGAAGTGCTCCTGCAGACGCTCGCGGTAGAGTGCTTCGAGTGTTCGCGCGACCTTCTGATGAAGCACCTTGCGGCGCTCGACCAGCACCGAGTTGTACGCGACCTCCTGGGTAAGAGCGTGCTTGAAGGTGTATTCCGGCTCAGGCAGGGCGGGGATTTCGTAGATGAACTCGGCGAGTTGCAAGTCCGACAGCCGGAACTGCAGCTCATCTTCGGGCAACTCCGCTGCCCCCCTGATCAGCGGAAGCGGCGACTCGCGCCCGATGACCGCCAGCGTCTGCAAGAGTTGCTTGCTTTCGGGCTTTAGCCGATCGATACGAGCCGCCAGCACCCCCTGCACCGTGTTCGGGACCTTAAGGGCGCTCATCGACTTGGCGAGCGTCACCTTGCCGTTGCGCTGCAGTACGCCTTCCTCAAACAGTGCCTGTACGATCTCTTCTATGAAGAAAGGGGTACCCTCGGTGCGCTCGATGATCAGGCGCTTGATCGTTATCAGATCCTTGCCATCGCCCAGCATCGCACGGAGCATTTCCTCCGCGCGCTCTCTGCCGAGCGGATCGAGCCGCAACTGCGTGTAGTAAGTTTTGCTACCCCACGAATGGGTATACTCGGGCCGGTAGTTGACCAGCAGCAGGACACGAGCGTTGGCAATGCTCTCCGCCAACAGATTCAGGAACGCTTGGGTTTCCTCGTCGATCCAGTGCAAATCCTCGAAGATCACCATCAGTGGCTGCTTGAGCGATTCGCACAATAGGATACGCTTGATCGCGTCGAGGGTGCGCTGCTGTTTTAGTTGCCCATCCATCCGCGCAAGCGGATCGTTGCCTTCGACGATTCCGAACAGGGCGAACAGGTACGAGATCGCGTCCTCCAGCGACCGATCCAAGGTCAGGACTCGGCCGTTTACCTTCTCGCGTCGCAACCGCTCATCGTCCTCGGGAGACAACCTGAAATAGTTCCAGAGCAGCTCGATCAACGGTAGATAGGCGCTGGCTTTGCCGTGGGAGACCGAAAACCCCTCGAGCACCATATAGCCCGATTGTGCGGCTGCCTTGAACTCGTAGAACAGCCGCGACTTGCCGACCCCTGGTTCTGCGACCACCGCCACGATCTGCCCATGCCCCCGCATTGCGAGGTCAGCGGCATTCTTGAGCGCCTCCATCTCGCGCTCGCGTCCCACAAACCGGGTCAGTCCGCGGCTCGCCGAGCGCTGCAATCGCGTCCGCAGTGGTCCCAGTCCCGTAACTTCGTACACGTTGACCGGTTCGCTTACGCCCTTGATCCGCGTCGGTCCCAGCGCCTTGAAGCTGAAATAGCCCTCGCACAGCTTGCGCATCGCATCGGTCACCGCGATCGAGCCGGTCGGGGCGAGCGCCTGCATCCGGGCAGCAAGGCTGATTGAGTGGCCGATCGGGTTGTACTCGGCCTGTCCTTCGCCGGTCACCAGCGAGCGCACTACCACCTCGCCGCTGTTGACGCCGACGCGCGCCTCGATCGGCGGGTTGCCGGCCTCGCGCAGCTTCGCCGAGTAACGCCGGATCTCTTCCTGCATCCGAAGCGCCGCATAGAGCGCGCGCTGCGGGTGATCCTCGTGCGCGAGCGGCGCACCGAACAGTGCGAAAATGCCGTCGCCCGTCGATTGCACGATATAGCCGTCGTAGCGATGGGCCGAGTCGATCATCAGCTTGAGCGCCGGATCGACAATCGCGCGCGCCTCCTCGGGATCGAGGTCCTCCATCAGTTCCATCGAGCCCTTGATGTCGGCGAACAGCGCCGTGACGGTCTTGCGCTCGCCGTCGAGGGGCGCGCCGTCGGCGCCCTCTTCTGTCGCGACGCGAACTGCTTGCGCAGATTGATTGGCGGTTGACGGCGACGCCAGCGATGCTGCGCACTCGTCACAGAATTTCGCCCCGGGTTTATTTGCCGCTCCGCACCGAGGGCACTTTAGGGCGAAGGGCGTCGCGCACTCGCTGCAGAATTTTGCGCCCTCGCGATTGTCGGCTCCGCATTTCGTGCAACGAATTCTTCCGGCGCTTGCCATCTAGCCACCCAGCTCCACGAGCAGCGCCTTTGCGTTCTTGAGATCGGCGGTGTCGAAGCCCTCGGTGAACCAGTTGTAGATGTCGGAAAGCATCGCGCGCGCCTCGTCGCGCTTGCCCTGCCTCGCGAGCAACCGTGCGAGGCTCGTAGTCGCGCGTAGTTCCCAGGACCTCGCGTTCTGCTTGCGCGAAGTTTCGATCGCGGCGCGGAAGGAAAGTTCCGCTTGCGTGGCATTCTCCACGTCCTGAGCCAGCAATAGTTCGCCCTTCACCCGGTGCGCCTCCGCTTCAGCAAGCCGTTGTCCGCTTCTTTCGATGAACCCGAATGCCTCGTCGATGGAACGAAGACCCTCATCGAACAGTCCCCGCCGACCCAGAGCGGTAGCCACAAGGGTGGGAAAATACTTGAACTCGGAGCCGCTGCTGGCCCTGAGTTCTGGCAGATGGTAGCGCATCCGCGCGATGCCCTCGTCGAGATTGCCCGCCATCGCCTGCGCCCATCCGAGGCGAATCTCACCTCTGGCACGGCGAGAGATGTTACCCAACTCGGTTGATAGTACCAGCATCGCTTCCGCCCGCTCCCTCACATGATCAAGCTCGCCGCGGAGTTCGTAAACGTCGTTGGCGAAGTCGTGTACCGTCTCCAGGACAGCCTTTGACCCGGATTGGTGCGCGATAGTGGTCGCGATACTCACTCGCTCCAGTGCGCGATCAGGATAACCCAGAAACCACAAGCTCACCGCCGAGCCGACGCGGTTGATTGCCTGACCTTGCAGCCGAGCCAATGCCGGAAGCCCGTCGCGCTGCCGTGTAGGACCCGTTGCCGGCTCCGCGATGGATTCCAGCAGTACCCACCCCTGCTCGAAGCCCTGATCGGCTAGCTCGAAGTCACCCGAGTGCATCCTCGCGATGGCCAACCAGTTCGTCGCCCCCGCAATATGTTCTGTGCTGCCGTGTTCCTCTGCCCGTGCAATCAACTCGATGCCTATTTCACACACCTTGCGCAGGTCGGGACGACCGACGTGGACGAAAAAGGCTCCACTGAGTGCCGACCAGGCCTTTTTCCAGTTGATGCCAGGCCGCTGGCAAAGCTCCATCGCACGCGCGGACGATTGCTCGGCTTCGACCGAGCCGAAACCCTTGGTCGTGAGCAGTGCCATCGAGGCTGCGTTTCTGAGGTCCAACTCCAGCTCGGCGCGCGGGTCGTCATCGGGGAGCTTCTGCAACTGTTCGAGCCCGGTTTCGAACTGGGCAACCGCCTCGGCAAACGACCCGCGAGCGACGCACTGCTCGACAGCACGCAGGCAATATTCCACCGCTTTGCGCGGATTTCCGCTGCGCGCGTAGTGATGCGCCAGCTCGGCGACGTGGTCGTCGAGGCTCTCGGCATAGATTGACTCCAGCGCCGCACCGGTCCGCTCGTGAAGCAGTCGGCGCCGTTCGTTCAACACCGAATGGTAGGCGACATCGTGGGTCAGCGCGTGCTTGAAGGTGTACTCGATGTCGCCGACTGCCGGCTGCTCGTAGATGAACTCGCCGAGCTGGAGTTCGGCGAGTATCGGCTCGAGTTCCTGGTCTGGCTTCGCCGCCACTTTATGGACCAGGCCGAGTTTGAACTCCGTGCCGATCACCGCGAGCGCCTGGAGCAGGTCTTTATGGGCGGGCGCCAGCCGGTCGATGCGCGCGGACAACATCGCCTGCACGGTGGGCGGAATCATGAGCTGGTTCAGCGGCCGGGTGAGCTTTATCGCGCCGTTGCGCATCAACGCCCCTTCGTCGAACAGCGCCAGTACCATTTCTTCCATGAAGAAGGGATTGCCCTCGGTGCGTTCGATGATCACGCGTTTGAGCGGCTCCAGATCTTTGCCCTCGCCGAGCAGCGCGCTCAGCATCTCCTCGGCGTTTTCCCTCCCTAACGGGTCGAGCCGTAACTGCGCGTAGTGGGTCTTATGGCCCCAGTCATGGCGGTATTCGGGCCGATAGTTGACCAGCATCAGGATCCTCGCCGTCCCGATGCTGTCGGCGAGCAGATTCAGAAGCGCCTGGGACTCGGTGTCGATCCAGTGCAAGTCTTCGAAGATCACGATCAGTGGCTGGTTGAGGCTCTCGCGCAGCAGGATGCGCTTGATCGCGTCCAACGAACGCCGCTTGCGGGTCTGCGGCTCCATCTCGGCGAGCGGGTTGCCCGCGTCGCTTAGACCCAGCAGCGCGTACAGGTAGGGAAGTGCGTCCTCCAGGGATCGATCGAGCGTGAGGATCTTGCCGTTGATCTTCTCGCGCCGCGTGCGGTCGTCGTCATCGGGGCTGATCTTGAAATAGCCCCAGAGAAGATCGATCACCGGGAGGAATGCAGACGCCTTGCCATGCGAGACCGAGAACGCTTCGAGCACCATGCAGCCGGAGCGCGATACCGTCTTGAACTCATAGAAGAGGCGCGACTTGCCGACCCCCGCCTCGGCCATCGCCGCGACGATCTGTCCCTGGCCGGACCTGGCCTGTTCTGCCGCGTGCTTCATTGCCTCCATTTCACGTTGCCGGCCGACGAACTTTGTAAGGCCCCGTCCGGCTGAACGCTGGATACGCGTGCGCAACGGCCCGAGGCCGGTCACTTCATAGACATTGACCGGCTCTCTGAGGCCTTTGACCTTCGTCGGTCCCAGTGGTTTCAGCGTGAAGTAGCCTTCGCAGAACTTGCGCGTCGCTTCGCTGATGGCAATCGATCCGGTCGGCGCCAGCGCCTGCATACGCGAAGCTAAGTTAGCGGTGTGGCCGATCGGGGTGTATTCGCTCTTGCCACCGGTCGAGATCGAACGCACGACCACTTCGCCGGTGTTGACGCCCAAGCGCGCCTCCACCGGAAGATTTCCCCCTTCACGCAGTTTCGATGAATACTGACGCAACTCCTCCTGCATCCGGAGCGCGGCGTAAAGCGCGCGCTGAGGGTGATCCTCGTGCGCTGTCGGCGCGCCAAACAGCGCGAAGATGCCATCGCCGGTAGACTGTACTACATACCCGTCGTAGCGCTGCACCGCGTCGATCATCAGCTTCAACGCGGGATCGACGATCGCGCGGGCCTCTTCGGGATCAAGATCCTGCTCCAGTTCAGTTGAGCCCTTGATATCCGCGAACAGCGCGGTAACCGTCTTGCGCTCACCCTCAAGACTCTCGGAGACCCTTTCATTGCTCGAATTTCGTGGCTTATCGGCTTTGTGCGCCCAGCCCCCTCTGGCCGGTGCTCCAAACGCTGCACCACATTCGCCACAGAAGCGTTTGCCGGCGGGACTCTCGGCGCCGCACTTCGGACACAGATTTCCTAGCGGCGCCCCGCAATCGCCGCAGAACTTCTTGCTTTGCGGATTATCAGAATTGCACTTCGAGCAGCGCATCGCTTCGACAGGATCGGCGGCAAATCGACCGGCCCTCTTCCAATCTGGCGCGGCTGAGCCTATTACAAACTCTTGGCGTGCGGCAAACTCGCCTGTCCTCGTG
>Ga0187784_10004257_pt1 | contig 11570 bp, 10 predicted proteins | sample 1015_SJ02_MP15_2_FD_132964 | JGI IMG/M metagenome (GOLD analysis project Ga0187784, IMG submission 132964) | Tropical peat soil microbial communities from peatlands in Department of Meta, Colombia - 1015_SJ02_MP15_20_MG | ecosystem: Environmental > Terrestrial > Soil > Wetlands > Peat | place... | reverse complement strand
ACTGCCGGACGAATCTTTTGCGGAAATCGTCGTGGTGGCGAAGGACGTCGAAGCGCGCGAGAGAATAAAGGCGCGGCTGGAAAAAGCCGTCGCCGCCGGCACGCTCTCGGAGGCGCGGGTGCGGGTCGATCGCTTCAATTTCGGGCCGCCCGTCGGCTTCCCGGTCCAATTCCGTGTCATCGGTCCCAATGCCAAGAAGGTGAGAGAGATTGCCTACGAGGTGCGCGAGGTGATGCGCGCAAACGATCAGACAATCGATCCGCATCTCGACTGGAACGAGCAGGCGCCGTACCTGAAGCTCGTCGTCGATCAGGACCGCGTGCGGGCGATGGGACTGACCCCGCAGGACATCTCCCAATCGCTGAGCATGCTGATTTCGGGAGTCCCGGTCACGACGGTGCGCGATGGCATCGAGAAGGTCGCGGTCGTGGCCCGCGCCGTGCCAACAGAGCGGCTCGACCTGACGCATATCGGCGATCTGTCGCTCTACTCGCACAACGGCGTCGCGGTTCCACTCTCGCAAATCGCGCACATCGAATATACGCACGAGGAGCCGATCCTGTGGCGGATCAATCGCGACATGGCGATCACGGTGCGCGCCGACGTGGTCGACGGCGCGCAGCCGCCCGATGTCACCAACGCGATCTGGCCGAAGCTGCAGCCGATCCGCGATCAACTCGAACCCGCCTATCGGATCGAAATCGGCGGCGCGATCGAAGAATCGCAGAAGGGCAATGCGTCGATCTACGTGCTCTTCCCGGTGATGATCATGGCGATGCTCACCCTGCTCATGATCCAGCTGCAAAGCATTTCGCGGCTGATCCTCGTCGTCCTGACCGGTCCGCTCGGGATCATCGGCGCTTCCCTGGGGCTGAACGTCGCCAACAAGCCGTTTGGCTTCGTGGCGTTGCTCGGGCTGATCGCCCTGTTTGGCATGATCATGCGCAATGCGGTGATTCTGGTCGACCAGATCGAAGCCGATGTCAGGAGCGGCCTGACCCGCCGCGAGGCCATCGTGGAGGCGACCGTGCGGCGGGCGCGGCCCGTCGTCCTTACGGCGCTGGCCGCTATCCTGGCCATGATCCCCCTGTCGCGCTCGGCATTCTGGGGGCCGATGGCGATTACCATCATGGGCGGCCTGTTCGTGGCGACTTTCCTGACCTTGCTGTTCCTGCCAAGTCTCTATGCGTTGTGGTATCGTGAGCGGCTCGGCGAGCAGGGCGACGGGGTGGCTGCTACACCCGCTCCCGACGCCGCGCGGCGGCCGGTTCCGTTGGCGGTCGCAGCCGAATAATAAAGAAACGAAGAGCCTGTTATGACTGACGTAATGGACCACACCGAAACCGACGTAAGGGAGCGGATTCTCATCACCGCCGAACGTCTGTATCGCGAGATCGGCTATCAGAAGACAACGGTGGCCGATATCGCCAAATCGCTGCGCATGAGCCCGGCGAACGTCTACCGCTTTTTCGACTCCAAGAGGTCGATCACCGCAGGCGTCGCGCGCCGCCTGATGGGCGAAGTGGAACTGGCCTCGCAGGTCATTGCCAAGCGGCCGGGGCGGGCTTCGGAGCGGCTACGTGAATTGTTGGAAACCGTACATCGGATGAACTCGGACCGCTATGCCGGCGACTCGAAGATCCATGAGATGGTTGCGGTCGCCATGGAAGAGAACTGGGATGTTTGCAAGGCGCACATAGACACCATCGTCGGCTTGACTGCATCCGTAATCGCCGACGGTGTAGCGGCCGGGGAATTCCACGCGTCCGACGTCGGCATCGCCGCGCTGTGCACTTTGACCGCGGTGGTGCGCTTTATCCATCCGGAATTGATGGCCGAATTTGCCGACAAGCCGAGCCCGACGCTCGATCAGATGATCGACTTTGTCCTCGCGGCGTTGCTGGCGCCGGCAAAACGGGCGGCTATCTAGCGGCTGCGCCGCGGCCTTGTCTCGGCTCGGCCAATGGCCCACCGACAAGCCGGTCGCGACATTTTAACGGGCTGTTTGGTCGGCAATCGGCCGCCGATAGCTTGGCGGCGCGACCGGCGGCCCCAAACAGCGTCTCCTTTGAAATCATCTTGAGTTCCCAAATTACCTTGAGTTCTCAGGACTCCGCTGATTCATTGTTTGAAGTGATTCGCGGCGGTCGTCCCTTTGGGAACGTCAATATTGAAAGCCAAATATCAACAAGCGGCCTTCCCCGACGAGAGCCCGGAAACCCGAGCGCGGCTGCAGGACGTCTGTGCGGCTTTCGAGAAACTAGAGACGGAATTGCTGAAGCACATCGAGCAATTACGCGCTAACCGGTGGGAGCGAGTCGCCACCCGATTGAGCTTGTTGTCGGGAACGCCAAGGTAGCGCGCCCGGCGTAACGCTCATCCAAAGGGGAAAAAGAGGCGTTACTCCGCCGCCACGCGGGCCGGCGGGCGCACGCTTTGCAACCCGTCCGCTTCGGTCGCGGAGATCGTGGTGCGCACCATGTAACGCGCCTCGTGCGCCGGCCACGGACGGCCGCGATGCAGCGTTGCCCGATTATCCCACATCACCACGTCGCCCTTTCGCCACGCATGCTGGTAGCTCCGCCCCGGCGCGGTCGCCGCATCCATCAAATCGGCCAGCAATTTCTGTGCGGCCGTCTGCTCCATGCCCTCGATCGCATAGGCGTGGGAAGCGATGTAGAGCGCCTTGCGGCCGTTGACCGGGTTCGTCCACACCAGACGCCAGCATTGCGGCGGGAGTGCCGAGCGTTCGGCGGTGCCAACGAGATTCGGCGAAATCTTGCCGCGCGAGTGCGAGTAATCATGCCAGGCAAAAAGTCCGGCAACCTGTTGCCGCAGGGCGGGATCCAGCCGGTCCCAGGCTAATCGCGTGGAGACATACTCGGTCTCGCCGCCGGTCGCCGGCATGATCCGTCCCGATAATACGGAAGCAAGCGCCGGCACGCTCTTGAACGTCGAGTCGGCGTGCCAAAGCTGGTTCGCCTTGTTGCGCAGCGCCAGCCGGTCGTCCGCCGGCACGACCTTGCCGTCCTTGCCGATGGTCGTGAGGATGACGAGGTTGGTGCCGGCACCCTCCGCCGCGACATGCGTGGTCTCGAGCGGACCGAAGCGGCGCGAAAAGGCAAGCTGCGACTCGTCGGTCACATCCTGGTCGCGCAGCACCAGGACCGAATGCTCCTCGAATGCCGCGCGCGTCTGCCGGTATGCTTGGTCGTCGGCGGCGACATCCGCGAGCGTGACACCGCGCAGTTCAGCGGCGAAGCCTGGTCCCAGCGGGATAATGTCCATGGCGAGCCTCCCTCGCGGGTTTTCTCGTTCAATGTTCCATCAAAGCCGCGCGGCCGGCAACCCGCCGGGTGCTACACCATGCGCTTTGCGACTTCTTCGAGCATCACTTCAGTCGCGCCGCCGCCGATATTTTGCACGCGCGCATCGCGCGACATGCGTTCGATGGTGCTTTCCCGCATGAAGCCCATGCCGCCGTGAAACTGGACGCAATTGTACATGACTTCGTTGACCAGTTCCCCGCAATACGCCTTGACCATCGACACTTCCTTGGTGGCGTCGACCCCTTGTTGCGTCGCAAGCCACGCGGCGTGATAGACGAGCTGGCGCCCGGCCTCGACCTTGGCCGCAAGCATCGCGAGCCGCTGGCGGATCGTCTCCCGTTGCCAGAGCGGCTGGCCGAACGCTTTGCGCGTCTTCACGTAGTCGAGCGTGAGGTCAATCGCGGCCTGCGCCTCGCCCATAGCGACCGCACCGATCGTGACCCGCTCGTTCTGAAAATTCTGCATGATGGCGTAAAAGCCGCGGCCTTCGTCGCCGAGGCGGTTCTCCGCGGGAATGCGGCAATTGTCGAAGTGAAGCTCCGCCGTGTCTGAGCAGCGCCAACCGTGTTTGTCGAGCGTGCGGCTGACGGTGAAGCCCGGCGTTCCTTTCTCGACGATGAACATGGTGATCGAGCGGCTCGGCTGACCGCCACGATCGGTCTTGGCCGCGACGAAATAAAGGTCGGCGTGAACGCCGTTCGTAATGAACATCTTGGCGCCGTCGATGACGTAACTGTCGCCCTCGCGGCGCGCGAAGGTGCGGATGCTTTTCACGTCGGATCCAGCATCCGGCTCGGTCACCGCAACGGCGGTGATGATCTCGCCGGAAATGATGCGCGGCATCCATTTGTCCTTCTGCGCTTCGCTACCGGCGCGGAACAGGTGAATGGAGGCCATTTCGGAATGGACGAGAGCGGTAGTGGCAACGCCGCTGAACGTCGAGCGGCCGAGCTCTTCGGCGAGCACGACGGTGGCGAGCGCGTCCATGTCCGACCCGCCGTAGCGCTCCGGATAGCGGATGCCGAAGAAACCCAGGCTGCCCATGCGCCGCAGAACTTCACGCGGGACGAACCCTTGCTCCTCCCACGCGAGCCCATGCGGCTTGATTTCCGTCTCGACGAAACGGCGCACCTGGGCACGAAGAAGCTCGTGTTCCTCGGAAAAGTAGGGCGATCCGCGCGGAGGCAAGCCAATGTCGTTTGTGGCTTCACCGGGCCGGATGGTGGCTATCTTGCTCGTGGCGTTTCCAGATTGCATCGCGTTAGCTGCCTTCAAGTTCTTGGACGTTCCGGACTCACCGCTCCGGACCGGACAGACTCAACTCGCGCTCGGCGCGAAACACATTGCTGTAGAGGCTCGCAATCCATTGCCGCCCACTCGACGTGAAATTGAGATACCGGATAGCGGTCTGAATGTGAGGCGCAATACTGTTGTAGTAGAATTGCGGATAAAGATCGGTGAGATCGGCGGGCGATCCATAGCCGAGCTGTTTGTTCATGCCGACTTCCTCGAATTCGTAGTAGAGGGCGTTTGCCTTGCGCAGATAATGCGGATCGCCGAGCTGGCCGATGAGATCGGCGGCGCGCACCAGAGAGCCCTCTTCGCCGTTCTTATCGTCGGTCACCGAGGTCGAGGGAAAGCGCGTGAATTCGATCGCGCGCGCAATCCTGCCGGCGTCGAGGAAGTCGATCGTCGACAGCCGATCCATCGCGTAAAGTTTGGAGCGGTCAACGTGATACGGCGTCAGCGCGGCGTCGGACGAGCCACGCGGAAGTTTCGTTTTGCCGCCCTTGGCGTCAGTAACGTAGCCGTCGTGGCCGTCCCCTTTCAGGATACCGCGCACGAAGCCGATGTCGTGAAAGAGGCAAGCAACGATCACGTGCGCAAAGTCGCTGGCCGATGTCGGCATCACGAGGGATCGCCCTTTCATGATTTCGTAGCCAACCAGCGTGACCAGCATGGTGTGCTCGGCATTGTGGTACAGCGCGTCGCTGTTGCCGATGCATTCAAGCGAGGTTCGAGCGATCGAGGGAACGAGTTCGGTCAGGCCGGCTTCGGTCGAGGCAAATCGGCTGTTCAGTTGCGTCGAGAGATAAGACCCCAACGCCTCGGCGGCCAGTTCGGGAACGGTAATCATTTCGATACCTCACACCCGATCGGTACGTCTCGGTGTCGCAGCAACATAACAGATACGTTCGGCAACGGCATTTGAGGCTATTTGGTTGGTTCGGTCGCCTGGGCGGCCGCAGCCGAGGCGGCTGCGGCTGCCTCCATCGCGGCTTTCACGCTCAAATGGTACGCGGTGGGAATGAGGTGCCGGCCGGTCGTGTTAATTTCCAATCCAAGCAGCATTGAGGCCAGATGTGTGCGCACCTGGTCATGACGGCGCTCCACCGTGGCTGCAACCTCGTCGCGGACTTCCTTAAATTGCGGGCTTTTCAGAAAGATGATCTGCGCCTGCATCAAGCGCCCGCTTTCGAATTCAATGTGGCGCATCGCCTGCACGAACGGGTCCATAGCATCGGCCGCCTCCGGCAGCAGCGCCGCTGGCCGTATGACGGCGTGAAGCGCGTGATTGAATGCGGCGAGATCGATCATGCGCGCGAGCGTCCAATCCGAAACGCATTCGACCGGGCGAGGCCACCACGCCATTTCCCACTGCCAGAACAGCATCGGCAGCATCGGATCCGGCACCCAGGTTGTCGCGCGCGCGAGCATCGACAGAAATTCCATTTGCCGGCAGCATTCTGCGTGCATCTCGACCTGCAAGCTGTTCTGCAGGACGCCCGGTAACGAAACCGCCAGTTGGCGCGCCAGCGCGCCGTGCGCCGACATCAGAAAAGCAGAAACGCGTGTCTGCTGATGAGCGGGGATGCGGCCCTGATTGTCGAGCGGACCGAGAAACGAATTCAGCGGCGTATCGGCCTTGACGTTCATGGCTCTGCTGCCTCGGGCGTGGCCTCGGCGTTTTGTTTGGCCGGCTGCTGCGGCTCTCGACGAATGGGAAGCGCACGCATGTGGTCGAATTCGGCGGGAAACGGCGTGAACTCGCCGCCCGGCTCCTCCGGACCGATCCAAACCGATTTACTGCCGCGCCAGCGACCCTCCATCACGTCGTGCGCGAAACGCGACAGGTACTCGGCCGTCAACACCGGCTTCTCCAGCGTGAAGGCATGATACGCACGGGGCACGAACACCAATTCGCTGTCCGGGATATTCACCCGCAGCGATTCCTGCAGCGCGCGGGGCGTCAGGAAATCGAACTCCCCGTTCAGGATCATGGTCGGCACGCTGATCGAGGATAATTGCGGCGTCATCGGCTCGAATTCGAGGAACGATTCCATCAAATTCTGGAGCGCGTAAACGTCATTCAACAGCCATCCCCGGCGTTTGGCCAGTTCGAGCGCGTGCATCTGCTGGGAGAGCCATTCGTTGGACAGATTCATCGGGAACAGCAGATCCATCAGGAAGCTTGTGCCGCCGAGGATCAGTCCGGTCCGCATGACGGTGCCGAGCAGGTAAAGCTGGGGCGGAAGCTCGGCGAAGCTGGAGATCGGCACCAAGCCGTCGATGGTATCCGAATGGGCAATCGCGTAGCGAAGCGCGATGACCCCGCCGAAGCTGATGCCGGCGAGGAAGACCGGGGCATCGCCGAGCTCGGCAATCAAATCGTAGACCACCGCGACCTGGTCGTCTTGCGTGATGTGGAGGCTTGGCTTGTCCGAAATGCCCTGCCCCAAAAGGTCGAACGTCACCACGCGAAAGCCCTTCGCGACCAGCATGTAGCGATAGGGCTCCCACAGCTCGATGTATTGCGTCAGACCGTTGACCAGCACGAAGGCCGGCGCGTCCGCCGGCCCCTCCGGCGGACAATCAAGCTCGTACCGTATGCGCCTACGGCCCCGTTCGAGTATGGGCATTTCCTGTCTCTCGGCTCCCTGACCCTACACTAGCGCGAATCGTTCCGCAGGCTAGTGATCCAGATCACGCCGCGATCGCTGCCGAGGTAGCCTCAGAGGGCATCGGCAAATGCCGCCATTTGCCGCCGCTGGTCGGGATCAGGCAAGGGCCCGCGCATGGCCCCGAGATTGTCGGTCATATGGCCGGCGTCGGAGGTGCCGGGGATGACAGCGGTCACTCGCGGATCGGCCAGCATGTACTTTAGAAAGAACTGGGCCCAGGATTGGGCGAAACCTCGCGCCCAGTCCGGGATTTCCTTGCCGCGGACGGCGCGGAATAGTCGTGCGCGGCCAAACGGCAGCGCGGTGAGGACGGCGGCTTTGACCTCGGCCGCGGCCGGCAGGATGCGCTTTTCGGCCTCGCGGTCATCGAGCGAATAGTCGATCTGCACGAAATCCGGCTTTTCGCGCATCAGCACTGCCTCGATCGCCGCGTATTGCTCGTGGCGGGTCGAGGTGATGCCGATGTAGCGGCAAACGCCTTGCGCCTTCCAGTCTTTGAATTGGGAGAGCGATTGCTGCGGATCGCGCACGTTGTGAAATTGCAGAAGATCGAATTGCTGCATTTTCAACCGAGTTTGCGACCGCTTGAGTTCTGCCGCGTCGGGCGCCTCAAGCTTGGTGGCGATGAAAAGCTTATCGCGCAGGCTGCCCGATGCGCTGACGTCGCCCAGCACCACTTCCGCATCGCCGTAGACCGACGCCGTGTCAATCAGACGCCCGCCGCCCGCGATCAGAGCCTGCAGCACGGCGGCGGCCTTAACCCGGGTCGCATCGTCATTGCTGTCAAAGACTTGCGCGGTGCCGAGGCCGACGGTCGGCAGGCGCTCGCCGCTTGCCGGAATCGCGCGGGCAAGGAGCGCGTCGGTTTGGGCAAAAGCCGGCGCTCCCAGCAACGTGGCGCCGGCAAGCGCGGTAAATTCGCGCCGCGATATACACCTCATGCGAGTTCTCCCTCGGCCAGCGCCACCACGGTCGATTCCGCATCGATGATGGCGGCGCGGCGTTCTTGGGTTCTCCCCAACACCGCCGACAGCACGAGCCAGCCCGCTGCCGCCGGCAATGCAACAAGCGCAATCGCGCCGAGCTTCAGCCCGAGCGCCTGGAGGCTGTCGAAGACCCATCCGTAAAGCGCGTCCGAACCGCGATAGATCACCACGTCGATCAGGTTCTTGGCTTTGTATTTCTCCTCGCGGTCGAGCACGGTGAAGAACACCTGCCGCGCCGGATTGGCGATCGCGAAATTCATCCACCGCTGCACCACTTGCAATGTCACGACCACCGCGAGCGTCGGGGCGACAGCGAGCGCGGCAAAGCCGATGACATAGACACCGGGCAGCGCGCCGGCCGCAAAGCCGGTACCGAAGCGCTTGAGCACCTGACCGGTAAGGAACACTTGCGTCGCCAGGCTGAGCAAATTCACCGCCAAATCGATACCCGCGAAGATCCGGGTTTGCGTGTCGCGATCGTGAATCGCGGCCGAAATGATATTGGCCTGCGCGAAATAGGTAATGGTCGCGCAGAACGACAGCAGGCTGATCCAAGCGCCAATGCCCAGGAGATAGGGAGAACGGATCAGCTCGGGCAACGCCGCAAACGCGTTGCCACCGATCCGCTGCGATTCGGCGGCACTTCCGCCTTGCGCGTTCGCCGCGCGCTCGAGCCGATAAACGCAAAACACCGCGAGTTCGAGGAGTATGGCAGCGGCGATCAGCAGATTGACGGCGCCGAGCGGCATCGACAGCCCAATGGTGAGAATAGGACCTAAAAGGCCGCCTGCGGTGCCGCCGGCGCCGATAAAACCGAACAGCCGCTTGCCCTGCTGGGCCGTGAACAAGTCGGCCATGAACGACCAGAACACCGCCACCGCGAACAGACTGAACACACTAACCCAGACGAAGAAAACGCGCGCCACAATGACCGGAGCGACGCCGAGGGTGAGCAAGAGCCAGAACAGCACGATATTGGCGACGAAGAAGTGATAGACAATCGGAATGAAACGCGCGCGCGGCTGTTTCGCCACCAAAGCACCGTAGAGCGGCTGTGCGATAAGGAGCGTGACGAAAGTGGCGGTGAACAGCCACGGCAGATTTCGCACCCCGCCGGCAATGCCCATCTGATCGCGCAGCGGACGCAGCACGTAATAGCCCGCGAGCAAAGCAAAGAAATAAGCGAACGACCACAATGCGGCCGCGCGCTCCTGCGGCGTGGCCGGAACGGCCCAGCCGACCCAGCGCTCAAGCGTTTTCATTGCGTCAATGACAGCTTCTGCCGCAGTTCGGCAGCGGTCACTTGCTGGCCGTAGCCGGGACCGCCGCGCTGGAAGCGCTGCGCATCGGCGAGCTTGCCGACGATCACAGGATCAAAGCCGGCGTCGCGCACGAGTCCCGCCGCAACCTGAACGGCCGCATTATCGTCGCCGGCGATCGGTACGGCGAGCTTCGGATCGGGGCGGTTCGCCTCGCGCGCAAAGATCATATAGTTGAGCGTGTTGAAGGCGCGGACGATGCGCGCGCCGGACAGATATTTCTGAGAAACAACGCCGATGCCCTCTTTCTCGACCTCGTCGGCAAGCGGAGCGCCATCGCGTGCGGCCACCGCGTTGCACGCATCCAGCATGATCTTGCCTTTGAGCGCCGCGCCGTAGTCCTGACCGATCTGCGGCAGCGCCCCATAGGGCACGGCAATGAAGAGGACGTCGCCAAAGGCGATGGCTTGTTCCACCGTTCCGGCCCGCGCGAGCGAGCCGAGGCCAGCCACCAGATCCTTGAGTTCGTCGGGATGCCGCGAGGAAAACAGCACCTCGTGACCGTTCTTGACCCACAGTCCGCCGATCGTGCCGCCGATGTGACCCGACCCGATGACGCCGATTTTCAGCTTGGCCTGCGCTGAAACGCCGCTCGACCAAGCCGCGCTCAACAGAAACGCGCCGCCGACGCCCAGGAGCGCGCGACGCTCGCGATTTACGGGATCTTGTTCGGACATCGAAGGCTCCGGGTTAGAGAAATCGGTGTCGCCCCGGCCGGTTCCGCATATAGACCATATCAGAATAGAACGGTCTGATGCCGAACGCATGGTCGGCATGCGCGCAGGGCAAGCAGCGGCAGGTTAGTTGGCGCTGACGCGAAAAATTTTCTGAAAGAACAGGTTATTGGGAATTTGCAGAACCGACCCGCCCTCTTCTCGCAACATTGTGAACATGAGATTGCGGTCAACGGCCCGGCCTTTGAGGCTTTCCGGAAGGAGTTCGACGGTGTCGCCCAGATGGAATGGGTGCCAGATGGAAAGGAACACACTCGCGGTCACGTTGCTGACCATCGCCCACGTGGCAAGAAAGCCCACGCCGATGATCGTCGCGGCGCTCACCACCACCGCCCACAATCCGCCGACGCCGATCCCCCACAAATCGAGCACCAGCAGCACAGCAAGGAACCAGACCGTCGTCGTGACGACGCGGCCAAAGGAAAAGATCGATTCCGCGCGCACGCCCACTCGGGCACCGGCAGGCGCCAGCAGATTCTTCAGCAGGCGATTGACCAGGACGATGATCAAACCGGCGCCGGCGAGAAGGCAAGCCGTTGCGAGAACCGTCGACGGCTCGATGTGCAAGGTCCTCAGCCATGCCACGATATCGTTCATGTCGCTCCTCCCGCGCCGGCGGGTGATCGGCAATCACGTTACATCAATCACGTGACATAGAGCCGGTCGGGTAACTGATTTTCGGAGCCGTCGGGCGGTGCATGCGCCGCCAGGACTGCGCCGCATCGTTCGATTGCATCGACAAAGCCCGCGGCGATGCGGCCCCCGCGCATCTGATTGATCAGCGCGTCGATCGCCGCCTGCCATTCAGACGCTTGAACCTTCTGCGCAATGCCTTCGTCGGCAATAATACGTGCGTAGCGCTCCGCCCATGAGACGAATATGAGAACGCCGGTGCGATTTTTGGTGTGAGCGACCCGTCGCACCACGAACTGTTCAAGTGCGGCGTGATGCGCGCGCGAACGCCGCACCGACGGCGGAACAAGCGCCATCCGCAGCGGCGTCCACAACAGGACAAACACGTCGACAATGAACACCGCAAGCTGAATCAAAAAGATTCGCTGCACGCTCCACGGTGTCCACACGATCATCGGCCAAGGCGCGATCAACGCGATTACGGTGGCCCATAAAATGGGTATGTGCACATAGTCCGATGCCGCGCGCGCCAGCACGCAGACGATCTGTCCGCTGGTGCGTTTCTCGGCTTCGCGAATGGCGGCCGAAATCCGCTCGTGGTCCTCTT
>Ga0187784_10004256_pt1 | contig 11571 bp, 10 predicted proteins | sample 1015_SJ02_MP15_2_FD_132964 | JGI IMG/M metagenome (GOLD analysis project Ga0187784, IMG submission 132964) | Tropical peat soil microbial communities from peatlands in Department of Meta, Colombia - 1015_SJ02_MP15_20_MG | ecosystem: Environmental > Terrestrial > Soil > Wetlands > Peat | place... | reverse complement strand
CCGCGTTCACGCAAGTGCCGCGCGAGGGATTTGCGGGACGCGTGTCCGCACGCCGCTACGCCGACGAAACCCCTTTCGTCGAAGCGATCAGGGCGGCCATCGATACCATCGACGTCACCTATGTCCGCAATGACGAGCATGACGACTTCGCCGATCTCGACCGCGTCTCGCTCGCCTTCGAATACCCGGTGCGAAACACGACCAATCTCGGCTGGATGCTCGCGATCCCGAGGCTCGCGCGCGCCGGCAATCACCGCGTGCTCATTGGCGGAAACCTGGGCAATATCACATCGAGTTGGGACGGGTGGTCGCAATCGAGCCGACACCTCTTGCGGGGCCGGTTCCGGCTCGCCCTCAATCATTATCGCGCCTTTTACCGCGGCGGCACCTCTTCCCGCTGGGTGGCTTTCAGAAAGCTGTTTCTCGATCCGGCCTGGAGCGACCGGCTGGTGGCCTTGAGCGACCGCATCCGGCGCAAGGGCCTGCCCTGGGGCGGCTACAGCGCCATCGACGGCAGTTTCGCCTCGCAAATGCAGGTGCGCGAACGCGCAGCTGCAACCGGGCATGATTTCCGCTATCGCCGCGTCCATGGCCAGCGGGCCCGCATGCTGTCGATGGTCGATTACATCGGCGACTGGTATGCCGCCCAGAAGGCTATGTTCGGTGTCGAGGGGCGCGAGCCGCTCGTCGACATCGACCTTCTGGAATACTGCTTCGGAATCCCGGAGGAACAATATCTGGTCGGCGGCGTCGACCGGTCGCTGATCAGACGGGCGATGCAAGGTCTGTTACCGGACTCCGTTCTGGCCAATTGCAAGCTTGGGCTGCAATCCGCAGACTGGTACGAGAAGCTCGACCGTCAGCGCACGGACATCGAGAGCCAGTTTGCTCTGATCTCGGCATCTCCGCTCGCCCGCCGGGCCCTCGACCTCGAGCGCATGAGACGGGCGCTCGACGACTGGTCCAGTTACGGCGCCGACGACAAACGAGCGACAGACGAACTGCAACTCGCGCTTGCGCGCGGGCTCAGCGTCGGCCGGTTTCTCAGATGGTTTGAAGCCACAAACGCGTGACGTCAGCCGCTTGGGCCCAACAAGGCCAAATCGCTGCCGGTAGTCGGCGCGCCCCGCGTGTCGCGTAAAGCGAGCACGGACACGGCGGGGGTCTCCCACTTTCGGCGGCCTTTGGACTTATCCCCGTTCGTGGTCATGCACCCCTCCATCCCGACCATCTGCAATTTGAACAACGCCCCGGCTGACAAGTCAAATGCAAATGAATGGCCTTGACTAAAACAACTGGATGTGCGGCCATTCCGCATCGCATCCAGAGACCTCCAGTCGCGCCCGCATTGGGGGCCGGATGCGACCGATCCTGCCCGGCGAACCGCTCGGCCCAAGATGATGATCCTTCAGTGGCCGCGTAATCTGGCAGCTTGGATCGAGAACCGGCTTCGCGCCGATCCCTACGGCAATATCAGCCTGACGGCACGGCTCCTCTCGGCATGCACCCGATCGGCATGGAAGAGCTATGCCTTTGCCGCCGCGCTCGATGCCCTCGCCGCGGGCGCCACGGCGCTGATGACCTACCTGCTGTCGCATGCCGTCAACCAGATCTATACCTACCGCAACTTCGCGGCCGTCGCGGCCATGTGCCTGGTATTTCTTGCCCTGATGATCATCAGGGGCCTTGCATTTTATGGCCAGGCGCTGACGCTTGCACGGACGGTGAACGAGCAGACCGCGCACAACCAGCGCCGGATATTCGGCAAGCTTCTGCGGGAAGGTCTGAATTTCTATATCGATCGGCATTCCTCCGAATTTGTCGCCCAGATCGCCTTTAGCGCCGGCGCGGGCCCCGGCGTGCTGTCGCTCCTCGTCAGTGCGCTTGCCGGAGACAGTCTGACCCTGATCGGCCTGTTTGGCGTCATGGCGGCGCAGGATCCCGTCATTTCGATTGCCGCCATCACGGTGATGCCGATAACGGCATTTTTCCTGCGCAGCTTGATCAGCAAAATCAAATCCAATGCCGCCCGCCAGTTTGAGGTGAAAAGCAAGATCTTCGAAAGCATGCAGGAGTCGGTTCAGGGTCTGCGCACGATCAAGGCTTTCGCGCTCGAGGACCTCGTCGAGCGTCGGGTTCACGAACAGACCCAGGCGAGCAAAGCCGCGGCCGACGATCTGGCGGACCTTTCGAACCGTTCGACGCCGCTGATGGAGACGGTCGGCGGCATCGCCGTCGCCCTGCTGATTTTGTATGCCGGATATCGGGTGATCTACCGCGGCGCCCTGCCGGGCGAGATCGTTTCTCTCATTGCCGCATTTCTGCTTGCCTACGAACCGACAAAGCGGCTGGCCAAACTCAACGTCGCATTGAGCAGCGGGCTCCTTGGGGTACAAACATTCTACCGCCTGGTCGATACCCCTCCGATCGAGCAGGAAAGCGCCACAATGCCGAGCCTTGCGCTTGAGCGGGGCCGCATCGAATTCGCAAAGGTGCATTTCGGTTACCGCGCCGATACTCCCGTGCTGCAGGGCATGAGCTTTGTCGCCGAGCCGGGGCGGGTCACCGCACTGGTCGGCCCGTCCGGCGGCGGGAAGTCGACGGTGCTCAGTCTGATCCTGCGCTTCTACCGGCTCGATACCGGCACGATCACCATCGACGGCCAGGATATTGCCGGCGTATCGCTCGCCTCCTTGCGGCAAAGCATCGGCTATGTCGGGCAGGACATATTCATGTTTCGGGGCACCATCCGCGAGAACATCCGGCTCGGTCAGCCGGACGCCGACGACGAGGCCATCATCGTCGCCGCGAAAGCCGCCTATGCCCATGAGTTCATCTCAAGTCTTCCGAACGGCTATGATACGCAGGTCGGCGAGCACGGCTGGCAATTGTCGACCGGCCAGCGTCAGCGCGTCTCCATCGCACGTGCCTTTCTCAAGAATGCACCGCTCATTCTGCTCGACGAACCGACCGCGGCGCTCGACAGCGAATCCGAAGAGTATATCCAGGAGGCGATCGCGCGGCTTTCGGACCGGCGCACCACCATGGTGATCGCGCACCGGCTGCGCACCATCATGCATGCCGACCGCATCCTGTTCGTCGAGGGCGGACGCATCATCGAATCCGGAAATCATCGCGAATTGCTGCAGGCGGACGGCCGCTACGCGGCATTCCATCGGCTGCAATTCGAGGAGAAGCTGCCGCGGCCGATACTGGTCGGCGCCAGGCAAGCGAGGGGAGGATGAGGCTGCACGCGCGGTGCCCGAGACCCGACACCACAACCGACAACATCGCCCTTGCCCGCATCCTTCATCGAGAGCGGCGTTTGGACGAAGCCGTCCGCATCTGCAGTGACATATTACGCCGCAATTCGGCGAATGTGGACGCTCTGATTCTCCTGGGAACGATCAGACAGCAGCAGCAAAGAGGCGACGAAGCGCATTGGCTCCTCAAGGCGGCATTGTCGCATATCGATTGCGATCTCGAACGGGAAAACGCCGATCCGGCGCAATTGCTGAATCAGCGCGGCAAGACGCTGCACTATCTGGGACGCTATTTCGAGGCGCTGGTCAGCTACGACAAGGCGATCGCCGCGTCGCCGAATGAGGCCGAGCTGCACCTCAATCGCGGGATCGCCTTGTATTATCTCGGCCGTTACAAAGCGGCGGTGGCGAGCTACGACAAAGCGGACCAATTATCGCCCGGCGATGCTGGCTGCCTGCTGCGGCGCGGTGTGGCACTCCACAAGCTCAACGACTACGACCGGGCTCTGGCGAATTTCGACGAAGCCCTGCGCATAGAGCCGGACAATCCGTTCGTTCATAATGCACGCGGCGAGACGTTAGCCTGCCAGACGCGTTATCAGGACGCCCTCGCGGCGTTCGAGCGCGCCGCGGCCTGCGACCACGATTTCATTCAGCCGCGCTGGAACATCGCCGTCACCCGAATTCTTCATGGCGACTACCGCCGGGGATGGCAAGAATACGAGTGCCGCTGGCTGAACCCGCTCGCGCGTCCGCGAAAATTCACCGCGCCGCTGTGGCTCGGGGATGCGCCGCTCGACGGCAAGACCATCCTCCTGCACGCGGAACAGGGCTTTGGCGACACCATTCAGTTCGTGCGCTACGCGCCGCTCCTTGCCGCGCGGGGCGCGAAAGTTCTGGTCGAGGTTCAGGCCGATCTTCGCGCCCTGATTTCGCGCATGACGGGAATCGCCGCAGTTTTTGCCCAACCCAAACAGCAGACCGAGGATGGCCGCATCGACGGCGCGCCCGTTCAACTTCCACGCCAGGCCCGGTTCCCGCGCTTTGACTACCATTGCCCGATGATGAGCCTGCCGCTCGCATTCAAGACCGAGCTCGACAGCGTGCCGGCCAGCGAATCTTATCTTTCGGCCGACGACACGCTGACCGCGCACTGGCAGGAGCGGCTTCCAGAGGGACATGCCCGCGTCGGCATTGCGTGGGCGGGCAATCCCCACCATTGGGAGGACCGCAATCGCTCCATTGCGCTCACGAGATTGCTCCCGCTGTTATCTGCGCCCTGCAGCTTCGTCAGCCTGCAGAAGTCGGCGACTACTGCGGAAATGTCGATCCTCGCCCGGCTCGACAATGTGGTGCATTTCGGCGAGGAGCTTTCGGACTTCGACGATACGGCCGCCGTCATCGCGTCGTTGGACCTTGTCGTCACGGTGGACACCGCCGTAGCCCATCTGGCAGCCGCCATGGGCAAACCGGTGTGGATTCTGCTTGCGCACGCGCCCGAGTGGCGATGGCTCCTCCATCGATCCGACAGTCCGTGGTATCCGACCGTCAGACTGTTCCGGCAGCAGCAACTCGATGGCTGGGCGCCCGTCGTGGAGCAGATCAGGGTCGAGCTCGGTTCCTGGCTGGAAAGCCGGGCGTGATCAAGCCCGGCCAGATGGCGTGCCTGTCAGCCTCGGCGCGCAAGACGACTTCGCTCAAAACCTTCTGGTACAGGATTCCGAGATGGGCGCGCGCCGACGCAGTCTGGCTGACGCAAGGTTTGTCGCAGGACTCGCCGGTCAATGGCCGGCTCTGCGTTCTGCTCCTTGGTTACGCGCTGTTGTGGGCGGCATCAGCCGACATCCGCAATCTCGGTCTGCCGTTGCACGGCGATATGCTGGAGGCCTTTGCGCTGTCGCGCGAGTTGTCGTTCGGCTACGTCAAGCATCCGCCGCTGATCAACTGGATTGTCGCGGCATGGTTCTCTGCGATGCCCATTGTGCCTTGGGCATTTTACCTGCTGTCGCTCCTCAACGCGGCGCTGGCGATGTGGTTCGTCTGGCTTGGAGCGCGGTTCGTGGTGGATGCCCGCCGGGCCGTTCTGGCCGTCGCTCTTCTGGGCCTCACGCCGATCTTCGCCATTCACGCGGCCCTATTCAATCACAATACGTTTCAGCTTTCGCTGTGGCCGATGGTGACGGCGGCGTTTCTGGCATCGATCACATATCCAGGCCTGATCTGGAGCGTTGCGTTCGGCGCAGCATCGGGCGCTGCCATTCTGGCAAAGTATTACGGAGCATTGATCGTCGTCGCCTGCGTATTGGCGACGTTCCTGCATCCCGATCGCCGGGCGTATTGGCGATCTGTGCGTCCCTACCTTGCCGGAGCGATTTGCATTCTGCTCGTCAGTCCGAACCTGATCTGGCTGTACCAGAACGAGTTCGTTTCGCTCTATGGCCACGTGATCATCGAGCGACATCGGGTCGAGTCGGCAGGGTCGAACCGCTTCCTGGCGGCTTTGATGATCTCGTGGATGTCGGTGCTGGCCTATTGTGCCGAGCTTATTCCCGTTTTCTTTGCACTCTGGTTCTGTCTCCTGCGGCGCAGACAGGCTTTCTCGATCGTCCTGACGGACTGGAACGCCAGGCGCGCGATGGTGGCCTGTCTTGCAGGCGTCCCCATCGTCCTGCCGTTCCTCTTGCTGCCGCTCGCCGGGATCGCCCTGCGCGATCCCTGGAATTACCCGGCTTATTTTTTCGCGCCGCTTGTTGTTCTTTCCGCGCCGCGACTGCTGGTGACCCGCCGGGCTCAAACAACGGTGATTGGCGCCGTCGCGATGGCCGCGATCCTGGCGCTCCTATTTTCGCCGCTCGCGATGATCGCCGAGTTTTATTCCCGTGGTTCGGAGTCGCAGCCGCTCGCGGCATTGTCGCAGGCGGCGACCGATCTCTGGCACGACCGGATGAAGACCCCGCTGCGATTTGTTGGCGGCTCGCTATATCCAAGCTGGGCCCTGACTTTTTACAGTCCAGATCATCCGCATGTACTCCCGGGGTCTGCACACATCGTCGACCTGGCGACGGTCGAGCAGCAATGGCGAGACTTGGGAGTGCTGGGAATTTGCGGGCAGTCCGACTCGGCGTGCAATGCGGTCCTGTCGCTAGCCTCGCCTGATGCCGAAAAGGTCAATCTGACCTTGCCGGTCACGTTCCTCATTTTTCACCTGCCATCCGTCGACTACGAGCTCTATGTTCAGCCGCCGCAAGGGCATCGGTGACTATTGATCGCCCGATTGTTCAATGGTTACATTGTATCGGACCATTGGCATTCGCCGAATTCGTGCCGCTTTCAGCAGCCTAGGAGCTCGGTTGCGTGATCAGGCGTAAATGGAAGCGGTTGCACACGATGCGGCGCGGACTGCGCAAGTTCGCCCGCGCCGATCACAATCGTCGCTTCCTTGTCGTCGAAGCAATGGTGTGGCTCGTCGCCTCCCGATTTGCGCTTTTCTTCATTCCTTTCCCGCAACTGGCGCGACGGCTCGGCACCCTGGTGCCCCCAACCGATCCACGCGTTACAGAACTGTCGTCCGCCCGCGCGTCGCTGCAGACTTCGATTGCGGGCGACATCGGGTGGGCGGTCACGCGAACAGCCTGCTATCTGCCCTTCAAGGCAGTCTGCCTACCACAGGCCATGGCGGCGCGCTTCATGCTCAAGAGGCGCGATGTCGCGAGCGTGATGCATTTCGGCGCCGCCTGCAATTCCGACAAATCTCTGCGGGCGCATGCCTGGCTCGACGCCGCCGGGCTCAAGATCACCGGCTATCCCGTCGGCGACGGGTTGATCGAGATTGCCTGCTTTGTTTGACCGCGGCGTCCACGAAGCGGAAACCCGCGCCGTTCAGAAGCCGCTCCAGGCGGCTTGATAGTCGGCGAATTCAAGCTTTGCTCCGCAAGCTGCGGCAAATTCCGCAACCAATCGGCCTTTACCGCCTATGGCCGGCTCTGCCACAAAGTGCGGCTTCCTTGACGTTCCAGTGGCGAAATGGCCGTCGCGTGGAGAGTCATCAACGGCAACCAGGCTGTCTTTGCGGATGCCGCGAATTGCAGCGCATAGTTCTTTCAGATGATGAGCCGCGGAAGGATACCAGTAGACCCAGTCGATGTCGAAAGAGTCGAGATAGAGGAGGTCAATTGTTTTGCCCTCCTCCAGCAACTGACCCGTCAGGTTGTTGAGGAATTTTACGCTGTCGTCCTGGGTGAGCTTGACCCGATCACCGACGAGATTCTTCGCCTGCGCGATCGCGTCCGCATTGCTGTCAACGGAATACAATACGGACTCTGAATCCCTCGATGATATGTATTTATCGAACAATACCGTGCTCTGACCGTCGCCCTGCCAGTTTCCGGCGGTACGAACGCAGCCGGTCTCCACAATGATCAGCGGATGAGACATCCGGTCGAGATACTCGAACATTTTTCGAAAGGTCGCTTCCCGCAATCCCAGTCCGCGGGCAACCACCACGAGATTGAAAAAATCCCAGAAATCAATCGAACCCCGCATGGCTTTAATGGCCCCCGCTCGCGCCGGGCGATACATTCCGGCCGTTCCTTCCGAAAATCCCTTAAATCAATCCGGCGTCAATGCCGGGTGCACCGCACCGTATTCTGGATAATGGCACGGCCCCCCCAGACCGAGGTGTCGATCAGCAGTTATCGCACCCACCTGTCGATCTTGCGATCGGGTCGACGACGTTCATGCAGGGAGATGCAGAAGAGGAACTCGCCAAACGGTCCGTCCCAGGAGATTGGAATACGGCGCGGGCAAGAGTCGAAAAGTCCCGGCCCAGGAGAGTCGAAAAGTCCGCGGCGATGAGGTCTAAGCCATTGAAATCGCTGGCGGGAGCGACGGGGCTCGAACCCGCGACCTTCGGCGTGACAGGCCGACGCTCTAACCAACTGAGCTACGCCCCCGCAGGCGCGGTCGGCAGTTAAGGCTCGCCTCGCAGCAAGTCAAGGTTTTGCAGTCAGTAGAGGCCAAAAATGGCTGCCTTCAACGCGCCATGAAGTCTCCCCAGATTGCCCAAGAGGGCCGAAAACATCGGTGGAATCGGCAAAACAAGCGTGGTCAGCCCCAGCCGAATCGTTTAACGACTTCGCGGTAAGCGGCGCTTTTCCCACGCTACCGCTTGATCGAGGAGGGTCTAATGGCAAGTAAACCAGCAACAACAGTGACACTGAAGCATCTCGCCGCAAGTCTGGCGGAGGACAATGAGCTTTCGAAAAAGCAGGCCGAAGCGATCCTCGGCGGGCTTGTCGGCGACATCGTCAAGCATCTGAAAAAGGGCGAGCGCATCCGCATCGGCGGCCTTGGCATCCTGCAGGTCCGCAAGCGCGCAGCGCGCATGGGCCGCAATCCAGCCACCGGCGAACCCATCCAGATCAAGGCCAGCAAGAAGGTTGCTTTTCGTCCGTCGAAGGAACTCAAAGAGGCGATTTGAATACCTTACGTCTGCGGACTTGAAGCGGGTTTGCGCCGATCACCGCCCGTCTGCCGATGCAGCAACCTGCAAGGCAGCGGGCGGATTTTTTTATGATTTTTTATCATGCCACGACCGTTTGCGAGCGGATCAGATCGCAGCGCGCCGATAATTTTAGCCGGCAGTCTTCAGCGGCGGGAGTTTGAGCGTCAGCACTGCCGAGCCGCCCGCGATCAGCACCGCCGCAACCAGACATGATCCCGCCGCCAAACTGCCGGTTTGTGCCGTCACGAATCCGAAAATTGTCGGCGCGGTCAGACTGCCGATCTGGCCGACGCTGCTGATGAAGGCGATGCTGCCGGCAGCCTCACTCTCCGAAAGGAAACGAGTCGGGATCGTCCAGAACAAGGCGGTTGCCGCGAGGTAGCCGATGGCCAGCACGGCGAGGCAGGCAACCGCGAGCGCCCAGACCGAGGAAGCGGCCGCGATCGCCAAAGCCGCTGCTGCGGCGAGGAACGCCGCGATCGCAAAATGCCACCGCCGCTCGTGCCGCCGATCCGAGTTTCGGCATATCAGCAACATGCCGCAGGCGCCGACCGCATAAGGAACCGCGGAAAGCAGACCGACCGTAAGCAGGTTCGAGACGCCTGATCGCTGGATGATGGTTGGCGCCCAGAAATTCAAAACCATCCCGGCCCAGGTGATCGAAAAATAGCCGAAGGTGGCGATCCAGAGCCGTCTGTTCCGCAGCGCGCCCAGAAACGCCCGCAGCGGCGCATGGGCGTCGCGAACCGCTTCGGCAGCGAGATTAGACGTAAGCAGGGCCTTCTCGCTTGGGCTCAGCCAGGACGCGTCGGAAGGCCGGTCGTTCAAAACGAAAAAGGCTGCGATGCCCATGATCACGGGCGCCAGTCCCTCGATCAGGAACAGCCATTGCCAGCCCTTCAAGGCGTTGATCCCTCCCATATGTTGCAGGATGAAGCCCGATGTCGGACCGCCGATGATGCCGGACACCGCAATGGCGAGCACGAAATAGGACATGACCCGCCCGCGTAGCTGATGCGGAAACCAGTAGGTCAGGTAGAGAACGACGCCGGGGAAAAACCCGGCTTCGGCTGCACCGAGCAGCACCCTGACGATGTAAAACTGCGTGGCGCTTGAGATGAACGCCATTGCCATCGAGACGATGCCCCAGAGGCACATGATCCGGGCGATGGTTCTGCGGGCACCAATCCTCTGCAGAAGAAGGTTGCTCGGCACCTCAAAAAGAATGTAGCCAATGTAAAAGAGGCCGACGCCGAGACCGTAAGTGGCATCGGTCAGCTTCAGGTCGCCCTGGAATTGCAGCTTGCCGAAGCTGACATTCACGCGATCGATATAGTTGAGGACATAGCAGACGAAGATGAACGGTATGATCCGGATGATGACCCGCCGATACAAATCGCTCGCCTCGCGTGTCGCGCCAAAGGCAGATTTGAACGGCGGCGAAGTGGTGGTGCTCTGCATTGGGCCGGCTCCCCATTCGGGCTTCACTTTTCCATTGCTGTTTTCATAACCATATCACTGGCTGCATCGCGACGCTCCGCCGAGCATGGCTTGGCGGCAGGCCATGATGCACAAAAGATAAGGCATCCATGACATCCCGACGCGTCACGCTGACCTTCGATAACGGACCGACACCTGGCGTCACGGAGCGGGTCCTCGATATTCTCGGGCAAGAACGCCTCCACAGCACGTTCTTTGTCATCGGCCGGAAACTGGCCGACCCGGCTGCCGCTGCCCTCGCGCGCGAGACCCATTCCGCAGGACACTGGATTGGCAATCACACGCTCACGCATTCGGTGGCGCTTGGGGATCGTCCCGACGCGGCTTATGCCGCAACCGAGATCGGCGAGACCCAGGCGCGCATCGGCAATCTGTCGCACCGCGACAAACTGTTTCGACCCTATGGACGCTCGGGCCAGATCGGACCGCATCTCTTCAGCCGGGCGGCCGTGGAATATTTGCTCGCGCATCGATTCCGGACCATCCTCTGGAACTGCGTACCCGGCGACTGGCGCGATCCCGACGGTTGGGTCGAGACCTGCATCGAACAGGTCCGCAATCGGGAGTGGAGCGTCGTCGTGCTGCACGATATCGCCAACGGCTGTCTGGCGCGGCTGCCCGAGCTCTTGCATCGGCTCGCCGAACTCGACGTGACTTATGAGCAGGACTTTCCGCACAGCGTAACGCTGACACGGGCGGGCGAGATCGTCAGCCTGTCGCCGGACTGTGTTCGGGATTAGCGCGCTTCAGCGACTACGCCGGGTGGCGCGAGGGCTTGCCATTCTTGTCCAAAAAGGGAAACAGCCCGGCTTTGAAACTGTCGCCCATCATGCGCGCCCTTGCGAGCGCGCGTTCCACGTAGGGTGGCCGCAAGGTCGCGTGAGCGGTTTCGGTGAAAAGTTCGAGCCACCGATCGATGTGTTGCGGCTCGATCGGCAGGTTTACATGAGGAGGATAGGGATGGCCTGAATAGCGGTCTGTTTTCAGGAGAACGCCCGACCAGAAATTACCGACAACGCGAAAGTGGACCTCCCAATCGGCAATTTCAGCGTCAAAAACCGGCCCGAGCAACGGATCCTGTCGTGCCTTGCCATAGAACTCCCGGACGCACCGATCGATCGCTGCTTCGACCGCCTTAATTTCCGCGTCGGCCATGGCGCCGCACCAATCAAACGTTTTGTTCCGCGATGAGCAGATCGGCGACCGGCTTGCCGCCTGCGACATGGCGTTCATAGATCCGCAGGAGGTCCTCGGCCGAACCATGGCGGTACCAGATTCTTCCGGGCTGAACGTAAGCGAGCGCCT
>Ga0187784_10004255_pt1 | contig 11571 bp, 7 predicted proteins | sample 1015_SJ02_MP15_2_FD_132964 | JGI IMG/M metagenome (GOLD analysis project Ga0187784, IMG submission 132964) | Tropical peat soil microbial communities from peatlands in Department of Meta, Colombia - 1015_SJ02_MP15_20_MG | ecosystem: Environmental > Terrestrial > Soil > Wetlands > Peat | place... | reverse complement strand
TGCAACAAAGTGTCTATTTCCTGCTGATATGGTGGCACCATTGACCCTTCGATCAAAACGTTGACCTCAGCGTTCTTGTAAAAACCACTAAAAGTGAGATTGGAGCTACCAACAAACACAGCGACTCTGGCGGCACGGTCGCGAGGCGTGGTCAAAGACAAAGTCGACAATAGAGGCAAATGGGGAGTTGGTGATGCGCTCTCGAGGTGGCGAGAAGGGTGCAGGCGGCGCCACCCGATACAGATTGATAAGGAACGGAGTTGAACAATGGTACCAAGAGCAAGCGTAGCCCGGATTGAACAAAGTGAATCCGGGGCCGACCTTGAAGCTTCTCCGCCGCTCCCGGATTTCGCGGAGCCTGTCATCGGGCCGGCCACTTCGGGCCGGGCCCGTTGGCTCAATCCGGGCTACGGTCTCAATCAAAAGCCGAACAGCAAGCGTAGGGTAGGCAAAGGCGCGAAGCGCCGTGCCCACGTTATGATGCGACGCATTTCCGCGTGGGCTCCGCCCACACTACAGCATCGCCTCAAACGCCGAACTAACCAGACATAAGACTGCCCGTTTACCAGAACGCGCGCTTGTTAGTGGCCCCTATCCATTTCCCGGCGGATCTCATCTTCCGAAATCGGCTTGCGGAGGAGCACGCTCCAGCCATGGAAGGCTAATCCGATTCCCCAACCCAGCATCGCCAAAATTGGCCAGAAATACCCCTCGCCCGACAGGGCCCAAATGACGACAAGCAGCGCGTTAACGGCCAAGTAGATTGCAGCGTGAAGCCTAAAAGCCTCGTTTGGCCATCACCCGTCTGACGGCCGCCTCGCGTTCGTCGTTCTGGCCCGTCATGCCGGTCCTCTCGGACGTCACTGTCTTTGGTCGGCGATCCGAAGGCCTTATCTTTATGGACTCGCGCCATGAACGCAACGCTGATCAGCTAACGTAGCCCGGATTGAACGAAGTGAAATCCCGGGCCGAGCTCAAAGCTTCTCTGCCATTCCCGGATTTCGCTGCGCTCAATCCGTCCTGCGCGTCACGTCATGGCCGGGCTTGTCCCGGCCATCCACGACTTGCTTTTAATGCGCTTAAGGCGTGGATGCCCGGCACAAGGCCGGGCATGACGTGGCCTATACGAGCGTGTTGTATAAATCGTCCCACTCGGGATTCACGGCAATGGATCAGCCGGACCTTCCATGCGCGCGGCCGTTGCTTGACGGTCTTCTCGCGCTGAATCGCCAGGCGAATATCGTCGTAACGCTTGCAGTAGACGAGCATTTTGAGTCCGTAGCGCTTGGTAAATCCCCAACCAATCCTTGCCGATGTTCAAATGCGCGCCGAGGCAAATTGCTGGTGACACCGGCATAGAGAATGCCGTTGTGCCGATTGGTCATCAGATAAAACCGGCCGCCCTTCATTGTCGTATTGAAGCAAGCGTAGCCCCGGATTGAACCAACGGGCCCAGCCCGAAGTGGCCGGCCCGATGACAGGCTCCGTGAAATCCGGGGCCAAGCTTAAAGTTTCGTCCCCATTCCCGGATTTCGCTGCCCTCAATCCGTCTGCGCGTTACGTCATGGCCGGGCCTGTCCCGGCCATCCACGACTTGCTTTTAGCACGCATAAGACGTGGATGCCCGGCACAAGGCCGGGCATGACGTGGCCTATACCAGCGTGTCTCTTCTACGGTGACGAAACTTGACTCTCGTCACCGAATAAGCTACAGATTCCGCGAATCTCGCTCATCGAAGGGCACAGTCCGGATGCGATCCTGACGGTGGGGCGAGTGCGGTGCCCGCGCGCGGTCTCGCAAACCGCCCCCGGGCGGCTCTGGGTCCCCGGTCGACCGGCACTAGGACCGGTCAACGCGAAGCGCGTTTAACCGCGGCAGATGGCGAAAGCCAAAACGGCCATGGCGGGCAAAACACCTTGCCTTGGCTTGTCGCGGGAAACCCGGTTCTGGAGCTGAGCCAGCGCTGGTTGCGACCGGCCTGGCGAGCGCCGCGGCGGAGCGCCGAAAGGCGAGCGGTCCCGTAGCAGATGGGTGACGCAGACTACGTACACCTGTCTGCGTGGGCCGCATGCGCGCGCGCGCACATTCGGATGGCGACATCCGGGTGTGTGGCGCGGACATTGGTTGGATGCGCCTATCGGCGCTTCGCTCCCTTCTCGGGAGGATTGTCTTGAGCGTCGTTCGCGCAAAGCTCGGATGCCACCGCATCGCGAGAACGAATTTGCTTTCGGTGGGTTAACCCATCCATTGTTACGCGGGAAAGCCGGGCACGCTTCGATCGCGGAGCGCTGCGACAGCAGCGGAACGACACAATGGACGACGCACAATTCGCCGAGCTTGCCGCCTGGATCGCCGGTGCCGGATTGGCCGGCGAGAGCGAGACCGCCATGGTCACCGGCTTTGCCACGCGCGCCAACGCGTTGGGTTTGCCGCTCGACCGCGTCGGCGTCTTCATCGACACCTTGCATCCGATCTACGAGGGCCGGCTGTTCAGCTGGCAAGCCGCCGAGGGGACCGCGACGCTGCGCGAATACGGCTCTTCGCAAGAAGGCGAGGGCCTCGAGCGCTGGCGGCGCAGCCCGTTCTATCGCCTGCTGCAATCGGGCGAGCCGCTGCTGCGGCGGCACGTGACGCCGGAGAGCCAGGCCGAATTCCCGATCGTCGCCGAGCTCGTCGGGATGACCGACTTCGTCGCCATGATCAACCGCTTCGCCGCGCAGGGCATTGTCGGCGAAATGGATTGCGTCTACTCCTACTGGGCGACAGCGCTGCCGGATGGCTTTCGCGACGCCGACATCAAAGATCTGAAAAGGCTGGTGCCGTTGCTCGCGCTGGCGATCAAATCCGCATCGCTGACGCGCATCACCCGCACGCTGGTCGAGACCTATCTGGGCCGGGATGCCGGCCGGCGCGTGCTCGCCGGCGGCATTACGCGCGGCGTTGCCGACCGGATCGAGGCGGTGTTGTGGTTCAGCGATTTGCGCGGCTATACGCGGATCACCGACACCGCGGCGCCCGGGCAGATCATCCCGCTCCTCAACGACTATGCCGATGCCATCATCTCGGCCATTCAGGCCAAGGGCGGCGACGTCCTCAAGCTGATCGGCGACGGCACGCTCGCGATTTTCACCGCCGCAGATCGGGACGAGGCCTGCCGGGCCGCGCTCGCGGCCGCGCGCTCCGCCACCCGCAGCATCGGCGAGCTCAACCAGCGCCGGTCGGGTGAAACGCTGCCGGTCACCGACATGTATCTCGCGCTGCATTTCGGCGAGGTGTTTTACGGAAATATCGGCAGCAAGGAGCGCCTCGACTTCACCGTCGTCGGCCCGGCGGTCAACGAGGTGAGCCGGGTCGCAGCGCTCTGCCGCTCGCTCGAGCAGCCGGTCCTTATCTCGGCCACGTTCGCGGACGCCGCGGGCGAAGCGAAAAGCCGCCTGGTTTCGGTCGGGCGCTATGCGCTGCGCGGGGTGAGCCACCCGCAGGAGCTGTTCACGCTCGACCCTACTCAGGCGCCTTTGTGACAGGCGCGCGGCCCCAATCCGCCGCGCCGTCGCAGTTCCGTCCAGATCGGGGATATAGTTGCCTTTGCCCACTTAAACGGCGGGTAGGTCTAACCTTGCGACGTGGACGATCCTTGATGCACGGGGTCGCTCCCCATATGTGCGGTCAAGTAGTCCGTCGATTGTTAGGCGGAGAGGCCGGGGGTCGCTCCCCCGGCTTCTTTTAAGATCAATGGCTTGCGCTGGAAGTCCTCATTCCACGGCGCAACGCCGGTCAGCCAAGAGAAAACGACGTCGTACGCGGAAGCCAACGCCAGGCATGCGGCCGTCATCACAGCCGATGCTGGCTGCCTTGCTTGATGCAGATCAAACAGTAAACCGCTGATTTCGTATCACAATACATTGTCTGTCGAACCAAATGGAATGGACCATGTCGCTGGTGCTTGAACATAAGCATACGCAACAGGCGATCCATGATCGCTTAGCTCAAGGGCCGCGCAATAATTATCTCAGAGACTGGATCTACGGCGGGATCGACGGTACCGTTACGACGTTTGCGATAGTGGCGGGCGTGGTGGGTGCAAATCTGTCTGCGTCAGTTCTCATTATCCTCGGGCTTGCCAATCTTATCGCCGACGGGTTCGCGATGGCCGCGGGCAATTACACCGGCACCAAGTCTGAACACGAGGACTACGACCGCACCCTGGCGATCGAACGCAAACACATTTCCGTCGAGCCGGAAGGCGAACGCGAGGAAATCAGACAGATCTTTGCTGCCAAAGGATTTTCGGGCGACGACCTGGAACGGGTGGTCGCCGTCATTACATCCGATGCCACCCGGTGGGCGAAGACCATGGCTACCGAGGAATATGGTCTCTCGCCCACACGTCGATCTCCGCAATTGGCTGCGCTCAGCACTTTCGCTGCCTTCGTCATTTGCGGGTGCGTGCCGCTGTTCAGCTACCTGCTTCCCGGGGGCTTATATACGTGCCTGGTCGCTTCGGCGGCGACGTTCTTCGGGGTGGGGGCGATCAAGAGCCTGTGGTCGCCTTTGGGGTGGCTGCGATCGGGACTGCAGGTCTTCCTGATCGGAATGATCAGCGCCGCGCTCGCCTTCGCGGTCGGGTACGGATTGCGGCTGCTGGTCACGACGTAGCGCGCATCGCTTTATTGCTACGTCGCGGCCTCACGCCCTGAGCCTTGCGTGCCGTCCGGCGGCGCGCTCGATGGCGTTGGCGAGATATTCGGGCGATTGCGCGCCGGTGACGATGACGCTGCCGCCGAAGATGAAGCAGGGCACGCCATCGACGCCAGCTTCCTTAGCCGAGTTCGCCTCGCCCTCGACGCGATCGATGTCGGCGTCGCTCGCCAGCAGCCGGCGCACCAAATCGCCGTCCATGCCGCAATCGACCGCGGCCAGGATCAACGTCTCCGGATTGGTGAGGTCGGCGCCCTCGGTGAAGTAGAGGTCCATCAGCCGCTGCTTCATGGTGCCCGGATCGGTGGCGCTGCGCGACCATAGAATGAGGCGGTGGCAATCGAGCGTATTCGGCTGCCGGCTGATCTTGTCGAGGGCATAGACGAGCCCTTCCATCGCCGCCGCGGCGGTGACGCGCTCGGCGATCGCCTTGTAACGCTCGACCGAGCCGAACTTGGCTTCGAGATAGGTCTGCCGGTCGATGCCTTCGCGCGGAATCCAGGGATTGAGGAAATAGGGGCGCCAGTTGACGGTGACGGTGATGTCGGGAACGAGCGTCATCGCCGTTTCGAGCCGGTGCTTGCCAATGAAGCACCATGGGCACACCACGTCGGAGACGACGTCGACATGCACGGAGGCGGGCGCGGAGGAGCTGGCGGCCATGAATGAAATCCTCGGTTCCGGTCAAGCCTACCGCCGGTGTGCGGCTGAAGAACGGCTTCCCCGCTCGACCCTGCACTTACCCAAATATAAGGCCGTCTCTTGGATTCCTAGTGGAGCATGATCCTCTCGCGGCGGCTCGCGCCGGTCTGGCGGTCGCTCAGCCGACGGCAGCTTCGCCGATCACGCGCGCAATCAGGGAATCGACATTATCGGTCGGCTTGAGCGTCGCCAGCGTCACCGCGGCCTCGATGCCGGCGCGTTTGGGGTCCGGCGCCACCATGGTTTGCTTGAGCACGCTGGCGATCCGCCGCGCGATGACGTGCGCCGCGCGCAGATCGGTCTCGGTGAACACCGCGAAGATCGAGCTGTCCGCCTCCCGACAGGCAAAATCGACCTGGCGAATCAGCCGCGCGAGGAGCCGGGCGGCGTCGAGGCTGATGCGGCGGTCGCCGCGGGCGAACGAGAACCGCGCGATCGAGAGACCGACGCCGCGCCGCTCGGCGTCGTCAACGGCGCGGTTGAGGTCGCGCCAGAACGCCTCGTGGACGAGAAGCCCGGTGTCGGGGTCGATCATGCCCTTGGCGTCGAGCGATTTGAGCATGCGCTTCAAGCGCTGCCCGAAAGCATGCAACCGCACGAATGGCAGAACGCGATCGACGACGCGGGCCGGGCCTTCGGCGATGCGTTCGAGATTAGGGAGGTGGCCGGCAAACTCTTCGATCAGCGCCGGATGGCTTCCGAGCACGACCACCGGCAGATCGCGAAAGCGCATATCCTCGGCGAGCACCGTCAGCAGCGCCTCGACAATGCGCGGGCCGAAGCCGTCGCCGATCACCATGCCGTCGACGTCGCGGGCGTTGAGCGCGCGCGCCGCGCTCTCGACGCTGAGCGCGCCGACCAGTCCGACGCGCTCGCCGACGGCGACCGACAGGGCGGGATAGGAGCGGCCGCGGCCGGCGACCAGCACGGTCGCTTCTTCGAGCGGATCGGTTTGCGGCAGTTCGGGCGGCAACTGCCCGCGTGAAGCAAGGATCTGGGTGCGGCGCAGGACGGTGCCGTGTAGCGCGCGCAGGCGCAGCGCCGCGCTCAGCCGGCGCGGAATCCGCGCGGCCGGCGCGCTCACCGAGATCGACAGGGCGTCGGCCACGGGCACCGCGGCGTCCTCGCGAACGCGGGCGATGACCGGCGTAAACGGGCGGTCGCCGGCCTTGAGCCGTTCGGAGAGCGCGGCGCCATGCGCGGCGCGCTCGCCGTCGGCATAGGCGTCGGCAAGCACGACCGCTTCCGGTTCGACGGAGGCGACAGCCGTCGCGGCCTCGGCCCAGGTCGACTCGACGATTGGGAAGGCGCCGGCCGCCCGCAAGGCCTCGAGGACCTCCGGCGCCGGGCTGTCGGCAACGACGAGAAACGGACCTTGCAGCGCCATGGCCGGGGTGCGGATGCTTGGAATGGGCGGCCGATACCTCCGCGAACCATGCCAAAGCGCTGTTAACGCCGCGTCAATGCGATCAAATCAGGCTGCCGCCGAAGTCCCGCGCCGGCTGCGATCGCGGAAGGCGCCGGCAAGGAGCGGATTGAGGCCGGCGACGGCGAGCACGGCGGCCATCATCCTGCGATCGGCGGCGTTTCCAATGAGCCGCTGGCCGAGCAGCGGATCGGGCAGGGCGGCAAGCTTCGCGTCCCCGTCAGCGCGGCCGACGCGGTCCGCAAGCTCGCGCTGCGGAAAACGATAGCCGCCGACGCTGACGATCCCGGCCGGCCGGCCGGTAATCGACAGCGCTCCCGTGACGGAATCAACACGACACGGATAGCCGGTATCGACCAGTCCGCCCGGGCCGATCTCGAAACAGGGCAGGCCCGATTGCTCGGCTCCGGGCGGGTAGGCGTGGCGCGGCACCATAGCGCCGCGAGCGGCCAGCGTGCCTGCCTCGGTCCGGGCTAATTCGGCGATCGCGATCCCGCCGGCGCTCCCCGTTGGGGTCGTGACCGCCCCGAGCGCGAGCGGGCACGGCCGGCCGCTAGAGCCGCGGCGCGCGGGAACCGCGGCAGCTTCGCCGAAGCTCGAAACATCGATAAAGATTGCGGCGGGGCCGCGCAAAACTTCGCTCTCGGCGACGAGCTCCGGCGAATGCCACGAGGCGATTACGCGGCTCGGCGCCAGCGCCGCCGAAACGTCGATTCCGGCCAAGGAAGCGGCGACCGGGCCCGGCAGGATGAGCGTCTCGCAGCGTCTCTCGCGGCGTTGCCGGACAAAGACGTCGACATCGAATGGTTGGTGCAACAACAGCGCGCTGCCGCTGAGAAGCCAGGGCGCGAGGGTCACACTGATGCCGGCAAATGAGGACGGCAACACCGCCGACAGCATCGTCGTTCGTTCCGCCAGGCGGCTTTCAAGCAGCACGCCAAGCCCGCCGGCGAGGAGCTCGGCGTGGCTGCGGGCAACCGCGATCACTCCCTCGGCGCCGATATCGAAGGTGATAGCGGCAACATGCGCGGCGGCATTGCTCCGCGGTTCGCGGTCAGTCGTTTCCGGCTCCGCCGCCGTAAACACGCCGTCGAGTGTCACCACGCCATCGGGCAGGCTGGCGCCAAAGCTGCAGACGTAGCGGATGGAGAACACTTCGGCCGCTATTTGCCTGGCGAGATGACCATGATCGAAGGCGCCGACGCGGCCGCAGGTGATCAGCGCCTTGGCGCCGACGCGTGAGAGCGCTGCAACGGCGTCGGCGCGGCGCCAAAGGAGCGGCAGCGGCGCCGCAATCATTCCCGCCTGCAGCACGCCGAGCGTCGTCAGGATGTTCTCGGCGATGTTGGGCAATTGGATGCCGACAACGCTGTCGGGCGGCAGCGCCATGCTGCGCAGCCGTGCCGCGGTCGCGGCCACCGCGAGCTCTGCCGCGGCGTAGGTAAAGCGTTGCGGGGCGCCGTCGGTGAACGCCTCGCGGTTCGGCGGATCACAGAGCGCGAGCGCGTCGGGCTGCCGCGCGGCGATCCGGCGGAACACCTCGTCGATCGAGAGGTGACCGGTCAGCGCCGCCGGCGTCGCCTCCGCGGGATCGCCGAGGATCATTGCAGGGTCCGCTTCGGTTGATGCCACCAGGTTTCCGGCAGATAGCCGGAAAGCGACGTTCGCGCCGGGTGCTCGATGAACGCCCAGCGGGCGACCCATTGCTCGGGCAGATAAAACAGCGGTACCACGTAGAAACCGGAAATGAGCACACGATCGAGCGCACGCACGGCGGCAACGAAGTCGGTGCGCTCGCGGGCGCGCAGCATGGCGGCGATCATGGCGTCGATCGCGGCGCTGCGCACGCCCATATAGTTGCGCGATCCCTGCTGGTCGGCGGCGGCCGAGCCCCAATAGAAGCTTTGTTCGTTGCCCGGCGACAGCGATTGTTCCCAGCGGTATTCGATCATGTCGAAATCAAACGTGATCCGGCGCTGATCGTATTGCACGGCGTCGACCAGCCGGACCTGCGCCGCGATGCCGGCGCGGGCGAGGTTGCTGGCGAAGGCGAGCGCCAGGCGCTCCTCGTCGCGGCTCGTCACCATGATCTCGAAACTGAACGGGCGGCCGCTGCTGCGCTCGCGCAGCTTGGTGTCCTTGAGCTCGTAGCCGGCGGCGGCGAACAGTGCGAGCGCCTGGCGCAGGCTGGCGCGGTCGCGGCCCGTGCCGTCGGTCGCCGGCGGCGACCAGGTGCCGTCGAGCACATCTGGGCGCACCGCGTCGGGATAGGGCTCGAGCAATTCGCGTTCGCGCGCGTCGGCGGGACGGTGATAGGCGGAGAGCTCCGAGCCGGGAAAGAAGCCGGCGCTACGCCGGTAGAGATCGAAGAAGAAATTGTGGTTGACCCACTGGGCGTCGAACAACAACAGGATCGCCTCGCGCACGCGGATATCGGAGAAGATCGGCCGCCTGGCGTTGAAAACGAACGCCGAGTTCAGTTTCGGCAGCCCGTCCGGGAACGACTCCTTGACGATCCGGCCGGCGCGCACCGCCGGGATGTCGTAGCCGGTCTGCCAGCGGCTCGGATCGTTTTCGCTGTGCACGTCGTAGAGGCCGGACTTGAAGGCCTCGAAATAGGCATTGGCGTCGCGGTAGTAGTCGAAGCGCAGCTCGGCGAAATTCCATTCGCCGCGATTGATCGGAAGCGCGCTGCCCCAGTAATTCGGATCGCGCTTGAGGGTGATGCTTTTTCCGATGTCGACGTCGGCGACGACATAGGGGCCGCTGCCGATCGGCTTCGCCAGGGTGGTGTTTTCGAAGGTGGCGACGTCGATCGCGTGCTTCGGCAGCACCGGCATCAGGCCGAGGATCAGCGGCAATTCGCGGTCATTCGCGCCGGTGAGATCGAAACGCACGGTGCGCGGATCGAGGCTTTCGGCCTTGGCGACCTTCGCATAATAGGTGCGGTGATTGGGACGGCCGTGATCGCGCAATAACTGCCAGGAGAAGATAACGTCCTCGGCCGTCACCGGCGTGCCATCGGAGAAATGCGCGGAGGGATCGAGGCCGAAGGTGACGTAGCTGCGCGCATCGTCGGTCTCGACCGTGCGCGCCAGCAGGCCGTAAAGCGTGAATGGCTCGTCGTAGCCGCGCGCCATCAGGCTTTCGACCACGTAGCCACGGATCGCCTGTACGGCGAGGCCCTTGACGATCAGCGGGTTGAGGCTGTCGAACGTTCCGAGTACGCCCTGCACCAGCCGCCCCCCCTTGGGGGCGTCGGGATTTACGTAGGGCGCCGCGGTAAAGCCGTCCGGCATTGCCGGCGCGCCGTGCATCGCGATGGCGTGAGCCACTTGGGCCGCCGCTTGGGCCGACACGCCCGAGGCGAAGCCGAACAGCGCGAATACGCCGCAGAGGGCCAGCCGCGTTCCCGGCACGGTGTGGCGGATCAATCTGGTCAGCGCCGACATTGCGGGAGTTCGACACGATTCGGGGCGTTGGTCGAGGCGTCTCGCATGGCGGCGCTGGGATTGGGGCGGCCCATCCGCCCGCGCGGCCGATTGCCGGCCCACGGACCTTTATCTGCCGCTGCAACTGGGCTATCTCCTGAAAGTCTTGGCGTATTGGGTGTCACGCTGTTGCCGTATTCTGCGTCGAAGGACCGCCAGCAGGGGCAGCCCGCGTGCCACGGCGCGGCGATGGAGTTCGGGTCGTTCGATCGAACGAGTGGAGTGCGCAGGTCGATCAAGGTCGATTTGCGGGCCGCAGCACTAACGAGGGACTGCATCTCATGACCTACTCGACCGCGTCGGCGCCGCCGAGGCCGGTGAGCCCGATGCTCGCGGCCATCGCTCGACCGCTGGCAATGACCGTCGCCCTGAGTTTGCCGCTTTCCGTTGCGGCCAACGCGCCCGCCTTCGCGCAACAGCAAGAGACCGCGCCAGCGCCCGGGGCGGCGCCTGCCGCGCCCGCCGCCAAGCCTAAGCCGGCGCCGAAGAAGCCCAAGCCGGCGGCGCAGACGCCGCCTCCTGCCCAAGCGCAGCAGCCGCCGCCGGCGGCCGCGCCGCTCCCGCAGCCAGGCCAGGCGCCGGCGCCCGAGCAGGGGCAGGCGCCGGGGCAGGGGCAGGCCCAGGGTCAGGGCCAGGGCGGCCAACAGCAGGTGCAGCTCATCTATTCGCCCTGGACGAAATTCTGCCTCAAGGGACAGGAAGCCGCGCCGAAGCAGGTTTGTTTCACCGGCAAGGATGCCCGCATCGAGTCCGGCATGCCGGTGGTCGCCGCGGTCCTCATCGAGCCGGAAGGCCAGGAGCGCAAAGTCCTGCGCGTGACTTTGCCGCTCGGCATGCAGCTCGTTCACGGCACCCGCGTCATCATTGACCAGAACCAGCCGATGACCGCGCCTTACGTGATCTGCTTCACCAATGGCTGCATGGCCGACTACGAAGCCAATGCCGACATGATCGGGAAAATGAAAAAAGGCCAGGGCCTCGTCGTGCAGGCGATCAATTCGACCGGGCAGCCGATCAGCCTGGCGCTGCCGCTCGCCGATTTCGCCAAGGCCTATGATGGTCCACCGACCGATCCGAAGGTCTTTGAGGAACAGCAGCGCAAGCTCCAAGAGGAGCTGCAGCGCCGCGCCGACGAAGCGCGCAAGAAGCTGGAGAACCAGCAGGGCGCGCCGCAAAGCCAGGCCCCGGCTACGCCCGCACCGGCTCCGCAAGCGGGCAAGACGCAGTAAACCCGTTTGCCGGTCGGTTCGTTGC
>Ga0187784_10004254_pt1 | contig 11572 bp, 9 predicted proteins | sample 1015_SJ02_MP15_2_FD_132964 | JGI IMG/M metagenome (GOLD analysis project Ga0187784, IMG submission 132964) | Tropical peat soil microbial communities from peatlands in Department of Meta, Colombia - 1015_SJ02_MP15_20_MG | ecosystem: Environmental > Terrestrial > Soil > Wetlands > Peat | place... | reverse complement strand
GCGCCGTGTTGATAGTACGTAGCGATTGAACCGCGGACGACTCGTTAGCCGCAATACGCGCCCGCAGCAGGTTCGGAATTGCAATGGCAGCAATAATCAGGATGATCGCCACCACAATCAGCAACTCAATCAATGAAAAACCCTTCTGTTTCCGCATCTCGTTTTCCCTTCTCTCCCTTTCAGGTCTGGTCGTGATTGACCGATTGGCGATTATGTTGGCACTTTTCTAGCCAGAGGCGAAGGTTACCAATGTCACCGTCCTTTAGCCTGGCATCGCCTTCATGTACAACAGCCAAGGGCTCTGTCGTAACGTGGAAGAGCTGCAACGTTCGCAATGTGCGCTATCGGGAAATAGCGGATTGTGTCGCTGAGGTTGCCACTTTTCGTCAACCGGACATGGCAATGTTTCACGAAAGCCGGGCTCATCCCGTTACCTTGGTGATCTGACTTCCGGGGTAAAGGGCTACTTATGATGGCTCGGGGATTCATGTGGCATTCGCAACCGAGGCAACAATAGGGCAACCGTTAACAGCCGCTCCGCCCACAAGCTCGTTTCCCATCCAAAGGCCAGCCATCGTTCTCGGCCTGGTTCTCGTGCTTGCCTCCCTGGCGCTCTACAATCCTGCCGGCCGCTATCCATTCATTAACTACGACGACGACCACTACATTACGGAGAATCCCCAGGTGTGCCAGGGCTTGCGTTGGAGTGCGGTCCGCTGGGCCTTCACCACTACCACGGAAGCGAATTGGCACCCGCTTACGTGGTTATCCCACGAGCTGGATTGGCAGCTCTTTCACCTGAATCCCGCCGGACATCACTACGTCAACGTGCTGTTCCATGCGGCTAACGCTTACCTTCTGTTTCTGGTCCTTCTGCAAGCGACTGGCCTGGTATGGCGCAGTTGGATCGTGGCTGCGCTATTTGCGCTTCATCCGATGAATGTTGAATCGGTGGCCTGGATTTCGGAGCGCAAGAACCTGCTCAGCATGTTTTTCTTCCTCCTGGCTCTCGTCGCATACCGATGGTACGCACAGAGGCCACGTCTGACGCGTTATGGGGTCGTGACAATTTTGTTTGCTCTGGGATTGATGGCCAAACCCCAGGTAATTACCTTTCCATTTGTGTTGCTGCTCTGGGATTACTGGCCGTTGCGGCGGACTGCCTCGGACGCGAACAATTCGCCGATTTCGGACAATTCCGATCGCACAATCCGGACTTACAGCTTTCTGCACCTTGCGTTAGAGAAGCTGCCGCTCATTGCGCTCTCCGCAGCAAGTGCAGTTATCACAATCAGAGCGCAGGTGGCTGGCGGAGCTGTGCGATCAGTGCAGCAAATCCCGTTGTCGGCACGATTAGGAAATGCGGTTTTGTCGTACGTCCTCTATCTGGGCAAGACACTTTGGCCATCGCACCTCGCGGTCATGTATCCCTACTGGGGCGTTTCACTTCTGCCGTTGCTGCTTGCATTTCTGCTGCTCGCACTGATTTCGGCTTGTGTCATCGCCGCGCGCCGTCGTTACCTTCTCGTAGGATGGTTGTGGTTCTTGGGAATTCTGGTGCCCATGATCGGCCTGGTGCAAGTTGGAGCCCAAGCGATGGCTGACCGCTACGGCTACCTGCCGCTCATAGGGCTGTTCCTCATGGTGGTGTGGGGTGCGGCGGAAATTGTGCGAAGCCAGCAGTGGCCGGCGTGGGTGCCCGCTGTGGCATGCCTGATCGCGCTCTCGTCTCTCGGCTTAGTCGCCCGCAGGCAGCTGAGCTACTGGAGCAACAGCGTCAGCCTATGGTCACACACGATTGAGGTAACAGGGCCAAACTTCCAGGGGGAAGAACACTTGGCCAGTGCGTTAGCTGCCCAAGGTCTGACTCAAGAGGCCGGTGTCCATTTCGAAAGGGCAGTGGCAATCGATCCTACTAATGCGAAGGGCAACTTGAACCTGGCAATCTACGACCAAACTCAAGGGAATATTCAAGAGGCTATCACGCTTTATCAGAATGCATTACGGGGAAGCTCTGATCCAAAGCTTGTAGCCCAGGCCCTCCCGAACCTCGCATTCGCCTATCGCCAGCTCGGTAACTTCCCCCAGGCAGAGGCGACCTATAAAGCCGCCCTTGGAGTTAATAAAGACAATCCCAGTACTTGGCTGGGGATGGGTCTGCTCGAGCAGAAGTTGGGAAACTGCGATGAAGCGGCGGGCGCATTCTCCCACGCCGCTGCACTCAGACCTTCGCCGGTTGGTTATCTCCTTCTCGAAGCCGCTTTGCAGAGCTGCGGTCGCAGTTCTGAAGCAACAGCCGCCCACGAAAAAGCACGTCAGATCTCAGATGACTTGGGCTTAGCCCATACGATCACCGACAAGCTTCTTGCCGACTGAAGCAGCGCGTCGAGCAAACCACTAATCGGCCACCGCTGACCCAGCCCCTACGACTTGAAGCTCGATGGGTGGCAGAGCCAATCGGCGACGCGCTTCGTCCAGCATGCTCGCCGTTCTTGTTGCGCCACACCGGGTTACCCCAAGAGCACGCACCCGCAAGAGCGCATCCAGATCCCGAATTCCACCCGCAGCCTTTACCTGTACATAAGGTGGCGAATACTTCCGCATGAGCGCCAGATCTGCCTCTGTAGCACCGGACGGCGCATACCCCGTCGAAGTCTTTACCCAATCTGCCCGCAACTCGCCGCAAATCCCGCATAGGCGGATTTTCTGCTCATCATTGAGATATGCGTTTTCGAAGATGACCTTCACCTTTCGGTCCGCTGCGTGCGCCTCCTCCACTACTGCGCGGATGTCATCTCGCACGTATTGCCAGTCCCCGCTCAGCACTTTGCTGATGTTCACCACCATATCGAGTTCCTCGCCGCCATCCGCCAATGCCTGGCGAGCTTCAGCCACTTTGATCGCGGTGGTGTGTCCACCGTGAGGGAATCCAATTGTGGTGCTCGCGCGCACCGTGCTGCCGCGCAGACGCTCTGCACAGCACTTCAACGCGTATGGCATGATGCACACGCTGGCCACGTCGTAGGCCAACGCCAGCGCAATTCCATCCTCAAAATCCTGCCACGTCAAAGCAGGATTCAGAAGCGAGTGATCGATCATTTTTGCGAGATCGCTATAGGAGTAGTCCAACGACATGTCACCCTCCATCACCTAAGGTTAATCTATTTCGGCCTTGAAAACATGCGGTGCGATGAGAATTGCGAAGGGCTCTACGGAGGTACTGCTCCTGCCAGGATGTTAACGGCTGGCTTTCAAAACAGCCTGAGCTGATCCGCTGACTCGACAACAGGAAGCGGGTGGCTCCGCTCGCTGTAACGGTCGTAGTCGCTGCGGATTCCATACTTCTGGCGCAACCGCGCCACGAGCTGAGATAAGCGCTTCCTGTAAGAACTCGGCAGAAAGGCGCGATTTTTGTAGCGCTCGCGATAGCTTTCCACCAGCTGCGGGAATTCTGCCTGCAGGAACGGCATGAAAACCGCAGCCGAGCAGGGCTTTAGAAAAAGCGAATTAGCAAAAATGTATTTTGCACCTGCTTTTGCAGTTGCGCGAACCAGCGCTTCCAGATCGCGCGGCGCATCAGTGATTCCAGGGAGCACCGGCGCACAGATCACACCAGCGTCAACTCCAGCTTCGTTCAGCTTGCGCATGGCGTCGAGACGCAGATCAGGACGGGGAGCCCGCAGTTCGAGGATGCGTGCCAGATCAGCATTGAGTGTAGTGATAGTGAGGTTTACGAAGAGCTTGTTGGCCTTCGCAATCTGCTTCAGGAGGTCGGTGTCGCGGAGAACAAGGTTAGACTTTGTGACGATGCCGATGTCGAAGCCTTTGTGCCTGGCGAATTCTTCTAGAATCGCACGCGTGACTTCAAAGCGCCGCTCGGCTGGTTGATAAGGATCGGTGGCTGTGCCAATGGCAATTTCTTCGCCGGGCTTCACGTGACGAAGCTCCTGCCGCAGCAGGTCGGCTGCGTGTTGCTTCACGAAAATCTTCTGCTCGAATTCCACCCCATCGCGCATCTCCATGAACTCGTGTGTGTACCGGGCATAGCAGTACTTGCAAGCGAATTCGCAACCGCGATACGGGTTGATCGTCCAGGTGAATGGCATGCGTTCGACGGTGCAGCGGTTCAACAGGGAACGAACGGGAAGAGTGAAGTATTCGATTTCGTGTCCCTGCCGGAGGGACTCGCCTTCTGCGGCGAGGCGGGCGATGCCGACCAACCTTGGCCGCGAGTCAGGTATGAGGGGAAGGGAAGCCATTGATATTCGCTTTTTATTCGCCTATAGTAATGGCTGAAGTGGGAGGCTGTCAAGGCTAAGGCAACACGGCGGTTGCATCTGGCTTTATCAGTGCCAGATGGACGTGTGCCCTCAGTTCAGCGCTTCGTTTTTCCCGCCTGGAGGGGGCGGAATGCTGATGTCAATGTTTGTTACCGAACCCAGGTCCGAAAGCGGCTTGTCGAATTCCGAGGTATTGCCCACCACCAGAACCCTGAGCTGATCTTTGTGCAGGTACTTTGCGACCACACGTTGCACGTCGGCAGATTGCACCTTTTCAATTCCCGCGCGGAATCGTTCCAGAAAATCCGCGGGGTAGCCATAAAACTCATAAGCCATACGTTCACGCAGAACTTTTTCCGGCGAATCGAAGTTGAACACAAAAGAATTAAGAATAGAATCCTTGGCCCGCTTGATCTCGTCGTCAGAGATCGGACTTGTTTTCAGATCATCAATTTGTTGGTCCAGTGCCACGATCGATTCCACCGTGCTCTGGCTCTTGGTTCCCATGGATATGCGTTCGATTCCCGGATGATCGAAGGCGCTTCCGATGCCTCCACCTACCGCATACGCCAGACCCTGGGCCGAACGGATATTGCGGAACAGTCGGGACGAAAACCCTCCGCCGAACGCCTCGTTGAAAACCTGCGCGGCAAAGTAATCGGGATTATCCTTTCGTATGCCCAAGTCCACCATGCGAATGTTGCTTTGATTCACATCTGCCTTGGGGATCAGATAGTAGCCTGGCTTAGCCGGTTCAAACTTGATCTCGGGAGCTTTGAACGCCGGGCCTTTCGCCCATTGGCCGAACGCTTCGCGCAGCTTGGCTTCCATGGCGGCGGAGTCAAAGTCGCCGACCACGCCCAAAATAATGTAGTTGGGAAAAACGTGGGCATGATGCCAATCCAGCAGGTCCTGGCGCGTGACTGCCGACACGGTGACGTACTCCGGCTGACGGGCGTAAGGATTATTCTTGCCGTAAGCCAGTTTGGTTGCCTCCCGTTGCGCAATCTCGCCGACATCGTCATTGCGGCGGGAGATGGCGTCATACATCTCTCTTTGCGCTAAGTCCAGCTTGTCGGGGCGGAACTCGGGTTGCCGCAGCAGCTCAGAGAAAACTTTGAAAACATCATCGAAATCGCCTTTCAGGCATGACCAGGAGATTTCGGTCGAATCCGCACTTGCCGCCGTCTCCACTTTCGCGGCGCGAACTTCGAGGTAATCGTCCAACTGATCGCCGGTCTGAGTTTTGGTGCCACCCGTTCGCCAGACCTCACCATACATATCGAGCATGCCGGTCTTGGCCGTGAGCTCGTCGCGCGATCCGCCGCGGATTCGCGCGATACCATCGATCACTGGCAGTTCATGATCCTCCTGCAGGAAAACGATCATGCCGCTGGGAAATTCAATTCGCTTTGGTTCTTTAGGATGGAAAGCGGGAAGCGGGGGAATGGCAATTTGCTGCCAATCCGTCGCTTGTGCCGAGGCCTCGGTGACCAAAGCGCTGAAAACGAGAGACACAAGCACCATGAAGCGGAACAGTTGGCTTTTCATTGCTCACCTCCGTTGCCAGCCTGTCCGGCGGTGGGTGCGACTGTCTCGATAATTCCTACGGTGCGATTGTTATCGGTAAATGTCTTGTTTGCCACACGGCGAATGTCCGCCTTGGTGATTTTATCGATCCGGTCCACCTGCCGGAAAAGCTCGCGCCAGTCATCGTAACGGGCCTGATTGATTCCGAGCTCGAATGCCAAACCAGAGTTGCTGCCCAAGCTGCGAATCAGACTTGCCTTTGCCCGTGTCTTGATCATTTTCAGCTCGTCATCGCTGATGTCTTCGTTCTTGAGCTTTTCAACTTCAATGTGAATTGCCGCCCCCATCTCTTCCGGCTTATGCCCCGGCATGCAGAAGGCGTAAAAGGCGAACAAGTGCGCGTACTTGTTGCCGGGCATTCCGGTAAATCCTGCAGCATCGGAGGCAATCTTCTTATCGCGCACCAGAGCGCGGTATAGGCGCGAAGTGCGGCCCTCCGACATCAAATCCGCAATCGCGTCATAAACGGCATCATCGGGGCTGAGGTAATCGGGCCGGTGGTATCCCTCGAGATAGAGCGGCTGCGCCATCTCGCTCAGTACCACTCGGCGCTCGGAGTTCTGCAGCGGCTCAGCAGTGATGCGCTCATCCGGCTTTTCACGCGAGGGAATTTGGCCAAAATACTTTTCGATGACCGGCATCGCCTCGCTGGCTTTTACGTCACCGACAACCGTCACGACCATGTTGGAAGGAATGTAATATTCATGAAAAAAATTCTGGGCGTCGGTCGCCGAAAACGAATTGAGGTCCGAGATCCAGCCAATGGTCGGACGATGATATTGGCTGGCCTGAAATGCCGCGGTCGTAAATTGCTCGAGCAGCCGCCCAATTGGATTGCTGTCGGTGCGCATGCGTCGTTCTTCGATCACCACATTGCGCTCCTTGTAGAACTCGCGCATGACGGGATGCAGGAAGCGTGAAGATTCGAGATAAGCCCAGAGTTCGAACCGGTTCGCGGGCAGTGAATAGAAATAGTTGGTTTCGTCGTAATTGGTGGAAGCGTTCAGATTTTCTCCGCCGTTCCGCTCAATAATCTCGGTGAACTGGTTGGGAATGACATACTGGTTTGCCTGCTTGATTGCGTCCTGCCAGGCGGCTTCAAGCTCTTTAATCTTCTTGTCATCCCGGTTGATTCGCTTGTCCCGTTCTCGCAGGTAAGCGGCATAGGTTTGCTCCACTTTTTCGAGGGCGACTTTCTCGGCGGCGTAATCCTTGGTGCCAATCTTATCGGTGCCTTTGAATGCCATGTGCTCAAACATGTGCGCCAAACCGGTTTTGTCCAGCGGATCTTGTACTGAGCCAGCATCCACGTGGGTGTAGAACGAAAACACCGGCGCTTCCGGACGCTCGCAAATCAGCACCGTCAGACCGTTATCCAGCTTTTTGAGGGTGATCCGCTTTTCAAAGGAAGCCACATCCTGCGCCACGGCTATGGTCACTAGAACAAGCACATAGGCAGTTGTGATTGCGAGGAGTCGCAGGGAACTAGAAATCTGCAGGACCTGCAGCCTCTCTGAGATTGCCACAGTAGTCTTTCTCACGGGGATCCTCCACCACCCTTAGACGCTTATCAGGAACGGAAGTTTGAAATTACGTGCCATGGGGGGACGTTGTCAAACCGTCGTGCATCCAAGAATGGCAGCAGTTGATTCTGCGGAAGGGTTACAGGTATACAGGTACAGCCTCAACCATTCCACCGGTCGTGCTTCGACTTGGAAAAGGAAAAAGCGTGAGCAGCTCGCAAAATATAGAAGTCGGGGGCAAACATCTCAAGCTGACCAACCTGGAAAAAGTCCTGTACCCTGCCACGGGATTCACCAAAGGCCAAGTCATCGATTATTACGCGCGCATCGCGCCGGTGCTGGTCCCTAATCTCGTGGAGCGCCCGGTTACTCTGAAGCGATATCCGGAAGGTGTTGACAAGGAATTTTTCTTTGAGAAGAACACCACCAAATATCGCCCGGAGTGGGTGAAAACCGCTCCCATTTGGAGCGAAGGCAACCGCCGGACTGTAAACTATGTGTTGGTAAACGATCTGCCGACGCTCATCTGGGTGGCAAACCTGGCCGCCATCGAGCTTCATCCTTCACTTTCCTTTGCCCGGAAAATCGAATCACCCACCGTGATTGCCTTCGATCTCGATCCCGGGCCGCCCGCCAACATCTTGCAGTGCTGCCAGGTCGCTTTCTGGCTGCGGGAGATATTCGAGCACTTTGGCCTGCATAGTTTTCCTAAAACTTCGGGTTCGAAAGGCATGCAAATCTACGTTCCCTTGAACACCCCCGCCACCTACGACATCACAAAACCGTTTGCGCAAGCGCTGGCGCGGTTGCTCGAGAACGATCATAAGGATCTGGTCGTATCGGATATGAAGAAAAGTCTGCGCGTCGGCAAAGTGTTGGTGGACTGGAGCCAAAACGACGAGCATAAGACCACAATCGGGGTGTATTCGTTGCGGGCACGTGAGCATCCCACCGTGTCAACTCCTGTGACATGGGAGGAACTGGAACGCGCCTTCAAGAAAAAAGATGCCGGCTCGCTCGTTTTCGAAGCTCCTCGCGTTCTGGAGCGCGTAGAGAAGATGGGCGATCTATTCGCACCTGTGCTCAAACTCCAGCAGAAGCTGCCTAAGTTGCCTGGCATCCAGGAAGCGCAGCCCGCAGCTATTGAGTCAGGCCTGGAACTGGCCGCACAAGCTGAGAGCCCGGCGAAGACCGGCCGATCCGCACGTTCGAGAAAAGCGCGAAAGGTATAATGCCGTCTGCCTCCATCAACCTATGGCACAACTTTACGCTGGCACGTCTGGATGGGCTTATCCGAGCTGGAAGCCCGATTTCTATCCTGCCAAGCTCGCGCAAGCCAAATTCCTGCCGTTCTATGCCACCAAGCTGAATGCAGTCGAAGTCAACTTCACCTTTCGTCAATTGCTGAAAGAGACGACCGCGCAGAAGTGGATTGGCGAAACGCCCCAAGCATTCCAGTTCAGCGTGAAAGCGCACCAGGTGATTACGCACATCAAAAGGTTAAATAAGACGGAGGACTTCATTCCCCGTTTCCTGTCCACCGTTCAGCCGATAGCGCAGGCCGGAAAACTTGGGCCACTTCTGTTTCAGCTTCCGCCGAACCTGAAAGCCGATCCTGGGTTGTTAGAGGAGTTCCTGAGCATTCTTCCGCGCGGGGTGCCTTCGGCCTTTGAGTTTCGTCACGCCTCATGGTTCGAAGAAGCGATTTTTGATCTGCTTAAGAAACACAATCGTGCTCTCTGCATTGCCGAAACCGAGGAACGAGTCACTCCCGACGTAGTTACCGCTGACTTCTGCTACCACCGATACCGCAAACCAACATATACGCCCGAAGAACGCCAGGCCATGACAAGCCGCATTCGCGAGCACCTCAGCGCCGGACGGAATGTCTTCGCATATTTCAAGCATGAAGAGACTCCGGAGGGTGCGCTCTATGCTAGCGAACTGCTGAAGCAGATTCAGGACGCAGAGCAGACGCAATCAAAGTGACCAGTGGCCAGCAGCCGGTGCTCAGTGGAGGAATGGTACTGGGCACTGACGACTACTCACTGACCACTGCTTCGAACGCATCCTCCTCACCACTTTGCTCAGCGTCCGATAATACGCATACTTGATGTGTGTCGGGCCCTGCCAATCTTCCTGTACCCGCCGCCTTTCTCGACTACCTCAAAATTGAGAAAGGCCTGGCTCCTCTCACGATTGCCGCCTACTCCACGGACATCCGGCAATTTTCCGAGTTCCTTGAAAAACGAAAGCGCAAGTTAACCCTTGCCCGCCGCAACGATGTTCGGGATTTCATTCAGCAGCTCTTCTCCAACTCGGTAGATGGCCGCTCCGTGGGACGGAAGCTCTCAGCTTTGCGGCACTTCTATCGTTACCTCTTGCTCGACAAGTTGATCGACCACGATCCCACGTTGAATCTCGATTCTCCCAAACAATGGAAAGTGCTACCGAAGTCTCTGGCTCCAGATGAAATTAACGCCATGATGGGGAGCGCGCGTCCCACCGCAAGTCACCGGTTAGCGGCTGCCATCGCAGAACGTGATCGCGCCATGCTGGAGGTGTTCTACGCCGGAGCATTACGGGTGTCTGAGTTGGTGAACGTTAAACTTGAAGACCTGAAACTCGACTTCGGTTACGTGCTGGTGCGGGGCAAGGGTGACAAAGAACGGATTGTACCGATAGGGAAGTCGGCGCAGGACGCCTTGAGCGAATACATGCGCAACGCCCGGCGGGCTCTGCTTGGAGCGAGGAACTCTCCGTTCCTATTTCTGGGTCGGGGAGCACAGCGATTAACCCGCCAGAGAGTCTGGCAGGTGATTGGAGCGGCTTCGATGAACACCGGCCGGCACGCAAGCCCTCACATGCTGCGCCATAGCTGCGCCACGCACATGGTGGAAAACGGGGCAGATCTGCGGACCGTGCAAACCATTCTCGGCCACGCCGATATCTCCACCACACAGGTGTACACGCATATTGCGCTGGATCGGCTGAAAAATGTGTATCAGAAGCATCACCCGCGAGCAAAGGCAAAAGCGGCTTCGGCAACAGCGAGGCAGGGTGCGTGAAGCCAGCTCGCACAACCGTCGAAAAAGCCACAGATCAGTTCTTGCGTTCACTGCGCGAGCGAAACGTCTCGCCGCACACCATCAAGGCTTATTCCAGCGATCTGAACTATTTTTCAGACTATATAGGACAGCGAAGCTGGAGCGGCATCGATCATCTGACTATACGCGGATTTTTGTCGCATCTCTACGAACGAGGACTCAGCAAAACTTCGGTGGCCCGGGCGTTGGCTGCGGTTCGCTCGTTGTATCGCTGGCTGGCGGAGGAAGGAGTGGTCGAGCAAAACCCAGCGGCGTTGGTTTCTACCCCAAAACTGCCAAAGAAGTTGCCGCGCGTCCCAACCATTGAGGAGATGAACAGCGTGCTGGATGGCGAGATGCCCGAGGTCGCGGCATTTCCGGAACGCGATCAGATGATGTTTGAGCTTCTTTACGGATGCGGCATTCGCAACTCTGAGTTGATTGCCATCGACCTGGCTGACATCCGTCTGAGCGCCGAAGCGATTCTCATCCGTGGCAAGGGCAAGAAAGAACGTTACGTGCCGTTCGGGGATTCGGTCAAAAGCGCATTGCTGGCGTATTTGCCGGTGCGGCAGCGGGTTTTGGCGGAGCACAAGAAAAATCACGAGGCTTTGTTGATCAACCGTCGCGGCGGACGGCTCACCACCCGCAGTGTTGGACGCATTATTAAGAAAATTGCCGTCGCGAAAGGTCTGCCGCCAGATGTTCATCCCCATACCCTCCGCCATGCCTTCGGCACTCACTTGCTGGAGGAGGGAGCCGATCTCCGGGCAATTCAGGAGATGCTAGGCCATGAGCGGTTATCTACAACACAGCGCTACACACAACTTTCCATGAAGCACGTGCTGCAGGTGTACGATCGTACGCATCCGCGGGCGAAGTAATTTCTTCCGTTGTCATTCCGAGCGAAACACAGCCAAAACTTGCCTTTGCAGGCGGGCTCTCAGACGGGTCGGGAACACTCTTTGGCGGGGATTAATGAGATGGTCCGCCGCTGAGTAGGATAACTCTGCAGTTTCAACTAGGAGGATCATCGTTATGCACATCGCATCCATCGGCATCGATCTGGGGAAAACCACATTTCACCTGGTTG
>Ga0187784_10004253_pt1 | contig 11573 bp, 7 predicted proteins | sample 1015_SJ02_MP15_2_FD_132964 | JGI IMG/M metagenome (GOLD analysis project Ga0187784, IMG submission 132964) | Tropical peat soil microbial communities from peatlands in Department of Meta, Colombia - 1015_SJ02_MP15_20_MG | ecosystem: Environmental > Terrestrial > Soil > Wetlands > Peat | place... | reverse complement strand
GTCCTCTACGCGACGGGGACGAAGTCGCGACCGTGCCTCTCGATCTATGACGCGGGGGAGGGGCAGCTTCCGGAGAACTTTCCGAGCACTTTCTGCTCGCTCGTCTATGGTAGCAACGAAGGTTCGTATAAGGGTGCGGTGCCGTTCGTCCAGGGCCGTTTCAATATGGGCGGTACCGGTGTGCTGCCATTCTGCGGCGACGACAAGAAGATGCAGCTCATCGTGTCGCGAGTGCCGGACGACGTAGCCAAGGCTCCGCACGAATGGGGCTTCACTGTCTGCTGCTTCTTCGCGTCGCGGCAGAGTCCATCGTGGAAGTATCTCGTCGGCGACGACGGCAAGATCCTCACAGCGGGCGATGAACCGCTAGGGCTCGTCCCCAAGAAAGCAGCGAAATCAGGAGAAGTCTGTGCGCCGCGCGAGCGCCTCGTCCCGCACGGTACCCTCATCAAGATGTACGACTACAAGGCGCCGAGGTCCAACATCTGCGGTGAGCTCTTCAAGAAGCTCGAGGAGTATCTGTTACGTCCGATGATGCCGCTTCGCATTATCGAGTGCCGCGGAGACTACAAGGCCAAAGTGATGGGCGTGACGGTGTGGGACCGCTTCGGGAACTGGGCCGCAAAGGGCAAGCTTGAGGAGGGCTTCGAGGAAGGGGCCAGCATTCAGATCAAGCTATCAACTGGCGAAACCGTGCCTGCGGAGGTGCGTGTCTTCAAGGCACTCGACGACGCCGAAGAGGACGAAGACCATCCGCAAACCGGACTGCGCGCGCTGATCAACGGTCAGTCGCATGCGCGCCGCGACGCCCAGTTCTTCAAGACGCGGGCCGTCGAGAAAGAACATATCGCTGGCAGCATGCTCGTCACGCTGGATTGTTCTGAGCTCGGCCAGACTTCGCGAAATGCGCTGTTCATGAGCAACCGCGAGACATTCCGCGAAGATCCACTGCTAACGGAATTACTGAGGAAGCTTCAGGGTGAGCTCAAGAATCATGAGGGACTGATTGCGCTAAACGAAAAGCGCTATCAGGAGAAGATCGCGAACGCGACCTCGGACGACGATGGTATCAATGCGCTCGAGGAGCTGCTGTCGACCGACCCGGCCCTGGCAGACATGTTCGGCAGCATGAAGGTCGGCAAGACGGCTGCGAAGATTGCGGCCGAAGCGATCCCTGGGGCCAAGATTGCCGGCAATCCGCCGAAGTTTGAGGGCACAGAATTCCCGAGCTACTTTCGGCGCGCCGATGGTAGCACCACCGTCGAGATCGAGCTGCCTCAGAAAGACGAGGCCCGCATATCGTTCCTGACCGATGTTAAAAACAACTATTTCTCACGCTCGAAGAACCGTGGGAAATGTAGTTTCTCCGGGTTGATGGAGCCGACCTTCCGGCTGTTTAACGGCCGGATCACGTTCACCTTTCATGCAGATAAATACAAGAAGCCGGTTGGCACGGTTTCGGAGACCATCGTCACGATCTCCGACGCCGGACACGGGCCGTGGAAACTGACCATCAAGGTGAAGGTGGTCCCGGAACGGGAGAAGAGTGAGCACGAGCCGCCGGAACCGAATCCCAAAGTCGACGCACCCCCGAGCCGGCCAGATATCCTGGAGATAGAAAAGGGGCCGGACGATCCGCCGATAGTCGTCGAGAAGAATCCGATCACAGGACGCCTGCAGCTTCAAGTCAACACGGGATCCAAGTTGCTTGCTGAGGCAAAGGCCCTGCGGCCCGACGAGGCAACGGCAGTCGAGTTCGTGTTCAAGTACGGACTCGCGCTGATCGCCATGGGCTTACTAGACTCAATGAAGAAGACTCCTGAGTGGGCAACAGACGAAGCTGGGTGCCGCGAAAAAATCTCGCAATCCGCGACCGGCGTTGGCAGGGTTATCGTGCCGCTGTGCTTGACGCTGCCACAGAAGCTGCCAAAGAAGCTTTCGAAGGCTGCCTAGCCGGCGCCTTTCGGTGAATCAGCACGACTTCTTGGCTCCCAGGCGTTGCGCCGCGCTGGTCTGAGTACCAACGTCGTCCTGGCACTGATCGCCATAGCCGCTCACCACCCAATGCAGGGAGAAAGACCTCCTGCAGACCGGCTTCGTTCATCGCCTCCAAATAGCGAGGCAGCTGCCACGACGCATCGGAGAACGCCACCATCTGCACGAAGATGGTATCCTTATTGGCGACCTTAGCGACCGAGGACATAGTGCCCTTGATGTTGGCGAAGTAAGTTGCAAGCTGCGGATACTTGCGATCACCCATCGTGTAGTAGCTGCTGCCCGAGCCATCGAGCTTGCCGGCGATCCAGAACGGAGCCGGCGTCTCTTTACGTCCGTCGACCTGCCAGCGGTGGTATAGAACGTGCACTCCCGGATAGGGAGGCGAGGTCACGACAAGCCTCGGCGCGTGCCAGTCATGCACGTGTTCGTCATTCTCGATGCCGTGCGCGGTTCGATGCAGCACCGCGACCATCGGACTGCGACCGATGGCGTTAACCGCGTCGTGCAGGGCGCGGGCACCTTCGACCATTTCAACGGCCGTTGCTTCGAGCGTGCGCCGAAAACCATCAAGGTTGGGGAGTCTGGCGCGTCCGTCCAGGGCCCACTGTGCGGTTCTGAGCACAGCGCAACGGCCGAACGCCTTAAGGCGCTCGCTGTCTAGGCGGAGCGCAGATAAGAGTCCTTGCTCGATGGCCTTCCGCAAGCGCCACCGAGAGCGGTTGTCGAGGTGCTTGTAATAGCCACGCTCAAGGTAGCCTTCGAACCTCGCCGTGCGCTTGCGAAGGCCGATAGATGAAGCGACGCATCTAGACCATGCGTCGAGCTTATCAAGCTCGGCGGCTCCATAGACCGTCGTCTTCACCGTAGTGACGAACTCTGCAAGCTCGGATATGTCGACGCCGATGGCGTGCCGGCCGGCCGCGATTGCCTCAACGAGGCTTGTGCCTCCACCGACATGTGGGTCCATGACCACGTCGCCGGGCTTGGTGAACGCCTCGATGGCTGCGCGTGCAAAGGCTGGCGAGAATCGTGCTGGATACTTGTAGAAGCCGTGGGTTAGGCCAATGACCGGTTGGGAGTCACGCGCACCATCGATCAGGCGCGTCTGCGCCTCTACGGAAAGGTCGATGAAGTGGTCATTTGTCACGACCTGCGCGCCGTCCGGCCAAGCGCTTATGGTGCCCGATCATGGTTAAGGGACTCTGAGGCGCCAGCGTCAGGCACTCTCACCTGGCGCCAGGTGAGTTGTCCATCACCAAATGAGGGTGTCCTCAAAAACTATACCCCAGTGACAGTTTCTGGCCTGCTCGTGCCGCCCTACGCATCCACGCTCGCGGCGAGCGCGTTCTCCTGGATGAAGTTGCGGCGCGGCTCGACCACGTCGCCCATCAGCTGGTCGAACAGGATGTTGGCGTCGTCGACCTCCTTGACCTTCACCTGCAAGAGCGAGCGCGCATTGATGTCGAGCGTGGTCTCCCACAGCTGTTGCGGGTTCATCTCGCCGAGGCCCTTGTAGCGCTGCAGGGTCAACCCCTTGCGTCCCGCGGCGGTCACCGCCTCGAACAGGGAGACCGGCCCGTGGATCACGGTCTCCTCGCCCTTGCGGCGCAGCGTGCCGGGCCGCACGTAGAGGGCCTGCAAGGCGGCCGCGTGCTCGTCGAGCTTGCGCGCGTCGGCCGAGCCGAGCAAGGCGCTGTCGAGGATCGCAACCTCCTTGACGCCGCGCACCGTGCGCTCGAAGCGGAAGCCGGCCCCCTCGTTGAAGGTGCCGCGCCAGCCGCGCTCGATCTCCTCGGAAAGGGCATCGAGCCGCCGCGCGATGTACTCGGCGGCGGCCGTCGCCTTCGGCAGGTCGCCGAAAATCTCCGAGCGCAGCACGCCGGCAATCGCGGCCTGCTCGACCACCACGCGGTTGTAGCGGCTGTGCAGCCCGGACAGTAGGTTGCGCACGGTGCGCGCCTCCTCGACGATCGCCTTCAGGTCCGCGCCGGCGCGCTCGTCGCCGGAAAAGGCGCGGAACACCGCGTCGTCGAGGCCGCTCTCGACCAGGTAGTCCTCGAGCGCGTGCTCGTTCTTGAGATACTGCTCGGACTTGCCGCGCGCCACTTTGTAGAGCGGCGCCTGCGCGATGTAGATATAGCCGCGGTCGATCAGCTCGCGCATCTGGCGATAGAAGAAGGTGAGCAGCAGCGTGCGGATGTGCGAGCCGTCGACGTCCGCGTCGGTCATGATGATGATCTTGTGGTAGCGCGCCTTGTCGGCGTTGAACTCCTCCGAGCCGATGCCGGTGCCGAGCGCGGTGATCAGCGTGCCGATCTGCTCGGACGAGAGCATCTTGTCGAAGCGCACGCGCTCGACGTTGAGGATCTTGCCGCGCAGCGGCAGCACCGCCTGGAACGCGCGGTCGCGCCCCATCTTGGCCGAGCCGCCGGCCGAGTCGCCCTCGACGATCAGCAGCTCGGCCTTGGCGGGATCGCGCTCCTGGCAGTCGGCGAGCTTGCCGGGCAGCGAGGCGACGTCGTTGCCCTTGCGCCGCGTCAGCTCGCGCGCCTTGCGGGCGGCCTCGCGCGCCGCCGCGGCTTCGATCACCTTGCTGACGATCGCGCGCGCCTCGCCCGGATGCATTTCGAACCAGGCATTGAGGGCGTCGTTGATCACGCCCTCGACCACCGGACGCACCTCCGAGGAGACGAGCTTGTCCTTGGTCTGCGAGGAGAATTTCGGGTCCGGCACCTTCACCGAGAGGACCGCGGTCAGGCCCTCGCGGCAGTCGTCGCCGGTGAGCGGCACCTTCTCCTTGCGGCCGCTCGGCGCCGTCTCGGCATAGCCGGTGACCTGGCGGGTGAGCGCGCCGCGGAAGCCGGCCAGATGCGTGCCGCCGTCGCGCTGCGGAATGTTGTTGGTGAAGCACAGCACGCTCTCGTGGTAGCCGTCGTTCCACCACATCGCGCACTCGACGCCGATGCCGGAGCGCTCGGCCTTGATCACGATCGGGGCGGGGATCAGGCCGTTCTTGTTGCGGTCGAGATATTTCACGAACTCCTCGACGCCGCCATCGTAGTGCAGCTGCTCGCGCTTCTCGACCGCATGGCGCGCGTCGGTCAGCACGATGGTGACGCCGGAGTTGAGGAACGCGAGCTCGCGCAGCCGATGCTCGAGCGTGGCGAAATCGAACTCGACCATCGTGAAGGTTGCGGTCGAGGGCAGGAACGTGACCTCGGTGCCGCGCGCGCCGCCGGCGTCGCCGACGATCGCGAGCGGCGCGACCGCGTCGCCGTTCGCGAACTCCATGAAGTGCTCCTTGCCGTCGCGCCAGATGCGCAGCTTGAGCCAGGTGGAGAGCGCGTTGACCACCGAGACGCCGACGCCGTGCAGGCCGCCGGAGACCTTGTAGGCGTTCTGGTCGAATTTTCCGCCGGCGTGCAGCTGCGTCATGATGACTTCGGCTGCCGACACGCCCTCTTCCTTGTGGATGTCGGTCGGGATGCCGCGCCCGTCGTCGCGCACCGTGCACGAGCCGTCCGGATTGAGCGTGACGCTGACCTGCTTCGCATAGCCCGCGAGCGCCTCGTCGATCGCGTTGTCGACCACCTCGTAGACCATGTGGTGCAGGCCCGAGCCGTCATCGGTGTCGCCGATATACATGCCCGGACGCTTGCGCACCGCGTCGAGTCCCTTGAGGACCTTGATCGCGTCGGCGTCATAGGTTGAGGGCGAACGGGCGTCGGCGTCGGACGCTTGGCGGGCCGCTTCGGCCATGCGGAAACCTTCGAATCAGGGCTGCGAGACGCGGAAAAACCGGCGTTGGGTGTGACACGAAATATGGGTGTCGTATAGGGCAATTTGAAGACCCCTAACGCTTTGATTATGAAATAGTTTTCGAGGTTTTTCCGACGGCCCGGAGCGACCCGATTCCGACGCCGAAATTGCGCTGCCGCAAGGCGGCGCAGAAGCCGGTTTCTATCGTTGTTTGACTTTGAAACGGACCCGAGAGCTCATCGATGCGCATCTTGATCGTGGTTGCACTCATCATCGCGGCAGCCGCCAGCGCCGACAGCGCAGCGGCACAATTCCGGTTCGGCGGCGCGGAGGCGGGTGCCTGGTGCCTGTGGTCCAATCCGTGGACCTACAATTGCGGCTTCGCGACCTTGCGCCAATGCCTGGCATCGGCCAGCGGCGAGGGCGGGAATTGCGCGCCGAATCCGTCCGGACCGCAGCCGCGGCGCGCGCAACGGCATCCGCCGCGCGGCGACTGATCCCTGATCATTCTCCGCGTCCGCGAGGTTCCAGTTCCCATCCCAGAACCGCGCGTCTCGATCGCACGCGCGGCGCGGTGCGCCGGCTGATCTCGATTCCAACGTCGCCGGAAAAAGCAAACTCCCGGCCCTTGTTCAGGCCGGGAGTTCGAGGCCCCCGCGCACCCGCGCCAAAATGGTGGCGCCTGTCTAGAAGGCGCGTCGGGCCGAAGAAATCCGGAAGAATCCGGAGCCGCATGTGCACGTCACCCTAACGCGCGGAAGGCCGGGGCGTACTCCGCGACACCCGCAGCGGTCGGCAGCTCCGCGTCGAGCGCGAGGGCCATGAAATGCGGCCCTCGATAGGGTGACTGGAAGCCGCGCGCCAGGCCGGCGTCGAAGCCGAAGCGACCGTAATAGGCGGGATCGCCGAGCACGAACACGCCGCGCCAACCACGCTGGCGCGACTGGTCCAGTCCGGCGCGGATCAGGCGAGTGCCGATTCCGCCACGCTGGCGCTCGGGTATCACGGAAACAGGCGCAAGCCCGAGCGCCCAAAGCGGCGCGCGCATGCGCGAGAACAGCACGTGTCCGACGAGCTCGCTCCCTTCGAGCGCGACGAGCGAGATCACACTGTCCCCTTCCTGGCGCAACCGATCCACGAGGTTCGCCTCGTCCGGCCGGCTGAAGGCAGCCGTTACGACGCTGCGGATCGCCGCAACGTCGGTCGGATCCTCGTTGCGTATGATCATCCGGGAGCGCCGCAATTGATATTCGGCCGCAAGGGCGCGCCGAGGGCCTTGGTGACCGAGGAATACAAGGTTTGACGGAGGCCGGCGATAGCGGCGCGTTTCGGCTTCAGGGCGCGAGCGCCTCGCGCACGCGTCGCGCGAGCTCCGCCTTGCGGTAGGGCTTGTTGAGCACGACTGCGCCGGCGGGCAGACGGCCGCGCTCGGCCAGCGCCTCCAGCGCATAGCCCGAGGTGAGCAGCACCTTCAGCTCCGGGCGCGCCTTGCGCGCGTTGACCGCGAGCTCCCAGCCATTGATCCCGCCCGGCATCACGACGTCGGTGAACAGGAGGTCGGCGCTGACGCCGCCCGACAGCTTGTTGAGCGCATCGCGGCCGTCGACCGCCTCGACCACGCGGTAGCCGAAGCTCTGCAGGCAGTTGACCGCATAGGCGCGCACGAACGGATCGTCCTCGGCGACCAGCACCGTCTCCTTGCCGTCCGCGCTCTCATCGGCTTCTGCCGGCAGGCTTTGCGCCCGCTCGGCCGACGTCGCGGTTGCCGGCAGATAGATGCGCACCGTGGTGCCGAGGCCCGGCTCGCTATAGATCGCGACGTGCCCGTTCGACTGCTTGACGAAGCCGTACACCATGCTCAGGCCGAGACCCGATCCCTTGCCGACATCCTTGGTGGTGAAGAACGGCTCGAACACGTGCTCGAGCACGTCCTTGGGCATGCCGCTGCCGTCGTCAGTGACCGCGATCATCGCGTAGTGGCCCGGATGCACCTCCGGATGCTGCTCGGCGTAGCGCGCGTCGAGATGCATGTTGGCGGTGGTGATCGTGATGCTGCCGCCGTCCGGCATCGCGTCCTTGGCGTTGATCGCGAGGTTGAGGATCGCGTTCTCGAGCTGGCCAGCGTCCGCGAAGGCGCTCGCGAGCTCGGGATCGAGCGAGACCTTGATGTCGATCTCCTCGCTCAAGGTGCGCTGCAACAGCTTGCGCATGCCGGCGACCAGCTGGTTGCAGTCGATCTCGACCGGATTGAGGGTCTGGCGGCGGCCATAGGCGAGCAGGCGCTGGGTCAGCTCCGCGCCGCGCTCGCCCGCCTGCACGATCGAATCGGCGAGCCGCTGCAGGTCGTGACGCGCCTTCAGCTCGTCGGCGAGAAACTCGGCATTGCCGACGATGACGGTCAGGAGATTGTTGAAGTCGTGCGCGATGCCGCCGGACAATTGTCCGACCGCCTCCATCTTCTGCGCCTGCACCAGCTGCTCCTCGGTGTGCTTGCGCTCGCTGAGATCGTGGACGATGCCGACGAACACGCTCTCGCCGTCCTGCTTGGCCTCGCCGACCGACAGATCCATCGGAAAGACCGACCCATCCTTGCGCTGGCCCCTTACCTCGCGTCCGATGCCGATGATCTTGCGCACACCGGTGCGCTGGTAGCTTTCGAGGTAGCGATCGTGCTCGTCGCGATAGGGCGCGGGCATCAGCATCTTGACGTTCTGCCCGATGACCTCCGCGGCGGCGTAGCCGAACAGCTTCTCGCAGGCCGGATTGAACTTGCTGATGCACCCGTGCGCGTCGATCATGATGATGCCGTCGACCGCCGTCTCGAACAGCACCTCGATCCGCGCCGCGGTCTCGCGGATCGTCTGCTCGGCGCGGCGCCGTTCGGAGATGTCGCGGGTCACCTTGGCAAAGCCGATCAGTTGTCCGTTCTCGCTCCGGATCGGATCGATGACCACGCTCGCCCAGAACTTGCTCCCATCCTTGCGGATACGCCAGGTTTCGGCCTCGAACCGCCCTTCGCGGCGCGCATGCTCCAGATTGCGCTCCGGCTCGCCGCCCGCGCGCTCCTCCGGCAGGTAGAACTGGCGGAAATGCCGTCCGATGATTTCGCCGGCCTCGTATTGCTTGATACGCTGCGCGCCGCCGTTCCAGCTCGCGACACGGCCGTCGAGATCGAGCATGTAGATGGCGTAGTCCGTTACGCCCTCGACCAGCAGGCGGAAGCTGCGCTCGCTGTCGCGCACCGCCTGCTCGGCGCGCGCGCGCTCGGTCAGGTCGTGGACGATCCCGACGAACACGTTCTCGCCGTCCTGCTTGGCCTCGCCGACCGAGAGGTTCATCGGAAAGGTCGTGCCGTCCTTGCGCTGGCCGGTCACCTCGCGGCCGATGCCGATGATCTTGCGCACGCCGGTGCGGTGGAAATTGTCGAGATAGCGGTCGTGCTCGTCGCGATAGGGCGCCGGCATCAGCATCTTGACGTTCTGTCCGATCACCTCGCTCGCGAGGTAGCCGAACAGCTTCTCGCAAGCCGGGTTGAACATCAGCACGTTCCCGGCGGCGTCGATCATGATCATGCCGTCGACCGCGGTCTCGACCAGCGCCTGCAGCCGCGCGGCAGTCTCGCGAATCGCGCGCTCCTGCCGCTCGCGGTCGGTGAGGTCGTGAATGATGCCGACGAAGATCGACTGCCCGTCGCGCTTGGCCTCGCCGACCGACAGGTCCATCGGAAACATCGTGCCGTCGCGGCGCTGTCCGGTCACCTCGCGGCCGATGCCGATGATCTTGCGCACGCCGGTGCGCTTGAAGTTGGCGAGATAGCGATCATGCTCGTCGCGGTAGGGCGCCGGCATCAGCATCTTGACGTTCTGCCCGACCACGTCGTCGGCCGAATAGCCGAACAGCTTCTCGCAGGCCGGGTTGAACATCAGCACGCGGCCGTCCGCGTCGATCAGGATCACGCCGTCGACCGCGGTGTCGACGACGGCGCGCAACAGCTCGGCGTCCGCGACGAACGCGCGCTTGCCGGCAATCATGGGTTCGTCGCTCATGGCCCTCGGGCGTCCGCAATCGTTGCGCGTGGAGAGCGAATCACCGCAATTATTGCTTCTTAATCCGGATTAATCTCGCGCGAACTTGATGCAAGGTGTCACAGGTACTTAGTGGCCGATGAGATTAATTCGGCGGGTTTCTGCCTCATAAAGCCAAGTATCGGGGAACCACATACCCGGGTATGGAACTGGAACTCTCAAGCGACGGATGTAGGGGTTCCGACGACTGACGTTCGGTTCCCGGAACCGTTACGGTACGAAAGATACTTGTGGGGAAGTATAGATGGGACGCTACTTCTTCAGCCTCTCGAACGGAAGCCGCACCATCCACGATCGCGAAGGCACCGAGCTCGAAGGGCTCAGCGCCGTCCAGGACGAGCTGATCGCGTTCGGGCTGAAAGTGCTCAAGCACAGGTTCAGCTACGGGATCGAGGACCCGGCGCAATGGTCGATCGAGGTGATGAACGAGGATCACCGCGTGCTGAGCAAACTTCCGCTCACCAAGTTGAAGCACCTGCGCCGGCACGCGGCGTGATCACCCCGCGCTCACCTGCCCGGGGCTGACGGCGAAGAGCTGCGCGCGCGCCGCGACCTCGGCGAACGGCGCCGGGTCGGCGCCGGTCATCCACACCTGCGCGTCGAGCGCCGCGAGCGCGTCGAACAGCGCGGCGCGCCGGCTCGGATCGAGGTGCGCGATCACCTCGTCGAGCAGCAACAGCGGCGCGAAACCGGTCATCTCGGCGACCAGCCCGGCATGGGCGAGCACAAGCCCGATCAGCAGCGCCTTCTGCTCGCCGGTCGAGGCCTGCGCGGCCGCGATGCCCTTCGGGCCGTAGAGCACCTCGAGATCGGTGAGGTGCGGGCCGTCGGTGGTGCGGCCCGCGGCGGCATCGCGCGCGCGGTTCTCGCGCAGGCTCGCCCGATAGCGGTCCTCGACGTCGCTCGCCGGCTGCTCCATCACGGCATTCTCGATCCAGCCGTCGAGCGCGACGCCGGCCCAAGGAAAGGGAGAAGCAGGATCGCGGTTGCGCGCGAGCGCGGCGGCAAGCCGGCGGATCGTCTCGGCGCGCGCGGCTGCGACCGCGATCGCGATCTCGGCGGTCTCGTGCTCGATCGCGTCGAGCCAGTGCGGGTCGGCGTTTGGCTGCTCGAGCAGCCGGTTGCGCGAGCGCAACGCGCGCTCCAGCGCGTTGACGCGCGCCGAATGCGTCGCGTCGACCGCGAGCACGAGGCGATCGAGGAAGCGCCGCCGCTCCGAGGCCGGGCCGCCGAACAGGCCATCCATCGCGGGCGTCAGCCACACCACGCGGACGTGATCCGCGAAGGCGGCCGCAGAGGGGACGCTCTCGCCGTCGATGCGGCACTTGCGCGTCAGCGTCGCGTCCTCCGCGGCCGGCGGATCGATGCCGGTGCCGAGCGTCGCGAGGCCGAGCGCGCCCTCGATCTCGGCGGCGACCGCCCAGGAGCCGTCGCCTTCGGCGAACGCGACCTCGTCGAGCGTCGCGCGGCGCAGCCCGCGGCCGGGGCTGAGAAACGAGATCGCCTCGATCAGGTTGGTCTTGCCGGCGCCGTTCGGCCCGGCCAGCACGACAAGCTGCGCATCGAGCCGCAGCGCGGCGGCGCGATAGCTGCGGAAATTCGACAGCGTCAGGCGGCGGATGCGGGCCGCGCTCATGAGGTTCCCGGGGAGGAGATTGGGACGCTAGAGCACATTTGTTTGAGGCCGAAGCGCTCGCCGCGAACGCGGCCTACTCCCCTCCCCCTTGTGGG
>Ga0187784_10004252_pt1 | contig 11573 bp, 12 predicted proteins | sample 1015_SJ02_MP15_2_FD_132964 | JGI IMG/M metagenome (GOLD analysis project Ga0187784, IMG submission 132964) | Tropical peat soil microbial communities from peatlands in Department of Meta, Colombia - 1015_SJ02_MP15_20_MG | ecosystem: Environmental > Terrestrial > Soil > Wetlands > Peat | place... | reverse complement strand
GCGGCGCCGCCATCCCGGCGCTGCCGGTGACCGACACCGTCAAGCTGGTCGACCGCGAGGGCCTTGTCGAGGCGACGCTCGACCGCGGCGCGCTGCGCACCGTGCAGACCCCGCAGGCGTTCCGCTACGCGGCGCTCATGGACGCGCACCGCCGCGCCGCGCAGGCGGGCCGCGAGGATTTCCCTGACGACGCCGCGCTGATCGAATGGGCGGGTCTGCGCGTGACGGTTTTCGACGGCGAGCAAGGCAACATCAAGATGACGACGCCCGAGGATTTCGCGCGCATCGAGCGCGATGCGCAGACATTGCTCGGCGACGTGCGCACCGGCATCGGCTACGACATCCACGCCTTCGGTGAGGGCGGCGATCACGTCTGGCTCGGCGGCGTCAAGCTTCCAAGCGCGCGCAAGCTGCAGGGCCATTCCGACGCCGACGTCGCGCTGCACGCGCTGACCGATGCCATTTTGGGCGCGCTCGCCGACGGCGACATCGGCGTGCATTTTCCGCCGAGCGAGGCGCAATGGCGCGGCGCCTCGTCCGACCGCTTCCTCGCCTTTGCGGTCGAGCGCGTGAAGCGCCGCGGCGGCGCGGTCAGCCATCTCGACGTCGCGATCGTGTGCGAGGCGCCGAAGATCAGTCCGCACCGCGATGCGATGCGAGGGCGCATCGCCGAGATCGCCGGCGTGACGATCGATCGCGTCGGCGTGACGGCGACCACCAACGAGAAGCTCGGCGCGATCGGCAAGGGCGAAGGCATCGCAGCCTACGCCAGCGCCACGATCCGCCTGCCTTGGTCTACTCCTTGGTCCACTTCCGGGTCGGCGCCGTGATCGACGCCGAGATCCGCTCGCTCGCCGAGCGCGTGCTCGCCGCGTGCCGCGCACACGGGTGGATGGTCGCGACCGCCGAGTCCTGCACCGGCGGGCTGGTCGCCGGCGCGCTGACCGAGATCGCGGGCTCCTCCGACGTGGTCGAGCGCGGCTTCGTCACTTATTCGAATGCCGCCAAGATGCAGCTCGTCGGCGTGCCCGAGGCGACACTCGTGGCGCACGGCGCGGTCAGCCGGCAGACCGCGCAGGCGATGGCGCAAGGCGCGCTTGCGCGCGCGCCGGTCGCGCTCGCGGTCGCGATCACCGGCATTGCGGGTCCCGGCGGCGGCTCCGCCGAGAAGCCGGTCGGGCTCGTGCATTTCGCGGCGGCCGCAAAGGATGGCCGCCTGATCCATCGCGAGAAGCGTTACGGCGATATCGGGCGCGGCCCTGTGCGTCGCGCCTCCGTGATCGAGGCGCTCGCGATGCTGCTTGAGCTCGCCAGCTGAGACCAGTCAGGCCGTGTCGACCCGACCATAGACCGCGTCGGCGCGCCGCTCGAACGCGCCGGCAAAGCGGCGGAACGCCGCATCGAACACCGCGCCCATCATCATGCCGAGCACGCGACTCCTGAACTCGTAGGCGATGAAGAACTCGACGTCGCAGAGCTTCTCAGCCGCGGGGTGGAAGTCCCAGCGGTTTTCCATGCGGCTGAACGGCCCGTCGAGATACTCGACCAGGATCTGCAGGTTCGGCCGATCGAGCGTGACGCGGCTGGTGAAGGTCTCGCGCACGAGCTTGTAGGCGACCGTCATGTCGGCGATCACCGTCTCGATCCCCTCCCCGCTCGCCGTGCGGCGGCGCACCCGCATCGCCTGGCACAGCGGCACGAACTGCGGATATTTCTCCATGTCCGCCACCAGATCGAACATGTCGGATGCGGCGTGGCGCACGCGGCGCTTGGTGCGGAATTGCGGCATCAGGCGGCCTCGGCCGCGCGCAGAAACGCCGACACCTCGCGGTCACAGGCGAGCCGAAGGACCCGTAGATGCGCGCCGTAGCGCGCGAGCCCGTTGACGATGTTCGGGCGGCTGTGGGTTGGAAAATTCCAGACAAAGCGGAGAAACTCGGCATCGAATTGCTCCGGGCAGCCATCCGGCAGGTCCGCCCGCGTGCGGCCGTAGCCTTTGATGATCCGGGTCAACACGCGGCGCAGGCAGATCCTGCGTGGAAAATCGAGCCAGATCACGGTATCGGCGCGCGGCATGCGCAGGTCGAAGGTGTCGCTGAAGTTTCCGTCCATGATCCAGGCCGGCTCGGCCACCAGCTTTTCGACGATCGCGCGCCATTCCGGTTTCGACGGCTCGATCCAGCCCGCTCGCCAGTAGGCGCGATCGAGCCCGACCAGCGGCAGGCCCAACGCGGGGGCGAGCTTGCGCGACAACGTCGATTTCCCGGCTCCCCCACAGCCGATCACCAGCACGCGTTGCATCGGATCAGCCGCGTTGCGCGGCGCGCGCGGCCTTCAGGCGCGCGAAATCCTCGCCGGCGTGATGCGACGAGCGCGTCAGCGGCGAGGCCGACACCATCAGAAAGCCCTTGGCATAGGCGATGGTCTCGTAGGCCTTGAACTCGTCCGGCGGCACGAAGCGCACGACCGCGTGATGCTTGCGCGTCGGCTGCAGGTATTGCCCGATGGTGAGGAAGTCGACGTCGGCGGCGCGCAGGTCGTCCATCAGCTGCAGCACCTCGTTGCGCTCCTCGCCGAGGCCCACCATGATGCCGGACTTGGTGAACATCGCGCGATCGCGCTCCTTCACCTGCTGCAACAGCCGCAGCGAGGCGAAATAGCGCGCGCCGGGCCGCACCGTGAGGTACTTCGACGGCACGGTCTCGAGATTGTGGTTGAACACGTCCGGCCGCGCCGCGACGACGGTCTCGATGGCGCCGTCCTTGCGCAGGAAGTCGGGGGTCAGCACCTCGATCGTGGTCTGCGGCGCGTGCGCGCGGATCGCCGCAATGGTCTGCGCGAAATGCTGCGCGCCGCCATCGTCGAGGTCGTCGCGATCGACCGACGTGATCACCACATGGCTGAGACCGAGCTTTGCCACCGCCGCGGCGACGTGGCGCGGCTCATCCGGGTCGAGCGCGCCGGGCAGTCCGGTCTTCACGTTGCAGAACGCGCAGGCGCGCGTGCAGGTGTCGCCCATGATCATGAAGGTCGCGTGCTTCTTGTCCCAGCACTCGCCGATGTTAGGGCAGCCGGCCTCCTCGCAGACGGTGTGCAGGCCGTTCGCCCGCACGATCTTCTGCGTCTCCGCATAGCCGCGCGACACGGGCGCCTTGACGCGAATCCAATCCGGCTTGCGCAAGACCGGCGCATCCGGCCGGTGCGCCTTTTCGGGGTGGCGCGGGCGTGCGCTCAGCGTGTCGACGATGACGGCCATGGAAAAGCCTCTCCGCCCTTACTTACGCAGGGCCGCGAGGCCTCGCAAGTCGGCTCCTACGGGGCCAGCGAAAGCTCTTCCCGGGGAATTCCATCCGGCAACCGGGTGGATTTGTCCAATACCGCTCGCTTCAGTTGGGAAAGAGTTACGCGCGCGCCCGACAGGTCTGCGCCTTTCAGTATTGTTCCATCGAGAATTGCGCCCTCGAGGTTTGCGCCGCGCAGAATCGCATTGGAGAAATCTGCGTCCCGCAAGTTCGCGCCCCGGAGGTCGGCATTGCTCAGGTCCGTCCGGCGCAGGAAGGCGCCCTCGACATCGAACCTGAACCCTTCCTCTCTCAATTCATTGGCTGCGTTCGTCATCTTATCGCCAGTCGCTCTCGAAGAGTCTTCATGATCTCGCGAACGTCTATCGGAGGTTCCGCATCGCCGTAATCTCTCGCGCTCTCTCGCAGATAGGCTGCCAGGAGCTCATAGGTCGGCTCTGCAAGGTCCGGAAAGTCGCGCGCAATCTGCCGCAAAGTATAGATCGCGCCGAGGCGAATCTCCAGCTTCTCATGGGTGAGTTGACCGACTGCGCGGTTAAACAGCTCGGCAACGTGGTCCCGTCGAGCAAGCTCCGCCTGTTGTAACGATGCGTCCGCCTGCATCGACATCGCCGACACGCGCCGCCAAGCGAGATAGAGACCGATGAAAGCCGCAATCGGGAGCCCGAGCTTGGCGACGGTGTCGACGATGGTCAGGATCGAGGTCACGACCGCCACCGTGGCTAGACCGTCCCGACCGGGGTGACCGGCGAGCCGACCGCGCCGGGCAGGCGCAAGGGCGGCGCGGTCAGCAGGAAACGGTTGCGCTGGTGCTTGACGAGCCAGTCCGCGAGCTCGCTCAGGTACCAGATCTCGCCGAGATAGACCCCGAGCTTGAACAGACAATGCGCGTGCAGCGGCAGCGCGGCGCAGTGATCGGCATGCGGCTCGCACGGCCGCGACGGTACGCCCTCGACCGCGTAATTGTCGGAGATGAGCGCGACCACGCCGGAGTCGGTCACCCATTGCTGCAGCCGCGCGTCGCGCCCGTCGAGCACCGCGCAGATGTCGTGCACCGACTCGTCCGGCTTGCGGTCGAACTCGAGCAGCACCTGGTCGAAGCCGGTGCGGAAGCAGACGAAGTCGCCCGGCTCGACCACGACCTTGTCCTTCGCCATCACCGCCATCAGGTCCTCGTAGCCGATCATCTTGCGCGGACGGCCGAAGTGCCTGAGCAGGTCGATCATGACGGCGCGGCCCTGCACGCCGGTGCGCGCCATGTTCTCGACCCCGAGCCGCGTCGCGCCCTGATGGCCCGCGGTCGGCGCTTCCTTGCCACCGCGATAGTCGACCGGCCCGATCACATGCTCGCCGGCGCGAAAGCCGTTGTAGAACACCATCTCGCGCTTGCCGTCGCCGTCGACGTCGAACTCCTGCCCGACATGCGCGAGCGTGTCCCATTGCGTCGAGTATTGCAGCGTCAGCAGCACGACGTCGTCGCACACGACATCGACGAGCTTCGGGTCCTCGCGCGAGAGCGGATAGGTCATGTTCGGGCGGCCGCCGCGCTGCGTCGGCGAGAGCACCGGCGGATTGCGGCGCGGATTGAGAATGCTGCCGCCCGGATAGTCGAGCGGCATCGAGAGACAGAACGAAAGCCCTTGCTTCACCTCGGCGACGCCCTGCCTGACCTTCTCGGGCGTCACCAGGTTGAGCCGGCCGAGCTGGTCGTCGGGGCCGAAGTCGCCCCAGGTTGAGCCTGCGGGTTTGATCTTCCAGCGCGGGTTGGCCATGGGTGCCTCCTCCTCTTGTAGGGTGGGTTAGGCGCGCAGCGCCGTAACCCACCCTCTTCTTTATCGACGGTGGGTTACGCGCCTTCGGCGCTAACCCACCCTGCGCGCTAACTCTCCAGCCGGATCGTCGGATCGAACCCGAGCTCCACACGCGCCTTGGTGATCGCGACCGCGCCGTCATCCTCGGCGATGTTGTAGATGCCGCCCCTGCCGCGCGTCAGCGCGAGCAGCGCCGCATGCGCGGCCGCATCGATGTGGATCGAGGGCGGGCGCGGCGCCTTCTCGTTCCAGGTGCCGGGGCCGTAGAAGTAGCCGTAGCGCAGCACCAGGCCCGCAACCGAAGGCGCGTGCAGCACCGCATCCTCCAGCGCTACGACGCCCGCGACGGTGAGTGCCCGCGCCCCCTCCGCAGCAAGGTCGAGCGGATCGGTCTCGTGCCGCGGCCCCTCGCCCGGCGCATAGGCGAAGGCGACGCTTTGCGCGATGACGCGCGTGACGCCGGCGGCGCGCGCCGCCGCCATCAGGTTGCGCGTGCCCTCGCGACGCAGGCGATTGTTGCGCCGCTGTCCCTCCTCGTAGCCGGGCGTGCCCGGCGCGGCCGGCAGATCGGTGAGCTGATGGATCACGACGTCCGGACGCGCCGCAACCACCGCCCGCCGCAGCGCGTCGGCGTCGAAGACGTCGACCACCACCGGGCGCGCGCCCATCGCCTCGAGCGTGCCGGCCCGCTCGGCCGAGCGCGTCGTTGCGGTCACCTCGTGGCGCATCAGGACAAGGAGCGGCGTCAGGCGGCGACCGATCGCGCCCGCGGCCCCGGCAAGGAAAATCCGCATGGTGTGATACTACAGAGCCCCGCCCTGCCCCGCCTAGTCCTGTCCCACCTCTTCGTGCTCCGCTTCATGCCGCGTCTTCGCAAGAGCTTCTTTGATCGCAGCGTCCACGTGGTCGCGCCCGAGCTGATCGGCGCGCAGCTCCTGTTCGACGGCGTCGGCGGCGTCATCGTCGAGGTCGAGGCCTATCACCACACCGATCCGGCGGCGCATTCCTATGGCGGTGAGACCGAACGCAACGCCGTGATGTTCGGCCCGGCCGGCTATGCCTATGTGTACCGCTCCTACGGCATCCACTGGTGCCTGAACTTCGTCTGCGAGGGTAAGGGGAGCGCGAGCGCGGTGCTGATCCGCGCGCTCGAGCCGACCGACGGCCTTGCCAAGATGCAGCGCCGCCGCCACACCCGGGATATCCGGCTGCTCTGCACAGGCCCGGGCCGGCTCACCGCGGCGCTCGGCATCACGCGCGCGCAAAATGCGCTGGCGCTCGATGCGCCGCCATTCGAGCTGTGGGCGCGCAAGTCGGCGCCGGAGATCGTATCGGGTCCACGCATCGGGATCACCAAGGCGGTCGACCTGCCGTGGCGCTACGGATTGAAAGGTTCGCGCTTCCTCAGCAAGCCATTCAAGCCGTGATGGCGCAGATCAGCGCGGCGAGGACATCGGCTTCAATCCCGCACGCCAGCGCAGATTGAGCATCAGCCCGGCCGACACGGTCGCGAGCACCGGCGCGGTCGGCAGCCCGGCCGCGCCGAGCAGCGCGTCGACCCAGTGATTGCAGACGTGCAGGATGCTGAACGTGCCGTTGGCCGGATAGAACAGGCTCGGTCCGTACAGGCCCTGCCCGAGATCCGGCAACGCGCCCGCTTGCGGGGATACGAAACTCGCATCGAGTTGCGCCAGCATGCGGTCGAAGCCGGCCGCCGACAGCGGCACGCGCACGCGATCGCCGGCGAAGACCTCTGCCGGATCGCCCGCGATCCCGACGACGTGCAGCACCGAGATGTTGCCGGGAAAGAACAGCGCGCGCAGCGCAAGACCGATCGAAACATCGCCCGGCGTCGGCACCAACCGGTAGAACTCCCGGTCGCCCCAGCCGAACTCGATCCAGTCGAAGGCGCCAAAGCGCTGAGCGACCGCGATCAGCGCCGGATAGCCGCGCCGGCTCGCGGCTTGCGCCAGCGCCGTGCGCGGCAGCGCCACCCCGGCGTGATAGCCGTTGCTGATCACGACGACCTCGACAGGCCGCTCGTCCGGACGTGCCGGCCAGAGCGTCGGGTCGGAAGGGCGCGCCGTGACGAACGCCGCAAGGCCGAGCAGTCCGAGCGCGAGCAGCAGCAGGATGCCAAGTCCCGCCGCGTAGCGCCGCATCTCAAGCCGCGCCCTTCAGCCGCTCGATCGCCTCCTCGATCTTGGTGCGGCGGGCTGCGGCCTCCTCGCGCTTCTCCTTCTCGCCCTCGATGATCTCCTCGGGCGCGCGCCGCACGAAATCCGGATTGTTGAGCTTTGCGTCGACGCGCTTGATGTCGGCGTCGACCTTGGCGAGCTCCTTCTGCAGCCGCGCCTGCTCGGCCGCGACGTCGATGATGCCCTTCAGCGGCAGTGCGGCGACCTCGCCGCGCACGACGAGTTGCGCTGCGCCTTTCGGGCTCTCGTCCGGGTAGGACACCTCGGAGACGCGCGCGAGGCGCTTGATGAATTCGCTCCAGCGCGCGGCGCGCGCCTTGGCCGGCATCGTGGCGTTGACCAGCGCGAGCGGCGTCGCGGCGGAAATGTTCATCTCGGAGCGCAGCGAGCGGATCGCGCTGACGAGGTCGACCACCCAGCCGATCTCGGCCTCGGCATCGCTATCGTCGAGGCCCTCATGCGTTGGCCAGTTGGCCAACGCCAGCAGGCTCGCGCGCGGCGCCATCGCCGTCACGCCCCACAGCTCCTCGGTGATGAACGGCATGAACGGATGCAGCAGCTTCAGGATCTCGTCGCGCACCCAGGCGACCATCGCGCGGGTCTCGGTCTTGGCGGGGCCGTCGGCGCCGGTCAGCACCGGTTTCGCGAGCTCGAGATACCAGTCGCAATAGACGTTCCACACGAAACGATAGGCCGCGCCGGCCGCTTCGTTGAAACGATAGGCGAGGATCGCTGCGGTGATTTCGCGCGCCGCCCGCCCAAGCTCATGCGCGATCCACCGGTTCAGCGTCTCGTGCGCGAGCCGCGGGTCGAACGCGGTCGCGATGGCGGCGCCGTTCATCTCGGCGAAGCGCGCCGCGTTCCACAGCTTGGTCGCGAAATTGCGATAGCCTTCGACGCGCTGGGTCGAGAGCTTGATGTCGCGCCCCTGCGCCGCCATCGCGGCAAGCGTAAAGCGCAGCGCGTCGGCGCCGTAGTCGTCGATCAGGTGCAACGGATCGATCACGTTGCCCTTCGATTTCGACATCTTGGCGCCGCGCTCGTCGCGCACCAGCGCGTGGATGTAGACGTCGTGGAACGGCACCTCCTTCATGAAGTGCAGCCCCATCATCATCATGCGGGCGACCCAGAAGAAGATGATGTCGAAGCCGGTGACCAGCGTGTTGGTCGGGTAATAGCGCTTGAGCTCCGGCGTCTCGTCCGGCCAGCCGAGCGTCGAGAACGGCCACAGCGCGGAGGAGAACCAGGTGTCGAGCACGTCCTCGTCGCGCGTCAGGAAGCTCGCGCGGCGCTCCTCGCTGCGCGCGATCTGGTCCGCCTCTTCCTGCGTGAGCACGTCTTTGACGACGTAATAGGCGAGCGCCTCGGCAAGCGCCGCATCCTCGCTTTCGGCGACGAACACCGTGTCGTCGGGCCCGTACCAGGCCGGGATCTGGTGCCCCCACCACAGCTGGCGCGAGATGCACCACGGCTGGATGTTCTCCATCCAGTCGTAATAGGTCTTCTCCCAGTTCTGCGGCACGAACCGCGTGCGGCCGGTCCGCACCGCGGCGAGCGCCATCACGGCGAGCTCCTTGGCGTTGACGTACCATTGATCGGTGAGGAACGGCTCGATCGGCACGTTGCCGCGGTCGCCATGCGGCACCATGTGGGTGTGCGGCTCGATCTTGTCGATCAGACCCTGCTGCTCGAGCCGGGCAACGACCTGCTTGCGCGCCGCGAAGCGATCGACCCCGTGCATGGCGAGCGTCGCCGTGAGCTCCGCGGAAGGCTTCAGGCCTTCCATGAACTCGGCATTCTCCCGCAGATTGAGGCTCGCCTCGGCGTCGAAGATGTTGACGCGCCGCAAATGGTGGCGGTTGCCGACCTCGAAATCGTTGAAGTCGTGCGCCGGCGTGATCTTCACCGCACCGGTGCCCTTCTCGGGATCGGAGTAATCGTCGCCGATGATCGGGATGCGCCGGCCGACCAGCGGCAGCACCGCGTGCTTGCCGATCAAATCGATGTAGCGCGCGTCATCCGGATGCACCGCGACCGCGGTGTCGCCAAGCATGGTCTCGGGACGCGTGGTCGCGACCACGATGTATTTGCCGGGAATCTCCTCGATCGGATATTTGATGTGCCAAAGCGAGCCCTTCGTCTCGATCTGCTGCACCTCGAGGTCCGAGATCGCGGTCAGCAGCTGCGGGTCCCAGTTGACCAGCCGCTTGTCCTTGTAGATCAGATCCTGGCGGTAGAGCTCGACGAACACCTTGAGCACGGCGCGCGAGAGGCCCTCGTCCATGGTGAAGCGCTCGCGCGACCAGTCGCACGAGGCGCCGAGGCGCTTGAGCTGGTTGATGATCGTGCCGCCGGATTCGGCCTTCCAGGCCCAGACCTTCTCGAGGAATTTCTCGCGCCCGATCGCGCGCCGCGACGGCTCCTGGCGCTCCATCATCTGCCGCTCGACCACCATCTGGGTCGCGATGCCGGCATGGTCGGTGCCGGGCTGCCAGAGCACGTCCCTGCCGCGCATGCGCTCGAAACGGCAAAGGATGTCCTGCAGCGTATTGTTGAGCGCGTGACCCATGTGCAGCGAGCCGGTCACGTTCGGCGGCGGGATGACGATCGTATAGGGCGCGGCGTCGCGCCGCTCCGGCCGTCCGGCGCGAAACGCCTGCCCGGCCTCCCACGCTTGCGCGATGCGGCCTTCCACCTCGCCGGGCTGGTAGGTTTTCTCGATCGTCATGCGGGCTGAATAGCGACTGCGCCGCGCGCCAGCAAGCCATGGACGGGCTTCAGGTCTGCGGCATCAGCCAGGCCTTGCCGTTGGCCAGCGGGTCGGGCGACAGGCTCATCGTCTCCTTCGCGGAGGAGAGCGCAATCAGCGTCTCGGTGCGCTGCACGCCCTCGACCCCCCTGATCACCTCGCCGAGGAAGCGTTCAAGCGCGCGCGTATTCGGCACGCGCACCTTGAGCAGGCAGTTCCAGCCGCCGGTGACGTGATGGCATTCGAGGACCGCCGGCGAAGCATTCGCTCGCGCGAGGAAAGGTCCTTCGACGGCGGCATCCGACCAGCTCACGAAAACGAAGGCGAGCAGCTCAAGGCCGAGCGCCTCGGGCGACACGCGCGCGTGAAACCCCTCGATGACGCCACGGGTGACGAGCCGCTTGACGCGCTCGTTCACCGAGGAAGCCGCGAGGCCGACGCCTTTTCCGAGATCCGCGAGCGAGAGACGATCATCCTTTTGCAGCAACGCCAGCAACTGACGATCAATGTCGTCAAGCTCCTTCATATCCACCCTCCGCCTGCCCGCGGAGTCGCCCCGCGCAAGGTATGGGGCAGCCGTCCGGCCAAATCAACACGCGGGCTGGCGCAAGATGAATTGAGATCGAAGCGCCGGCGCTGGTTTCTAGAGTACGATTGCTTGACGTTGAATCCTGCGGTGCCGCAAGCTCAGCCTGTTCCCCTCCCCCTTGTGGGGAGGGGCTAGGGGTGGGGGTCGTGCGGCTAGGGGTGGGGGTCGTGCGATGGCACGATGGCGTGATCCTGGACCTTCGGAAACAACGACGTACTGAAGAACATCGATGGTGTGCCTGAGGACATTCAACGCGCAATAACCGCGACCCCCACCCCCAACCCCTCCCCACAAGGGCGATTATATACTTGACTGACAGATTGCGTCATGGCATGATCTCTACCATTGGAGATAGGGCCATGTGCGACCTGACCAATCCGGCTTTCACCAACGAAGACAAGGCCCGCGAGTTGCTTGAGGCAACGCGCTGGCCGGATGGCCCAGTTTGCCCATTCTGCGGTCAGTTGGACACCGTGAAGCAGCTCGGCGGCGCATCCATGGGACCCGGCTGGTACTACTGCGCCGAGTGCCAAGACAAGTTCACTGTGCGCGTCGGCACGCTGTACGAGCGCTCGCACATTCCGCTGCACAAATGGCTGCTGGCGACGCATCTGGTCACGTCCAGCAAGAAGGGGATGAGCGCGCTTCAACTCTCCCGCATGCTCGGCATCACGTACAAGTCCGCGTGGTTCATGTGCCACCGTATAAGGGAAGGCATGACGCCGAAGGCGCGCGGCCCACTTGGAGGCGAAGGCAAGATCGTCGAGGCCGACGAGACCTATATCGGCGGCAAAGAGAAGAACAAGCACGTCGGCAAGCGTCGCAAAGGCAACATCGGCGGCAAGGGCAAGCAGGCCGTGTTCGCGCTGGTTGAGCGCGATGGCATGTCGCACTCGTTCCACGTCGCGAAAATTACCGGCAACG
>Ga0187784_10004251_pt1 | contig 11573 bp, 9 predicted proteins | sample 1015_SJ02_MP15_2_FD_132964 | JGI IMG/M metagenome (GOLD analysis project Ga0187784, IMG submission 132964) | Tropical peat soil microbial communities from peatlands in Department of Meta, Colombia - 1015_SJ02_MP15_20_MG | ecosystem: Environmental > Terrestrial > Soil > Wetlands > Peat | place... | reverse complement strand
GCCGTTCATGAACTGGGGGACTGACTTGGCGCCCTCGGTGTGGACTGGAGCGCCGTAGGCCTCGTCGACCAGACGGTTGACCTCCCGCCCGTCGATGATCTCGTTGTCGAGCAGCGCCCGGGCGATCGCATTCAGGCCGCCGCGGTGCCTGCTCAGGACCTCCATCGCCCGTTCCTCCTCGGCCCGCAGGATGCGCTCCACCTCGTCGTCGATGATCTTCGAGGTGTCCTCCGAATAATCGCGCGTGTGCATGAGGTCCTCGCCCAGGAACACCTGCCCCTGGGATCCCCAGGCCATGGGCCCGATGGCCTCGCTCATGCCCCACTCGCGCACCATCTTGCGGGCCAGCTCGGTGTTGCCCACCAGGTCGTTGGCCGCGCCGGTGGAAAGGTCGCCGTAGACGAGCAGCTCGGCGCAGCGGCCGCCCATGCGCACGCACAGCGAGTCCTCGATGTACTGGCGCGGATGGATGTGCCGCTCCTCCATGGGGAGCTGGTGCGTCACGCCGAGCGCCATGCCCGTCGGAAGGATGGTCACCTTGTGGACCGGGTCGGCGTGCTCGAGCACGTAGGCCAGCACGGCGTGGCCGCCCTCGTGGTAGGCGATGCGCTCCTTCTCGGCCTCCGAGAGCACCATGGACTCCCGCCGTTGGCCGAGCAGGACACGGTCACGAGCAGTCTCGAAGTCGGCCATGGCGATCTCCGGGCTGCCCCGGCGCACCGCGTGCAACGCGGCCTCGTTCACCAGGTTGGCCAGGTCGGCGCCGCTCATTCCGGGCGTGCCCCGGGCGACGACGCCCAGGTCGACGTCGGGGGCGATCCGCTTGCCCTTGCAGTGCACCTGGAGGATGGGCAGCCGCTCCTCGAGGTCCGGCAGCGGGACGACGATCTGGCGGTCGAAGCGGCCGGGTCGGAGCAACGCCGGGTCCAGGATGTCGGGCCGGTTGGTCGCCGCGATCATGACCACGCCCTCGGCGGGGTCGAAGCCGTCCATCTCGGAGAGCATCTGGTTCAGCGTCTGCTCACGCTCGTCGTGCCCGCCGCCGAGCCCGGCGCCGCGCTTGCGGCCGATGGAGTCGATCTCGTCGACGAAGACGATCGCCGGCGCCTGCTTGCGCGCGGTCTGGAACAGGTCTCGCACCCGGCTCGCCCCGACGCCGACGAACATCTCCATGAAGTCCGAGCCGCTCACCGACATGAAGGGCACGCCGGCCTCTCCGGCCACGGCTCGGGCGATGAGCGTCTTGCCGGTGCCGGGCGGGCCGACGAGGAGGACACCCTTGGGGATCTTGGCCCCGATCTCCTTGAAGCGGGCGGGCGTCTTGAGGAAGTCCACCACTTCGCTGATCTCCTGCTTGACGCCGGCGTAGCCCGCGACATCGTCGAAGGTGGTGGAGGGACGGTCGCTGCTGAACGTCTTGGCCTTCGAGCGACCGATCGACATGATCCCGGACATCTGCCCCCGGGTCTGGCGCCCGATGAAGTAGATGAAGGCCACCCCGATCGCGATGATGAAGAGGTAGGGGAGGAGGTCGGCGAAGATGTTCGACGACGGGGTGGGGAAGCTGACCTCCACGCCGTTGGACCGCATCTCGGACACGTCATTGGGCAGGGAAGGGCTCGGACCTTGGGCCTGGTAGCTCGTCCCGTCCTTCAGGTTCCCGGTGATCTCGCCCGTCGAGTTGGAGATGTTGGCCGTCGACACCTGCTTGGCCGCCACGTCCTGCATGAACTTGGTGTAGGAGATCGTCTTGGCGTTGGTCGTCTTGATCGTGCCCACCGCCAGGAGGATGGCGACGATCCCGATGGCGAGCACCCCCCAGAGCCAGCGCCAGTTCTGAGGCGCCTGCCCTGCAGGCTGCGGGCTGCCGTCCCCGCCCGACGGCGCGCCCGGGCGGCCCGTGGGCTTGTCTGCGCGCTGGGGACTCACGCTTGCCATGCTAGGCGCCGGCCCCGCTCATCGGTGACCGCCTCGGGCCCCTGCCCGGTCTCCCTGCAGGTGGCAAGGGATGGAGCCGCCGGTAACGTCTGGGCGATGACCGACACTGAGCCCGGCTGGGCGGACCTGGGACCGCCGGGTCCGTCACCTCAGTCGGGACCGCCACCCCAGCCGGGCCCGCCGCGCCTGCCCCCGGGGCCCGTCCCGGCGGGGTACGTTCCGCGGGAGTGGTTCGAGCACGCCGCTCCACCTCCGGCCCCCCCATCGGCGGGGCGGCCGAACGCCCCGTTGCCGCAGCCGCCGGCGGCGGCAACGGGCGACGTCCCCTTCCTCGACACCCCTTGGGTGCCGCCCCAGACCAAGCGTCAGGGTTGGATGTGGCTGCTCTACGCGGCCTTAGGGTTCCTGGCGGGCCAGCTCGGCGCCGTGATCTTCGCCGCCATCGCGGCAGCGGCGGCGGGCAAGACGGCGGACCTGCAGACCATCAGCACCGAGACCGTTCCACCCGAGTGGTACGTGGTGTCGACGCTGCTGGGGCTGTGGATCGGCTTCATCGGCGCGCCCTGGCTGGCCAGCCGGACGCAGGGCACGCGCAACTTCGTGCGCGACCTCGGCGTGCGCTTCCGCCTCATCGACCTGGTGGGGATCGCCATCGGTGTGGGCGGCCAGATCATGATCTCGCTGATGTACGCGCCCTTCGCGCACTACATCCACAACTTCAACGGCCCGACGCAGCGGCTCACCGGCTCCTCCCACGGCGGTGGCTTCATCGTCATCGCCATCGCCACCGTGGTGTTCGCCCCGGCCATGGAGGAGCTCTTCTTCCGGGGCCTGTTGCTCAAAGCGCTCGTCCGCCTCTTCACCCCGCTGCAGTCGGCGGGCGGGCGCCGGACCGCCGGTGTCGTGCTCGCGGTGGTCTTGGACGGCTTGCTCTTCGGCCTGGCGCACGGGGAGTGGGTGCAGCTGGCCGGCCTGGCCGCGTTCGGCCTGATCCTGGCCGCCATCTCGTACCGCACGGGCCGCCTGGGGATGAACATGGTGGCGCACGCCTCCTTCAACCTGGTCGCCATCGTGGCCGTCGCCTCCTCGGGGAGCGGACTGGTCCACTGACGAGGCGTGCCGGGCGGGGGCCGCCTGGGCCGGGTCGTGCCGCCACCCCCTATGGTTGGTGCCCGTGAGCCGCATGGATCAGGTCTTCAAGGCGTACGACGTGCGCGGCACCGTGCCCGACCAGCTCGACGCGGAGATGTGCCGGGCCATCGGGCGTGCCTTCGCCCGCTTCGCCGGCGCCCGCGAGGTCCTGGTCGCGAGGGACATGCGGCCCTCAGGCGTCGAGCTCGCCGGCGCTTTCTCGGAGGGAGTGCGGGCCGAGGGTGCGGGCATCGCCGACCTCGGCCTGGCCTCGACCGACTTCTTGTACTTCGCGTCGGGCCACCTCGACGCGCCCGGCGCCATGTTCACCGCGTCGCACAACCCGGCGCGGTACAACGGCCTCAAGCTCTGCCTGGCCGGGGCCCGCCCGGTGGGCAGCGACAGCGGCCTCGACGACATCCGGGCCGAGGCTGACAAGCTGCTGGGCGAGCCGCTGCCGCCGGTGACCGGTGGACACCGCGAGGTCGACCTGCTCGAGACCTGGGCCGACCACGTGGTCTCGTTCGTCGACGTGGGGTCCCTGCGCCCGCTCAAGGTGGTGGCCGACACGGCCAACGGGATGGGCGGCCTCGTCCTGCCCATCGTCTTCAAGCGCCTGCCCTTCAGGATCGAGATCCTCTTCCCGGAGCTCGACGGGAACTTCCCCAACCACCCGGCCGACCCCATCCAGCCCGAGAACCTGGTGGCGCTCAAGCAGGCGGTGCTCGAGCAGGGGGCGGATATCGGCCTCGCCTTCGACGGGGACGCAGACCGCGTGTTCCTCGTCGACGAGCGGGCTGAGCCGGTGTCCGGCTCACTGACGACCGCCCTGGTCGCGGCCTCGATGCTCACCAAGCATCCGGGTGAGATCATCCTCTACAACCTCATCTGCTCCCACGTGGAGCCCGAGACGATCACCGAGCTGGGCGGGAGGCCGGTGCGCACCCGGGTCGGGCACTCCATCATCAAGAAGGTGATGGCCGAGACGGGCGCCGTCTTCGGCGGGGAGCACTCGGGCCACTACTACTACCGGGACAATTTCCGGGCCGACTCGGGCATCATCACCGCGCTCGTCGTGCTCGAGCTGCTCTCCGCCAGTGGGCAGCCGCTCTCGGAGATGCTCCGCCCCTACCAGCGCTATGCCGACTCGGGCGAGATCAACACCGAGGTGGCCAGCCCGGCTGACACGGTGGCCGCGCTGGCCGAGCACGAGCGCGCCGCCGGGGCGTCGGTGGACCTGCTCGACGGTCTCACGGTGGAGCACGAGGACTGGTGGTACAACGTGCGGCCGTCGAACACCGAGCCGCTCCTGCGCCTCAACGTCGAGGCGCGGACGCAGGAGCAGTGCGCGGCCCATGTGGCCGCGCTGCGGGCGCTGATCGCCGAACACGCCGGTGCGGCCGGCCCGAAGTGAGGAGCCCTCGTGAGCCTTGACCCGTTGCTGCTCGACGTGCTGGCGTGCCCGGTCGACAAGGGCCCTCTGCTGTGGTTCGAGGACGAGGACGTCCTCTACAACCCGCGGCTGCACAAGAGCTATGCCGTGGTCGAGGGGGTGCCGGTCCTGATGGTCGACGAGGCCACCGACGTCGGCGACGCCGAGCACGAGCGCCTCATGGCCAAGGCGGAGCGGCAGCACGTGCGGTCCACCGGGCCCGCCGAAGCCTGAGCGGCACCGAGCGACGCCGGGGACGCGGGGTGAGCGAACGGCGCGCCCCGGACACCTACGGGCTGGCCGACGCGGCCACCACCTTCCCCGAGCGCCTGCCGGACGTGCTCGGCGCGGCCCGTCGGGCGCTGGCCGGGTTCGCGCCGTCCGACATCCGTGCGGTGGCTGCCTGCGGGGTGGGCACGGGTGGACTGGCCGCCGAGGCGGCAGCCGCGCTGAGCGCGCCCCGTCTGACCGTGCCGTTCTGGGTGGGTCACGCCGCGGAGGTGCCGGCGTTCGTGGGCCCCCACACCTTGTTCTTTGCGTTGTCCGCGTCGGGAACGAGCGAGGAGACGGTGGCGGCGGCGGCCGAGGCGGCCGCGCGTGGCGCCATCGTGGTTGCGGTCGGGGGCGACCCACAGGGCACGCTCGCCCATCTGGCCGAGGAAGCGGCCTTGGCGTGGTGTCCGCGGGGGGAGACCGGCGCACGCACGGTGGAGGCGCTCGCGGCGACTCTCGTCCCGGTCCTCGTGGCCCTCGCGGCGGCCGGCTTGGCACCGGACGCCGCCGCCCGGCTCGACGAAGCCGCAGCCTCCTTGGCGCGCCGGCGCAACGTCTTCGTCGGTCCCGACGGGCAAGCGGCGCAGGTGGCCCGGCGGATCGGGCGCACCATTCCCCTCGTCTACGGGGCGGAGGGCGTGGACGCGGCGGCCGCCCGCTGGTGGAAGGCACGGGTTAATCTCAACGTGAAGGCGCCGGCCTTCGCCGGCGCCGTCCCCGCACGCACCTACGACGAGCTGGCCGGGTGGGGGCAGGGAGGTGACATCACCCGCCAGGTGGTCTCCTTGGTGCTGCTCCGCCGGGACGGGGAGCCCTTGGCGCTGGCGCGCCTCTTCGAAGCCGTGATGGCGGAGTGCGACGAGGTCATGGCCGACATGATCGAAGTGCGGGCCGAGGACGACGACGACCTTGGGCGCTTCTTCGAGCTGGCCTTGTTGGGGGAGCTGGTCTCGCTCGCGCTTGCCGGCCACGAGGGCGTCGATCCCGGGCCGGTGCCCGGCATCGACGAGGCCCACCCGCGCTGAGGCCTGCGGGGCGCCGGCCCGGCGCTCAATCGATCAGTTGAGCCGCTCGACGATCATGGCCATACCCTGACCGCCGCCGACGCACATGGACTCGAGCCCGAACGTCTTGCCGGCGTCCTCGAGCCCGTTGAGCAGCGTGGTCATGATGCGGGCACCGGTCTGGCCGAACGGGTGCCCCAGAGCGATGGCGCCGCCGTTGACGTTGAGCTTGTCCCAGCTGATGCCCAGATGTTCGGCCGACGGGATCACCTGCGCCGCGAACGCCTCGTTGATCTCGACCAGGTCGATGTCGTCGATCGTCATGTTGGCCCGCTGCAACGCTTGGCGGCAGGCCTCGATCGGGCCCAGGCCCATGATCTCGGGATTGAGGCCGGACAGGCCGCTGGCGACGACGCGGGCCAACGGCGTGACGCCGAGCTGCTTGGCCTTGGTGTCGCTCATGACCACGACCGCCGCCGCGCCGTCGTTGAGCGGGCATGCGTTGCCGGCCGTTACCGTCCCACCCTCGCGGAAGACCGGTTTGAGGCCGGCGAGGCCCTCGAGTGTCGTGTTGGGGCGGGGGCCGTCGTCCTTGGTGACGACGGTGCCGTCGGGCAATGTGACGGGGATGATCTCCCGCTCGAAGAAGCCGTTCTCCTGCGCGGCCACGGCGCGCGTCTGGGACAGCAGCGCGAACTCGTCCATCTCCTCGCGGCTCACCTTCTCGTACTCGGCCACGTTCTCCGCCGTCTGTCCCATGGCGATGTAGATGTCGGGGAGGCCCGAGGGCGGGCTCCAGGGCTCGGTGACGGCAGGGGCGCGCACGGTCGTGCGCTCCTCGGCCTCGGCGAAGAGGGGGTTGTGGGGGCCTATGTCGGAGGCCCCGTGGATGAAGCGGCTCACCGTCTCGACGCCGGCGGCCACGAACACGTCGCCCTCGCCGGAGCGGATGGCATGGGCCGCCATACGGATGGCTTGCAGCGACGACGAGCAGTAGCGGTTCACGGTGACGCCGGGCACGTCGCCGAGGCCGGCCAGGAGGGCCGCCACGCGCGCCATGTTGTACCCCGCCTCGCCCGCAGGCTGGGCACAGCCCAAGATGACGTCCTCGACCTGTGCCGGGTCGAGCTGGGGGAGCTTCTCGAGCACGGAGCGCACGACGAGCGCCGCCAAGTCGTCGGGACGACAGTCGACCAGCGAGCCCTTGTTGGCGCGCCCGATGGGCGTGCGGCCGGTGGCGACGATGACGGCTTCAGGCATGGTGGCGGCTCCTCGGTTGCTCGTTGCTGCTCGTTGCTGCTCGTTGCTGCTCGGCGCTGTTCGGTGGCGATCTGCGCGGTCCGGCTCGACGCCCGGCCGGACGGACCTCGGCGGAGTGCAGGTTACTTGGCGGTAGCCCCGGGCTCCTCCGGCCAGGTGGCCGCTTCGCGGGCCGGACTGTAACGTGTTCCAGTTCGGGGGCCGCGGTGAAGGCCGCCATCCGGGAGGGACGCGATGGAGATTGCCTACACCGAGGAGCAGCTGGCGCTGAAGCAGGAGCTGCGCAGCTACTACGAGAAGCTCCTCACGCCGGAGGTGGAGAAGGGGCTCGTGGGCGCCGGTGGCATCGGCCCGGTGGTGCGCCAGGTGGTCAAGCAGATGGGGAGCGACGGTTGGCTCGGCATCGGCTGGCCTACCGAATGGGGTGGCCAGGGCCGTTCGGCCATCGAGCAGTTCATCTTCTTCGACGAGTCGATGCGCAGCGGCGCGCCGGTGCCGATGCTGACGATCAACACGGTCGGTCCGACCATCATGAACTTCGGGACACCCGAGCAGAAGGAGTTCTTCCTGCCCAAGATTCTCGCCGGAGAGATCCACTTCTGCATCGGCTACACGGAGCCCAACGCCGGGACCGACTTGGCCTCACTCGCGACCCGGGCCGTGCGTGACGGCGACGAGTACGTCATCAACGGGGCCAAGGTGTTCACCAGCTTGGCCGGTGACGCCGACTACGTGTGGTTGGCCACCCGCACCGACCCCAACGTGCCCAAGCACAAGGGGATCTCGATGTTCGTCGTCCCCATGAGCACACCGGGCATCCGGGTCGTGCCGATGAAGCTCCTCGGCGACCACAACATCAACTACGTCTTCTACGAGGACGTGCGCGTGCCGGCCTCGAGCCTGGTGGGCGGGGAGAACCAGGGCTGGAACCTGATCACCAACCAGCTCAACCACGAGCGCGTCACGCTGTGCTCGCCCGGGATCATCGAGCGCGTGCTCACCGACGTCCGGGCCTGGGCGCAAGCCACGAAATTGCCCGACGGGCGGCGCGTGGCCGATCAGGAATGGGTGCAGGAGCACCTGGCCCGGGTGCACGCCGAGCTCGAATTCCTCCGCCTCATCAACTGGAAGGTGGCGTGGCAGGCCACCCAGGGGCACCTCGACGTGGCCGACGCCTCGACGATCAAGGTCTTCGGTACCGAGTTCTACCTCCGAGCCTTTCGCTCGCTCATGGAGATCATCGGGCAGGCGGGCTACCTGACCCGCGGCTCCCCGGCCGCGGTCGTCGCCGGCCGCCTCGAGATGTACGCCCGCTCCATGATCATCCTGACCTTCGGCGGCGGCACCAACGAGATCCAGCGTGACCTCATCGCCATCTTCGGCCTCGGCATGCCGCGGTCCTTGCGCTGAGGCCGGCCGAGCGAGGACGAGGAGAACGAGGAACCCATGGACTTCAACTACAGCGAGGAGCAAGAAGCGGTCCGCCAGCTGGCGAACCGGATCTTCGGCGAGCGCTCGAGGCACGACCGCCAGAAGCAGCTCGAGACCGAGGCGGGCGACGCCGGTCCCTTCGACCGCGAGCTGTGGCGCGAGCTGGCCGGGGCCGGGCTGCTCGGCATCCACCTGCCCGAAGAGACGGGCGGGGCCGGGCTCGACTTCGTCGCCGCCTGCCTGGTGATCGAGGCAGCGGGCCGCACCGCGGCCTACGTGCCCGTGGTCGAGTCCATGGTGTACGGAGCGCTGCCCATCGCACGCTTCGGCACCGAGTCCCAGCGGGCGGCGTGGTTGCCCGGCGTGGCCGCGGGAGAGACCGTGCTCAGCGCTGCCCTGGCCGAGCTCGTCGGGGAGGTCGTCGTGGCCGGCGGGACCGAGCCGGCGACGACGGCGACCGCACGAGCGGACGGGTCCTGGTCACTCGACGGCACCAAGGCGTGCGTCCCGGCGGGGCTGGTGGCCGACGCCGTGCTCGTCCCGGCCACCTGTCAGGCTGCGGACGGGGCCACCTCCGGCGTCGGCGTCTTCATCGTCGACACCTCGGCTCCCGGTGTGTCGCTCACCAGGCAGACGACCACCACCGGGCGCCATGAGGCGATCGTGGCCCTCGAAAGCGTGCACGTCGACACCGAACGGCTCCTGGGCGGGAGCGCAGCCGACGGTGCCGCGGTCGTCGCCGACACGACTGACTTCGCCACCGCCGCGCTGTGCGTCGAGGAGGCCGGTGTGTGCGCCGCCGCCCTCGAGCTCACGGCCGAGTACACCAAGACGCGGGTCCAGTTCGACAAGCCCATCGCCACGTTCCAGGCCGTCGGCCAGCGGGCCGCCGACGCCTACGTCGACACCGAGGCGATCCGTCTGACGGCCTGGCAGGCGGCCTACCGCCTCGCGGCGGGGCTTCCGGCAGGGGCTGAAGTGGCGGTGGCCAAGTACTGGGCGGCGGAGGGCGGCCAGCGCGTCGTGCACGCCGCCTCGCATCTCCACGGCGGCGTGGGCGTCGACCGCGACTACCCGCTGCACCGCTTCTTCTTGCTGACGCGCCAGATCGAGCTCACCCTGGGCAGCGCCAGCGACAGCCTGCGCCGGCTCGGCCGCATCCTCGCCGACGAGCCCGTCTAGCGCCCTCGCCTACCGGCGGGCAGGCGTGATGGCGTCCGCGTGGTTCGCCGTGCTGGCCAGGCCCAGGCCGTAGCCGGCCAGGAACGTGCCCGCCTCGGCGTGGCGCGGGTAGCCCTCGGCGAGCCGGTGGAACGCGGGCGAGTGGTCCGGGTGGGTCAGGTGCGCCACCTCGTGCACCAGCACCGAGTCGAGGACCCAGCCCGGCACGGCGCGCAGCCGGTGCGAGATGCGGATGGCGCCCGAGGCGTGCGAGCAGGACCCCCACCGGGTCGTCATGTTGGTGACCCAACGGACCGACGCCGGCCGGGCACCGACGAGGTAGCGGTGGCTCAGGGCGATCGCACGCGCCAGGAGCTCGTCGTCGCTCATCGCGGCGTGCGGGCGGTGGCGTGCGAGCAGGCGGTCGACCAGCCAGTCGATCGTCTTCTGACGGCTGGCGACGTCGAGGTGCGCCGGCAGCGAGACCACGATGCGTTTGCCGACCCACCTCGCCTCGGAGGTCTTCTTGCGGCGCGCGCTGATGCGGACCTCGACCTCCGGCGCCGGCGGGGTCTCGGACCGCGGCTCGGACGGTGTCACCGGCGTCTCGTCCGGCGCCGGAAGGACCTGGAGCGTCGGCGGGGGGGGCGCGGCGAGTTCGGAGGGGTGTCCGGGCGGCAGCCCGCGCTCGCCGAGCTGCGAGACGTCGAAGAGGGTCATGCCGGCATTGTTGCCGAAAGGTGCGACCGGCGAGGGGACCAGCGTGCGGCATCCCCCTCTGGGCGGGTGTCGCGTCCTACCATCGTGTCTGCCCGCCGCAAGGGGATGCGGGCAGAACCGGGGTATCACCATGTCCGCAGCGCTGTTCGCCTCGAGCGAAGCCGGCCTGCTCGTCGTCGTCTACATCGCGGTGATCGTGTTCGAGATCGCCGCGCTGTGGCACGTGTTCACCAAGGCCGGTCAACCGGGATGGGCGGCGATCATCCCCATCTACAACATCTGGGTCCTGCTCAAGGTGATCGGCCGCCCGGGCTGGTGGCTGGCCCTGTTCCTGATCGCCCTGGTCCCGTTGGTCGGCTGGATCGTCGTGGTCGTCATCGGGGTGATCATCAACCTCGACCTGGCCAAGTCGTTCGGGAAGGGGGTGGGCTTCGCCATCGGGCTCATCTTGCTCGGGTTCATCTTCGTGCCCATCCTCGGCTTCGGCAGCGCCCGCTACGTGGGCCCGGCCGCCGCCGGCCCGCGGGCCATCGAGCCCTACTGAGCAGCGGGCCGCCGCTCCAAGCGTCGAGCCGGGAAGTCGAGCCGGGCCGTCAGCCGAGGACCAGTTCGGCCAAGGTGCGCAGGGACTCGACCGTGCCGCCGTTGACCAGGAGCGTGGTGGCACGCGACTCGCGCCAGGCCGCGAGGTCGTCACGGATCTTCTCGACGGGGCCGACGAGGGCGATGTCCTCGACCATCGACGTGGGCACCGCTGCCGCCGCGTCGTCCTTGCGCCCGTCGAGGTAGGCATCCTGGATCTTGTGGGCCGCCTCCTCGTAACCCATGCGGGCGAACACGTCGAAGTGGAAGTTCATGTCCTTGGCCCCCATCCCGCCCACGTAGAGCGCGAGCATCGGCCGGAACCCGTCGGCCGCCTTCTCCACGTCGTCGTCGATGACCGTCGGGGCGAAGGCCAACACCTCGAAGTCCGCCGCGCTGCGGCGCGCCCCGGGGCGCGCGAAGCCCTCGTCGAGCGAAGCCTCGAAGGACGACATGGCCCGTGGGGAGAAGAAAATGGGGAACCAGCCGTCGGCGATCTCGGCCGCCAGCGCCACGTTCTTCGGGCCCTCGGCGCCGAGGACGATCGGGACGTCCGGGCGCAGCGGGTGCACGATCGGCTTGAGCGGCTTGCCCAGGCCGGTGCCACCCCGATAGGGCAGCGGGTAGTGCGGGCCGTCGTT
>Ga0187784_10004250_pt1 | contig 11578 bp, 10 predicted proteins | sample 1015_SJ02_MP15_2_FD_132964 | JGI IMG/M metagenome (GOLD analysis project Ga0187784, IMG submission 132964) | Tropical peat soil microbial communities from peatlands in Department of Meta, Colombia - 1015_SJ02_MP15_20_MG | ecosystem: Environmental > Terrestrial > Soil > Wetlands > Peat | place... | reverse complement strand
AGGTGTCGTGCCAATCTAAAATGCTTTTCCGAGCTTCTTTAGGCTCCCATCCCGCCTTGCGGACTAGAACGTGGAACAGTTCGCCCAGAACTTGAACGGGCACGAAGGTGGTTTCCGGGACAAGTCGTTCGATCAACGAGAGAGCGGTCTTTCTGCGCAGGGCGCCATTCACGCCTTCCGCATATACAAGCACGTTGGTGTCGAGGGCAACTCGCACGTCGGGCTATTCGTATAATTCGTCGCGATTCCATCGTCCGATGTCAACGACGGGTTGGGCCCGGAGACGCCGCAACAGCCTCTTGCGCGCATCGATCCCCGTGGCCGCATTTCGCACCGGCGCCAGACGCGCCACGGGTCGACCGTGACTCGTCACAACATAGGTCCGCCCTTCCCGGACCTCGCGCAAAAGCTGGGAGAAGTTCCGGTTGGCATCCGCTGCGGAAATAGCCTTTTCCATTTCGTTTCCTAAGTAGTTATATTACCTACTTTTCACGGCTGTCGTCAAGTGAGGCGACGAGATGTTTTTTTACTTTTCCGAGGCGACCTTCAGCCGCGTTTCGGCACGCTGGAGTGCGTCTTCGGCGCGATTGTAGTCGACGTCGGGATTATTGCTCTTGAGCAGTTCTTCCGCGCGAGACTTGGCTTTTTCCGCGCGCGCCACATCAATCTCGTCGGGGAGTTCGGCAGCTTCGGCAAGAATTGTGACTTTCTCGGGCAGCACTTCGGCAAAGCCCCACGCTACGGCAAGCGTTTGAGTCTGGCCGGCAGCTCGGTAGGTGAGCACGCCCGATCCCAGTTCCGTGATTAGTGGCGCGTGGCCGGGCAGAATTCCGAGATAGCCGTTGAGTCCGGGAATCTGGGCTTCGGTGGCAGCAACGTCTTTCACGAGTTGCTTCTCCGGAGTAACGATTTCGAGTTGGAAAGTATCAGCCATGTTATCGCTAGCTATCCGCCATCAAGTAACTCTATCCAAATGGTTACCGCTGGTCCGTGAAAGGAACCGGTTCCCAGTTCCCAGTTCCCAGTTCTAAGACTCCTTATGCGGCGACGGCCTTCATCTTCTCGGCCGTTTCGAGCACTTCTTCAATCGTTCCTTTCATATAGAAAGCCTGTTCAGGGATGTCGTCGTACTTGCCTTCGACGATACCGCGGAAGCCTTTTACGGTCTCGGCAATTTTGACGTAGCGTCCGGGCGTGCCAGTGAACTGCTCGGCGACGTGAAAGGGCTGAGAGAGGAACTTTTGGATCTTGCGGGCGCGCGCGACGGTGAGTTTCTGATCTTCGCTCAATTCGTCGATGCCAAGAATAGCGATGATGTCTTGCAGGTCCTTGTAAGTCTGCAGCGTCTTCTTGACCACTTGGGCCACGTCGTAGTGATCCTGGCCCACGATGCGCGGATCGAGAATACGCGAAGTGGAGGCAAGAGGATCGACCGCGGGATAGATTCCGATTTCTGTCAACGCGCGGGAAAGCACGGTAGTGGCATCCAAGTGGGCGAAAGTAGTGGCGGGCGCGGGATCGGTAAGGTCGTCGGCAGGCACATAGATAGCCTGAACGGAAGTTACCGATCCTTTCTTAGTCGAAGTAATACGTTCCTGTAACTCGCCCATTTCCGTGGCTAAGTTGGGCTGATAACCGACGGCGCTGGGCATACGGCCGAGCAGCGCCGAAACTTCTGAGCCAGCCTGGGTGAAGCGGAAGATGTTGTCGATGAAAAGAAGCGTATCAGCTCCCTGGTCATCACGGAAATACTCGGCAACGGTAAGGCCGGTAAGCGCGACGCGGAGACGGGCGCCGGGCGGCTCGGTCATCTGGCCGTAAATCAGAGCGGCTTTGGATTCTTCCGGCTTGCCGGGCTTGATGACACCCGATTCGCTCATTTCCAGCCACAGGTCGTTGCCCTCGCGGGTACGCTCGCCGACGCCGGCAAACACGGAATAGCCGCCGTGCTGCTTGGCGACGTTATTGATGAGTTCCATGATGACGACGGTTTTGCCGACGCCGGCGCCGCCGAAGAGGCCGATCTTGCCGCCTTTGAGGAACGGTTGGATGAGGTCGATGACCTTGACGCCAGTCTCAAACATCTCAGCGGTGGTGGATTGCTCATCGAAAGCCGGGGCGGGCCGATGAATGGGCATCTTTTTGTCGAAGGCGACGGGGCCGAGGTTGTCGACAGGCTCGCCGATGACGTTGATGACGCGGCCGAGCGTGCCGCGGCCGACGGGCACAGAGATTGGGCCGCCCTGGTCGATAGCCTTCATGCCGCGCACCATACCGTCGGTAGGCTGCATGGCTACACAGCGGACGCGGCCTTCGCCGAGATGCTGCTGCACCTCGAGGACGACGTCGATGGGCGCGGGGACAGTGAAGCCATCGCTGACCACACGAAGGGCTTCGTAGATGGGAGGCATGGACGCCTCAACAAATTGCACGTCGACGGCCGGGCCGGCGACTTGAACGACATGTCCGATAATTTCTGGCATAAGACCTCAGTTGTTTATCCCTGGGCGGCGGCGCCGCTCACAATCTCAATAATCTCTTTGGTGATTTTCGCCTGGCGCGCGCGGTTCATGGCGAGCGTGAGCGAATCGATCATGTCAGACGCGTTGTTGGTGGCCGAATCCATGGCGGTCATGCGGGCGGCGTGCTCGGCCGCCACCGATTCCAGCAGCGCGTGGAAAATCTGAATACCGATGTACTTGGGAAGAATCTCGTGAAACAGCTGATCGGGCGGCTGCTCATAGATATAATCCACCGGCGCGACGGCAAAGCGAGCCGCCGCTTCGTCGACGGCGCGCGTATCGGCGGGACGAACAGCGATGCCGGTCGACTTGGCGGCTTCGATCCTGCGCTGGCGCTCTTCTTCGGCGGCTTCCTCGGCCATGCGGACGTCAACGGCGCCGATCTCCTTGACGGGTAGCAAGCGCTCGGCAATCAGGCGCTGCGCAATCACGGACTTGAATTCGTTAAAGAGGATGTAGACCGAGTCGATTTCGCCCCGCGAATAGCGTTCGATGATGTCCTCAGAGAGCTTCGAGGCAAAGTGGTATTCGAGTTTGCCGAGGATGCCGACGTGCTCGCCGACAATCTGGACTCGACCGGCGCGGGGAGCGGGTGAGCCGGCTTCTTCCTCGCCAAGAGTTTTTCTCGTCGGCGCCACCGGATAGCGGCGGCGCATGAAGTCACGGCCCTTGCGGCCGATGCACACGAAGTCAATGTTCTGTTCCTGCTGTTGCCCGATGAACTTGGTGACGACGCGAAGAATATTGGTATTGAATGCGCCGGCTAGGCCTTTGTCGCCGGTGATGACGATGGCCAGGATGTTTTTTTCGGGACGGTCGGCGAGCAGCGGGTGACGGGGTTCCCCGGTGACGGGATCGTAGACATCGGCGCGCGAGACCAGCGATTTGAGCACGTTGGTCAGCATCTGGGAATAGGGGCGGGCGGCGAGTGCGGCCTCCTGGGCGCGGCGGAGCTTGGCCGCGGAGACGGTCTTCATCGCCTTGGTGATCTGCCGCGTGTTGATCACGCTGCGGATGCGGCGCCGAATGTCGAGAATGTTGGGCATAACTCAGTTGCCAGTTGCCAGTACCCAGTTGCCAGTCATTACCCCTGTCATCCTGAGCGAAGCGAAGGACCTGTGCATGTCCTTTACGGGTACTGGGTACCGGGTACTGCGTACTACTTCGCTACTGCTTGTCTTGAATCCACGAACTGCTGTTTTGCTTCTTTTACTACTCGGGACATATCTGCTTTTAGATTGTCGTCGAGGATTTTCTTTTCCATGATCGTGTTCAGCAGGGCTGGATTTGTGGTTTCCACGTACTTGTACAGTTCTTGCTCGAAGTCGCGCACCTGCTCTACGGGCATGTCGTCGAGCACTCCGCTGGTGCCGGCGAAGATGATCAGGACTTGTTTTGAAAACGGGAGCGGGCTGAACTGGCTCTGTTTCAGGAGTTCCACCAGATGCTTACCACGATTAAGTTGCTGCTGTGTGGCTTTGTCTAGATCGCTGCCGAATTGGGCGAAGGCTTCCATCGAGCGGTATTGCGCGAGGTCCAGTTTCAGGGTTCCGGCTACCTGGCGCATGGCTTTGATCTGGGCGCTGCCGCCTACTCGGCTCACGGAAAGTCCGACGTTCACAGCGGGGCGGACGCCTTGGTTGAATAAGTCGGTTTCGAGATAGATCTGGCCGTCGGTGATGGAAATGACATTGGTTGGAATGTAGGCCGCTACGTCGCCAGCCTGCGTCTCAATCACCGGCAATGCCGTCAGCGACCCACCGCCATTTTTGTCGCTCAGTTTCGCAGCGCGTTCGAGCAAGCGCGAGTGGAGATAGAAAACGTCTCCGGGATAAGCTTCGCGGCCGGGCGGACGGCGAAGCAGGAGAGAGATCTCGCGATATGACGCCGCGTGCTTCGACAGATCGTCGTAGATGCAGAGCGCGTGGCGCTTGCTGTCGCGGAAATACTCGCCCATGGCACAGGCCGCATAGGGCGCAATGTATTGCATCGGGGCAGGCTCGGACGCGGAAGCGGCGACGACGATGGTGTAGTCCATAGCGCCGTAGTCTTCGAGAATCTTTACCACCTGCGCGATGGAAGAGCGCTTCTGGCCGATGGCGCAGTAGATGCAGATGAGATTATTGCCCTTGTTGTTGATGATGGTGTCGAGCGCGACGGCAGTCTTGCCGGTCTGGCGATCGCCGATGATGAGTTCACGCTGGCCGCGGCCGATGGGAATCATCGAGTCAATGGCCTTTAGACCCGTGGCCATAGGCTCGCGCACAGGCTGGCGGTCGATGACGCCGGGCGCCAGGCGCTCGAGGGGAATAAATTTATCGGTCTGGATTGGGCCTTTGTCGTCGATGGGCTGGCCGAGCGAGTTGACGACGCGGCCCACCACGGCGTCGCCGACAGGAACGCTCATGATACGGCCGGTGCGCTTGACCTCGTCGCCTTCCTTGATTTCCGTGTAATCGCCAAGGAGAACCACGCCGACCTGGTCCTCTTCGAGGTTCATGGCGATGCCGGCGACGCCGTGCGGGAAGCTGAGCAGTTCGCCGGCCATGACCTTGTCGAGGCCGTAGACGCGGGCGATACCATCGCCGAGTGTGATGACGGTGCCTACTTCGTCGACCGCGATTCTCGATTCGTAGTTCTCGATCTGCTCGCGGATTAATTGAGTGATTTCGTCTGCTTTAATTTGGGCCATAAAAAATCAGCTTCTAGCTTAGCTCTTAGCTTCTAGCTTTCCCGATAAGATTTCGGCCGTTCCCGGTCCAGTCGGCGGAACTAAGAAATTACGCCGTCTTGACTCGCTGCCAAACCCTTGAGACCTAGCTAGAGGCTAATAGCTAAAAGCTAGCCGCTAGCCTTCCACCAACTGCTCCCGAATTCTCTGCAACTGCCCGTTGACCGAGCCATCGTAGATGGTGCTGCCGATCTGCACAACCGCGCCGCCCAGAAGCGATGCATCCTGGTCATAGCGGGCGCGAACGTGTTTGCCGGTCAAGCGGGCGATTTCGGACTCCAGCACTTGCCGTTCCGCATCGCTCAAGGGGCGGGCGCTGGTCACAATCGCCTCGGCAAATCCGAGGCGATCGTCCAAGTCGCGTTCCACTTGTTTCACGATTTCGCCGAACAAAGGCAAGCGGCGGTGATCGGTCACAACGGCAATAAAATTCCGGACCGGGCGCGAAGCGCCGGTGCGCTGAATCACGGCATCGAGCACGGCGCGCTTTTGCTCGCCGGGAATGGAGGGATTCTCCATGACACGGCGCAACAGGTCACTTTCGGCGAGCAGGTTTGCCATGGACTGCAATTCGGCGAGCATGCGCGCAGGATCGGCGTGGCCGCCGAGGACCACATCCGTAAACGCGCGGGCATAGGTGCCGACGACCGAAGCCAAGCTAGCGTCCGTCCTTTCCGCCATTGCCCTCGGTTCCGGCATTGGCCGTCAGCTTGGCGGCAAAATCGCGGACCAACACCTGATCCGTGTCGGCGTCTACGCGGATCTGTTTGCGGGCGAGAGCGAGGGCAAGATCGGCGGTATGCACGGAAAGTTCGCGGCGCACAAGCTTGGCGGCGGCGGCAATTTCCTGCTCGGCGGATTCGACGATTTTGCGGAGATCGCCTTCCGCAGCCTGCTTGATACGAGCCTCTTCGCCCTCCGCTTCTTTTTCTGCTGAGGCCCGCATGTGGGAGATTTCCGCGTCCATCTGGCGCAGGCGATTCTCGATTTCGGTCAAGCGCTGGCCGGCCTCCTGGCTGGCGGCACGGGCCTCTTCCAGCGCACGCCGAATTGAGGTATTGCGGGCGCGAAAAACGGCGGGAAGATATTTGCGGGCAAACCAGATAATCACAAAGGCAATGATGGCGAAGTTCAAACACAGCGACAGCAAGGACGCTGAGTGGACATCGAGCCCCAGGAGCTTCCCGAGTTTCCCGACAACGGCAGAGTGCTTGAGTTTGGTGGCCTGATCCTCGTCGCCTTCCGCTTCGCGGGTTTCGGTAGCGAGTTCGCGACCGATCGATTCATGTGGAGGCTGGGGGGAGGCAACGGGCTGGACCGACTGACCGGCGGCTTGCGACTGGGCGGACTGACTCTGGCCGCTCGAATTGTCTTGTGGGGCGGCAGCCGAAGATGGGCTCGACTTTTGTGGCTGTGGGGTTTGGGCAGCAAGATTGGCAGAAACCAGCGAGAACATCAGCAGAAACAGCAGCGCGGCGCCACAAGCGGCGACAGGCCGGGCCGGACGGGCATTTTTCTTAAGGAACGAGTCCCTTGGGACAACGCTGGTTTGAATCATTGCCTTCATCCACTGATCTGGCTGGGCGCCGCAACGGGCCGCAACACGGTGCGCACAATTTCCTGGGCCAATCTGCCGGCTTCCGACTGCAGCTGGGTTATGGCTTGTTGCTTGTCCTGCTGAAGATGCTCGCGGGCCTCTTGCACCTGTTCCCGGGCGCGGGCATGGGCCTGATTCAAGGCTTCACTGCGGATGCGAGCAGCCTGCTGACGGCGGTCTTCGAGACTCTTGAATATTTTTTGACGAGCCTCGCGCAAGCGCTGTTCGTATTCGGCGGTGCGGGCCTCGGCAGCGGCGATGTCGGCGCGCGCCTTTTCCATCGCGCCCTCGGTCCGGTGGCGACGCTCTGCCAGCACAGCGGTGAGGGGACGATAAACCAGGAAGAGATACAGAAGATAGGTGATTGCGAGCAGGATGACGGTGGGCACGCTTCCGAGCAGTAATTCGCCTAGTTGTCGGAGTGTTTGCTCCATAATCCTTTCGCTCGAAGCTGCTTTGCTGATCGAATCCGGGCTGAACGAACTCGAAGAATGCGCTCGTAAAACCAATAAAATTAACACTCTGGCAGCGAAAGTGTCAATGCGCGGGCACACATCGCGGCCAGAGGGAAGAAGGAGTTTTTCATCCGGCAGCTCGCCCTTGACAATGGCTGGGTAAGGTTTAGGATGTAAGCATCACCTCCGATCCCTTTCCGGATCGAATGGGCCGATAGCCAAGGAATCGTCACCGCTTCTTGGCTGGCGGCCCATTTTGATTTTTTCCGGCCACTTGTTATTGGGATCGAAACCAGCAGCTTCCATGGCCGGCATAAATCCTTTGCGAAAACTTGACACGGTCGTGACAAGCAGAACCGACATCCGGGCAAGAATGAGACCTGTTTCCGGTTTCTTCGTGACCGAAGATTCCAGAACGTACTCTCCTCTCCTGGAAATCTGGCGGAGCCAAGCACGTATCCGCCAGACTTTTTTTCTTTTGAACGAATTCCGTTTTGGGTCGAGACGACCCGGGCTCTGCTTACTGGTTCGGCGCCCATCGCTTACATGGGGAAGAGCATTTTCATTGCGAATGCGTCTCGGTGAAGAATCGCCAGATCCCGGCGGCAGCATCGGGGCCTTTGGGATCGCCATATTTTTGTGCTTTGGGCGAGCCCGACCAGGCATGACCCAAACCGTCGACCAGCCACTTTTCCATTAGTAATGCTCCGGTTTGATCGCGGTAGGCGTGTTTGTGGTAGGTGTAGCCGCCGGGTACCTGGCCAGTAACGGTGTTTTCGGTCAGGGCAAAACCGGTTTCTCCTGCCCGGGCAGCGAGAGACGCGTTGGTGATGCTCCATTGGGAGATGAGTTGCTCGGCATTGACCGCGCTGACGCGGTCGTCCGCCGTCCCCTGGAGAACAAACAATGGCATGCGGCGGCGGGACTTGCGTGCGAGGCCGGCCTGCATCGCATCGAAGGCCAGTTCGCCTTGCTGGATCGGGTCGGGCCCGCCATGTTTCATGACGCCGATCGCACTCGTGAAACTGGTCGCGGCCTTGAATTCGCAGGCGGCGGCGACAGCCACGCCGGAGAACAGATCCGGATAGGCAACCGCGGCGATGACGGCCATGGCGCCTCCAGCAGAAACGCCTGCGGCGTAGACGCGATCCGGATCGACCTTGTGTTCGGAGCAAACCTGTTCGACGATCGCAGCGAGGATGGAGGGCTCCCCTTGATCGCGCGACTGGTGCTTAGGATCGAACCAGTTCCAGCACTTTAAGAAATTGGCGAGCAAAGATTGCTCGGGGTAAACAACCAGGAACCGGTTCGCGTCGGCGACCGCGTTCATGTGCGAGATCTCCGCCAGATCCTCGGGGCCGTGGGTGCAGCCGTGGAGAAACATCAAAAGCGGAGAGGCTGTGTTGTCTTTGCAGGAGGAAGGCGCCCACAGCTTATAGTGTCGCGAACCGCCCGAGGCACGGGCGTGGCCCGTAATCCATCCTTGCTTCGACATTCTGGCGATACCCTCCAGCGTTCGCGGTGGTGATGCAGGCGGCCTGGGAACAATCGAGCCAGGATTCCCCGATGGAAGCCAGAACCACCAGGAAATCAATCCGCTTGAAGCCGGGAAAGATTATGGCACGAACTAACCGGCCGATTCGCGCCCGTTAGAAACAAGAAATTCCGGTTGAGCGGGGCTCATCAGTTCCGAGCGGGAATGTCTACGAACTCTTGCGACCCGAGCTCAACGCCCAACAACTTCTTTCTGAACGCGGCGTACAATTCCGGCATGAAACGAACACTCATTGCACTTCTCTTCCCTGCCCTATTTTCCTTGATCGCGGCGGCGGCGCCGCGCACGATGCGAATCGATTACTACCATGCTGGCAACGCGCACGAGGAATGGTTTTCGCTCGACCGCACCGTGCTCGAACCGCTGGAATGGCCGGGAAATCCGAACAAGGCGATCGACAACAGCCAAATGGGCAGCTATCTGTTTGAAGTGCGCGAACCGAAGGGCGGGAAACTGCTCTACTCTCGCGGCTTCAACTCTGTTTTTGGCGAGTGGAAGGAAATTGACGAAGCGCAGCACGCCAACCGGACGTTTTCCGAATCCCTGCGCTTCCCTGCCCCGGACGTGCCGGTGGAAGTTGTGCTGAAAGAACGCAACGAAAAAGACCCCAGCGCCGGCTTTCATGAGGTCTGGAAAACCGTCGTCGACCCGAAGGACAAGTTCATCGACCGGTCACGGCCGCCATCGCCGGGTGCGTTGATTTCGTTTCAGAAGATGGGAGATCCGGCATTTAAAGTCGATCTCCTGGTTTTGGGCGATGGCTACACGGCGTCCGAGCGCGCGAAGTTCGAAGGCGATGCCCGGCGCTTCATAGAGAAGTTGTTTTCCACTTCGCCTTTCCGGGAACACAGAAACGATTTCAATGTATGGGGATTGTGTCCGGCAGCAGAGGAATCAGGTATCTCGCGGCCATCGAGTGGAGTCTACCGGCGGTCGCCGCTGGGCGCCAGTTATGACACGTTCGACAGCGAGCGCTACGTGCTGACGACGGACAATCGAACCCTGCGCGATGTGGCGTCGTTCGCGCCTTACGAGTTCATCGAGATCCTGGTGAACGGCAAGACCTACGGCGGGGGCGGAATCTTCAACCAATATGCAACCGTGGCCATCGACAATGCGTGGGCGGGATACGTGGGCGTGCACGAGTTTGGGCACCACTTTGCCGGATTGGCCGATGAGTACTACACCTCGGACGTATCCTACCGTTCACCGCAGGACAGGCCGGAACCGTGGGAACCGAACGTGACCGCATTGGCTGATCCGGCAAACTTGAAATGGAAGGATTTGGTCGAGGCGGGAACGCCGATTCCCACGCCGTGGAACAAGGAAGAGTTTGAGCGCTACGAGACGGAGATCCAAAAGGAGCGCCGGCAGTTGCGCGCCGAAGGCAAGCCGGAGACCGAGATGGAAGAACTTTTCCGACGGCAACGGGAGCGAGAGGATGCGATGTTCCGGGCGGAGAAGTATTTCGGCAAAGTGGGCGCATTTGAAGGCGCGAACTATGAGGCGAAGGGATATTACCGGCCGGAAGTGGATTGCATCATGTTCAGCCGTTATGACAAGTTTTGCGCCGTATGCCGCCGGGCCATCGAGCGCGTAATCGCCATGTACACGTAGGGCGCAGCGTCGGTGAGCGCAATCGGGATTCAACGACAATCGTGCGCTGTTTCAGTGCGTGCCAGCCAGCGCGTCGCCGTCCAACTTGGGCTACGGTTTCGGCTCTTGCTGTTGAGTTGCTGCAGCAGGGGCGAATTCGATTTTAGTATCCATAAGTTCATGTAAGCTAGCCTGACTGTCGCTCATGAAGAGCCATGCCACCCAGTAATCCTTGGCTTCGGCGACAAGAAAGGAAGTAGAAATATTCTGGGGCTCAGTTCGTCCGGGCACATTGGCGGCAAACTCACCAGAGAATTCGAGCATCAGGTGCCCTTGAATCTTGAAGGCGTCGACTGACCTTTTTCCTTTCGGGATAAACGGCGTTCCCTCAAAGGAGTGGATCACTTGCTGGGCGATCTGCTTGATTGCATCTTTCTCGTCAATCGAAGTCGGAAACTTAGCGCCCGGAGAACACTCAGGATCAACCGCCAGCAGCGCAATCAGCGGATTTGTTTCATCCGTCTTTGTTCCTGCGGGGTACTTTGTCGTGAACAGCAGGACCCGCGTACATTGCTGAAATGCCTCATGCTCGCGAGCAGCGCTGGGGCTATCGCCCCATGCAAATTGGTGCCCCGTTTCTATCACCCTATCCTGAGTCGCCTTATCGTTTACCACCCAGCCATCGGGGAACTGGTAGTCAATTCCCAGCGCATCGTTCAGATACCAGTTTCCCTTTACAATTCCGGCACTCAAATTACCGATGCGCTTGCTGGAGGGCGCGGCGGCACCGGTGCCGTGGTGCAGGATTGTCGGATTGTAGGCGAGGCTGCCAGCACCCGCCATCTCCTCCGCCCTTGCCGGATCAAAGAACGTCATTGCTTCGATACCGTTTTGCAGTTTCTTCGTCAGTTGCTCGTCAAACGACTCTATGTCGAACTCCAAGATGTAGCCATTGAACGGTGTTGCGAATATGACGCTGTGCAACTTCCCACCGTGTCCTTTCTCTTGGGAGTCGCTTTTCCAAAACCGCCTTCCATCAATTTCAATTTGTGCTGTGGTTTTTCCTTTCGGCCCTGACGCAGCCTTCCGTGCTTCCTCCGGCGAAGCGTCACTGGACTGCTT
>Ga0187784_10004249_pt1 | contig 11579 bp, 12 predicted proteins | sample 1015_SJ02_MP15_2_FD_132964 | JGI IMG/M metagenome (GOLD analysis project Ga0187784, IMG submission 132964) | Tropical peat soil microbial communities from peatlands in Department of Meta, Colombia - 1015_SJ02_MP15_20_MG | ecosystem: Environmental > Terrestrial > Soil > Wetlands > Peat | place... | reverse complement strand
AATCCTGATGATGCCAGCTCTCCTGTATAATGCGCTTGTAATATGTGATTAGCGATATCAGTATCTAGGACCGCATTTGGCTTATCACTTAAGACGAAAATGAGGTCAAATCGCGACAACAGTGATGGCAACATATTTATTTGTCCCGCGATAGGTTCATAGGAATCAAATCTACCATACCTCGGATTGGCGGCGCCCAATAATGCGCATCTGCTTCTAAGAGTGGCTGTAATCCCTGCCTTTGCAACACTTATTGTCTGCTGTTCCATCGCTTCGTGAAGCGATGATCGATCTTCTGACTTCATCTTGTCCATTTCATCTACTGCTGCAATGCCTTGATCTGCCAGTACGAGCGCTCCCGCCTCGAGCGTCCATCTTCCGTCTCCGAATTCATCCTTGATTGCGGTGGCGGTGAGTCCGGCAGATGTAGAGCTCTTTCCGCTCGTATAAACACCTCGTGGCGCAAGTTTGACGACATAACGCAGTATCTGTGACTTTGCGATGCCGGGATCACCCACGAGCAATATGTGTATGTCCCCCCGTATTCTCGATCCGTCAGGAAGTAATTTCGGAACACCTGAAAAAAGCTGAAGAGCCACTGCTTCTTTTACATTTTCATAACCATAAATTGACGGTGCAATCGAATCGACAATTGACCTATAAATATCCGGACGCTTCGACATTGCGAGTATCTCGGCTTCATCCTCCTGTGAGATTTCAAGATCCTCAAACTCTTTATCTTCTAACTCGATTGAGTTCGCATCGAGAAACATATCGAACGTGGTACTCTTCATATTCTGGTATTGCCGCTGGGCAACGCGCAATATTCCTGTTATTATTATCCTATCGCCGGGAAAAATTTTGCCTGAAAGATCCCCTGCGACATTTATATCTAAGGTCTGTGGTTGTTCACCGCCCTTTAGCCCTTCCGGGGATTCCTGGATCCTGATCTTCTGCGCATCAACAAACGTAGAATGTGTAAAATCTAGTTTGAAAGGACCTTTTTTTCCGCAAATCCGATGAGAGCACTCCGAGGGTTCCTTAAACTTTGCATCCTCTTGTGGCACTTTTGTTACCTTGCCACAATTGAGGCACTCAAATCCGGCTTCTAAAACTTTCGGCCTAACTTCGGTTGCCTTCCTAACAATCCCCTCAATTGCAATAAGCCTCCCGACATGAAGACTCCTTAGGTCCCGTATCTGTGTCTTTTCAGATAAATTAATGACCCGAACATTCGCATCAAGCTTACATTCGAGAGGGAGATCATAATCAAGCAGAGCATCGTGAGCATCCTGCAAAGCAATTGTGGGATAATCGATAAGAGCATCAGCTAGCGCTATATCATAATCTTGTAACGTTTGATAATCGACTTCAATGCTTTTCACGTCTGGATACTCGCTCGCGAGCTTTAGGATCTGCTGATTGTAATACCTCTTATAGAAAGTTACCCACCGCTCCCTAAATTCACTGCTCATATAGTATAAACTATGAAAATAATGGCATTTAAACTTAAGGCTAAAGTTTTGAATATTGTTTAAGATTACAGATTATGCTCCAAAAATAGTTCAATCGAAATCTCGACAACTCTTATGTATTAGATCCACTATGCGAACTCACTCGTATAGCACAATATATGTTTCGAGCGTCAACCTTTTAGTTATCTCTCTATAAACATAAGAGGATAGTCAGCATCTTCGTCGTATTGCATCTTTACAAGTACTTTAGCGCTCTGATAGGCTACAACTAACTGGATGTCGAACATTTTGCCTTCAAGCTCAGCATAGCCGAATTTGTTGAGCTTTGATTGAACCATAGTTCTATCAATATGCACATTGATGCTCTCGACATACGGTTGTGCTCTAATGCTTGACTCTATCGCTTTTTCCATATATTGAAGGCTGCTAGGATTCAAAGGAGCCCCTACAAACTGGTGATAAAGAGCTCCAAGCTTTATTCCTGCTTCGAATAGTGCCTGTTCTCTATCGTTTATTGCGTCATCTCCTGTATAGCGGATTTAATACGTAAATTGCTGAGAATATCAACATAACTATTGAAATGAGTTGAGATAAGTCATTTCCTATTAAGCTCAAAATTATCACTAAGACTAACAATATGCCAAGCACTGACAATGTCAAATTATTGTTTACTTTTGAATACTCGAAATCACTTAACATTAATCCTGATAGCAATAACAAAAGAAGCACGAGGCCAGCTGGCGGAAACTTTGCAATTATGTAAAGGGACACGATAAGCCCTGCTGCTGTTATAGGTAGTCCCACGAAGAGTCTAGTTTGGGGGGTAGTATTGTATCTCGCGAGTCGGATCATGCCACTCGCCACATATATGAACGACAAGAAGAAGAAAGCAAGCGGGATCCCAAAAGCATCCCGAAGCAAATAAAATGCTAAAAGTGAAGGAACCAGTCCAAATGACACGAAGTCTGCCAGTGAGTCCAGTTGAAACCCTAGGGTACCTTGTCCTCTTGCTCGTGCAAGATATCCATCAGCTCCATCGGCAATTACGCTAACCAGTACCAATACAGCTGCCACCGATATGTTGCCTGCTCCGAAAAAGACTAATGCCATGCTCCCAAAAAGCAGGTTAGCTAGCGTAGCCACATCCTGCTGTTTAATTTCTATGTTGAAAGGAAAATTCAATTTTGACCACCTCTTTTACACACAGCTATGACAGTTTCACCAGCCTTCACTTTTTGCCCTTTTGTGACAATAAATGCGTAACCATTTGGCAAGGTAACATCAACCCGTGAACCGAATCTTATCATTCCTATTCGTTGCCCTCGTTGAATTTTTTCACTTTTCTTAATGTAACAAACGATTCTCCTTATAAGTGTCCCTGAAATTTGAGTCACGGTTACATCCCCTGTATCAGTTGTGATTGTAATATTGTTACGCTCATTTCTATCGGAATTTTTGCTAAATGCAGGAAGTTTACCGCCTTTTTTGTACTCAATGTCTTTTATTTCACCTTCAAGTGGGGCGCGATTAACGTGGACATTATGGACGTTCATAAAGATACTGAGTTTATTATTTTCAATTCTTAGAATTCTCCCATCGGCTGGGCTGACCATATCACTGCAGCTGCTACTCTCGGGACTTCTTTCTGGATCTCTAAAGAAGATAAGCAGAAACAGCAGAGCAGCAATTCCTATCACGATAAAAGGGGTAAAAATACCCACTAAAATCGTAAATATAAACGATCCAAATAGCCAAGATTCAGAACCTTTCGCTAGCATCTTGAACTCCTCCCTTAAGTAAAGTAAATACATTTACCATCATATCCAAGAGTTCGGGCAAGATTCTAAACACAAGATACGAGATAATTACAAGTGCTGCCATTGAGCCAAACTTTGCTAAAACATTATGAGAGATGTAAAAACTATAGTCCGAAGAACCGAACCATTCATAACCCGAGGCAGTAATTACGAAGCCGTTCCGAACGATATTCAAAATGTACACAACCGGTACTGACACAAAAAATGCTTTGAGTTTGTTTACGGCTGGAGCGGAAACACACGCGATTATTCCTAAAAGAAGTGCCATACTTTCAATACCAGTGCAGCCGAGTATGATTTCAACGCTGTGGTTATTCAACATTACCACATTCCAACCCAGCTGAATAGCGGGGATTCTAAGAACATTTAGGGCTGCAACTGTCTGAACTGTCACGGCTTTCCTGAGCAGATAATTGAGATACGAAAATTCAGCAAATGAGAAGTAAAAAATACCGCCAATCGCAGCGGCTTTTGTAATGGTAAGCGTCAATTCATCCTTATTTATCAGCATAATAAACGCTACGTAAGCACAAAAAGCCGCTACTAAAATCGTCAGGATAACGTTAAAAAAATCACTGATGTGCGCGTAATACATTGGCAATGTTGCCCAATGAGCTGCAAAGAACAGCCAACCAATGAAACCAATGACATATGAACGATTATTTGAACGCTTAGTTAACAAAAGTGATGAAACTATAAATAGAAGCAGAGCAACCCATAACAATTCTTCCATCTATTTCACCATTAAACAAAATTCCCTTATCGGTTGAAAAATATCTATGCCGTTATTGGTAAAAACTTACATATAACCGTTTTGACTGGGCGTTCTCTCAACATTTTAAGCGCACCAATGTACTTCTTGCTAGCATTTCGATTCTATAACGTTTGATAGTGGTTACCAACATAAAGCTAAATATATGCTGGACAATGTGTACTGTAATTAGGTTAGGAAAGATTTCAGCAACCAAAATCAGCTTCATTATCTGGTTTTATGGAATTATTTCAAAGTGGGATAGTGTATGCAATTTTGTCCGAAATGTAAAAGTATTATGTTGCCCGAACAAGAGCTCCTAAAATGTAGAGCTTGTGGGTTTGTGACTGAAAGAGAAACATCATCGAAAAACACAGTCCATCAAATCTCAAGACAAAAAAGAGAAATTCTTGTGTTGGATGAAGAACTAAATGAAGGCAAACCGACAATAAAAGCGCGATGCCCTGAATGCAACTGCGATATAGCCTATTGGTGGTTGCGGCAATTGCGAGCAGCAGATGAAAGCGAGGTACGATTCTTTCGCTGTGTGAAATGCGGCAAAACTTGGAGAGAATACGATTAACTAAAATTGGCTCATGACCCTCTAACCTACAATCGAATACCTGAAACGCCTCTGCAAACGTTGCCGTTTAAAAGATAAAAGAAAAAATAGCTAGCGCCAATCGACATATCTGACCAAAGTAAAGCCTTGTTAATTTACCAAAAATTACTGTATTTTTTAGTAATTTAAAAATTAACCACGTTGTTGCCTACAAACCACAAAAAATATTTAGAATCCGCAGCATTTTGTTATATCTTTGAGACGTGCTCTGTCTAGCACTGTTACGCGAAATAAAACATTAGTTTCACTATATCTGCAGTTTTTTGAATCCAATCACAATACATACGAGATTACTAGACTTCTATCGTGCTCCGTGTTAAACTGATGCAAACAGCTTGTTAAATGGTATCGCATTTATAGTCAGAATCACGATATTCTTTCAGATGGACGTAAGAATAGTAATTGTAAATCCTATTTATGAAGGAAATATCGGCTCTATTGCCCGGGTTATGAAAAATTTTGGCTTCAATGACCTCATTTTGATTAATCCGTGTCAAATCGGCAAGTTTGCGAGAGCTATGGCTTCACATGCCGTTGACGTCTTGGAATCTGCCAAAATTGAGACTTTTGATGATATCTTAAAGAATTCTGAGCTAATTATAGGAACGACAGGAATCATGGGAACAGGATCTTACACTAGAAATCCATATCCACTTGCCAAGTTGAATGAAAAGTTCAATAATAATATAGGGGTAGCATCGATCCTCTTTGGGCAGGAAGACCAAGGGCTTCCAAATAAGATACTTAATAAGTGCGATATGATTTTGAACATCGCAACTAACCCAACATATCCTGTGATGAATATATCTCACGCAGCAGCAGTAATTCTCTATAACATTTCTGGGCTAACGACAAAATCGTTGAGCGAGAAGATGGAGCTTGCGTCACATGAGGACCTGATGCGTCTACTTGATCACATAAGTGACGTTCTAAAAGATATCGAATTCCCCCCACACAAAAGAAGGCGCGTTCTTTGTAATCTAAAAAGGATTTGTGGAAAATCAGAACTTACGCCGAAAGAAGTGACGATGCTACGTGGCATCCTCAGCAGAATACAGATGAGCATAAAAAATAATCATTAGAGGTACCGACCGATAATAGGTTGTAACCTCTGTTTGACTTCGTTTGGAATGTTGTCGAGATCTGTCATTATTGCCTTTTTCAATGCATTTCGACACGCACACGTTTCATCTGTTGCCGGAAGCTTTTCTACAACGTTTTTTATTATTTTTCGCGTTATTTCGTCATTTTTCCTGACATTGTCAAGAATCATTTCCGCGGAGATACCTCCTTCATGCCATACATCATAATCCGTGACTGTGGTTAACGTTCCATAACAAATCTCAGCTTCTCGCGCTAATTTGGCTTCCGGTATACCTGTCATACCGATAATATCAAATCCCATGTGTCTGTATACGCCAGACTCAGCACGAGTTGAGAACTGTGGTCCCTCTATACAAATATACGTGCCACCCATCTTAACGTTGCAACCAATGTCAAGCACTACTTTATGCAACATTTCGGTTATGCTTTTGCAAAAAGGATCGGCAAAATTCACGTGCACAACAATGTCATCAAAAAACGTATTTGGACGAAATTTAGTCCTATCATAAATCTGGGTGGGTACAACAATATCAAGCGGTCTGATATTCTCTTGCAAACTCCCGACAGCCGAAATAGAAATTATGTTAGTGACTCCCAGAGTTTTAAGCGCATATATATCCGCCCGAGAGTTTACGTTTGTTGGGCAGATTGTATGTCCGATACCATGTCTTGGCAGAAATGCACACCTTCTGTCGGAAATTTCCCCAACTATCATTCCACTAGAAGAGTTCCCGAAAGGAGTTTTTACAGATACCGTGCATACATTTGCCATCTCCTCAGAACTGTACATCCCAGTTCCGCCGATAAATGCAATCTCAACGTTCATTTAACTTCCACCCTATCCCATCAAATTGCACAATTTCTCGTCTTTCCATTTCTTGAAGTATCTCAGCAAGCCTTCCTGGTTGTGCGATATCGAAGTGCATCGGTTCTATCGAATACCAGTGTTTGAGTCCCATTTTTATCGTTTTAAGATCCCAACCAGGTCTTCGCTCTTTTGACATCATCTTAACAATTAGATCCGTCATGTCTTCTATGAAGTTCCATGGGTATACAACCCAAATCCAATCTTCGAGATATTCCGCATAATAGTCCGGCGCAAACTCCGATGTAAATAGAAGTTGAAGGGTCCCAGTTTTTACCTCAATTGGCTCGAACTCACTCACGTATTTCATCGAGTATTGCAGGCTTTTTCCTGTATCAGCTATATCATCGACAATTAAAACCCGTTTTGAACGAATCATCTCATCAAGTATCGGATACTTGATGCGGCATTCGTCTCCAACACAGGCCGTTCCCACGTAATGCTCGACTTTTAAGCTGATTAAATCGCTTATGCAAAGAAAATCGCACATAATGCGACCAGCGAACCAGCCTCCTCGCGCAAGCGCTACTATAGCGTCAGGCACATAACCAGACTCTACTACATTATAGGCTAGATCTCTACAGAGATCGTAAATGTAATTCCAATTTGTGATACCACATTTAAACTTTTCTGGCAAAGGCATATAATAAAAGTCCAACTTAGGATAATATTTATCTTTATCTATTTCGAAGCGGTATCGAGAGATTAAACGTTCACGTAACGTTATATATCTGTAATCGATTGTATACTTAATATGAAAAGGGTGTTTTAAATGAGGCTCGAACAAGATGATTGCACTGCGATAGGAGAAATCGTTGCAGGTCGTTACTTCAAGAAAAGCGGATGGAAATACACAAATTTGAGAGACATAAGGAAAATATTCAGGGCTTACAACGAACTTGAAGATCAATATAACGCTTATCCATATATGAGCCGCGATTGGTACGTGTCAAACTCAGTCGATAAGGACACCTACATAGCTAAAACGTGGAAAGAACTAAAAAGACTGGTCGATTTTCTAAATGAATATGGTGATGGACAACTGTATAGTTTTATTGTTGCTTCAGATGATCAGATCGCTTTGTGCAAAGTTGTAACCAGCGATGGTAAAGCGTCCAGAGAGGCAGTAGACATCGCGAAAGAACATGGATATATGCTGTACCTCTTTAAAGTGGAAGTCCCAAACAATATAGAGTATGATATAGACACAATTATGTGATGTGATTACATCGTCACGTAATAGATTTGAGATTCTATTAAATAATGCTCGGATTATATCAGATTTACTTAGCCTTTGACGAAAGCATCGTAACCAGCTAGACCACAAGCCCCTTTTTGTTTGATTTAATTCAAAGCCGTTATTTCTTGTTTCTTCTTCGCTAGCGCCTGTATTTCTTAAAATAATCTCCTTTATCTTATTAAGTTCGGTTTCAAGCATTGATAAGCGGGATTCAATATTATTTTGCACGTATCGCTGTGTGACATCTGCCTCTGGTTGCATAACTGGTTGCATAACTTGAGCATCTGTTTGTTTCGCTTAGTCATTGTTTTTGTCGAGTATAGATTTTTTAGCAAGCCCAGTTTTTCTGTGAGTTGCCCAGCTTAATAGTTCTTCGTGGCTAAACAATAAAACAAGCTCTGCTAGGCGTTGTGGCTCACTTACGCTCGCATTTGGATACTTGTATCCATTATTCTTGAATGTAGCTGGAGATTGAAAATAAGGCAGCAATGGGTTCTTTTTAAAAAAAAGAAGCCGTTTGAAGGCGACTTAAGATGATGGAATACGATATTTTTAAGTTTTGAATATTATCAAACTTTGACTTCAAAACCTCAAGCCTCTCTTGATCCCCCGCTTGCTGCATTCTTCGCGTGATCTCTATTATGTTACCCATCGTTCTTGTGAGTTCATCAACAACAGTTACAGAAGCAGCTAACGCAGTCCTGGAGAGTGGATTTAAATCGACGACTAATACCGCCTTTCCACTCTTCTTCAAGGCTTCACATCTATCTCCATCCTCGAGCGGAACGAAAACGACATCAGCTAGGAAGATACCCCTTTTATCGACTTTTGCTCTCTCACTAGCGATTCCGGGAAGCCGCACATAATCACGACCTATCAGTATGCGCCTCGCACCAAAGTCTCTAAGATGTTGCTCGATCTTTTCACTGCGCTGAGTTGAACGATGGTAGAGGTTAATTTCTAAAGGCGCATCTGTTATCTCGCTGAGTTCTGTGAGTTCTGCTGGCACTAATGCCGCTACATTTCCATTGACTGAAATAATAGGACGTTGCGCGGTAAGTAGGTATGCACTGGCTGCTGCAGTCGCTTCAAGTGCATTGGTTGTGCTTCGCTCTCCAATTAGATAATCGAACGCTTCACCTCTGCCATGTGCGATAAGACCATGGATACTTGTTATGCCTTTTTTACACCCATCCACGAGCTTATCTCTTAAAACAAGTGAGTTATAACGTGGATGGTCTTTAGATATTGTAACCATTTTACTCAACTTTGTAATTATATATGCGGAGACTATTCTGTTCAGGTTCCAACTCTAAAAAACTATTTATGGAATCCACTCTCGCCTCTTTTTCATCTCAACAAATCAGACTTCTAAATTTGCTCCGCAGTTGTTAATTCTGGTACCCCGCACTTCGCCAAATTCGCGTAGAACATCAGAGGAATCTATCGCAAAGATAGCATCACCGAGCATCACCATCGATGCAAGTCCTCCACTTGCTTCGACAGCTTCAACTGCATCCCTAGCTTTTTCGCTCATAAATCCCGTATTAAACGCGAACTCTCTCGAGAGTTTCATAAATTCTTCAAACACTGGCCTTTTTAGCAACGTTTTAAGACACTTCTTTCCATAAAAACCTACAACCTTTATTAAGTCTGCATCTTTCAAAATTTCAGACGTTGAAAGTGGTCCAAATATGACATAAGAGATACTTATAGCCCCAGTAGAAATCTTGTCTACATTTGTAAACCCTCGTATTACAACCCCTCCAGTAGATTGCGCGATGACATCGCCTACACCTGTATTATTTTTAATTTCAGCACGTGTAGCTACGTTACAAAGATCGCCGTATGTACGGCCAAGGGAGAGCAATTCATTAAGAGCAAGTGCTGTACTAAACGCTCCAGCTCCGCTCGTGCCAAACCCGCAGCTCACTGGAACTCCAACGCGTGTTTTTACATCAACTTGCTCGTTCGTAAGGGATTCGACGACCGATTTCGTAGTGGGCGCTGCTTCAATCTTTTCATTAATATAAATCCTGCCGGAGCCTAAACCAACATCTGTTACTACTTTATCATCGATAACGATGCCACAACCTACAGATTCAATCACTCCTTTAGTCTTTTCATTATCTTCTTTATGAATCGCAAAAAAACCTGTAATATGGAGAGGACATATGGCTCTCATGCGTCTTTCACTTGTTCAAAGCTCTAACAATTGCGTCAACGATCTTCACAGCCAGAAGTTCTTTTTTTCCACGGTATCTCTTAACGTCTTGATGGATAATGAATATCTCGTTGTCGTCAGTACCTATGCCACCGCTTGTAACGTCATTTGCGACGACGATATCTACGTCGATCGAGCGTCCACATTTAATCAATTCATCATTCGTCGTGTTCGTCTCAGCTTTAAAGCACACGACAAATAAGTTTGGATATCTTTCCTGAACTAACTTTGTAAGCTTTGGTACAGTTCGTAACTCAAGAACAGTATCATTACTAGATTTAATCTTCGTAGGAGCGCGATTAACAGTGAAATCTGAGATAGCAGCTGAATTTACGAATATGTCGTAACCCTTCGAGAGTTCCTCTAATACCGCGTCGATCATGTCGCCTGCGCTCTCGATCTTTATTTGTGATAGACCTCTTACGTCGTAATTATGTACTATTGTGACCTGTGCACCTCGCCTGCTTGCTTCAAAAGCAATCGCTCTGCCCGTCTTTCCAGAACTTCTGTTTGTAAGTATTCTTACAGGATCAATTGATTCAACAGTTGCACCACTTGTAACAAGAATTCTCTTACCCGCAAGGTCTTTTTTCGATAGCACACGCTCTACTGCCCGAACTATCTCCTCTCTTTCAGCAATCTTCGCCCTCCCTTCTTCTATGTACGGCTCTACAATATGCGCCAATTCTCTAAGTTTCGCAAAGTTTTGGTTGACGATTGGATGATTAAGCATCGCCTCATGCATTGCGGGAGCCACTATTACAGGCGTTCCTGAACCGATAGATGTAATCGCAAAAGTTGTTACAGGCGTATCATCGATGCCATTCGCAATCTTACTTACCGTATTTGCTGTACACGGAGCGATCAATAATGCATCAGCACAACCACCAATGCCACAAAATTTTACATGTTCAACCATGCCAGTTATTTCGGTTATGACTGGATTCCGCGTAGCATACTCAAGGGCGTGGGGGTGCACGATTTGACAGGCAGCAGAAGACATAACTGCGTGAACATCCGCACCACTACGTCGAAGCGCTCTTATCAGTTTAACGACTTCTACGGCAGCTATACTACCAGTGACTCCGACTACAACCGTTCTACCTTCTAAGCGTCTCATTTGATCATTACTTATGTGCAAATCATACAAAAATTAAACTTTAAGAAAGTTAATCATTTTATAGCTTCTCTACTCAACATATTTAAGAGCTTTGTACAGTATGTTGTACAACAGTTACAAGCGTGTGCCGTTGCACAATGCGAAAAATCAAGAGAAATACATAATACGTCCCTGAGCTATCTCAGTGCAAATGAAAGAAAATATGTCGCGGGAGAATATCTTACGAAGAGGACGTTTAACTGCTATGGACGAACTTGCGCACCGCTTTACATCCTCCATATTGGCCGATGAATGGCTTTTTAAATATGATATCATGGTGGATTTTGTGCACGTAGTTATGCTCAAACGGCAGGGTATTATT
>Ga0187784_10004248_pt1 | contig 11580 bp, 10 predicted proteins | sample 1015_SJ02_MP15_2_FD_132964 | JGI IMG/M metagenome (GOLD analysis project Ga0187784, IMG submission 132964) | Tropical peat soil microbial communities from peatlands in Department of Meta, Colombia - 1015_SJ02_MP15_20_MG | ecosystem: Environmental > Terrestrial > Soil > Wetlands > Peat | place... | reverse complement strand
GTGGAGGCCAACGCGGCCTCGACCGCGGCCATGGTCCTGGGGGCCGCGGCGGTCGAGTGGCTCGAGGCGCTCTGCCTGCCGGCTCGTCTCGTCGACCTCGACGGGGGCGTGACCCTGACCGATCGATGGCCGGTCCCCGGCGGCGGGCGGCGCGAAGGCGCCCGCCGCCGGGCCAAAACCGTGGTGGCCTCGTGATCGGCCTCCTGTCGACGGTCGGACTGTCGACAGTCGGACACGGTTCGAGCGCCCTGTGGTACCTGACCCGGTCCACAGGCCTGGTGTCGCTGATCCTCCTCTCGGCCACCGTCGTCATGGGCACCATCGCCTCGGTCGGGTGGACGACGGAGCAGTGGCCGCGCTTCTTGTCGCAGGCCGTACACCGGAACCTGTCCCTCTTCTGCCTGGCCCTGGTCGGCATCCACATCGTCTCGACCGTCGGGGACGGGTACGTGCCCATCGGCATCGCCGATGCCGTGATCCCCTTCCGCTCGCCCTACCGCCCGATCTGGGTGGGCCTGGGCGCGTTGGCGTTCGACATGCTGCTGGCCGTCGCGGTGACGAGCGGACTACGCCGTCGCATCGGCACGAGCGCCTGGCGGGGGGTGCACTGGCTGGCCTACGTCTGTTGGCCGGTGGCCGTCGTCCACGGCCTCGGCTCGGGGTCCGACCCCCGCCTTCCGGGCGCGCTGCTGGTGTTCGTCCTCTGCGTAGGCTCGGTGGCTGCGGCCGTGACCTGGCGCCTCGCCGTCGGTCACGCCCGCTCGGCGGGGTGGAGGGCCGTCGCCGCGCTGAGCGCGGCCGCCGTGCTCGTGGCGATCGCCGCCTTCGCCGCGCTCGGCCCGCTGCGGCCGGGCTGGTCCCATCGTGCCGGAACCTCGCCGGCCCTGCTGGCAGAACTGGCCGGCGCGTCCGGTGGGACGAGTGCCGGTGCGAGCACGCCGAGCGGAGCGGCGACGGCTCCCGCGACCGTCCCCACGACCTCGCCGGCGTCGGGGCCGGCGTCGGGGCCGGCGTCGGGCGGCGCGTCGGGCACCCCCTCCGTCCCCTTCACCACGACGGCGTCGGGGACGATCGCCACCACATCCGCTGGCCCCGGCGGGATGGCCGAGGTGACCCTGACCATGCAGCTCGCGGACAGCTCCGCACCGCTCGTGGTGAAGATCGGCGGCCCCGCCGTCAACGGCGGCGTCGCCATGCGGCGGAGCTCTGTCACCTTCGGCTCCCTCAGCGGGCAGGTGACCGCACTCGACGGGTCCAGCATCGCGGCCGTCGTCAGCGGGTCCTCGGGTTCCGTCGAGCTGGCCATGGACCTCTCGGTCGATCCGAACGCCGGCACACTGAGCGGGCAGGTCTCGGGGACCGCGGCACGATGACCACCGTGACGACACCGCGCGCACCAGTCCCGCCCGCCACCGGGACGAGGCTCCTGCTGGGGCTCTCCGGCTCCGACACCGTCGACGCCTCGCTCGGCAGCCACCTCGAGCGCTGGGGCACCCTGCCGCGGCCCGGGGACGAGCTCCTCGACGAGCTCGAGACGAGCCGCCTGGTCGGCCACGGCGGAGGCTGGTTCCCCGTGGCGGCCAAGTGGCGCAGCGTGGCCACGGCTTCGAGGCGGCGCCCGGTCGTCGTGGCCAACGGAGCCGAGAGCGAGCCGGCCAGCCGCAAGGACGCCCTCCTCCTCACACGCGCGCCGCACCTGGTGCTCGACGGCCTCTCCCTGGCGGCAGCGACCCTGCGCGCGCACCGGGCCATCGTGTACGTCCCGCGGCACACCGCGCCGGCGGTGGAGCACGCGCTGGACGAGCGGCGGCGCCGGCGCACCGACGCAGTGGACATCGAGATCGCCGAGTGCCCCCACACCTACCTGGCGGGTCAGGAGACCGCCGTGGTCAACCAGCTCGGTGGCCGGCGCGACGCCGTGCCGGCCTTCCAGGGCCTGACCTCGATCAGGGAACGCGGCGTCGACGGGCGGGCCACGCTGGTCCAGAACGCGGAGACCCTGGCGCACGTCGCCCTCATCGGACGCTTCGGCGGCACGTGGTTCCGCAGCGTCGGTGCGGAGGACTCCCCCGGCACCATGCTCATGACCGTGACCCGGGCCGCCGGTGCGCACATCGTCGAAGCGGTCCTGGGCTCCTCGCTCCGGCAGTCCGCCTGGATCTCCGACGACGACATGGCGACGACCCAGGGCGTGCTCCTCGGCGGGTACGGCGGCGGCTGGGTCTCGCCACGTGACTTCGGTGAGCTGCCCGTCTCCGAGAAGGCAGCGCGCCGGTTGGGCGCCACCTTGGGCGCCGGTGTCGTGGCGCTGCTGCCTCGAGACGTGTGCCCGCTGGCCGAGATGGCGCACGTCATCCGGTACATGGAGGGCCAGGGAGCGGGCCAGTGCGGACCATGCGTCTACGGCCTGGCGGACCTGGCCGCCGCCATGGAGGTGCTGGCCTGGGGCCGTGGCCATGGGTCGGCGCACCCGGCGCGCATCCTCGAGGTCTGTGACCTGGTCGAGGGGCGCGGCGCGTGCCGGCACCCCGACGGCGTCGCCCGCTTCGCGCGTTCGGGGCTCGCGGTCTTCGCCGAAGAGGTGGCGGCCCACGTGCAACACGGCCCGTGTGCACGGATGGGTGCGCCGCGGGTCCTGCCAGGCCCGGGTCGCGCCCACCCGCCGGCCGGAGCCGGCCGGGGCACGACCAGCCGGAGGCTGGTGAGCCGGGCATGAACCGCTGGAAGCTGCAGCTCGTGGTCGACCCGGTGGCATGCGACGGCCGGGGCGTCTGCGCCGAGGTCTTCCCCGAGAGGATCGAGTGCGACCGTTGGGGGTACCCGATCGTGGACGAAGCCGACATCACCCCCGCAATCGAGGAGCACGCCCTGCGCGCCGTGCGGTCCTGCCCGCGGCAGGCGCTGCACCTCGTCGAGCGGCGGTGTTGAGCCCTCCGGTCAAGGAACTCGGGGCTGGCACACCGCCGCAACTGTCGCCGGGCCGGCGAAGCGCGCGCTGGTCGCAGACGCCCACGCACCGGAGGCGACGACGCGCTCTGGGCGTGCTCGCTGCCCTGCTGTGCACCGCGCTGCTCTGGCTGTCGGTGTCCCTCGGTTCGGCGCTGGCGAACCCGGCCTTGGGCGGCTCCGTCGGAGCACGCGCCACGGAGTGGGTCCGGGAGCACGGTGGAGCGTCGCTCGTCGTGTGGGCCGAGAACTACTGGTACTCCCACCACCCGCCCAAGGTCGGCGGCGCCCTGCCCAAGGGGACCATCCACTTGCCGAAGACCCCTGCGGCCGCCGCAACCGCGCAGACCTTGGCCCACCTCCCGGCGCCTGCACCGATCGTGCCGCTGGCCAGCCCTCCCGTCGCTGGTGAGGGCGAGTGGTCTGCGGCCGGCCGCCTGGTGGACGGCATTCCCGCCGTCTACACGACCGAGATCCGGCCCAGCGCCATCCACACCAGCTACGTGGTCGGCGTGGCCTGGATGGACACCCGGCTGCTCCGGGCCACGCTGTACTCGGGCAGCCAGATCCCCGGTGGCGGCCCCTACACGCACACGGCGCCGATCTCGCCGACGGACGCCACAAGTCTGGTGAGCGCGTTCAATGCCGGCTTCTTGATGTCCGACGCGAACGGCGGCTACTACACCGACGGCAAGACGATCATCCCCTTGCGTACCGGCGCCGCCTCCTTCGTGGTGTACAGGGACGGGTCCTCGACCGTCGGGCAGTGGGGGCGTGACGTGACCATGGGCCCCGACGTGGTCTCGGTCCGCCAGAACCTCGTCCTGCTGGTCGACGACGGCCAGCCGACGCCCACGGTGTCCGCCGCAAACTCGCTCGCGTGGGGCGCCTCCCTCGGAGGGGCGCTCTACGTGTGGCGCTCGGCCCTGGGCGTGACGTCCGACGGGGCACTGGTGTACGTCGGAGGCCCCGGGCTCAGCATCTCGGACCTGGCGAACATCATGGTGCGCGCCGGGGCCGTCAGAGCCATGGAATTGGACATCAACACGGACTGGGTCAACTACAGCTTCTACACGCCCTCGACACCTGGCGGGGCGGCGACGCCGGCGAACGGGACCACGTTGCTCCCGAACATGACCGGCACGGCGGGCCGCTACTTCGCCCCGTGGTGGGCACGGGACTTCATCACCCTGTCGTCGGCGTCGCCCGCGTCGCCGGCGACCCGGACGCGAGCCCGATGACGTCGTCGATCGCCACGCGGCGGCCAGGAGGAAGGCCGTGAGGCGGGCCGTGTCGTCCGCCGACGACGACGTCCGAACCTGGCACACGTCGACACCCTTCGTGGTCCTCCGTGCCTTGCGCCCAAGGCAGTGGACGAAGAACCTGCTGGTGTTCATGGCCCCCGCAGCCGCGGGCATGCTGGGTCACTGGCACGTCACGATCCGCGCCATCGGCGCATTCGCGGCCTTCTGCCTGGCGGCGTCGGGGACGTACCTGGTCAACGACGTGGCGGATGCCGCGTCGGACCGGCACCATCCCGTCAAACGCCACCGGCCCGTGGCCAGCGGCGAGCTGGGGGCGGCCACCGCGCTGGGCACGGGCCTTGCGCTGATGGTGCTCGCCCTGGCCGGCACGCTCCTCATCGGACCCTGGGGATTCGCCATCATCGTCGCCACCTACATAGGCCTGAACATGGCCTACACCCTCCGGCTCAAGCAGGAGCCCGTGATCGAGCTCGCCGTGGTGGCCTCGTGCTTCGTCCTGCGGGCCGTCGCCGGCGGCGTGGTCACCCATGTCCCCCTGTCGGACTGGTTCCTCGTGTTCACATCCTTCGCCGCATTGTTCGTGGTGACGGGGAAGCGGTGTGCCGAGCACGCCCGGCTGGGCGAGCACCGTGGCGTCCACCGGCAGGTGCTCGACCAGTACACCGACTCGTTCCTCCGGTCGACGCTGATGCTCTCGGCGACGGTGACCGTCGCCTCGTACTGCCTGTGGGCCTTCGATCGGACCGGCCTGCTCGCCCACGCCGGTGACGGTGTCGTGTGGATAGAGCTCACGGTCGTCCCATTGGTGCTCGCCGTCCTCCACGTCCTCCGGCTGCTCGACGCCGGGCACGGCGGGGAGCCCGAGCAGCTGGTGCTGCGCGACCGCACGCTGCAGGCATTCGGAGTGTCGTGGCTCGCCCTGATGGCCATCGGCTTCTCGGTGTGACCACAGGGCTCGAAACCCTGCGAGCCCCGCTGAGCGGCTGGGGTCGGACAGCCCCCACGCACGGCTTCGTCTCGCGTCCCCGCGACGACACCGAAACGGAGAGGGTCTTCGCTGCGCAGCCCGAGAGCGTCATCGCGCGCGGTCTCGGCCGCAGCTACGGCGACGCGGCCCAGTGCAGCGGCGGGCTGACCGTGGACACGACGGGGCTGGGGTGGATCGGGGAGCTCGACGAAGACACGGGCACCATCGCGGTCGGAGCCGGGACGAGCCTGCACGACCTGATGCGCCACGTCATCTCGGCCGGGTGGTTCGTTCCCGTGACACCGGGAACCCGCTACGTCTCGGTGGGTGGCGCCGTCGCGGCCGACGTCCACGGCAAGAACCACCACCGCGACGGCAGCTTCGCACGGCACGTGGTCGACGCCACCCTGGCCACCCCGCGTGGGACCGTGACCGTGTCGCCGGCACAGGACCCCGAGCTGTTCTGGGCGACGGCCGGCGGCATGGGCCTGACCGGCATCGTGATGCGGGCCACGCTGCGGCTCCTCGCCATCGAGACGACGTGGATGCAGGTGGAGAACCGGCCGTACACCCGTCTCGAGGACCTCATGGACGAGATGGTCCGGACGGACAAGAGTCACCGCTACAGCGTCGCCTGGCTCGATTGCGCCCGGCGCCGCGTAGGCGACATCCGCTCGATCCTCACCCGCGGCGATCACGCGCCGTCGGCTGCCCTCCCGGCCCGCCTGCGAGCCCGTCGCCTCGAGATCCCCGCCGAGACGCGCCTCAAGGTCTGGCGGCCGCCGCCGGGCCGGCTCGTCAACCGGTACACGGTGCGCGCGTTCAACGAGGCCTGGTTCCACGCTTCGGGACCGGCCCGGGCAATGCTCCGCCCACTGGCCTCGTTCTTCCACCCCCTCGACGGTGTGGCCCGGTGGAACCTGCTCTACGGACCCGAAGGCTTCGTGCAGTACCAGTTCGCCGTCGGGCCCGACCGCGCTGAGGCCGTCGTCGACGCCGTGCGGGCCATCGCCGACTCGGGCGTCCCGTCGTTCCTGGCCGTCCTGAAGCGCTTCGGGCCCGGGACGCCCGGACCGCTCTCCTTCGCCCAGGAGGGCTGGACGCTGGCCCTCGACTTCCCGGTGGGTCCCGAGGGGCTGCCGGCGTTGCTCGACCGGCTGGACGAGGAGGTTACGGCGGCGGGAGGCCGCGTCTACCTGGCCAAGGACGCCCGACTGCGACCCGAGCTCGTGCGCGCCATGTATCCGAGGCTCGACGAGTTGGCGGCGGTCTGCCGCCGGGTGGACCCCGAGGGGCGGCTGACGTCCGACCTCTCGAGGCGCTTGGGGATCCCTCGATGATCGACGCCTTTGGCAACCCCCAGTCGGTCGTCGTGCTGGGCGGGACCTCGGACATCGCCGGCGCCATCGTCAGCCGGCTCGTTGCAGCACGACGGTGTCGCACCGTCGTGCTGGCCGGGCGGGACGCCACGGGGGTCGACGCCGTCGCGGCCCGCCTCGCTCCTCACGTGCGACACGTCGAGACGGTGCGGTTCGACGCGTCGCATCCCGAGGAGGCAGAGCCCGCCGTCGGGCGCTGCTTCGAGCTGGCATCCGAGCCGGTCGACCTAGTCATCGTGGCCGTGGGCGACCTGGGCGACCCGCGGACCGACGAGACCGACCCCGGCCGGGTGGCACGGTTGGCGACCGTCAACTTCACCTGGCCGGCAGCAGCGCTCACCGCTGCCTCGGCGCGCCTGCACCAGCAGGGAAGCGGCCGCATCGTCGTCCTGTCCTCGGTCGCCGGCAACCGTATCCGCCGCGCCAACTTCGTCTACGGGTCGTGCAAGGCCGGCCTCGACGCCTTCGCGGTCGGTCTGAGCGAGGCGCTGCGCGGCAGCGGCGTGTCGGTCCACGTCGTACGGCCCGGTTTCGTGCGCACCAAGATGACCAAGGGACTCCCTGCCGCGCCTCTCGCCGTCGGCCCCGAGCGGGTGGCGTCCGACGTCGTCCGCGGCGTGGCGCGGGGCGAGACGGTGATCTGGTCCCCCGGGGTCTTGCGCTGGGTCTTCGCGGCGTTCCGCCTCTTGCCCCAGTCGGTCTGGCGCCTCCTCCCTGGCTGAGGGCTCAGGAGGCCGACTCGGCCAGGGCCAGCGCGCCGAGGTCCCGGATGGCCTGGCAGGACCGCTCGATCATGGCGGCGAACATGGCGTCCCCCCGCTCCGTACGGGTGCCGTACGCGGCCCCGAGGACGATGATCAGCGGACCGTGCAGCATTCCGAGCCGGTAGTCGTCGAAGCACTCGGCGCCCGCGTACCCCTCGACCCCGTGACGGACCAGCTCGAGCCAGTACGCCCTGACGACGTCCGCCTCGGCGGCACGGCGGTCGGGCACCGAGAGGCAGGTCCCCAGCAGGTAGGCCAGGTCGCGGGCCGGAAGGCCCAGATCGAGTGTCTGCCAGTCCACGGCGGACACCTGGCCGCCGGGGCCGAAGAGCAGGTTGTCGAGCCGGTAGTCCCCGTGGATGGGGGCGAAGCAGTCCGGCCGGGACCCGAGGAATCCCGCCAACGCGGCGGCCGACTGCTCCAGGGTGGCGCGGTCGGCGCCGGAGAGGGCGGGGCCCAGCCGCTCGGCCAACTGCGGCAACGCGCCCGTGACCAGGTCGGCGGTGAAGCGGTGCGCGCCCGGGCCCTTGGGTTGCGGCCAGCCGGCCTCGCGCAAGGCCGGATCGCACCACCGTGGCCCGTGCAGGCCGGCCAGGTTGCGCGCTGCCGCCGTGACGGCGCCAACGGACGCCCCCGCCACCTGGTCGCCCTGGACGGCCGGCGCCAGGTCCTCGAGGAGGAGGGTGAACGAGGAGGCGTCCGCGTTCGCCACGGCGAGGTGACAGCGCGGCGCGCGGATCGCCACCGTCGGGGCCACCTCCTCGTAGAAGGCGATCTCCGCCCGGTAACCGGCACACACGAGCTGGCGGACGTCCCGGTCGGGCGCCGGAATCTTGACGATCACCGTCTCGGGCAGGCCCTCCACCGGTGCCGCGACGGCGCACCGCACCCGCAGGCTGACGCTCATCTGCCCGGTTCCGACCGGCTCGGCCTCCACGTCCGTCACCACGGCGTCGAAACCGGCGGCCCGCAGCGCCGACTCCATCCACCCGGGCGTGAGGTCGGCCGGATCGTCTGCGGGCGTCAGCACGGACGCCGCTCCGGCGCCCGTGCTCACGACGTCATCCTGCCGGCCCGGCCCGGGTTCGGCGCCAGGGTGTCGAATCGGCCGGGCGGCCGCACGGCGCGGTACACCTCGACGACGGGCGCCAATTCCTCGGGGGTCGCACCGTGCATGATCACGCCGTCCACCCCGAGGTCGAACTGGCGCAGCACCCGCTCGGCGCAGCGTTGCGGGGACCCGGTGGCCGCCGGCTCGAGCCACTCGTCGGGGATGAGACAGGCCACGTGCTCGAGGGTGGCCGTGTCGGCCTTGGCGTCCAGCGCTCCCGAGAAGCTGCGCACGACCTCGTCGGCCCGGAAGCGGGCCAGGACCTCGGGATCCCACCCGTTCGTCGACACCAGCAGGTCGCCGTAGCCCTGGAGATACGTGGCCAGACGGCCGACCGTCTTCTTCAGCCGCAGCTCGTGAGGCAGCCCGTCGTGCACGGTGGCGTAACAGGACCAGATCCGCACCGCCGCCGGGTCGCGGCCCGCCTCGTCGGCCGCCCGGCGCACCGTCTCGACCGCCCGGACGACCGTCTCGTCGGGGAAGTAGGTGTGCAGGACCACCATGTCCATGACCCGGCCGCACAAGGCGAGCGAGTTCGGGCCGAAGGCCATGAAGCCGATCGGGATCTCCTCGTCGAAGCCGGCGTCGAGGTGCAGCACCGGGTAATGCCCGATCGGCCCGTCGTGGCCGAGGATCACCTCGCCGTGGAAGAGGCGGCGGACCACGCTGACGAAGTCCTCGACCCCTGCGGTGGTGATGCGGGGGATCCCGTAGGCGTCGAAGAGCGGCCCGATACCCCGGCCGAGCCCGAGGGTGAAGCGGCCCCCGGTCAGGCGGTGCATCGTCGTGGCGAACGAAGCCGTGACGATCGGGTGCCGGGTGTTGTGGTTGGTGGCGGCGGTGGCCACGCCGAGCGAGGTCGAGACCGCCCCCACGGCGCCGCTCAGGGCCGCGGCCTCCTTGATGTTGTAGCGCTCGGAGACGAAGGCAGAACCGAGACCCAGCGCCTCGCCCGCCTGGACCTCGCCGATGAGCTCCGCCGGGGACTTGGGCGCACCGGCCAGGGCGTAGAACCCCAGCTCGTTCAGTTGCGTGGTCACCACCTGCCCCCCAAGCTGCTCATGGACGGTGACGCTCATGCTCCCTCCGACAGGTCGACCCGGCCCGATCCTACGAGGCCGCCGGGCGCCCCCGCGGCAATCCTGGCCGGTCAGTGGAGACGGATGGGCAGCGCGGCCAGGCCGCGCACGTTGCCCGAGCGCAGCCGGACGATGCCCGCCTCGTCGAGCTCCCACTCGGGGAAGCGGGCGAGCAGCTCTTCGAAGGCGATCCGAGCCTCGATCCGGGCCAGGTTCGCCCCGAGGCACAGGTGCACGCCGAAGCCGAAGCTGACCGTGCGAGCGATCGTGCGCCGCACGTCGAAGCGCTCCGGGTCCGGGTAGACGCGCGGGTCGTGGTTGGCCGCCCCGGTCACCAGGATCACCCGGGCCTCGGCGGGCACGGTGACGCCGTGCCACTCGGTGGCCCGAGTCGACCACCGGCCCTGGTAGTGCGAGGGGGCGTCCCAGCGCAGCATCTCCTCCACGGCGTTCTTGACGAGGGAGGGATCGGCCACCAGGAGGTCGCGCTGGTCGGGGAACCAGGTCAGAGCCACCACCCCGTTGGGGATGAGCCGCGCCACCGTCTCGTGGCCGGCGAAGGCCAGCTCCAAGAACCGGTACGCCAGCTCGTCGTCGGTGAGGTAGTGCTCCACGCCCTGGTCGTCGACCACGGGCGAGGTCACCATCAGGCTGACAACGTCGTCGCCGGGGTGCTTGCGGCGCTCGACCACCAACTCGTAGAGCATGGCTCCCAACTCCACCATGGCGGCCAGCGCGTCGTCGCTGGCCGTGCCCTCCTCGGTGCGCGCCACCAGCCGGTCGGAGAGATGGTGGATGGGCTGGCGGTACTCCTCGGGGATCCCGAGCAGCTCGCTGGCCACCTGGAGCGGGAGCTGGACCGAGAAGTCCTCGACGACGTCGAAGCCTCCCGCCTCGCGCCCGCGGTCGAGCAGGTCGGCGGCGACGCTGCGGATGAACGGCTCCAAGGTGGCCACGTAGCGCGGGTTGAACACCCGGCTCACCACCCGCCGGTGCCACTCGTGCTCGGGCGGGTCCTTGAGGATGAGCAGCGGGTTGCCCACCTCGTTCCCCTCCAAGGTGACGCCCCGGGAGGAGACCAGGGAGACCGGGTCCAGGTGGGCCGCCAGCACGTCCTCGTAGCGCGAGAGGGCCCAGAAGTCCCGCTCCTCGTTGCGGAAGACTGGCGCCTCCTCGCGCAGGCGCTTGTAGGTGGGGTACGGGTTGTGCTGGATCGTCCACGAGAACGGGTCGTAGACGAGTGGCTCGGCCGTGACGGTCATGGTCAGCTCCCTGCCTCAGTGCCCCCGCAGGCTACGCCGTGGCCTGGGCGGCCAGGCGGCCCATCTCGATACCCCGGGAATGCTCGCGCCGGCCGTGGTCGTAGGAGTGCTCGCTCACGTCGTGGTCCTTCACCTCGGCGCGCAGCGCCGCCACCGTGCAGCGCTCCTCGGGACGGTGGGCGAAGGGGTCCCACGAGTACCACCGCAGCGCGTTGCGCCAGGCGATGGCCTCGAGCTCGTCGTCGGTGACCGGCTCCGCGCACGCGGCAGCCGAGGCGAGCAGGTCCTCACCCGGGTTCGGCCACGACGAGTCCGAGTGGGGGTAGTCCATCTCCCAGCAGATGTTGCCCACGCCGATCTTGCGGCGGTCGTCGAGCCCGGTGGGGTCGTTGATGAAGCAGGTGAGGAAGTGGTCGCGGAAGACCTCGCTCGGCAGGCGGCCGCCGAAATCCTGCCCGGTCCACTCGTGGTGGTACTCGTAGGTGCGGTCGCAGCGCTCGAGGAAGTAGGGGATCCACCCGATCCCGCCCTCGGTCAGCGCGATCTTGAGGTCCGGGAAGTGACGCGGGATGGGCGACCACAGCAGGTCGGCCGCCGCCTGGCAGATGTTCATGGGCTGGAGCGTGATCATGACGTCCACCGGCGCGTTCTGCGCCGTGACCACCAGCTGCCCGGACGAGCCCAGGTGGACGGACACCACCACGTTCTCCTCGCTGCAGGCCTCCCAGAGCGGATTCCAGTCGTCGCCGTGGAAGCTGGCGAAGCCGAGCGCGGCGGGGTTCTCGGTGAAGGTGATGGAGTGGCACC
>Ga0187784_10004247_pt1 | contig 11580 bp, 13 predicted proteins | sample 1015_SJ02_MP15_2_FD_132964 | JGI IMG/M metagenome (GOLD analysis project Ga0187784, IMG submission 132964) | Tropical peat soil microbial communities from peatlands in Department of Meta, Colombia - 1015_SJ02_MP15_20_MG | ecosystem: Environmental > Terrestrial > Soil > Wetlands > Peat | place... | reverse complement strand
GTCGGAGACCATCATGGCGGCAAGCTGGTTGTCGCTCATGGCGTTGGTCCCGCTGTCGGTCAACATATCCAAGAAGATATCTTTCGTGCGCAGCAAAAAAGTGTTGTACCCAGCTTCTTCTATGGCCCGCAGCCGCTGCGCGGCGGGAACTAGATACGTTTTCTGCACAATCCTCACCTTGTGCATCTCGACGGGAATTTCCTGCCCGGTTGAAAGCATGACGTTCATGGTTGTCCTCCTAAGGAATGTGTTTAGTGGAGCAACTTCGTGTTTCGGAATTCCGGCCGTTCTTCCAGGTGCAGATACTTACTAAGGGATTGTTACAGCTGTTGTTCTGCCTGGTGCCTGCACGGCTGCCGGTGCAAGATGAAGCGCGCCGAAGGTGGGGGAGTGCCGCACTTAGCGCGCCCGTTTTCATGAGTTCTGTCCCGAGGTTGGCGTAGCTGACTGCGGTGTCTTTCTTGGAATCCGTCGCAATAGCTTTCTCTCGCTCCCGCAAAATGCGAGTATTGTACCACTGCGAACGCCCGAAGCCCAATTCCTTTCAGAGACTGCATGCCGGTTTATCCCGCGGCTCTACCTGACGCCGTTTCTCGCGTGACACCGTTTCTCGCGAACCGCTTGGCGTATGAGGCAGGTGCCAAAGCTCTTCCCCTATGGGTCTGTGTGATGACCCTGCATAAGCTGTCATTCCGAGCGGAGCGAGGAATCTCGCTTTGAGGGTTTTCAAGGCAGTTGGGGATTCGTCGTCGCCTGCGGCTCCTCGGAATGGCGTGCAAACCCGGTTATCACACAGACTCCAAGGGAGAGGGCCGCAAGCCACATCTGTTTCCAGCCCTCTGTCGCCGCGGCGACAGAGGGCGGCCCGCTGTCCCGATGCACTTTATCGGGAAGCGGGCCGGGTGAGGGGTGTTTCGAGGGTGGCGACATTGGTTTGTGTGTCTGCGCCCCACCAGGGAGCGCGGACGACCACCCGTAGCGCAGACCGCCGGTTTTGCGGTCTGACGCTCCTTGTTGGCGAGGGCTATACAATGGCGCGGGAATGCCCCGGGCACGTAAGAGCGAGGTAGCGCAGACTCTCGCGTCTCAGAGAGTCTGCGGCTTTCCCCTTGCCACGAGCCGCGGTTCCAGGCTTTGATCGCCGTAGCAGTATGTTCACAAAAAGTCGACGTTTACCATGTTAAGAACCGCAGACTTTGAACGGCACAAAGTCTGCGCTACCCTACTCATATTATCCGCGCTGCTTCCGTTCATTGCGGCCGCACGCTCAGTCGGTGCGTCCCTCGCTGCGCCACTGGGCGGCATATGGCAGTACGAACAAGTACAGACCGGTGAACAGGAGCAAGGCGAGGGGGAGCAGCGCCATGAGGCCCACCCAGAAGGTATACTTCTTCTGTTCCACACTCAGGCCCTTAGCGAGCCACGGAACGCCCTAGCGGCATAGTAAGATTCCGCACCGTTGTGATACACGAAAACAGTGCCGTAGCGGCGATCACAAAAGAGGGCGCCGCCGAGTCTTCTGATATTAGAAGGTGTTTTCACCCAGCTCGACGTTTTCGTATCGAAATTTCCAAGTTTCTGCAATTCTCGATACTGCTCTTCCGTCAAAAGCTCAATGCCCATGGCAGAGGCCATATCAATAACGTTATTTTCTGGTTTGTGTTCTTTCCTTGACTCCAGCGCTTCACGGTCGTAGCAAACGCTTCTGCGGCCCTTGGGACTTTCCGCTGAACAATCATAAAAAACGTATTCGCCCGTATTCTCATCACGACCGACAACATCCGGCTCGCCGCCAGTTCTTTCCATTTCGTTGAGTGACCACAGTTTTTCCGTGCTGGCTTCCAGCTTTGCTTGCACTTTGGCCCACTCAAGACCTTTATGGCGGCTCATGTTTTTCTCAAAACGGGCTTTCAATGCGCTGAGTAGTTCTCTACGTTGTCCTGGTGACAACTCCTTTTTATTGCTCTTAAATGGTTGGTGCATTGTTTTGCGACTCCCTCGATTCACGACTTTTGGGCCGCCGGAGGCAGCCAGTTGGGCACTTCGATACCGAACTGCTTGGCGTACTCGGCGTTCAATCGCTGCCAGCCGCCGAACTTCATGGCCTCGGGGCCAACGATGCGGCCGATGGGGGTTCCGCTGAGAAGGCGATCCAGAACATCGAGACAAATGTGCCACCCGGCAGCACCCATGGAGATGAAGCGGCGGCCGATATTGGTCCACAACGTCAGGCGTGTCCCGCCACCCAAGGCTTCGAGTTCCCACCGGATATCGAAGTCGCCCCAGTTGTACTCGAGCGCCTTGGGAGCGTCGGCTCGCGTCACTGTTGTCTCGGAAACATGCGGCGTAGGCGCTCCCACCGTGGTGAGCTTCACCCTGGCTCCAACCGTACCCAGGTTCCCATCGGCGTCAAAGGGCGCCCATTCGCGCAGATGCGCCGGGTCGGTCAGCGCCTGCCAGACTTTTTCCGGCGAGTGGCGCAGTTCTCTAACGAGAACGAGCGTCCACTTCTCTCCGTCCTTTCGTACCTGCGCCCCCCTGGCGGGGCCCGGCGCGAACTGTTCGTGGTCGCTCATCATCTTCTCCTTGTCTTCCTTTTCGTCCGTGTTGATTGATCCATGGGGTCGAGGTGGCGGTCGAGAGCATCTCGCGGCCATGTGTACCCGCCGGGCTGCCATCCTACGGAGCCGCAGCCCTTACCAACGTTTCAGCTCGGTGAGCTGAATGAGGTTGCCACAGGTGTCGTTCAGCATCGCAATGGTCGCGAAGTGCACGTCGGTGGGCGGCATCGTGAAATCGGCGCCGCGGGCCTTGATCCGCTCGTAGTCGCCCTTGACGTCGTCGGTGAAGAACATGGCCGCGGGCTGGCCCTGTTGAAATATCGCCTCCTGATACGCTTTGGCCGCGGGGGTGTTGTTCAGCGCCAACTGAAGCTCAGTGCCGTCCGGCTCCTCGGGCGAGGCCACAGTCAGCCAGCGATAGGGGCCCTGACTGAAATCGTTCTTCTTGGCAAAGCCCAGTACCTCCGTATAGAAGCGCAGGGCCTTGTCCTGGTCGTCCACGTATAGGCTGGTCAACTTGATTTTCATTTCGTTTCTCCTTTGTTGCGTTCGCGGTTCGGGCCGCGTTTTCTCCTTCTTGTCTTCCATTTCGTTGGTGTTGACTGATCCATGCGGTCGAGGTGGCGTTCGAGAGCATCTACGTGAGCGGACCAGAACCGACGGAATTGAGCCAGCCAGGCATCCACCTCTTGAAATGGTTCGGGTTTCAGCCGGTAGAGACGGCGCTGGGCGTCCACCGTGGATTCCACGAAACCGGCTTCGCGCAGCACGCGCAGGTGCTTTGACACGGTCGGCTGCGGCATACGAAGCTGACGCTCGATCTCTCCCACTGACTGTTGGGACGAGACCAGCAGGCTCAATATGGCGCGGCGGTTCGGCTCCGCAATGATTTCGAATGCAGATTCCACTCTCTTTGTATACTCCACAGAGCATATACGTGTCAAGGTATATTTAGGCACCCTAATCCGTCGATAACGCGCGGGTAGGCAACGAAGAGGTAGGGGCGAGGCGCCGAAGGTGTGAAAAAATCGACCGGCTGTCATCCTGAGCGAAGCGAAGGATCTCCGCAGTTGCTCTTGGTTCAAGCACTTGCGATGAACTGCAGAGATGCTTCGCTGCGCTCAGCATGACAGGTTCCCGATTTTTTCACACCTTGGCCGCCTCGCCCCTACAGGCAGCACCCTCTGGTTGAAACCGGATGGGGCATGGGGGCCATGGGTCGCCACGGCGACCGCCCCTACCAGTCCCGCCCGTCCTTATCGACGGATTAGGGAGGCAGGGGTACAGTCAGGTGCACCGGACCTCGGGCGCAGGATAACGCCGGGCCAGGAGCGTGGCCAAGGATCCGTGACGCCCATGTTGAACGCCGAAGTAAGCGGCAACGAGGCAGTGAATAGGAGCGACGTGACACCCGAGGATATCAGGCGAACGGCGCGACCGGGTCAGCCAAAGGCCCCCGCCGCGCAACAAACAACTCCGCAGTATGCGCTGAGCAGGATCGATTTCAATCCCGCTCCGGCGCAGGAGCCAGCCTATCTAAGCCCACAGCAGCCTCCCTCACCAGACGAATCTCCTGAAGCCGCTCTCCGTAAGCCATCACTGGTGTTTGTGCGGGGGGCAGAGAGTGGTGCAGCCGGAGGTGCCCCCATGAGGTCGGCCGCCATCGAACAGAGCGATTTCGTCACCCCACTGCCTCCCGGCACCCGCCTAGTAGTTAGCGTCCTGTCCCGCCTAATTCTTGACAGTCCTCCCTGACCTCCCGTTCCCTCTCCCCCTTGGGGGAGAGGGTGGACCGCCCCGGCGTTTTCTTCAGCCGGGACGGGCCGGGTGAGGGGGTTCCTACCAGTTTGCACGTTGTGAAGAATTGCGCGGGACAGGACGCTAGGTTGGAATCGGCAGTCAGTACGGGGGTGAAAGAACCGGTTGTCGCAGTGATCGAGGACAACTTCGAACGTGAAGCTGAGAGCGTAGTGCCGGGCGGAGCAAAGGCCATCGGCCAGTTGCGTCAGGCAGACCGCTCGGGGAACGTCGATACCAGAGTGCGCTGCTCCGTTCTTTGTTCTGTCTCCCGCTCTTCACTTGCCACTCATCACTCGTCACTGCACTTGCATCGACCGTCCCCGGCAACACGAGGTTCTACATTGTGCTGGGGACCGGCTCCACAGGCCGTGACGCAGAAAGCAGACAGGTAGCACCATCCGCTCAGCCAGCCTCGAGAGTTGCCACAACGCCGAGCCTTGAGGAGCTCCGGCAACTGATGCAACTCAGGCAGGAACTCAGCGCGATGTATCAACAGGCCGCCACACCTCCGGTGACAAGCGAGACGCCGCAGTAGACCACGAGGGAAAGAAACGGTTCGAGGCCCTAGCATCTCTGCATCTGAAACGAATTGCCACTTCGCCAGCACACGGACAACGGGAATTTCATAATAGTACGGAGCCTTCTAAGAAACACGACGTCCTTTTCAGTCGGTCGTTCGTCTAAAACAATGAACCATTTCTCGGCAGGTTCTCGCTTTGCCTTTGGGTAGTAATTGTACTCCAGCAGTTGCCCTAAGGCTTCCCGAATAGCTTCGCGCGTTTTGACATCGTAGCAGACCTTCAGTTCGGCTCGACAAGTCGTCGTGCCGTCGACGAAATCGATATCAACGCGCCCACGTTCCTGTAGAATGCCCTTGTAGCCACGTTTTCTAAGCCACTTTGCGAAGGCATTGGACAGCCGATTGTGTCGAGGCAGGATTTTCTTCCTTTGGTAAGGCGATGCCCTTAGGTATCCGTCCTCGGCCAGGGGCGAGGTTGGCTCATGTGGTTCGAGTGGGAGTTCCAATAACTTCATCAACTCGTCCCGAAGCAGTTTGTCAGCACGATTGGTTTCGGGTTTGAATTTCACCAGGGCTGGGATGACCCGACGACGATGAGCGGCGTCTTTGCCATCTGCGGTCGTACCTTTGAACGAGTATCCTGCGTCTTGCAGCGGGGCGAAAGGCCTTAGCTCCCTATATGTCCCGTACTCCAAACCATCCCCGAGCTTGAGATCCTTACGAGCTGCGGAGTTCACCCTGCCGGAGGCGACAAGGTGCCACCGCCCATCCTCACGATAGGCGCTAAGGATTAGGTCTCGCCTGGCAACACCGCCATCAGCTCTGCCCGCGAAGAGTTGGCCGAGGCGTCGGTTGCCGTCCGTACTCCGCTTTGGCGGCCATCCCATGAAGACCGCGTTATGGTTCAGGATGATCTCCTTCCACCTCTCGAGCGTTTTTCCGCCCCTCATGTCGATGTTCGGGGAAACGAGCCAGAATTCCATTGGGTATGCCTCCGAAGATTGTGCGGTGGAGCGCGCCGAGACCCGAATGATGCCACGAAGCCAGCTGGGTTTCAACTCTGCACCCAATTCCCATAGGCAGATACCCTTTGGTAAGAAAATGGGAAACGCGTGCCTGGAGCCACCCTAGCAGGTGGGAGAGATTGCGGCGCGCTTGACTGGCGTGGCGCCTACTGATCTTGAGGCGGCTTGCAAGGCCCCAAAACGTTTTGCACTCAATCGCGCCGGTGACCGCGATGACCTCTCCCGTCTCGCATCACCGGACTTTGAGCGGGCCCTGAATTGAGTGAAGGGCACAGGCTGACCGAACCTCTCTCTTTCCTGTCGCTTTTGCCCTTCGCTCGTTTCTCACCCCGCCGCCGAGGTCTTGGACGAAGTGCCCAAGGGCTATCGCAAACCAACGTCAATCAGGAATGCCCTAATTAAAAGGTCATCGTGCGAGAGGTTTGAGGCCTGGGAATCAAAGTGTTGCCTAGCCTCGGCAACCGTCCAATCGGGAGCGCGCCCTCTCCGTGCGTCGTTTTGATCCCAGGAGTTGCAGTTGAACCAGCCCACAACGTAAAGCCCATGCCGGCACTGGCTGTCCTTCAGGTACCGTTCTGCCAATTGGGCCTTCATCGCAGTATTCAGCTCTTCATGCCAGCATCCTTTTACCTCGATCACGGCAGAGACGAAGTCGAACGCTTCCCCCTGGCCGTTCCTTCGCACAGCCTCGACATAAATATCCGGTTCCTCACCTGCTTTTTCGCCAGCGCGCCTTCTAATCTGTACTTCCCTGCCTAATATGATGCCCCTTGACCTTAGGTCATCATCGAAGTGGTTTTTGACGTAATCCGATAGCGAGTCCTCCTCCTTGGGCCGCCATCTCCCATCGGGGCTCTGGTTCCAGAGGAAGCGACTTCGCGGGGTCTCCCCGAGAAGCTTTTCTTGTAGCCGCTCTAAAGACTCAATCAGCACCTGAAGCAGTTGCTCGCCGCCTTCGACCAACCGCTTCACCGGATCCCCTGCTAGCTTAATGATGTCTTGCGGTTTAGGAGGCACCCACGTGCGCTGACGTGTGATGGCGCGAGCTTCGGCCAGCGTCCAACCCAACCAGTCAAGCCCAGGGAGTTCTCGAGCGACCCACTGAATCACCTCACAGGCTTTATTGGTCCCCCGTGATTTCAAATGCGCAAGTATGCCGTCGCGAAAATCGCCGAGCATTTCTCTGGGACCTACGCCGTGGACGCCCTCGAATTTGGGATCCTCGGCGTACGGGTAATGTCGCGCCAACCAAACGTACAGCTCGCCCAACTGATCCTCTTTAAGTCGTTGACCGATATTTCCTCCGAGGTGATGCTCGGAGGCTATCCTGGATAGCACCTCCCGTCCGAAGTCCTCGTACCTTAGGACGGCGGGCCAGACGGATCCCCATGCCCCATCTTCGGTGTGTGTTAGGAGAGTTGCGGCCGCCAGCACCGATCGCAGCCTCTGATCCCCCTCTCCCATACAAGAAAGTGGGAGGAGCGATTCGGCGTACTCTCTAGCTTCGGGGACACCGTGATCCAGAAGATCAGCCAGAAGACAGTTCATGGCGGTTGGGCTTAGAGTCTCATCCCGCAGCTTAGCTGCTAGCGCTGCAGCCAAGCCTTCGTCCCAGCAGCACTGGACTCTGCGTGTGGTGAATATGTAGCTGCCCCCTTTGTTTTCCTTATCGATCAGATTGATCAGAGTTTCAACCACGGGCTCCGGTGAAAAGCCGTATGCGCGCTTCAATAGTTCAAGGTCTAGGTCGTCTGCCTCGGGCTCGACATCGGGGAAATACGCCAAGATAGTCGGCGCCCACTTTGCCCAAACATTCGGGGAAATGCTTTCGACGAAAGCCGGTTGTTCAGCCAAGAGCAACTTCAAAGCTCTGTAGCCTGCGACCGCTGGCCGGTGCCATGTGTTGGTGCCGAGCCAGACTTGGGCCTCGGGATCTGCCAGTGTCAGGTACCGCTTGGCCGCCGCCACTATGCCGGTCCTTGTTGTCTCATTCGCTGCCTTCCACCCCGGCAGCTCGGTGATGGTCAGCTCACCATCTTGACCGTAGTACTCGCTGTCAGGTTCGAGCGTCATCTCCAGATTCAATCGCCACCAAGCTGACGTATCGCCCGACTCGAACGCATCAAGCAGCGCGGCCATACGTTGTTGCGGGGAGGGAACGACAAGGGGGCGAGACCTTCCCCTAGCTGCCTCGCGCTTCTTTGCCTCGAGGTACTCGTCCTTTAGTTCCTGAGCTTGCGGCGAATCTAGCGCCACAGGCCGAAGAAGGGGTGAGAACTCCGCCCCAAGCATCGGCTCCTGCTCACTAGCGGCGACAATCGCATCTACCTGTTGCGCATCGCGCCGGTCGAAAAGATGAAAGATCAGCCGCGCCCAGAGGGACTTCCCCTTCTCTGACTCACAAGCGCGTAGTTCCTCGATCATCCAAATCACGTCGCCGCTACGGACGACTGGTGTCCGGCCAAAAAGGAGACACGCCACCGCGTCGGATGTGTCTTTGTATAGAGGAAGAATCGCCCGCATCAAGCTTCGCCGTTTAGATTCCTCTTTGCCAATTGCCTCTTCTAGCCCTTCCCCGTTAATTCCGTAGACCGCTCCTAGTCTCACCGCGGCAACCTCAGCAAACGGCTGGGACACCTCGGCGAGATCAAAGCCCTCCCATGCCCGCAGCATTACTCGATCGCCCAGCCCCTCAAAGCGGTCGCTGAAGACGCCTAGGGGAACCTGCTCTCGAATCCACCTCAGCGCCAGCGGGAAGTCCTGCGGCTTCAGATGCTCAACAAGTCCCTCCCTTAGAAACGCGCGGTACGCTCCATACAGGTTTCCGCGCTTCGGGGGAGTAAGGAAGGCAAGCAGCTCCGAGGCCGTTATGTGATCTGGCCAAACGGCGCGGAGTCCGCAGCCTTTCAGCTCGTCGTCGGGGTCTTCCCCGGCTTGGCCCGCCGCCAGTGGCATCATCCGGGATCTGACTGCACGGTCGCCGAAGCGGGCGACAGCGAAGGCCGCGGGGACTCGGAGTTGCACGGGCTGTGCTTGATCAAGGGCAATCTCGGCCAGATCGTCTTGGAGCCCTTTGACTTCGCACGCCGTGGCGATGTCAATGGCCGCTTGTCGGGAAACTATGCTCCTCGCAGGGTCGTGAATGAGCGGCCTGAGCTGGGCAGCCAAGCCAGGGTGGGCGAGCTTCCTGTAAAGCCGGTGGGGCACGAAGCCAGGGTGCTGTATTTTACGTTCACCGAACACTGTCAAGAAACTCTCGGCCAAGGCTTCCTGACTCGATTCGTTGCTTAGTTGAACATCGCTGAGGACCAGCATGTCCGGATCCGTCTTCAGGACCGCTTCGAAGACCCTCGGATCCATGCTCGCAAGCCACGCGGCAACACCGTGGAGTTGCGGAACCACCTTTCTTTCAGGGTCGTCAGAATGGACGAGCAGGCTCGAAATCTGAGGAAGCGTCATCTTCTGACGCATCACATGAAGAGCCGCAAGAAACTCAGCGTAGGTGCGATGTGCCCAACCGATTCGGTTGGGGCCCCGTTAGCTGAACAATCCCGTGCCCAGCGTCTCTCTCACTGCTGCTTCGGTCGCTGAGAACCTATCGCCGCCCACGTTGACGGTGCCGCCTGAAAGTTCGGCAACCCTCACGTCGTCCTCCGGGACGTCGCCGCGGTCTACACCGACCCAGACTCCAGCGCGATTCGCAAACACCGTCGCGACTGCAACACGGCCTGCAACGGCTAGCCGCTGCTCTGCAGATAGATCCCCTGTGAGTCCCGCGTCGCGGCGCTCCTCGTTCGCTTCCTCGCAAAGCAACCAACATCCTTCCATGTAAAGCTCCGTCTGCTTTGAGGGCAATTTGCCGGATCTGCTGAACGCGTTCAGGAGGAACTGAAGAGTTATCGGCCTGGTGGCCAGCGGGACGGCACCCGCCCGGTCAATTGCTTGAATGAAGGTGTCGGTACTCAGTCCGTTTGCTCCGGCCGCTTCAATAACGTCCACACGGCGAAGCGGGGCAAGTTCGTAAACCCTTACCGCCTGCTCGCCCCAATACCCTACCAGCGCACTCTCAAGCGAGCTTGGCCAGTCAGCGGTGCGGCAGGCAATCCGCAAATGAAGCCGTTCCCGGGGGCACTCCCGGAGCTTGCTCGCCAGGATTCCGGCGACGGTGCTTACCCGCACCAGGCATTCATCCAAGCTGTCGAGGAATACATGGAGGTAATGGCCGCCTTGCGCCCACGCGGTGTAGGTCGGACTGTCGAACAGGTCGCGAACCAACCTGTCTTCGCTTCCGTACTCACGAAGATCCATCCAAATTACTTCGCCACCCTGCGCCCTGATCCTGGCTTCCACAGCGGCGCGCTCTGCTGCTAAAGCAAAGGACTTTCCAATGCCAGGTTCCCCGAGGAGCCCCAGACACTGGACCTCCGCTATCGACTCAAAGGGCACTAGGTCAGGATTATAGAAACGTGTCCACTCTCCATCCGGGTCAGGCAGATACCCGCCGTCGGCGAGGTTCATTTGACCCGTGCGGGGGCCCCAAAATCGCTTCCAGTTGTAAGAATGGGTAGGCATTGTTGTGCCAATCTGCATCTATCTTACACCCGCAGCTGTCTTTTTAGTGCGTGGAGTTTGCTGATGATTGGGCAGGGCTATACGAAACTCTGCGTGGGCGACAGCGTGCCAGGAAACAATCCAATCTACTTGGCCGCATCAGGGGCTAACCGCGCCCTTGGCGGTCGCCGCAAAGATCTACGGTCACAAAGAAGGTAGGCCGACAGCTTGCTAAAGCCCCACCGATCCAGCTGGCCCTCACATCTGTCGACCCGTAAAAAAAGATGTTGCGCTGCGTCACGTTTCCAGGGCGAACGGCCGGACCGCATCGCATGCCCTACGGAAAGTGATGGGTGTGGGCCTGGTTCTCACACTCGCCGACCCGCAAAAATAATCCTGGTAATTCGTCTTTGTCGCCGAAAGGCGCGTGTAGCTTACCTTTCCTGCCTTGTCGCGATTGAGCAGCATGGTGCATTCAACATAAACGCCCCGTCGTCGCGAGAGGACTGATAGCTTGACTGAACCTCCCTGTTTCCTGCTTCTCTTTGCTCCTCGCATTCCTTCGACCCCATTTGACGCAGAGAAAATCTCCGATTACTTTTCGCAACTGCCCGCCATTGTTCAGCAGTTTTCACAGGCGAACAACGGCAGGCCGGAAAGGAGGGTACCTATTCATGCGCATGAAGTGGGACAGGGCACTGAAAAAGCCGCTCGCGGCGGGCGCGATTTGCTCCATGCTGGCTGCGCAGTATGTCATGGCCCAGAACTTGGGTCAGAACCCCGGACTTGGTCATTCCGACCCTGAACGAAGCGAGGGGGAGGAATCTCGCTCTGAAGCAACGGACTGCCGAGATTCCTCGTCGTCCCGCAGACGCGGGACTCCTCGGAATGACAGGCTGGACGGTTCGAAGCAGCCGTTCAAGGTCAAACGGGGGCGCAACCGGAAGGTGCGTTCCTCAATTTCATTAGAGCCGCGGACCTCAGAAACGGAGGTCCGCGCTACAGGTAGGCAATCCTCCAAGGCGGGACGCCGGTGGGCGCGGGCGGCGCCGTGCGAGTACCAAGACTAAATCAATCATGCTAAAGTGTAATTTACTTCCACGCCAGACGCCTTACGGAATGG
>Ga0187784_10004245_pt1 | contig 11583 bp, 9 predicted proteins | sample 1015_SJ02_MP15_2_FD_132964 | JGI IMG/M metagenome (GOLD analysis project Ga0187784, IMG submission 132964) | Tropical peat soil microbial communities from peatlands in Department of Meta, Colombia - 1015_SJ02_MP15_20_MG | ecosystem: Environmental > Terrestrial > Soil > Wetlands > Peat | place... | reverse complement strand
AGCTCGGTAATGTTCTTTTCTTTCAATTCGGCGATGGTCATGGTTGGTTCACCTGCGAAGGGAGATTTTCAAAGGAGGGTCACTCGGGAAACGATCTGACCTACACAACAGGCCAGCGGTGGGCTGTTCTAGGCAGCCCGCCGCTGTGCCTCAGCGAAATTCTCCGGCTCTGATAAAACTGATTGCCGCTCCGAGCTTGCGATCCGATCCAGCACTTCGTTCATGGTTTCCTGGATGCGAGTGTTGGGCTTGTGAAACTTGCGCGTCGCCTTGGAGGCAAGCTGACAAAGCATATATCGATTCCGCAAAGTATGTAAAGCGTCAAAGACGCGATCAGATCGCATGATTATCGGTTTCTCCTCGTCTGAGTCAGTCCACGCCACAACCCCATACGAGCGGGAGCTATCCGTGGGCGCTCGTAAATGACTCGATTCAAATGGGTTGCGCGGGAAAGCTCTGGCTACTTGTATAGATGCTCTGCCAAACCCGAAAGTTTCTTCCGTTGGATTAGGATTCGGGTACCTAACAGAGGCTCGTTCCGGCAGAACCGGTACAGAGCTTTCGGAACGCTTTACCCTACGTGAAATGGAACGAAAGGTCAAGGAAAACTTGCAGTGGGCATGCTTTTAGGCAAGCTTGCATCATTTTGAGACAAAAGTGTGGTTTTTAGGCAACAAAGACCCGAATCGTACCCCCTGGGAACCTCAGAACCAGGTTCACGAACAGCGTTGGTCGTCGAGTCTCAGTTCTTCCTCGAGATACCCCGGTCTCCTCATGCGATTTCGGAGATGGCGAGAATGAACGGCCACCCTACCTGTAAAGCAGATATTTCTGCCGTATCCGCTCGAACTGCCGTAGCGGCTCCCGCCAGGACTCGGCAATGGTTCGCGGATCAATGCCGTTCATGATGGCGTCGAAGGTCGCCTGATTGGCAAGAAGGTCAATCATCTTGTCGGGATGAAACTGCCCCGGATGCAGCTTGCGCAGCCCCGAAGCCAGCTCAATTCCCAGCTCAGGCGCGTCGAAGGCGTTGCGCTCCACCAGGATGATGTTCACGCCTTCACACAGCTCGCCAGAGTAAGGGCCGGACGAAGGAGTGAAGCTCACCGGCACGAAGCGCACGCCGGAAATCAACCGCGCGTTCAGGTATTGCGCCAGTTCGCGAGCTTTGACCCAGGGGGCGCCGACGAACTCAAACGGCGTGTCGGTTCCCCGCCCCACAGAAACGTTGGTCCCTTCCACCAGCGCCACCCCGGGATACAACGTAGCTTCGGTCAGGCTACGCAGATTGGGAGAAGGGTTGATCCAGCTCAGCCCCGTGGCGTCGAACCAGTCGCCGCGCATCCAGCCCTGCATGGGAATCACATGCAGCCGCGCGTGGATGTTGCGCTCAGAGTTGAACAGTTGGGCCAGCTCGCCCAGGGTCATTCCATGGCGCACCGGGATAGGAAAATAGTCGACGAAATTCTCGCGCCCCGGATCGGAAATTGGGCCTTGAACGAATGATCCAGTTATCGGATTTGGCCGGTCGAGCACAAAGATCTCAATTCCGGCTTTGGCAGACGCCTCCAAAAAGTACCCCAAGGTGGTTTCGTAGGTGTAGAAGCGCACACCTGCGTCTTGGAGCTCGATCACCACCGCATCCAGTTGCTTCAGGACATTGGGCGAGGGACGGCGGGCTGCATCGGTCGCTCCGTAAACGCTGTAAATAGGGATCCCGGTTGCGGCATCGCGTGAGTTGTTGATGTCCGCCGTATCGAGCGCGCCCGTGACTCCATGCTCCGGGCTGAAGATCGCGTCCAGGGAGATGCCTGGGGCGCGGGCTAGGATGTCAATGGTGCGGCGTCCCTGCGAATCTACGCCAGTTTGATTGGTAAGCAGGCCGACCTTCTTTTTTTCAACCCCGGCTCGGATCGGCTCGAAGTTGCTGGCCTCCAGCACGTCGATTCCTGTTTGCACCAAGCCATTGCGGTTCGCCAGCCGCCGGGCGGCAGTTTGCGTCTCGTTGTAGCCGGTAAGGCTCTTCCAGCGCAGCTCGTCTTTTTCGGTCACGGTCAGCGGCAAAGCGGCAGCCACGGCGGTCGCAACCTTGCTTCGCAGCGAGATGACACTTCCCTTCCCTTGGGGGTGCACGGCGTTGGTGAGAAGAATAATGAATGTCTGGGTAGTGGGATCGATCCACAACGAGGTTCCGGTGAAACCGGTATGGCCGAAGGAACCGACCGGCAGCAGCTCTCCGCGATTGCTGGAGAGCGGCGAATCAATGTCCCAGCCGAGCCCGCGCAGAACGGCGGATGTAGGCGGCTGCTGCGGCGTGGTCATCTTCTCGATAGCCAGCGCCGAAAGCGCCGGTCCGCCGCTGAGCAGGAATTGGGAGAACTTTGCGAGATCGTCAGCGGTGGAGAACAGGCCGGCGTGACCGGCGATGCCTCCCATGCGGCGTGCAGCAGGATCATGGACCACGCCGTGCAGCGTCTGGTTGTGCTCATCGAACTGTGTGGGGGAGATGCGAGGCAGCCAATCTGCCGGGGGATTGAACCGTGTGGATTGCATGTGCAGCGGGGTGAAGATCTTCTCGTGGCAATAGGCGTCGAGAGTCTGTCCCGTCACTCGCTCGACCAGCGCTCCCAGCACAATGAAGTTGATGTCGCTATAGAGAAACCGCGCGCCGGGAGGGTCGACGGGCGCTTGGCTAAATGCCATGGCATACCCGGTTTCCTTGCCTTGCCACGGCTGAGTCAAATCAAGGTCTTCGCGCAAGCCGGAGAAGTGTGTGAGCAGTTCGCGGATGGTGATAGCGTCTTTGCCGTTTTGCGCGAACTCCGGGATGTACTTCGCGACTGGATCGTTCAGGCGAATCTTGCCCTGTTGCTCCAATTGCATCACGGCCGTTGTGGTGGCTACGACTTTGGTCAGGGAAGCCAGGTCGAAGATCGTGTCCACGGTCATAGGCTCGTGCTGCGGCTCGACCGATCGTTCGCCGAAAGCCTTGCGGTAAATCACTTGGCCGTCATGCCACACCAGCAAAACAGCGCCTGGCGTCTGCCCGCTGCGGATGGCGTCCTGAAGGATGGAGTCGAGGACATCGAGCTGGGCAGCGGAGGCGGCCTTGTCGAGCGCCGAAGCAGCTGCAGCACGGCCGTCACCGCCAGATGCTGTCATCTCGACCGGAGCATTCCCTTCTGCTTCCAGAAGGGAACGCGGAGTGGAGGGACCTTGCGCGCTCCATCCCGCGGAGCTTTCTGTGACCGTGCAGGGTGGGGTACCCCATCCTGCTGCCAGCAGGCTGAGGATCAGCCGGGCTATGAGTTTTCCGCCGGACACGGGGATGACTTGACTGTACACAAGCGGTGCGGGAGGGCTCAAGGGTGTTCACCCAGCTTCCACGGGACGCGAAAATCCCCACCCAAGCGAAAAGAAGCGTGGGTGGGGACACCCGCGCCCGCCTCCATGGTGGCGTAGGGGTTCGTTGGTTCTTCACACTGTCGAGACATTGCTAGCAACGTCTCGACGGGGCGGGCAGGGACGTGTGTCCTCCATCGTGCACGAGCGAGAGCTTACCCTGAGCCTAACGGCGAAGGGACGCTCGCGCCTACGGCTTTACACCTTCGCGTTCAGCCTGTTACCATAGAAGTCGTTACGAAGGAAAATTGAATACAAGAGACAGGAGTGCATCAGGTTAGTGCTAGCCAGAGAGCAGAAGAAGTCTGTCATTGACCGGTATGGGGTGCATGCTAGGGACACGGGGAGTCCGGAGGTCCAGATCGCGCTGTTGAGTGAGCGCATTGGTCAGTTGACGGAGCACTTCAAAACGCACCAGAAGGACCACGGCTCGCGCCGCGGTTTGCTGATGTTGGTGAGCAAGCGGCGGCGTTTGCTCGACTACCTCAAGACCTACGATTCCGGGCGGTACAAGACCGTGGTTCAGAAGCTTGGACTGCGCAAGTAGGGCGGTCCCGCTTTAGCTTGACTTTCCCAATGGAAACAAGCGGGGTTTGAAAGGCCGTCAGGGGAACGGCGTAGGCCCAACCGGGAGGAGGCGGAAAGTGCGTTTCCCACATTCCCATTCAGATCTGGCAGCTGATTCAAGTGGTTAGCCTCTCCAGAGCGCACGGTCTGTGCGATCCTGCCTATAAAGGAAAAACCATGAAACATGAAGTGACTGTAGAACTTTCCGGCGGCAAACGGATTTCGTTTGAGACCGGGAAAGTAGCTAAACAGGCCCATGGCGCAACCGTAGTGCGCATGGGCGACAACGTTGTCCTGGCCACCGCGGTAGCCAACTCCGAGGCGCGCGAAGGCGTTGATTTCTTTCCTCTGACGGTGGACTACCGCGAGTACACCTATGCCGGCGGGCGCATCCCTGGCGGATTCATCAAGCGCGAAGGCCGCCCGAGCGAGCGCGAGATTCTGACCAGCCGGCAGATTGATCGGCCGATTCGTCCGCTGTTTCCCGACGGCTTCCGTTGCGAGACCCAGGTGATTGCTTTTGTGCTGTCGGCGGACACCGAGAACGATCCGGACGTGGCCGCCATCAATGGCGCGTCCTGCTCGCTGACCATTTCTGATATTCCCTTTCACGGGCCGGTGGGAGCGGTTCGCGTGGGCTTGGTGAACGGGCAGTTCATTGTGAATCCCACGTACAGCGAGATGCGGGACAGCTTGGTGAACATCATGGTGGTGGGCACGGCGGAAGGCATCGTGATGATCGAGTCGGCGGCCAAGGAAGTGAAGGAAGAGACGGTCGTCGATGCGATTGAGTTTGGGCATGCGGAGATCAAGAAGATTTGCGCGGCCATCAACCAGTTGCGGGAAAAGGCGGGCAAGCCGAAGCGAGTTGTTGTTCCGCCGGAGTTTGATCAGGCTTATTACGACGCGCTGAAGGCGAAGATCGGCGCTGAGCTGACTGAAGCCTTGGACACGCAGAAGCATCCGAAGCTGGAAAGTTATTCGCTAGTCGACGCCCTGAGGAAGAAGCTGGAAGACGAGTTGCCCCCGGAAGACGCAGATGTCCGCAAGAAGCTGGGGCATTACTACGAAGTTCTGCGCGAGCGGATCTTCCGCGAGCAGGTGACGCAACAGCGGCGGCGTCCGGATGGACGGGCGTTCGACCAGATTCGCGACATCTGGATTGAAGTCGGCATGCTGCCGCGCACTCACGGTTCTGCCATTTTTACCCGCGGCGAAACGCAAGCTTTGGTTACGACCACGCTGGGCACCAGCGACGACATGCAGCGGCTGGAAGTGTTTGAGGGCGAAGCCAAGAAGCGCTTTATGCTGCATTACAATTTCCCGCCATTCTCCGTGGGCGAAGTGCAATTCCTACGGGGCGCGGGGCGGCGTGAAATCGGGCATGGCGCACTGGCCGAGCGCGCGGTCGCGGCCATGCTGCCGGAAGAGGATAAGTGGCCGTATGCCATGCGGGTGGTATCGGACATTCTGGAGTCGAACGGATCGTCGTCCATGGCCACGGTGTGCGGCGCTTCTTTGTCGCTGATGGACGCGGGGGTTCCGCTGAAATCGCCGGTTGCCGGGGTAGCGATGGGCCTGGTGAAAGAGGGCGAACAGTACGCGATCTTGACCGACATCGCCGGTGCCGAGGATCACTACGGCGACATGGACTTCAAGGTCGCCGGGACGAAAGACGGCATCACCGCGTTGCAAATGGACATTAAGGTGGGCGGCATCACGGCGCAGATCATGCGCGAAGCGCTGGCTCAGGCGCAGCGCGGGCGGCTGTTCATCTTGGACAAGATGAGTGAGGCGCTCTCCGGGCACCGCGACAAGGTTTCCGCGTATGCGCCGCGCATTTACACCTTGCAGATTCCGGTCGATAAGATTCGCGACGTGATTGGACCTGGCGGCAAGATGATCCGCTCGATCATTGAGCAGACCGGCGTGAAGATCGACGTGGAAGATTCCGGCAAGGTCAACGTCGCCTCCAACGACGAGGCGTCGGCCAACAAGGCGCTGCAGATCATTCGCGATCTGACGGCAACCGCTGAGGTGGGCAAGACCTACCTGGGTAAAGTCACGCGGCTGGCGGATTTCGGCGCGTTCGTCGAGATCATTCCCGGCACAGAGGGATTGCTGCACATCAGCGAAGTGGCGGAGCACCGCATCAAGGATGTCCGCGACGAACTGAAGGAAGGCGACCAGGTGCTGGTGAAAGTGCTGGCGGTGGAAGGCAATCGCATCCGCCTCTCGCGCAAGGCAATCCTTAAGGAACAGCGTGCCAAGATGGCGGGTGGCGAAGGACACGGCGAGCGCGCTACCGCGCCCGTTCCGGCCCTGACCATCGAGGGCGGCGGCGATTTCGATGAACATGAAGCCGAGCCCAGCTTCAACCGGGACAACTCGCAGTCCGGGGACCGCGGGGGACGTGGGGGGCGTCCAGGAGGCGGAGGAGGACGCCGTCGCCACGGGCGTGGTTCGCACGGCGGGGGGAGACATTAGGTCGTTTTCGCTTTTGGTGTAGCCATTGCCCCACCCCAGGGCGCCAAAGTTGGGCGCTCCGGGGACCCCGGTGCCGTGCCGGGCTATCACATGCCGCACTGCGGGGCTGGAAGTCGCTGGGTTCGGTCCACAGCCGCGCCCAATATTCAGTTACACGCACACGTTGAAGCGTGCGCCACCTAAGATCGTCGCGCTGACAACTTGACCCATTGTGTGAACGGTTGCTGCCGAACTGGCACGTGCCGCAGGGAGACCAATGGCCAAACGAAAACGAAGACAAGCATCAATCAAACTACGAGCTATTCGCAAACAGCGCGGCTTGACGTTAAGAGAGGTTCAGGCCCGCAGCCAAGCGATCGCCAAGGAACTGAAGCGGGATGAATTTGTGGTTCCATCCAGCCGCTTACACGATTTTGAAATGCAGGGAGTGGTTCCCAGCATTTTCCGCGTTTATACCCTGGCGCGGGTGTATGGCTCCAGAGTTTCCACGATTCTTTCCTGGTACGGGATCCCGGAACTCTAAGCCGACAGTGCGGGTTCACACTCTCGCGGCTGGGGCGGCGGCTTTTTTCGGCAGGATCTCCCCGAGTCGGCGAATCTGGGCGCCGACGCCACGCAGCTTTTCTTCAATGTTTTCGTAGCCGCGGTCGATGTGGTAGACGCGATCGATGATGGTCTCGCCATCGGCGACCAAGGCAGCGAGCACCAGCGAGGCCGACGCGCGCAGATCGGAAGCCAGAACCGCCGCACCGCTCAAGAGCGACTTGCCGCGCACGATGGCGCGACGGCCTTCGATCTTGATGTTGGCGCCCATGCGCACCAGCTCCAGGGCGTGCATGAAGCGGTTCTCAAAAATATTCTCAGTAATGATTGAAGTGCCTTCGGCTTGCGTGGCCAGCGCCATGTATTGCGCCTGAACGTCCGTGGGGAAGCCGGGATACTCCTCCGTCATCATGTCAGCAGCCTGAAGCGCATTGTCACCCATGACGCGCACCGATTCCGTGCCGTGCGCCGTCTTCACGCCGGTCTCATTCAGCTTCTGCAGCAATGCTCCCAGATGGCTGGGGTTGCAGTCAGCCACGTTAAGATCGCCGCCCGTGAGGCCGCCCGCGATGATAAAGGTCGCCGCTTCGATGCGGTCGGGGATAATGCGGTGCTTTGCGCCGTGCAGTTTTTCGACCCCCTTTACGTGAATCGTCTCCGTACCCGCGCCGGTGATGCGCGCGCCCATCTGGTTCAGCAAGGCGGCAAGATCGGCCACCTCGGGCTCACGGGCGCAGTTCTGCATCAACGTCTCGCCTTCGGCCAGAGTGGCGGCCATGAGCAGGTCTTCTGTGCCGGTGACAGTAATTCTGTCGAAAACGATCTCAGCGCCTTTCAGCCGCTTGGCGTTGGCCTCCACATAGCCATGCTCCTGGGTGATGGCGGCGCCCAGGCGCTCCAGCCCTTTGATGTGCAGATCGATGGGGCGAGCTCCAATGGCGCAGCCACCGGGGAGCGAGACCCGGGCGCGTCCGCAACGCGCCACTAGCGCGCCCAGCACGAGGGTCGAGGCGCGCATAGTCTTAACCAGTTCGTAGGAAGCCTCCGGCGAAACCAGGTTCTGGCAGAGGATGGTGGTGCGGTGGTGAGCGCGGCCATAGCCCAGTTCAACTTCCGCTCCCATGGAGGTGAGCAGCTTGCGGGTGGTTTCAATGTCACGGACCTTGGGGATGTTTTCCAGGATCACGGGTTCGTCCGTGAGCAAGGCAGCGGCCATGCAGGGCAAGGCCGCGTTCTTGGCTCCGCTGACACGGACGGTGCCCAGCAGGGGAGTGCCACCGCGAACGACGAATTTATCCATAACAAGATGATTCCTGGCCAGAGCATGGCGAAAGCCGGACCCATGCACTCGTTCCGATCTATGGCCCAGCTCTATTCTAGCGGGGAAGACTCAATGTGCGAGAAGGAGCGCGTTGATCGGAAGGGCACTCTCACCTGAAGTGAGCGAAGGAAACCGTTTGGCCACCGGTGCTACATCGCGCGGACACTTGCAATCGCCTGGCGGATGTGGCCGTTGCACTGTTTAAGAGCACCCGCTGCCTGAGCTCGGCTTACATCAGCAATCAACATCACCAGGGCTACGGGGACACTTTTCCCAGCGGCCTGCAGAGCTTTTCTCGCCGAGCTTCGGTCAATGCCTGCAGCTTGCTGAAGGATGCTGATGCCGCGTTCCATCAACTTCGCGTTCTTGGGATGGACGTTGACCATCAGGCCATCGTAAACGTAGCCGAGGCGAGTCATGGCGGCGGTGGAGAGCATGTTCAGAACCATTTTTTGTGCCGTTCCGGCTTTCATCCGGCTCGAGCCGGAGACAACTTCCGGGCCGACTTCGGTGACGATGGCCAAGTGCGCCGCTCTCTCGAGCGGCGAGTTGCGATTACAAGTGACGGCAATGGTCTTCGCGCCGTGACGACGGGCATACTCGACGGCTGCGACGGTGAAAGGAGTGCGGCCGCTGGCGGCGATGCCGACTACAATATCGTGCCTGCCGGGCTTTTTCTTCGCCATCTCTCGTTCGCCAAGCTGGCGCGAATCCTCCTTGGCTTCAAGAGCCGCACTCAGAGCTTTCGGCCCTCCCGCAATGATGAATTGAACCCTCTTGGGATCGATGTTGAAAGTTGGCGGGCATTCGGCGGCGTCCAGCGCGGCGATGCGTGCGCTAGTGCCCGCACCCACGTAGATCAGGCGGCCGCCGCGCTTGAGGGCTGCCGCAATGAGGTCGATCGCGCGGGCGATTTGCGGAAGGGCTCGCTGCACTGCCGGGGCGACTTTGGCGTCTTCCGCGTTAATGATGCGAGCAATTTCCAGAGAAGACTTCAGGTCGAGATTTTTCGCCGCGGGATTCGGCTTCTCAGTCGAAAGGAGGTTCACGGCTTGTGCGGCAACTCTCTCGGCCTCTCGCTTCGCTGTCTTCAACGACTTTGCTCCAGCGCCTCCACCACCGCATCATGGAACGCGGGCCGCACTTGCTTGATGGCTTCATTCGAGCAGTCCGGCCAGGTGCGGTTCGTCAACAAGCTTATCGAAAGCTGGCGCTGGGGGTCGATCCACAACGAGGTTCCGGTATAGCCGAGGTGACCGAACGAAGCGGCGGAAAAATACTTTCCAGACTGAGAAGGCGCGGAGGGTGTATCCCATCCTAGCGCGCGGGATGTGCCGGGCGGAGAGCTTTGGCGGCGCGTGAACAGAGGCAACGTCTCCGGCCGGACCAGCGGACGCCCGCCGCCCAGCATGGCATGTGCAAAGATGGCAATGTCCTGCGGAGTCGAGAAGAGCCCGGCATGACCAGCGACACCGCCCAGCACGCTGGTGTTTTCGTCCTGCACTTCGCCTTGAATGATGCGCTGGCGGAAGGTGCGGTCATCGGCAGTGGGCGCTGTCCGGGATCGCCAGCTCGCCGGAGGGTTAAACGCGGTGTGTCTCATGCCGAGCGGGCCGAAGATTTCATGCTGGCAAAAGTGGTCGAGCGAGTCTTCGGCCAGTCGTTCCAGCGCGACGCCCAGAAGGATGAAGCCGATGTCGCTGTACTCCGCGTGCGTCCCCGGATCCGCGACCAGCGGCGCGGCGAAAGCGGCCGCTATCAGCTCCTCCTTTGTCTTCGCACGCAAGAAAAGCTTCTCATACGCGGGCAAGCCGGAGGAATGCGCGAACAACATGCGGAGGGTGACTTCCTCGCGGCGCGGGTCGTTGTCACGAAACTCGGAAGCCACAGAGATAATCGGCATGTCCAGGTCGAGAAGGCCGCGCTCGTACAGGATCATCGCCATGGCCGTGGTGGCGATGACTTTGGTGAGCGAAGCAAGATCAAAGACTGTGTCGGCTGTGACCTCGGGAGAATCCGGCTGGTAAGTGGAACGGCCGAAAGCCTTGAGGCAGACCAGCGAGCCGCGATAGGTCGCAGCGACGGATGCGGCGGGAAAGGCGCGCTGGTCAATCGCCGTGCGCAACAGGTCAAAGGCCGCGGCAAACACGGATTCCTGGTTCTGGTGCGCTGACGGTAGAGCATGAAGTTTCGGTTCGATGTCCGGGTTATAGCAGACTCCAGGTGATGGGTAAAGTCGCACCGCAGCAGAACGTCTCGCTCCCCGCTCCGACGGGATCAGCGCGATAGCAGCTAGTATCTGGTATCGTAAGCTAGCGTATGATGATTTGGGGTGTTTCTGGAACGCCGCCTGTTTGCTCCACTCCAAGGGATGGGCGGTTTGATTGTAGACAGCGATAAAAGAGCCAAAGGCCAAGAGCCACGCGTGTGATTTAGAATGAAGCTATGGAGCACTCCCTCAATTTCGGCCCTTACATCGCGGTGGAGCAGGGCAAGCGGGTAGTGAAAGACCTGACCTACGGGAACCCCACTCCCGAGGGAGTGGTGCTGACCACGCTCGACGCCGCCGTGAACTGGACGCGCAAGAACTCGCTGTGGCCCATGACTTTCGGCCTGGCTTGCTGCGCGATCGAAATGATGTCCATGGGCGCTTCCCGCTTCGACATTGCGCGCTTTGGGGCCGAAGTGTTTCGCCCGTCGCCCCGGCAATCCGACCTGATCATCATTGCCGGACGCGTCTCCAACAAAATGGCCCCGGTCATTCGCCAGCTCTGGGAGCAGATGCCCGAGCCGAAATGGGTGATCTCCATGGGTGCCTGCGCGACATCGGGCGGCGTGTTCCAAAACTACGCCCTGGTGCAGAGCGTCAACCAGGTGATTCCGGTGGACGTGTACGTGCCCGGCTGCCCGCCGCGCCCCGAGCAGTTGATCTACGCCATCACGCTGCTGCAGGAAAAAATCCAAAAAGAGCGCGGCACGATTCGGCGGGCGTTGAATCTGGTTTCAAGTTAAGAACCCCTCAACCAACGCCGTTCTGGCCGCCCTTGTCATTCCGAGCGGAGCGAGGAATCTCTATTGCCAGAAAGATGCGTGGTTGCGCACCTGGGTATGGCTTTCTAAGTGCCATAGGGATGCTTCGCTTCGCTCAGATGTAATGAAAACGGAAGCGTGCCTCCAAGGGTAGTATACGTGCTCGAAGCACAAGCCCTGAAGGAGGCACGCGATGATCCACGTTGGCGTAGATCTTCACCAGAGATTTTGTT
>Ga0187784_10004244_pt1 | contig 11584 bp, 8 predicted proteins | sample 1015_SJ02_MP15_2_FD_132964 | JGI IMG/M metagenome (GOLD analysis project Ga0187784, IMG submission 132964) | Tropical peat soil microbial communities from peatlands in Department of Meta, Colombia - 1015_SJ02_MP15_20_MG | ecosystem: Environmental > Terrestrial > Soil > Wetlands > Peat | place... | reverse complement strand
GGAGCTTCACGCAAAACGGCGTTGGCCCGGACTTTGGCGACGCCGGCGAGGACTGAGCTCGTCTGATTCGCCCCGACGAGAGGGGCGAGCGCCGGCGCAGCCCGCTGGTGACAAGACCGCCGCGAAGCGGGAAGGCCGAGCGCGGCGCTTCCGCAACGCTCAGGCAGGCGCTTCGCCTCATTTCGTTCGCGGCGTCTGCGGTGCGCGGCAAAAGATTTTGCGAAGGGAACAACAGTAGGCTTGCTCAGTTAGCTTTCTCGAGTGAACGCCGAAGGAGGCGACCATGACAAAGATTCTGTTCCAGCTCCTTGTTATCTCGGGCTCGGCTTATATCGCCGCACTCCGGGGTCTGTGCGAATACGAATATCTGAAACTGCGCGTGGCGCGCATTCCGGCTTACGTCCCGGCAGAGAACGAAGCAGGGCGCGATGCGCGGGGCTCGAGACGTTAACCGCTCGACACTGCACTCTCCTCCACCCGGCGCTCAACTCCTCGCCGGGCGTCTGTGGCGCGACGAGCTCTCTCGCGCCACTTTTTTGACCAAATGCGCGGCGCGACGGTCAGGGAACATTGCGAAGCGTCGCGCGTTAACTAGTTTGGGCGTGGCGGCGCATTTCCGGGAGCTGAGGCATGGCCACGAAGGCGTCGTTTGAGCAAAATTTTCGGCCGGGGCTGCTTTCGGACGCAGATCCAGAGGCGTTGGCCGCGCCCTGCGGTCTTCCGGAGGCGGCACGCACACAGATCGCTGAAAAAATGAATCAACTTATTGCCGACGCCTATGTGCTCTATGCGAAAACAAAAAATTTTCAGTGGCATGTGAGCGGGCCAAACTTCGGAGAATTCCAAAGGCTTCTTGACGAGCAGAGCAGGCAGATCATCGCGACCGTAGATGCGCTCGCGGAGCGAGTGCGAAAGCTTGGCCATCCGACCGTCACGTCGCTCTCAAGAGCCCTCGAACTCTCAACCATCGAAGAAAACAAACGGGCTTTCAACGCCCCTGGCGAGATGCTCAAGGAATTGATGGAGGACAATATCGCTTGTTCCAAGGCCACGCGCGAACTCCACGAGCTCTGCGATCAGCATGAGGACGCAGCTTCCGCCGCCTTTCTGGAGGAGCACATAGACGCTGCAGAGCAACGGGTTTGGTTTCTGTTCGAGGAGCATTTGTCGGTCCACAAAGGGGGCCATTGAAACCTATCGCGCCAGCGCGTCGCACAACATGCAGGCGCCCCGGAGAAATGGAGAGGTGCAGCGAGATGCCTTCACGCGCGGACGCCACTGGAGGCGCCGATGTCGCGCGATCAGTCGCTCCGGCTTCGCCGCCTCGCTGTCGCTGGTTCGAATTCTGCAAGCTGTCGCTCGGCTATTGGAAAGGCGAAACCAGTCGGGAAGCCTGGACACTGACTTTCATCATGGCGCTTTTCGCCGGCCTGCAACTCTCGGCGCAAATCGGAGCCAACGCATGGGGCCGATTTTTTTTCGACGCCCTCGAGGGACGGAAAATTTCATCTCTGAAAGAATCTGTGATCCTGCTCGCGGCGCTCGCTCTCTTTTCCGGCTTCGCGATCAGCGGGGCCCTGGTGGCGCGCATGCGCATGCAGCTCAGCTGGCGAAAGTGGGTCACCGAGAAGCTCTTCGGATGGTGGCTGGAGGATCAGCGTTACTACCGGCTGGAGATCTCTTCCGAGGAGCAGACGTCGCCGGAATATCGCATCGCCAAGGACGTTCAGTTTGCGGTCGAGCCTCTTGTGGATTTCGCGATCGGCCTCCTCACGGCCGCCGCAACCGCTGCGACTTTCATTGGAATTCTTTGGAGCGTCGGCGGCTCGCTGCAGTTCGCAGCTTTCGGTGCGTCCTATAGCGTCCCGGGCTATCTTGCCCTCAGCTCCGTGGTTTACATGGCCATTGCGACGAGCGCCACGCTGGGGGTTGGACGCTCCATGATCGGCGCGGTCGCGAAGAAGAACGAAACGGACGCCAAGTTTCTTGCTGAGCTCATGCGCATAAAGGAGAACGCCGAGAGCATTGCGCTCATCCGGGGGGACGCGGACGAACACGGATCTCTGCGCGCCAACTTCGCGAATGTCGTGTCTGCGTGCCTTACCCAGATCCGCAGCAACGGGATCGTGGTTACGGTTCAGAGCGCCAATGGCGCTCTGGTGCCGCTGATTCCGCTCGTGCTCGCGTCCCCAAAATACCTTTCCGGCGAGCTCAGCCTCGGCGCGGTCATGCAGGTCGCTTCCGCCTTCATCTCGGTTCAAGTCGCTTTGAACTGGTTCATGGACAATTTCGTTCGGGTCGCTGAATGGATGGCCTCGGCGCAGCGCGTCGACGAATTGGTGGAGTCTCTGCAATCGCTCGATATTGCGGCAATCATGTCCGAAGGCAATTTCATCGAATTCGGCGAAAGCGACGACAACGGCATTCATCTGGAAAGGCTCGGCGTGGCGCATCGCGGCGGCCAGATCGTGATCGCAGCGGCCAATGTCCTGATCGCTGCGGGCGAAAAGGTCCTTGTCAGAGGGGCGAGCGGCACGGGCAAGAGCACGTTGATCAGAGCCCTCGCGGGCTTGTGGCCATGGGGCGCGGGGCGGATCCTGATGCCGAGGAACGCGAGCGTGGCCTTCGTGCCCCAACAGCCGTACATTCCGTTGGGCACGCTGCGCGGCGCCCTCATGTATTCGGTCGGGGCGAATGTCACCGACGACATGATTGAGCGCGCAATGCGCCGGTGCGGCTTGGGATACCTCATTCGCGATCTCGACAAGGACCAGCGCTGGGATCAGGTTCTGTCGGGCGGCGAACGCCAGCGCATAGCCTTCGCTCGCCTGCTGCTTCAGAGCCCGGAGATCATCGTCATGGACGAGGCGACATCGGCTTTGGATGAGGAAAGCCAAATCTCGCTTCTGCGGCTCTTCCACGAGGAACTCAGATACGCCACGGTGATCAGCGTTGGTCACCGCGCCGGCATGGAAGAGTTTCACGACAAGAAGATCCTGCTCGAGCGTCGGCCCGCCGGAGCGCGGCTGACGAGCCGCACGCTCGAGAAGCCCGTATGGCATTTGTTGGGAGAGCAGATGCGCGCGTGACGGGACGTGAATCGCTTTCGCGCCATGCACTGGCGTCGATCTCGGACCTCGCAGCCTGAGGCGGCAGGATATGGAGTCAGCAGTACGCCTTCGACCCAGGCGAAACGTCCCCCCCAACGGTCAGGGTCGCGGCGCCAGTTGCGAACAGAACGAGAATTGTGGTTCATTTCGTGGACCCTGATTTCGGATTCGCCGATGACGTCCGCCGCTCATCTCGACAAGTCGATCACCTTTCGGGGAACCGCCGTCGAGTCCGGCGACGGCGAGGACGTCGTCGTCCCACGCAGCGCAGCCGGAAGCGCGCGCAAGATCATCCACGTCGACATGGACGCGTTTTACGCCTCGGTAGAGCAGCGCGATCGTCCGGAGTTGCGCGGCAAGCCGGTCGCAGTCGGCGGGGCTCGCGAGCGCGGCGTCGTCGCGGCGGCGAGCTATGAGGCGCGCAGATTCGGCGTGCGCTCCGCCATGCCCTCGGTCACCGCCCTGCGGAAATGTCCGGAATTGATCTTTGTGAAGCCGCGCTTCGACGTCTACAGGCAGGTTTCGCTCCAGATCCGGGCGATCTTCGCGGAATACACGCCGATCGTCGAACCGCTCTCGCTCGACGAGGCCTATCTCGACGTGACGGAGAATCTCAAAGGGATCTCCTCGGCGACGCGGATCGCCGAGGAGATTCGCGCCAGGATCCGCGCCGAGACCGCTCTTACGGCGTCAGCCGGCGTCTCCTACAACAAGTTTCTCGCCAAGCTCGCCTCTGACCATCGCAAGCCCGACGGGCTCTTCGTGATCACGCCAAGAATGGGACCGGCATTCGTCGAAACCTTGGAGATCGGGCGCTTCCATGGGATCGGGCCGGCGACGACTGCGAAGATGAACCGGTTTGGCGTCCGCACGGGCCTCGATCTGCGCGCGCTCTCGCTCGAATTCCTCAGCGCGCATTTTGGCAAGTCAGGTCCCTATTACTACTGGATCGCGCGCGGCGTCGACGAACGCCCCGTGCGCGCCAACCGCGCGCGCAAGTCGCTCGGGGCCGAAAACACCTTCGCAGAGGACCTCTTCACCTTCGAGGCGGCGCGCGACGCGCTCGCGCCGATCATCAGCAAAGCCTGGCGCATTTGCGAGAACGCGCGCATTCGCGGACGCACCGTGACGTTGAAGGTGAAATACGCGGACTTCCAACAAATCACCCGCGCGCGCACGGCGCCGGCGGGCGTCGCAGGCGAAGGCGAGCTCTGGGAGCTCACGCTCAGCCTGCTCGCGCCCCTGTTCCCCACGAGAAAAGGAATTCGACTGCTGGGCGTCTCAATTTCTTCTCTGCAGGACCACGGCCAAAGAGTCGCAGCGCAACTGAGCCTCGCTCTTTAGGCTACCGCGATCGCGCGGCGAGGGGCGAGAAGGGACCCGACCCCTTCTCCCGCTCGCGGGAGAAGGTGGCCCTCGCGAAGCGAGGGTCGGATTAGGGTTCTTTTCGCCCCAATCCCACCTTGGCGTTGGTCCGAATCGTTCCTCGGCGCGCGCAGGCATCGAAGGCGCGTTCTGCATCATGGTTTGAAGCGGCCCCGGCCCTCATCCGACCCGCCTTCGGCGGGCCACCTTCTCCCGCAAGCGGGAGAAGGAGGGCGTTGTCGTCCTCCCGAATACGTCTCGGCCTCGCGCCCGGCCGTTTCATCCATCCGGGGTGCGCAACGCCAATGGAAACTCACCCCTTTTCGCGCATGAGCCGTCCCTTCTCGCGGCTCCAGTCGCGCTTCTTCTCGACCTCGCGCTTGTCGTGGATCTTCTTGCCGCGCGCGAGCGCGATCTGCAGTTTTGCGCGTCCGCGCTCGTTGAAGTAAAGCCGCAGCGGCACGATCGTCATGCCCTCGCGCTCGACGGCCTGCGAGAGCTTCGCGAGCTCGCGCTGCTTCAGCAGCAGCTTGCGCAGGCGCTTCGGCTCGTGGTTGAAGCGGTTGCCGGCGTCATATTGGGGGATCGTGGCGTTGACGAGCCAGGCCTCGCCTTTGCGGTCAACATGCGCGTAGCTTTCGCCGATCGTCGCCTTGCCCGTGCGCAGCGACTTCACCTCCGTGCCCGTCAATGCGAGCCCGGCGTCGAAGGTCTCGCCGATCTCGTAATTGAAGCGCGCCTTGCGATTGTCGGCGACGACCTTGAAGTTCGCGGGTCCCTTTTCCGCCACGCTCAGCCTTCCAGCACGCCCGCATGAATCATCGCGGCGCGCATCCGCGCCTTGGTCGCCTCGGCGAGCGGGATCAGCGGCAGGCGCACGTCCTCCGCACAGCGGCCGAGCAGCGACAGCCCGTATTTAGCGCCGCAGACGCCGGGCTCGAGAAAGGTCGCGACATGCAGCGGCACGAGCCTGTCCTGGATCGTCAGCGCCTTTTTGAAGTCCCCGGCGAGCGCCGCGTTCTGCAAATCGGCGCAAAGCTTCGGCGCGATGTTGGCGACGACCGAGACGCAGCCGTGCGCGCCCGCGCCCAAGCAGGCGAGCGCGGTGATGTCGTCGCCCGAGAGTTGGATGAAATCCGGCCCCATGGCCTCTCGCTGCAGCGAGATGCGTGCGAGATTGCCGGTCGCATCCTTGACGCCGACGATATTCTTGAGCTCGGCGAGGCGGCGCATGGTCTCGACGCTCATGTCGATCACCGAGCGCGGCGGGATGTTGTAGATGATGATCGGAATCGAGACCGACTCGGCGACCGCCTTGAAGTGCAGATAAAGTCCTTCCTGAGTCGGCTTGTTGTAATAGGGCGTCACGACGAGCAGTCCGTCGGCGCCGGCGCGCTCCGCATGACCTGCCAGCGCGACGGCCTCGCGCGTATTGTTGGAGCCCGCGCCCGCAATCACGGGAACGCGTCCGCGCGCCGCCCGGATTGTGGCCGTGATCACCTCGCCATGCTCCTCATGCGACAGCGTCGGGCTCTCCCCCGTCGTGCCGACGGGGACGAGCCCATGGACGCCGCTCTCGATCTGCCAGTCGATGAGCGCGCGCAGGCGCTCGAAATCGACGACTCCGCCGGAAAAGGGCGTGACCAGAGCCGTCACGGACCCGTGAAAAATTGCGGTTTTGCTCATGAAGTCAAAGCTCTCCTCGCGCCTCACGGGCGCCGCATTCAAGGCTCACCTTGATTTTCGCCTGTCATAACCGTTGCGGCGCCCGAGGAAAAGGCCCTGGGGAGATGGTTGACTTTTCGTAAAGGATTTTGTGGCGCCATCTCGTTCCCGGCGTCGCAAGGAGCGCGAAACGCATGACGCAGACGAGGCCTGAACCCTCCCCGGCGCGCGCGCCTGCGCGAATCGCGATTTCGCTCGTCGCGCTGGCCGCCGCTCTGCTCCTTCCCATCGTTCGCGAGCGGCTGAACGCCCCGCCGATTTCTCACGGCGACCCGAAAGGGGGGGCTTCGTCCGGCTTCGTGGATGAGGATTGGCGCGCGGTTTCAGAGGCGCTCGAGGCGATCGCGCTGGCCGCGCCGCAGAACGCGCTTCCGACAGCGCAGCCGCGCAACGCGCTGCTTTTCGCGCCGCCGAGCTCGCCGCTTCTCGACAGCCCCGCTGGAAAGTCGGCGTTCGCCTTGCTGGATTATACGCCTCCGCCCGACCTGGCCGCGCTCGTTGGCGGCGATGCACAGGGTTTCGCGCAAGCGCTTGCGGCTTACCGGGCCGGCGACCTCGCTGCGGGTGACGCCGCCGTCGCCACGTTGCGAAATCCGCTGGCCGTCGCGACGGCGCAATGGGTGGGCCTGCGGCTGCATCCGCGCGAGGCGGGCTTCAGGCGCATCATGCGCTTCACGAGCGAGCATCCGGAATGGCCGGCGGCAGACTGGCTGCGCCGACAGGCGGAGGAATCCCTCTATGCCGAGCGCGCCTCCGACGCGACGGTGACGAGTTTCTTCGCGCAATCAAAGCCTCTGACCGGCGCGGGCGGCGCCGCGCTCGCGCGCGCTCTCGCCCACGCCGGCGATTTCGAGGGCGCGGCGACGCTCGTGCGCCGGATATGGCGCGAAAACGACTTCAGCGAATCCTTCGAGAGCGCCTTGACCCGCGAGTTCGGCGACCTGCTCTTTTCCGCGGACCACAAATATCGCGCCGACCGGCTGGCCTACGCGGAAAAATACGGACAGGCGGCGCGCGCCGCGGCGCTCGCCGGTCCAGACATCGTGAACCTGGAGCGCCTGCGCGCCGAAGCCAACGCCAATTTCGTCGACGACCGGCTGTTCGTGAGCTTGCCGCCAGCGCTTCGCAAGGACCCGGGCCTGCTGCTCGCGCGCATCCATCTGCTGCGCAAGCGCGAGCGGATCGCCGACGCAGCGGCGCTGATGCTCGATGCGCCGCGCGATCCGGCCCTCGTCATCGACGGCGACGCCTGGTGGACGGAGCGTCGGCTCGTCGCGCGCAAGCTGCTCGACATGGGCGACGCCAAGACCGCCTATCAGATCTGCGCCGACCATATGGCGAAGAGCGTTTCGTCCAAGGTCGAAGCGGAGTTCCACGCGGGCTGGATCGCGTTGCGCTTCCTCAATGACCCGGGGCTCGCGGAAAAGCACTTCGACGCCATCGGCGCCATCGCCGAGACGCCGTCACAATTCGCGCGCGCCAATTATTGGCGCGCGCGCGCCTTCGAAGCTCAGCGCGAAGACGAGCGCGCGCGCGAGCTTTACGAGGAGGCGTCCGCTCACTCGACCACCTTCTATGGTCAGCTTGCGACGTCGAAGCTCGGCATGCCGATCTCGCCGCTGCGTCCGGCGCCATATCCGGCGCAGGGCGACGAGCGCGCCGAAGCCGTGCGCGCCGTCGAGCTGCTGCTCGCCGCCGGCGAGAAGGAAGCCGGCCTCGCGCTCGCAACCGAATCGATGAGGCATCTGCAGGGCGGGTCGCAGCTTGCGGCGCTCGCGGCCGTCGCAGCGCGGTCGCGCGACGCGCGGCTCTCGCTCAATCTTGGCAAGCTCGCTGCGACGCGCGGCGTGGCCCTCGACGACATGGCCTTCCCATCGTACGGCGTGCCAAGCTTCTCGACGCTGCCGGGCTCGGCGCCGCGCTCGATCGTCTATGCGATCGCGCGCCAGGAGAGCGCCTTCGATCCGCATGCGATCTCGTCTGCCGGGGCAATGGGGCTCATGCAGATGATCGCCTCGACCGCGCGCAACACTGCGGGCCGCATGGGCGTGGGCTTCGACCTGCGCCGCCTCTTGGACGAGCCGGCCTTCAACGCGCAGCTCGGCGCAGCGCATCTCGGCATTCTGCTCGGCGAGCACAAGGGCTCCTATATTCTGACCTTCGCGGCCTATAACGCCGGCGGCGGACGCGTGAAGGAATGGATCGACGCCTATGGCGACCCGCGCCGCGCCGGGGTCGATCCCGTGGATTGGGTGGAGCGCATCCCGATCCAGGAGACGCGCAACTACGTCCAGCACGTCATGGAGAACTTTGTGGTCTATCGCGCGATGTTCCGCGACCACGAGACCCGCCCGCCGCAATTCGAGCTCGCTCACGCGGAGTAGGGGCGTCGTCACAACATAAGCTGAGTCGCAAGCTCCGTCATCGCGAGCGAAGCGATTGAGGGGCACTAAGGAGTAAGTCGCCCGCCGACGCGCGATCACTCCGCGACGCGCGCTGTTGAGGCCCTGGATCGCTTCGTTCCGCTCGCGTTGACGCTTCGCTGCTTTTGAGCTGGTCCGAAGAGCGGCTGCACTGAGACCGCCTGCTCCGACATAACCTACGGGGCGCGGTCTTCCGCCCCACCCGCCCCGGGCGTCGCCTCCGCCGGAAACGTGTCCTCCCACCCGCCGCCGAGCGCCTTGTAGAGCGCGACGAAATCGGTCGCGACCGCCGTCGCGCTCTGCGCCTCCTGCAGTTCCGCCTGCAGTGACGCTCTTTCCGCGTCGAGCACGTTGATGAAGTCCGATACGCCCGCGTTGTAACGCGACCGCGCCAGCGACAACGCCTCGCGCTGATGCGTCGCCTGCGCGCTGAGCCGCGCGTGCCGCGCCTGTTCCGTGCGGTAGGCGACGAACGCGTCCACTACCTCCGTCCAAGCCTTCAATACCGTCTTGTGATAGTTGATCGCCGCCTCCTGCGCCTGCGCGTCGCGCAGCTCGAGCTGCGACCGGAGCCTTCCCGCGTCGAAGATCGGCGCCGAGATCGTCGGCCCGGCTTGATATTGCAGCGACGTCGCGTGAAAGAGCTTCTTGGCGTCGAGGGCGTTGAGGTCGACGGAGCCGTTGAGCTTGACGCTCGGATAGAATTCGGCGACCGCGACGCCGATATTGGCGGTGGCTTCGTGCAGCTCCGCCTCGGCGCGGCGGATGTCGGGACGGCGGCGCGCGAGGTCCGAGGCGACGCCCGTCGGCGCCTGCGGCGGCGCGAAGAACGCCGGTCCCTTGCGCAGGATCTCGCCGCGCAGCGACTGGGGCGGCTCGTCCAGAGCCAGGCCGATCGCGTCGACGAGCGCCGACTCCTGATTGATCAGCGCCGGCAGTTGCGCCCGCACGCTCTCGACCTGCGCCTGCGCGTTCTCGACATCGAGAAAGGTGGCTACGCCGCGTTCGGCGCGCTGCTTGGAAAGCTGCGCGATCTCCTCCGAGCTCTGCAGATTGGCTCTCGTGATCGCGAGCTGCGTTTCGACGCCGCGCAGCTCGGCATAGTCGCGCGCAACCTCCGCGATCGTCGAGATGAGCGTGTCGCGCCGCTGATATTCCTGCGCTTCGACCTGCGCCTCCGCCGCCTCGACGCCGCGGCGCACATGGCCCCAGAGATCGAGCTCCCAGGAGGCGTCGAAGCCCGTCTGCCAGATGCTGAGCGCCGGGATGGTGGGGGGAACGCCATTGTTGAAGGCGCTGCCGAGGCTCAGGATGCCGTTCTTGCTTAAGAGCTCGCGCTGATACTGCGCGGAGGCGTTGACCGCCGGCAGCTGCGCCGAAGCCGCGGCGTTGCGCTGCGCCCGGCTCTGCATGAGCCTGGCCGTCGCCGTCTGCACGTCGAGGTTTTGGGCGCAGGCGCGCTCGATGAGCGAGGAAAGCCGCGGGTCACGGAAGCGACGCCACCAATTGGGCTCAAGGCTCGGCGCCGCCTCGGCCTCGAGCGCGAACGGCTCGGGCTTGCCGAAAAAGGAGCGCCGCGGCAGCTGCGGGTCGGGCGCCGCAAAGTCGGGCCCGACGTTGCAGCCCGCGAGCGCGATCGTTGCAACGAGCGTTGCGCAGAGCGCTCCGAGCGATCGCGCCTTCGCCGCCATGCTCAATGCGCGGCGGCCGCGCCGCCGCCTCCTTTGCGGGAGGACAGCAGGAAGCAGCAAGGAGCCACGATGAGGGAGACGACGCCGGCGACGACAAACACGTCATCGAACGCCAGCGTCATGGCCTGCTGCTGATAGTCCAGGTAGATTTTGCCGACGGCCTCCGAATGCGCCATGCTCGCGGTTCGGCCCATGGCGGCGAGCGCCTGCTGATAGGCATTGACGAGCTCGTTGTAAGGTTGGTGGAGCGGCGTCGTCCACTGTGCGAGATAGGCCTGATGCGCTTGTGAGCGACGCAGCACCATGGTGCTCGCGACCGCGATGCCGATCGAGCCGAAGACGTTGCGCAGCATGACGAAGAGGGCCGTGGCGTCGCCGTTGAGCCTGCGAGGTATGTTCGTGAAGGCGATCGTGCTGATCGGAACGAACAGGAAGGCGAGGCCAAAGGTCTGTGCGGCGCGCATCAGCACGAGCGTGTTGAAGTCGATCTGGAGCGTGAGCTGCGCAGAATAGAAAAAGGCCGCGCCCATGCAGACAAAGCCGATGAAGATCAGGAGGCGCGTCTGCACGTGGGGCATGATGCGGCCGATGATCGGGATCATGAAGATGATCATGAGCGCGCCCGGAGACAGCACAAGGCCGGACCAGGTGGCGTCGTACCCCAGCAGCGTCTGCGTGAACTGAGGAATGACGATCGCGCCGGCGTAGAGCACCCCGCCCGTTGCGGCGATGAGCAGGCAGGCCGCCGCGAAGTTGCGGTCCTTGAGCACGGAGATGTCGACGACGGGCTTGCGCGCCGTCGCGAGCCAGGCGACGGCGCCGACGACGCCAAGGACGGCGAGCGTCGCGGTCACTCGGATCAGGGGCGAGGCGAGCCAGTCCTCGTTCTGGCCGCGATCGAGCGTCAGCTGCAAGCAACCGAGGCCGAGCGCGATCAGCGCGAGGCCTATGTAGTCGATGTCCACGAGCCCGCGCCGTGGAAGCCACGGCGGGTCTTCGACGAGCATCGAGATGAAGAACACCGCGATGACGCCGACCGGCAGATTGATGAAGAAGACCCAGCGCCAGCTGTAGGTGTCGGTGATGTAGCCGCCGAGCGTCGGTCCGAGCACGGGCGCCACGATCGTCGCGATCGCCGTGACCCCGAACGCCGCCGCGCGCCGATGGGGCGGAAAAGTGTCGAGGATAATCGACTGCTGGGAGGGCTGCATGCCGCCCCCGAAGAAGCCCTGCAGCAGGCGGAAGACCACGAGCTGCGTGAGGCTGTCCG
>Ga0187784_10004242_pt1 | contig 11586 bp, 10 predicted proteins | sample 1015_SJ02_MP15_2_FD_132964 | JGI IMG/M metagenome (GOLD analysis project Ga0187784, IMG submission 132964) | Tropical peat soil microbial communities from peatlands in Department of Meta, Colombia - 1015_SJ02_MP15_20_MG | ecosystem: Environmental > Terrestrial > Soil > Wetlands > Peat | place... | reverse complement strand
TATCTGATTCCGGCCGCAATCGCGCTCGGAATCGCCCCTGCGGATGTGTCGTAGAGCTGGGGGTCGTCGGGCGGCAGCGTGACGGGCACCGAGAGGATCCGCGCCTCCGGAGCGACACCGACGACGCCCGAGCTACCGCCGCTCCCGTGTCCATGGCCGGCGATCACGCTCGCTATGGGGGTGCCTTGCTCGCCAAAATACTGGCCGGTGGCAACTGGCACACCGGGAAGAGCGGGTGCCGCGGTGACCACTCCGGTGAGGTCAGGCTGGCTGGCGTCGACGCCGTCGCTCAGGACCGCAACCGTGACGCCCGACCCCTGAGATGCCGTCCAGGCGCTGGCGATGTTGAGCGCGCTGAGCCACCACTCCTGCTGCCGCACCTGGTCGGCACTGGCGGGCGCGGCGGAGAGGCCGACGGCGACGGCCGCTGTCCCCGCGGCAATCAGCGCGGCGACGGGGCGCGGAAACCTCAGTGGCACGCCGTCCTTGCCTCCCATGATGAGTACCGCACATTCTGTCATGTTCGGCCTATTGGCGGGCCAACTGGGCAATGTTCGGCTGGCCCGGCCGGTCGGGTCCGCGCGCGCCGGCCCGCCGGATCAGGCCCGCTGAGCCTGCGAGATCCTGACGTGCGCGCCCGGGGGCAGCCCGAGTTGCTCGGCCGCATCCCCGGCATTGACCGCAAGCGAGATGAGGCCGGCGCTGTCGGTGAATGCGACGATCTCGCCCGGCGCCCCGGCGGCGAACGTGTCCAGGTAACGAACGGTGAACTGGCGTCGGCCACAGCGGACAATCACGGGCGAGCCGATCCCGATGCCCAGCCGGCCGGCGTCGGCCGCCGGTATGGATAGCTGAACGTTCCCGAACCGGTCGACCGACATCACCTCGCCCTCTGCTGCCCCGTCGTGCAGCCTGCTCGTGGGCGCGGGCAGGGCGACCAGGTCGGCGACGGCGATCTCCTCGCCCGCCTGCTCAAGCTCGAGACCGGCCGCCAGGTGCGCCGCGACTGGCATGAAGATGTCCCGCCCGTGGAAGGTGGCTGAGACCGGGTGCAGCCACAGGTCCCCGTTCGTGAGCTGGACAGCCGCCTTCCCGCCACCGAGGCTCGCGATGGACCATGACAGCAGGCCGTTGTCGGGACCGACCAGGATGCTGTCTCCCGCGGCGACAGCGATCGCGCGGCGCGCGGTGCCGACGCCGGGATCTACGACGGCGACGTGGACCGCGGGCGGCAGATAAGCGATGGTCTGTGCGAGCACCGCGGCACCCCGGCGTACGTCGCCCGGCTGGACCAGGTGGGTGATGTCAATGATTCGCGCCTGCGGCGCAATCCTGGCGGCAACGCCGTGGCAGGTCGCGACAAACCCGTCTTCCAGGCCGTAATCGGTCAAGAAGCTCAGGTACTGATAGACGGTCACGCCAGCAGAGCGTACGTTGCCAACCGCCGCGCGCATAGGTGCGCGAGTGCTCGCAGCCGATCTCTGCTGCCTAAAATGTCCCTGAGGCGCGGGTTGCCGGGAGGCGGGGATGGCTGCACTGTCCGAGCTCGACATGCGCATCCTTGCCTTCGAGCGGAGCTGGTGGCGGCTGCCCGGCGCGAAGGAGCGGGACATCCTCGAAATCTTCGGCATCCCGGTTACGCGGTATTACCAGCTGCTGAACGAGCTGATTGACCGGCCAGAGGCAGTGGCCTTCGATCCGGCCTTAGTCGGACGGCTTCGGCGACAACGCAGCCGACGGCGGCGGCTCCGAGCTAGTGCGGCCGGCTGATCAGCCTTCGGCCCGGCGCGCTATCCGGCGGTCGGCCGGTCGAGCGCCCGGAGCTGCTCGGCGAGCCAGCGCGCGGGCGGGAACGCGGCCGCCGCTGCCGCCAGTGCCGAGCACCGGCTGGCCCGCTCCGCGTCGCTCATCGTGAGCGCCCGGTGCAGCGCGTGCATGGTCTGGGTGACGTCAAACGGATTGACCATGAGGGCGTAGCTGCCGAGCTCTGCCGCCGCGCCTGCCTCGGTAGAGAGGACGAGCGCGCAGGCGCGGTCGGACAGGATGGGTCCCTCCTTGGCGACGAGGTTCATCCCATCCCTGATGGGGTTGACCAGCAGCACGTCGGCCAGCCGGCAAGCGGCCAGTGACCGGGGGTAGTCGTCGTTGACCTCGAGCAGCAATGGATCCCACCCAGGCGTGCTGAACTCCGCGTGGATCTCACCGGCCAGCCGCTGCACTGCCGCTGTGTAGTCCCGGTACTCCGGCAGGTCATGCCGCGATGGGTAGGCAAAGGCGACATGCACGACCTTGCCGTGCCACTCGGGATGGGCCCGGAGCAGCTCGCGATAAGCCTCGAGCCCGCGCGCAATATTCTTGGACAGCTCCGTCCGGTCGATCCTGACGATCAGCTTCCGGCCGGCCGTGGCGTCAGCCAGCGCCGACATCCTCGCCAGCACGTCGGGCTCGGCGGCCCGGGCCCGCAGCTGATCGGCGTCCACGCCAAGCGGGTGGACGCCGATGCTAGTGACGTGCCCGGCGAAACTCACCTGCCGGCGATCCCTGTCGACCTTGGCGCCAAGAAGCTCCTCGCAGCAGTCCATGAACGAATCGGCCCAGCGCTGACACAGGAAGCCGGCATGATCTGCGCCGAGCAGGCCGGCCAGGACCTCCTGCCCCACTTCCTCGGGCAGGACGCGGTAGTAGTCAGGCGGTGCCCATGGTGTGTGGGAGAAGTGCGCGACGGGGAGACCGGCAGCCCGCTCGGCCAGCATCCGCGGCGCCAGGCAGAGGTGATAGTCCTGAATCGCCGCGCGCGCTTGCGGCCCGTCCGCGCTCGCGGCCGCTTCGGCCAGCGCGTCCGCGAACATCTGGTTGTACTGCCGGAAAGCCTCCCACTGGCGAGCGAAGCCAGGGCCAAAGCTCGGCTGGTTGGGGATGTCGTACAGCATGTGGTGCACGAACCACAGCGTCGAGTTCGCCACGTCGTTGTAGGCGCTATCGAAGATGTCGGGCGGGATGTCCAGCATCCGCACCGAGGCACCGCCGCCCAGTTCGCCCGCATCGAGCATCCCGCCCGGCGCCTGGCGTGCGGCCGCGCGGTCGGTTTCGGAGAGGGCGGCGCAAACCCACAGCATCGGGGTCTCGTCGGCCGCGGCGGATAGCCCTGACACCATGCCGCCGCCACCGCGCTTGGCGAAGATCGTGCCGTCGGCGCGGCGGGCGAATGAGACCGGCCCCCTGTTGGAGGCGATGAGTAGCTGCCCGTCGGCGCGCACGTCAGTCATGTGGCGCTCAGCTTAACCGGGGCGGGCCTGGTGGTCGGCTGGCGCCCCGGCGCCTGCCGCCGTGTTGGGCAAGGCATCCTGCGCGGCGCACGGCGGGCCGTACATCCACCGTGCCAGTCGGACTCCGGGTGGCAGTAGGTCACCTATCCGGCCACGCTGGCCAGCGACGGCGGCGGGCTGCCGGAGAATCTGCATCCTGGACTCGCGACGGCGCTGCCGGAGCTGCTGGCGATGATCTTAGCGGAGCCGGTCACTTGTGGCTGACCACCTCGTGACCGGAACGCCGTTCGCCGCTGAGGCCGGGGCGCGAGCGTGCCATGATCAGGCGCGGTGAGCTGGACATGGCAACAGGCCGGGTTCCCTGGATCAGACGTCGCCGGGACGTCACCGTCGGCTATCTGCCTGGCGGAGCATCGCGTCGAGTTCGGGGTCGAACCCGATCTCCCGGACCTCTTGGGCGCAGCGGCAGGCGACCGCGAACTTGGCAGCCCACTTCAGCGCCTCCTCACGTGAGGGCACATCGACGATACAGAATCCGCCGATGGCATCCGGGTACGGGCCGTCGGTGACCGTTCCGTCGGTGGCCACGATGCTCGCCGGCTGGTCTTCCAGTCCGCCGGTGCACACAAGCACGCCAGCGTCGATGGCCTCCTGGCACACCGCGTGCGCGGCCTCGGCCACGGCGGGCATCTCCTCGTCGGGGATGTGGTCCATCGCGTGGGCACCCAACACCGTCAGGTACTGCGTCATCGCATAGCTCCCTTCGCCCGGCGGAGGAGGCCGCCTCGTAACTCAGACGAACGACTCGCTCCCAATCGACACTCTGCCGGGTAATCGCACGGGACTTCCGCCGTGTAGCCCATGGCCTGGGGCCGATGCGGCGATCATCATCACCTGCCCGCCCATCTTCACCGGCCCAGGGCCACAGCCAGGGCGGGGTCATCATCCTGCCGGAGCCGCCCAGGCAGGTCCGTGCAGTGCCCGCAGCAGGCTCGTGATCCCGCCGCTCGCATTCGAGCCAGCCGCCGGCCGGCCGAGATTGCTCTCGCGGTCGTCCACGATCACACATACGGATTCGCCAATCTCGGCATGGTTGACGAGCACAAAGGTGCCTGGTCCGCACTCAACCATCGGGCGTTCGACGTGTTATCGTGGTTGCCACCTGTCAACTAACCGCAGCTCAGGGAGGGTGCCCGAGTCACTCAACCGCCAAGAAATGGCTCATCCAGAGGGGTGGAGGGAACGGCCCGATGAAGCCCCGGCAACCATCACGCTGATCGCGCGTCCGCTGACACCCGTACTGCCCATACCGGGCTACTTGCGGCGAGGTCGTCACGTGACAGGTGCCAAGTCCGACCCACGGCTGGCAAGCCGCAGGGATAGATGAGGAGAGAGGCCTCGCCCGTGAATACCTCGCTGACTGCAGCGACCGCAAAGACCCCGTCCCGCTTCGGCTACGCGACCCACCTGTCCTGCCGCGAGTGCGGCCACACGTGTCCCATCGGCTCTGGGCACGCGTGCGCGGAGTGCTTTGGCCCACTCGAGGTCGCCTACGACCTGCCGGCCCTGACCAGGGGGTCGATCGAGTCCGGCCCGCTGAGCATGTGGCGATACGCCAGCCTGCTGCCGGTGCCGCAGGACGTGGCCAGTACGCCGAATCTCGACCCTGGCTGGACCCGACTGGTACGTGCCGACCTGCTGGCCAGCACGCTCGGCATGCGCGAGCTGTGGATCAAGGACGAGCGCGGCAACCCCACGCACTCGTTCAAGGATCGGGTCGTGGGCGTGGCCCTCGCGGCAGCCATCGAGCTCGGCTTCAAGGTGCTGGCCTGCCCGTCGACGGGCAACCTGGCCAATGCTGTCGCTGCGGCGGCCGCCAGGGCGGGCATCCGCGCGGTCGTGCTGATTCCTGCCGACCTTGAGATCCAGAAGGTCATCGGCTCTGCGGTGTACGGCTGCTCCCTCGTGGCGGTGCGCGGTGGCTACGACGACGTGAACCGGCTGGCCTCAGAGCTTGCCGATGAGCGCGAAGACTGGGCGTTCGTCAATGTCAACGTGCGGCCGTACTACGCCGAGGGCTCGAAGACCATTGGCTTCGAGATCGCTGAACAGCTCGGCTGGCGACTGCCCGAGCAGATCGTCGTTCCGGTCGCGTCGGGCGCGCAGCTGGTGAAGATAGACAAGGCGTTCCGCGAGCTGGTCGCGACCGGCCTCGTCGAGGACACGCCGTACCGGGTATTCGGAGCCCAGGCGACGGGCTGCTCGCCGGTTGCGGCTGCGTTCCGTGCCGGTCATGATGTCGTGCACCCGGTACGCCCTGCGACTATCGCTAAGTCACTGGCGATCGGAAACCCGGCTGACGGACCGTACGTGCTCGACGTTGTCCGCCGCACCGGCGGGGTCGTCGCCGACGTCAGCGACAGCGAGCTCGTCGACGCCATCCGGCTGCTCGCCTCCGCGGAGGGAATCTTCGCCGAGACCGCAGGGGGTGTCACGCTGGCCGTGCTGCAGGCGCTTCTGAAGGAAGGCTTGATCGACGCGGACGCGAGAACGGTCATCATCAACTCGGGCGACGGGCTGAAGACACCGGATGCAGTCGCCGACACCATCGAGGCCATCACCCCCATCCCGGCCACGCTGGCGGCGTTCGCGGCTCACGAGACAGCCTCTCGCGGGTCGCTGCCGCCGCAGCAGGGGTCGCGAAAGGCAGGCTCAGCATGACCGTGTCAGTCCGCATCCCGACCATCCTGCGCAGCTACACCGGCGGGTCCGCCGTCGTGACCAGCGCGCCCGGCACGGTCCGCGATGTCATCGCGGGCCTGGATGCCGACTACCCAGGGATCGGCGGACGCCTGCTCGATGAGGCCGGCCGGCTGCGCCGCTTCGTGAACGTCTACGTGGGCGAGGAGGACATCAGGCTGGCGCAGGGCCTGGACACACCGGTCCCGGCCGGCGGTCAGGTTTCGGTAATTCCGGCCGTCGCGGGCGGTTGACGGGCACGTTGCCTAGCGTTTCTGGCTGGCCGATCCCGCCGCCGACGCTTCACTCGAGCCACTCGCGCCGCAGCAGCCCGTCGCATCCCGGCTATCGCTACTCCGCACAGACGTAGACAAGTTGCCTCGGACGGCTGGCGCGGCATGTAGAGTCGTGTGCGGTCGCCGTTGGTAGTGCAAGCGCGGCAGTGAATTCTGCCGGTGAGGTCAGTACTTGACCGCGATCAACGGGTCCCGCATAACAGGGGGGACCCGCAGCCCGAGCAAAGTTAGGGAGTTGTCGGTATGGCTCAGGGCACCGTCAAATGGTTCAACGCGGACAAGGGCTACGGCTTCATCGCGGTCGACGGTGGTAGGGACGTCTTCGTCCACTTCTCCGCCATCCAGTCGGATGGCTACCGCACCCTCGAAGAGGGTCAGCGGGTGGAGTTCGAGATCACACAGAGCGAGCGCGGCCCGCAGGCAGAGGCTGTGAGGACCGTCTAGACCCTCCGAATCAATGCCTGGAGCCCGGCACCACGGTTTTCGGTGCCGGGCTCTCGCATGTCCGCCGTTCCCCTTGGTTAAGTCCGGAACACCATGTCAATCCACGCATTGACGCTCTGACCTGTAGAAACACTGCATTAACTGACACTTGGCTTGCACTCTCAGTAGGAGAGTGCTAAACATGGCGTTGGCACTCTCGGGGTGAGAGTGACAACGTAGTGACGTGATCGGGGCGATGAGGCCCACCTGGCGGCCGGGCAGGGACCGACCGGCGGGCGGCGCCGTCCGTCGCGGGCGTCGGCCCGGTCGGCACGCAGGCGCAAAGTTCGCAGGAGGACTGGAAGCCTATGGCAGCGAAGATGATCGCGTTCAACGAGGACGCCAGGCGCGGCCTTGAGCGCGGCATGAACCAGCTAGCCGACGCCGTGAAGGTAACCCTCGGCCCGAAGGGCCGCAATGTGGTGCTCGAGAAGAAGTGGGGAGCCCCCACGATCACCAACGATGGCGTGTCCATCGCCAAGGAGATCGAGCTCGAGGACCCGTGGGAGAAGATCGGCGCCGAGCTCGTCAAGGAAGTCGCCAAGAAGACCGATGACGTCGCTGGCGACGGTACTACCACGGCGACGGTGCTCGCCCAGGCGCTCGTCCGCGAGGGCCTGCGCAACGTGGCCGCCGGTGCCAACCCGATGTCGCTCAAGCGCGGCATCGAGGCCGCGGTCGAGCGGGTGAGCGAGGAGCTCTCCAAGCTGGCCAAGGACGTGGAGACCAAGGAGCAGATTGCTTCGACGGCCTCCATTTCCGCCGCGGACACCGCCATCGGCGAGATGATCGCCGAGGCGATGGACAAGGTCGGCAAGGAAGGCGTCATCACCGTCGAGGAGAGCAACACCTTCGGTCTTGAGCTGGAGCTCACCGAGGGTATGCGCTTCGACAAGGGTTACATCTCGCACTACTTCGTGACCGACCCGGAGCGGATGGAGGCGGTCCTCGAGGACCCCTACATCCTCATCGTCAACTCCAAGGTCTCGGCCAACAAGGACCTGCTGCCTGTGCTCGACAAGGTCGTTCAGTCGGGCAAGCCGCTGGTCATCATCGCCGAGGACGTCGAGGGCGAGGCTCTGGCGACCCTGGTGGTCAACAAGATCCGCGGCCTGTTCAGGTCCGTCGCCGTCAAGGCACCGGGCTTCGGAGACCGCCGCAAGGCCATGCTCGGTGACATTGCCATCCTGACCGGTGGCCAGGTCATCAGCGAGGAGGTCGGCCTCAAGCTGGAGAACGCCGACCTCGACCTGCTGGGCAAGGCCCGCAAGGTCGTGGTCACCAAGGACGAGACCACGATCGTCGACGGTGCCGGTGACGCCGAGCAGATCTCCGGCCGGGTCAACCAGATCCGCACCGAGATCGACAACACCGACTCCGACTACGACAGGGAGAAGCTGCAGGAGCGGCTTGCCAAGCTCGCTGGCGGCGTCGCGGTCATCAAGGCCGGGGCGGCCACCGAGGTCGAGCTGAAGGAGCGCAAGCACCGGATCGAGGACGCAGTCCGCAACGCCAAGGCTGCCGTCGAGGAGGGCATCGTCCCTGGCGGCGGCGTGGCTCTGCTGCAGGCCGGCAAGGTCGCGTTCGAGAAGCTCGAGCTCCAGGGCGACGAGGCGACTGGCGCGCAGATCGTGCGCCGGGCGCTCGACGAGCCGCTGAAGCAGATCGCCATCAACGCCGGCCTCGAGGGCGGCGTGGTGGTCGAGAAGGTGCGTGGCCTGAAGCCTGGCCACGGCCTCAACGCGGCCACCGGGGAGTACGTCGACATGTTCAAGGCCGGCATCCCCGACCCGGCGAAGGTGGTTCGCTCCGCGCTGCAGAACGCGGCGTCGATCGCCGGGCTCTTCCTCACCACCGAGGCAGTGATCGCGGAGAAGCCGGAGAAGGAGAAGGCCCCGGCCGCTCCGGGCGGCGGTGACATGGACTTCTGATCCTCGCCGCCCGCGGGGCGACTCGGATCGGAGGTCGCACACCTTCGCACGACAGCGAGGCAGTCCCCTGACCACGGTCAGGGGACTGCCTCGCTTCTGCTTTCTGGCCGATTTGCGGCACGCGCACGCCAGCATCATGAGCTGGCTCGCGCCGCAGCTTTCACTGGTTCATCACGAGTTCGTGTAGACCGTCACATTCTTCGGGCGTGCCGGCTCCACAACGTGTTCGGCGCGAGGGATCATCAGGCCATGGGCCCCCCGAGCGAGCAGCTCATTCGCGACTACCTCAACCGGTTGTCGGTTGCGGCTCGCGACCTTGCTGCTGACGACCGGCGCGCGCTGCTGGAGCGTACGCGGCAGGTCATCGAGCGTCGGGCCAACCTAACGAGCCGGCCGAGGACGATGGACGTGGGCAGGGTGCTGGCCCGTCTCGGGGATCCGGCCAGCCTGGTCGAACAGGAACGGCGGCGACTGGCCACGGCCCCAGCGAAGACCGGCGGCTCGGGGGAGCCCGTACCGGCAGCCAGGCCTGGGTTCCTGGCCAGGGCGCGCGGCCGGCAGCCTGGCCGGCTCAGGGGGGCAAGGTGGCGCTGGCCGACCCAGCGGGACGGCTGGGACGCCGCAGTGCTCGGCTCGGCTAACGGGGCAGCCGGCGAGACCCATCCGGGTCGGCTGAGCGATGGCGAGACCCCGGAACCACCGGCCGGCCAGGCCAGACCTAATGGAGCGGTCACGGCCGACGTCGCGGCGGACGCCGCGCCGGTACCGCCGACGGCCGCCAGTTACCCGGCCAGCGCCACCGCCGATGCGCCGGGATCGGCTGGCCCGCATCGCGCGGCCAACGGCACCGCGGACCAGCCGCCGACCCGGCCGCGCACCGAGCCGCCAGCGCAGCCGGCCCGGACCGCGCAGCCGGCCCCGCCCGCGCAGCCAGCCCCGCCCGCGCAGCCAGCGCCCTCCGCGGCACCGCGGCCGGCGCCCGCCGCACCGTCGCGGGCGTCCGAGCCGCAGCCGCCTCCTGTCGCCGGGCCGGGCCAGCAGGACCGCGGTCACGCCGCAGCTGCCGGGCCCCCGGCCGGGGCAACGCCGGCCGACCGGGCGGCCGGCGTCGGCGGAGCGGCGCGCGACGTGGGCGCGCAGCCAGCAGACGCCACGGCCTCGGCAGCCGCGGCCGGCGCGGCCGGGGACGGTCGACCGCCCCCGCCAGGCCCGGAAGCCGGAGGCTCCGCCGAGCCGAGCCGTGGCGCGCCGGGTCCCCGGTGGCCCCGCTCGACCCAGGTGGCCGGTAGCACGGGGTGGTGGGTGTTGCTCGGCCGCCTCATGTCCTGGGCACGGAGGCGACCGCTGGAGGCGGCAGCCATCGTGCTCATGGGGATCGGCGGACCGATTTTTCCGCCCGTGTTCCTGATCGGCGCCACCGTGGCGCTCGGCTCAGAGCTATGGGACGGCAGGGACAAGTGGCTCGGCCTCGCGCTGCCCGTGGTGCTCACGGTCATCGGCCTCTCCGTCGGCGTCGCCGCGGGTGGCCGCGCGCACTGGCAGCACGAGGGCTGGGTCTACCTCGATGTGATCAGCCGCGTCGCGCCCATGCTCGGGGCCGTGTATCTCGGCTGGCGATGCGGGCACGCGCGGCGGCCGCCAGCGGAACCGCCGTACAGCCGCCCGCGGCGGGTCGCCTGACGGCCGGGGCCGAGGACGGCCACGGGCTTGATTGGTCAGGCCCGCCCCGGGTATACATCGATCCCGCCCGGCGCGAGCAGGCCGCGCGGTCCGCCGCTGGCACTGTCGCCGGCAGAGCGGCAACTGGCCCGAACGGATACCCTTACTCGGGCGGTGCCCAGCGCCTGCTCGCGCAGTGTTCCTCTCGTGTAAGGTCTCGCTCGTGCCTACTGGCAAGGTCAAGTGGTATGACGCCGACAAGGGTTTCGGCTTCCTGACGCGCGACGACGGCGGCGAGGTGTTCGTCCATTCGACGGCCCTCGATCCGGCCGGTACAGCGCTGCGGCCAGGCCAGCGGGTGGAGTTCGGAATCGCGGAGGGTCGGCGCGGCACGCAGGCGCTGCAGGTGCGGGTGCTGGAGCCGCCGCCCACGGTGTCCAAGGTTGCGCGCAAGAGCCCAGACGAGATGGTCCCGATCATCGAGGATCTGATCAAGCTCCTGGATGGCGTGTCCAACTCCTATCGGCGCGGAAAGCACCCGGACAACCGCGACGCCAAGAAGATCGGCGCCGTACTGCGCGCGGTCGCCGCAGATCTGGATAGCTGAGCACCGCGCGGACGGCGCGCCAGCGGCTACCGGAAGGTGGTAGCCGTAGAGGGGGCGGTTGGCCGGCCCCGCATTATTCGCCGACGGCGTCCGATCAGCAGCCACAGCAGGGCAACCGCCAGGCCCGCAGCCGCGAATGTCAGCCCGGCAAATCCGCTGTGCGTCAGCGAGAACAGCAGCCCGATGAGGCCGCCGGCCACCAGCGCGAGCTGATTCAGCGTCTCGGAGAACGCGAACGCCGACGATCGGGCCTCCTCCGGGATCTCGCGCTGCAGGATGGAGTCCTGCGCCACCTTCACGAGGGTCTGACAGATCGCTGCGGCCAGCGTCACGATCAGGATTGACGCCAGGCCGAAGAAGACGGCGCACGCGATGCTAGCCACGGTGGCGAGCGCCAGCACCGTGAAGATCATGGCCTGCGGCCAGCGCGACCGCAGCGCCGAACCGATGACGGTGCCGAGCATGCCGCCGACCGCGACCGCGGCCGCGAAGCCGCCGAGCGCGATCGTGTCGGAGACATGCCCGAACCGCTCGCTGCGCAGGATGAACGCCAGGAAGAACAGCAGGAAGCCATAGAAGACCCGGCTCACGGCGTTGGCGCGCAT
>Ga0187784_10004240_pt1 | contig 11590 bp, 8 predicted proteins | sample 1015_SJ02_MP15_2_FD_132964 | JGI IMG/M metagenome (GOLD analysis project Ga0187784, IMG submission 132964) | Tropical peat soil microbial communities from peatlands in Department of Meta, Colombia - 1015_SJ02_MP15_20_MG | ecosystem: Environmental > Terrestrial > Soil > Wetlands > Peat | place... | reverse complement strand
TGCCCTGCGCTTCCTTCGCCGCGGCGCCGAACTTCGCCAGCCGCGCGTCGAAATCGGCCTTGTTCTCCCAGATCGCCGGCAGCGCCGCGGTGTCGCCGCCGGTCTTCGAATTGTCCGGGAACAGCGCCGGCGCCTTCGCGGCGGAGTCGGCAAAGGTCGCGAAGATGGTCTCGACCTTGCCGGCATCGAACGGGGCCTCGCCCTTGGCCATGGCGGCGCCAATCTTTGCCTGGTCCCCGTTTGCCTTCATCAGCGCTTTGCGCGCTGCAATCGGATCGGACTGCGCGGCAACGGCGGTAACGGCAAGCGCGACCGCGGCGGCAGCGAGCAGGATGCGGGTCATCGAATGGTCCTCCCCTGGTGGCGTGGCATCCAACTGTCGGACAACACCGCATTTTTCCGGTTATTCCAAACGATCGAGACGATCGGCCGCGAACGCCCGGATCACGATTTCGTGAGCAGGCGGGGCCTCGGTTACAGCGTGTGCACCCGCCGCCCCTCCTCGATCGCCTGCCACACCCGTTCGCTGGTCGCGGGCATGTCGATGTGGCGCACCCGGTAGGCGCGCCACAGGGCATCGACGATCGCGTTCATCACCGCCGGGCACGAGCCGATCGCCCCCGCCTCGCCCGCGCCCTTCACCCCGAGCGGATTGGTGGCGCATTTGACGTTGCGGGTTTCGAAGGCGAAGGCCGGCATGTCGCCGGCGCGCGGCAGCGCGTAATCCATCAGGCTCGCGGTGACGAGTTGGCCGTCGGCATTGTAGACGGCGCGCTCCATGAGCGCCTGGCCGAGCCCTTGCACCGCGCCGCCGTGCACCTGGCCCGCCAGCATGAGCGGATTGAGCGTGACCCCGAAGTCGTCGACCACCACGTAGGTGAGGATATCGACGACGCCGGTCGCCGGATCGACTTCGACCTCGGCGAGGTGCGTGCCGTTGGGGTAGGTCGCCTCGCCCGGCGTGAACACGTCGGCGGCAGTGACGAGGTCGGGCGTCGCCTTGGGCAAAGCCGCGAGATCGGCGAATTTCATCGCGCGGTCGGTGCCGACGACGCGCACTTGGCCGCCGGCGATCTCGAGATCGGACGGGCTTGCCTCCAGCGCGTCGGCGGCGAGCGATTTGAGGTTCGCGGCGAGCTTGCGGCTCGCGCCTTCGACCGAGGCGCCGCCGCACGGAATCGAACTCGACCCGCCGGTGCCGAGCCCGGTGGCGATGACGTCGGTGTCGCCCTGGATCACGCGCACCTGCTCGGGCGGCACGTCGAGGTGTTCGGCGACCAGTTGCGCATAGGCGGTGTGATGTCCCTGCCCGGTCGATTGCGTGCCGATCAGCACGGCGATGGTGCCGTCGCGCTCGAGCCGCACGTTCGCGGTCTCGGGGCCGTTGTTGCCGCACGCCTCGATATAGGTCGCAAAGCCGACGCCGCGCAGCTTGCCGGCCTTCTTCGATTGTTTGCTCCGCTTGTTGAAGCCGGCCCAATCGGCCGCCTCCTGCGCGCGCGCCAAATGACCGGCGAACTCGCCTGAATCGTAGACCTTGCCGGTCGTGGTGCGGTAAGGCATCGCGCGCGGGCGGATGAAATTCTTGCGGCGCAAGCTGTCGGGCGCGACGTTAAGATCGCGCGCGGCGACATCGACCAGCCGTTCGATCAGGTAGGCCGCCTCGGGGCGCCCGGCGCCGCGATAGGCGTCGACCGGAATCGTGTTGGTGAATACGCCGCGCGTGCGCACGTAAGAAACCGGGATGTCGTAGACGCCGGGCGCCATGCCGGCACCGAGCACCGGAATCATCGGGGCGTAGACCGACAGATACGCGCCCATGTCGGCGACGATGTCGACGTCGAGGGCGAGGAAGCGCCCGTTGCCGTCGAGCGCAAGCCGCGCGCGCGTGCGATTGTCGCGGCCCTGGCAGTCGCCGAGGAAATGGTCGGAGCGGTCGGCGACCCATTTGACCGGCCGCCGCAGCCGCTCCGCCGCAACCGCCGCCAGCGCATATTCGCGATAGGTGAAAAGTTTGGTGCCGAAGCCGCCGCCCACGTCGGGCGTGACGACGCGCAGGCGGTCGGAGGGTATGCGCAGCACGTTGTTGCACAGCACGTCGCGGATCGCGTGGCCGCCCTGGCTCGACAGCGTGAGCGTGATCCGCCCGGACGCGTCGCACTCGCCGATCACGCCGCGGGTGTCGAGATAATTGGCGACGAGGCGCTGATTGACGACGGTCAGCTCGACCGTGCGCGCGGCCGCCGCGAACGCCTGCTCGGTCTTTGTCTTGTCGCCGATCGTGTTCTCGAAACAAAGATTGCCGGGCCGGTCCGCCCACACCTGCGGCGCGCCGGGCGCGAGCGCGGTTGCGGCGTCGGTGACGTGCGGAAGCGGCGTCCATTCGATGGCGATCGCCTCGGCCGCGTCGCGTGCCTGGTCGAGGGTATCGGCCGCCACGAAGGCGATGGCGTCGCCGACGTGGCGGGCGACCTCGCGCGCGAGCACCGGATAGGGCGGCACGGCGATCTTGGTGTCGGGCAACTCGATCTGGCACGGCAGGGGACCGAGGTCGGCAAGCTCCTCCGCCGTGAGCACCAGGCGCACGCCCGGCTTGGCGCGTGCGGCGGCAACGTCGGCGATGCGGAAGCGCGAGTGGGCATGGGGCGAGCGCAGTACCGTCGCGTGCAGCAGGCCGGCGGGCGCGTAGTCGCCGACGTAATGGCCCTTGCCGCGCAACAGCGCATCGTCCTCCTTGCGCCGCATCGGCTGGCCGACACCGAATTTCGTGGGCTGCATGGCTTTACCTCGCAGAACATGTAGCCCGCATGAGCGGAGCGAAATGCGGGGCGGCTTCCCCGGATTTCGCTTCGCTCATCCGGGCTACGGTACGAACCTTGCCCGCCCCGGTGCAAACAGGCATGGTGAAACCATGACGGGCAAGCTGACCATCTCGATCGACCTCGAACTGGCGTGGGGCTTCTGGGACATTCTCACGCCCGAGATCCTGCGCATGGCGGAGACCCGGGAACGCCCGATCTGCGACAAGCTGCTGGAACTGTTCGATCGCCATCATATTCCCGCCACCTGGGCGGTGGTGGCGGCGGTGCTCGATCGTGCGAGCGCGCAAGGCCGAGCGGGCAACGCGGCGTCCTGGTACGCTCCCGAGATCATCGATCGCATCCGCGCGGCGAAGACCGCCCATGAGATCGGCAGCCACGGCGGGCGGCACGTTTATTACGACCGCATGTCGGCGGCGGAGGCCGAGGCGGATCTCGCCTTCGTCAACCAGGTGCATCGCGACAACGGCCTTGCACTCGACTCGTTTGTGTTCCCGCGCAACGCGGTCGGCCATCTCGACCTTCTCGCGCGGGCCGGCCTGCGCACGTTCCGCGGCCCGGACGCCGGCTGGGTGCGCATCGCGCCCAAGCTCGGATCGCGCGCGGGGAAGATCGTCACCTTCGCCGACAAAATCCTGCCGCTGCCGCCGACGCCGGCGCCGGCGCGCGCGCAAAAGAACGGCAGCCTCGTCGATATTCCGGGCTCCATGGCGCTGCCCGGCCGCAACGGCGTACGGCGCTTCATCCTGCCCCAGGTGAGCCGGGCCAAGCTCGCCATGGGGCTCGCGTGGGCACGCCGCAGCGGACAGACGTTTCATTTCTGGTTCCATCCCAGCAATTTCTATTATCGGCAAGACGAGCAATTCGCGACGCTCGACTGGTTCCTCGCGCGCGCCGCCAACGAAGCGAGCCGCGGCTGCATCGAGATTTGCACGATGGGATCATACGCGTCCCGCGGCGATAAAGCCGGCGCCACCCGAGCGGCAGCATGAGCCAAGAAGCCCAGCCGCCAAGCACGGGCGGCTACGCTGTTGTCCCGGCCAAATCCATCGACGCAGAACAGCTGATGAGTTTCGCGGACGCGGTATGGCCCGAGCGGCCGCGCGAGCGCATCCTCACGACCTGGTGGCGCCGCGCCGCGCCCGAGTGGGCGGTGGCGGCGATCGACGGCCCGACCGGGCGAATGGTCGGGCTGTGCGCCGGGCGCCCTTCCACATGGACGATCGACGGCCGCGTTCATCCCGCGCTCGCCATCTGCGATTGGTACGTCGCGCCCGATCATGAAGGCAAGCTTCTCGGCCGTCGTCTGCTGCGGCGGTTCGAGACGCCCGACCGCTTGCTCTACGCCTTCTCCATGTCGGACGTCGCGGCCGCCTATTTGGGCAGGCTCGGCTGGCTCGGTCCCTACCCGGCGAGTCTTATGGCGCTGCCGTTGCCGGGTCTGACGCGTCTCCCCCTCGCGCTCCTGCGGCCGCGCGCCGGGCTCGATCTCGATGAGCACGATATGCCGGGAGGAGGATCGCTCGGTTCGCTTGCCGCCGACTTCGACCGCGTCGAGGCAAACAACGCGACCGCGCGCGTACGCATGCGGCGCGGCGCCGACGAATGGGCGTGGCGGCTCGATGTATGTGGCGAACGGCAGTACCATGTTTGTTTGGCCCGTCGCGCGGATGCGCCGGTCGGCTACGTCGTGGTGCGACGGATAACGCCGGGCGCGAGCCGCATCCTCGGTCGGCGCGCAGGCGCCATCATCACGGACTTGGTCGCGGTTAATGACGAGCCGGCAGTGCTGCGCGCGCTCGCGCGCCGCGCGGTCGCCATCGCGGCGCGTTTGCAGGTGGTCGTCGTGTTGATCGCGACGACGCTTGCCGCCCATCGCCGCGCACTCGTCGCAAGCGGCTTCCTGCCTCCCCGCTTGCCGATCCTCGGGCGATTCCTCCGCCGCGCCGCGCCCACCTTCATGTGGTCGCCGCGCGGGCCGGGTGCCGGGCTCGCCGCGGAGGATTTTATGTTCACCTTCGCGGATTCCGACGTGGATTTGAATTTGTAGTAAGTCGTCATTGCGAGCGAAGCGAAGCAATCCAGGGCGACACGTGAAGCTCCTGGATTGCTTCGTCGCCCTTCGGGCTCCTCGCAATGACGGGATCATGTTCTATTCCGCCGGATGCGGGGTCGGCGCGGCCGCGCGGGAGCGCCCGAGGCCGGCGATCCAGCGGCACACGATGTAGAACGCGGGCGTGAAGATCAGCCCGAACAAGGTGACGCCGATCATGCCGGCGAACACCGCCGTGCCGAGCGTCTGGCGCAGCTCGGCGCCGGCGCCGACCGCCCACACCAGCGGCGCGACGCCGAAGATGAAGGCAAACGACGTCATGAGGATCGGGCGGAGGCGCAGGTGTGCCGCCTCGACCGCCGCGGCGAAACGGTCGCGCCCCTGGTCTTCGAGCTGCTTGGCGAACTCGACGATCAGGATCGCGTTCTTGGCCGCTAATCCGATCAGCACGATGAAACCGACCTGGGTCAAAATGTTGTTGTCCTGGCCGCGCAGGATCACGCCGCTGATGGCGGCTACGAGGCACATCGGCACGATCAGGATGATGGCGAGCGGCAAGGTCAGGCTCTCGTATTGCGCCGCCAGCACCAGGAACACGAACACGACCGCGAGCCCGAAGGCGAACAGCGCGGTGTTGCCGGCGCGCTGTTGCTGATAGGCGAGCGTCGTCCACTCGTAACTGAATCCCTCCGGCAGTACCTCGGCCGCCAGCTTCTCCATGAGCGCGATCGCCTCGCCCTGCGAGTAGCCCGGCGCGGCGGCGCCGTCGAGTTCAGCGGCGGGATAAAGGTTGTAGCGCGGCACGCGGTAGGGGCCGGAAATGTCTTGCACCGTCGTGAACGAGCCGAGCGGCACGGTGTCGCCGCTCGAATTGCGCACCCGGATGCGCAGTACGTCCCCGGTGTCGAGGCGGTACGGGCTGTCGGCCTGCGCCATCACCCGGAAGGTGCGGCCGAGCAAGTTGAAGTCATTGACGTAGGACGAGCCGAGGTAGGTTTGCAGCGCGTTGAACACGTCCGGCACGTTGATGCCGAGGAACTGCGCCTTGGTGCGGTCGATGTCCAGATAGAGCTGCGGCGTCGACGTTTCGAACAGGGTGAAGACCTGGGTGAGCCCGCTCGTCTGGTTCGCCCGGCCCATCATGGCGAAGGTCGCGCTCTGCAACGCCTGTGAACCGCGGCCGGCGCGGTCCTCGACCATCATGCGGAAGCCGCCGGCGTTGCCGATGCCCGACACCGGCGGCGGCGCCACCACCAGCACCAGTCCTTCCTGGATCGCCGCCAAGCGCTTGAACAACTCGCCCTGGATGCCCGCCGCCGATTTGTGCGGGTCCCTGCCGCGTTCCTCGAACGGGTCGAGCGTGACGAAGATGGCGCCCGCATTGGGCGCGTTGGTGAAGGTGGCACCGGAGAAGCCGACGATATTGACGGCGTGGGCCACGCCCGGGACCTGAAGCGCGATGTCGACGGCGCGCCGGTTCACCTCGTCGGTGCGCGCGAGCGATGCGCCGGGCGGCAGCTGCGTGACGATGATGAGATAGCCGCGATCAAGCTGCGGGATGAAACCTTGCGGGGTGCGGCGGAACTCGTTGAGCCCAAAGGCGAGGATGCCGATGTAGACGACCAGCATGATCACGGCGAAGCGCACCACCTTGCCGGCGAGCCAACGATAGCCGCGCCCGAGGCCGTCAAAGCCCCAGTTGAACAGGCGGAAAAAGGCGCGGATCGGGCGTTCCCACAGGCGCGGCGCAAGCCCGTGGCGCGGCTTGAGCAGCAGCGCGCACATGGCCGGCGACAAGGTCAGCGACACGATCAGGGAAATGACGGTCGCGCCCGCGATGGTGAGCGCGAACTGGCGATAGAACTGCCCGGAGATGCCGGTGATGAAGGCGGAGGGCACGAACACCGCGCACAGCACGAGCGCGATCGCGATCAGCGCCGAGCCCACCTCGTCCATGCTGCGGCGCGCCGCCTCGCGCGGCTTGAGGCCGGCCTCGATGTTGCGTTCGACATTCTCGACCACCACGATCGCGTCGTCGACCACGATGCCGATCGCGAGCACGAGTCCGAACAGCGAGAGATTGTTCAAGGTGAAGCCGAAGATCGCCATGAAGAAGAAGGTGCCGACGAGCGACACCGGAATGGCGACGAGCGGGATCACGGCGGCGCGCCAGGTCTGCAGAAACAGGATGACGACGATCACGACGAGCACGATCGCCTCCAAGATCGTCTCCTCGACTGCGTTGACCGATTGCTGGATGAACTCCGTCGGATTGTAGACGATCGTGTATTTGAGGCCCTCGGGGAAGCGCTTGGAGAGCTGCTCCATCGCCGCCTGAATGGCACTCGAGGTTGCGAGCGCGTTCGAGCCCGGCCGTTGGAATATGCCGAGCGCAATCGCCGGATCGCGGTCGAGGTAGGAATTGGTGGTGTAATCAAGGGCGGCGAGCTGGATCCGGGCCACGTCCTTGAGGCGGACGACCGCGCCTGGCGTGCTCTTCACCACGATGTTGCCGAACTCGTTCTCGTCGGTGAGCCGCCCGAGCGTCTGCACCGCGACCTGGAACGCTTTCTGGTCCTCGACCGGCGGCTGGTTGAGCACGCCCGAGGCGACCTGCACGTTCTGTCCTTGCAGCGCCTGGGTCACGTCGGCGGCGGTGAGCCCGAGCGCCTGCATGCGGTCGGGGTCGAGCCACGCGCGCATCGCATAGTCGCGGCTGCCGAACACCGTGATCGAGCCGACGCCGTCGACGCGGGTGAGAGGATCGACGATCGCAAGCGTCGCGTAGTTGGAGATAAACAGCGTGTCGCGCGACTTATCGGGCGAGTAGAGATGCACGACCATCATCAGGTCGGGCGAGCTCTTGGCCACGGTCACGCCGATGTTGCGCACGTCCTGGGGCAGGCGCGGCTCGGCGATCGAAACGCGGTTCTGCACTTGCACCTGGGCGATGTCGAGGTTGGTGCCGAGATCGAAGGTCACCGAAATGGTGAAGCGCCCGTCCGCGGTCGAATTGGACGAGACGTAGAGCATGTTCTCGACGCCGTTGATTTGCTGCTCGATCGGCGTGACCACGGTCGCGGCCACCACGTCGGCATTGGCGCCGGGATATTGGCCGGTGACGTTGATGATGGGCGGGGCGATTTCGGGATATTGCGCGATCGGCAGGCGGAAGAACGCCACTCCGCCGATGATCACGAACACGATCGAGACGACCGCGGCGAAGATCGGCCGATCGATGAAGAAATGGGAGACGCGCATCGGGCTATGAGCGGGATGACTTCAGTCGGCCTTGGCGGTGGGCCCGCCGGCGGTCGCGGGCGCCTTCTCCTGCGGCGTCACCTTGGCTCCGGGGCGCACGCGCATGAGGCCGTTGATGATGACGCGATCGCTCTCGCTGAGCCCGCCCCTGATCACGCGCAATCCGTCGATCGCCTGGCCGATGGTGACATAACGCTGGCGCGCGGCGTCGTCGGCGTCGACCACCATGACGTACTTCTTGGTCTGCTCAGTTCCGATCGCCACGTCGGGCACGAGCATCGCCTTGTACTTCGCCGAGCCCGGCACCTGCACGCGGCCGAACATGCCGGGCGTAAACAATCCGTCCGGATTAGGGAACACCGCCCGCCCGCGGATCGTGCCCGACGTTTGGCTGATGGCGTTATCGACGAAGTCCATGTGGCCCTCGTGCTTGAACTCGGTTTCGTCGAGCAGCTTGAGCTTGACCGTGGTGTTCATCCACCGGCTCGCAGCGTCCCCGCCGCGGCGCGCGACCCGGTCGTAGCGCAGGTACGAAGCCTCATCGAAGGTGAACTCGAAGCGGATCGGATCCATCGACACGATGGTGGCGAGCACCGTCGTCGAGCCGCTGGTGCCGCCCGGGACGAGGTTGCCCGGGGAGACCCGGCGATCGCCGATGCGGCCGTCGATCGGCGCGCGGATTTCGCTGTATTCGTTCAGATCGAGTTCGGCCTGGTGCACCAACGCCTCGTTGGCGGCGACCGCGGCCTCGGCGACGTTCTTGGCCTGGGCGCGCTGATCGAACACTTGTTTGCTGATGGTCCTATCCTGCACCAGTTGCTGGCCGCGGACGAGATCGCTTTCGGTAAACGCGAGGTTCGCGCGCGCCTGCGCGAGGTTCGCGCGCGCCTGATCGAGAGCGATCTGGAAGGGCCGGCGGTCGATGGTGAAGAGGAGATCGCCCTTCTTGACCATCTGCCCGTCTGTGAAGTGGACCTTATCCAGATACCCTGAGAGCCGCGAGCGCACCTCGACGGAATCGATTGCCACAAACCGGCCGACGTATTCGTCCTGGTCCATGACGTCGTCCCTGATGATCGGCTTCGCGACCGTCACCGTCGGCGGCGGCGGCGCGGCGGATTGCGCCGGCGCCTGCCCGCTGCCGCAGCCGGTGAGCAGCGGCGAGAGAAGCGCAAGTGAAGCGAGGATCAGCCTCGCCGCCCGGTTAGCCGTGTGTCCCATGATCTTCCCGCAAAATCGTGCGTGCGCGAGCTGTCGGCCGCCCTGCCCTGGGGCCCGGCGAGGCATCGCCTTTGAGCCGGCGTCCGGGGACCCCATATATGCAGTCTCGCGTGGCCCATAACCCCCCAAAACATGGCAATAGCATGCTTGACTTCACTGCCGCCTCGCTCATCGACGACGCCGCTACCGCACCCGCCGAACCGGCGTCGACCGGCGCCGCCGACGAGGACCTGCTCGATGCGTATTCGCGCGCGGTGACCGGCGTTGCCGACCGGCTCGGCCCGGCGGTCGTGCGCATCGACGTGCGGAAAGGCAAGCGCGCCGAGCGTGCCGGCTCCGGCTCCGGCGTGATCGTGGCGCCCGACGGCCTCGTGATCACCAACAGCCACGTGGTGGGCGGCGCTTCGCGGGTCGAACTCACCGCCGTCGACGGGCGCAGCCTCACCGCCCAGGTGGTGGGCGACGATCCCCATACCGACCTCGCGCTGGTGCGGGTCGACGCGCCGGTGACGCTCCCCTCCGCGAGCCTCGGCGATTCCAAGAAGCTGCGGCGTGGCCAGCTGGTGGTCGCGATCGGCAACCCGCTCGGCTTCGAATCGACCGTGACCGCCGGCGTCATTTCGGCGCTCGGCCGTTCGCTGCGCGCGCAGACCGGCCGCCTGATCGACGACGTGATCCAGACCGACGCGGCGCTCAACCCGGGCAACTCCGGCGGGCCGCTCGCCTCCGCGCGCGGGGAAGTCGTCGGCATCAACACGGCGGTGATCCTCGGCGCCCAGGGCATCTGCTTTGCGGTCGCCGCCAACACGGCGAGCTTCGTGCTGGGCGAACTGGTGCGCCACGGCCGGGTGCGGCGCGCCTTCATCGGCATATCGGGCCAGCACACCGCGATCCCGCGCCGGCTGCAGGTCGCCGCCGGGCTCGCCCAGGACAAGGCCGCCATGGTGGCGGCGGTCGAGCCGGGAAGCCCGGCCGCGCAAGCCGGCCTTATGACCGGCGACATGATCGTCGCGCTCGACGGCCTGCCGGTCACCGGCGCCGACGACCTCATCCGCATTCTCACCGGCGAGCGCATCGGCAAGCGCGTCGAGGTCGAGGTGCTCCGCCTGGGCACCCGGCGGCGGTTCACTCTGGTGCCGGGGGACGGCGTCGCGCGCGACGCCGCCCTGCGGCAGGTGGCCGGCCGCGAGCCCGGCCGCCGCTGAAGCGGGTTCGTCCTGCCCGGCGCCCGTGCGGCGGCGAAATTTACAGGCATCTACAGGCGAGCGGCCGCGTGGAGCCCTCCAGCGTGGCACCGGCACGTCGATGCTCGCGGCCGTGGCCGCCAGCAATAATCTGCGTCGGCCCATCCCATATCCGTCGTTGTTTACACGACCCATAGCCCCTGCCCTCGCCCAAGCGACCTCCCGTAGCTCATTGAGTTCTAGGCCCGCTTGTTCCCGCTTGATCCGCCGGAAACGTCAGCATCGCTTTGTGCAAAGCACAAAATCCAAGATATTCCCGTTTCATCGCGATTTATCGTACATTTCATGCAGGACCCCGGTGCGTTGCGTCCCGACATGGCGCTTGTATTTTCGTTGTTATTTACAAGCGCTTCCCGGGTTGATGTTGCAATGCAGCATAGAACGCCTTTGCCCATATGGAGCCCCCTCTGGCTCTTGGTATTCATCCAGGTTTCGGATATAATCTTTTAGATATGGATAAACAAGACTAAGAATGCCCAGCCCCCTTCACGGTTTCGTGAGCGGACCCATGCGGGGCCTAAAGTGCTGGAACAACGGGTGAACTTCCGCGTTCAAAGCCCTGTTACAGAGACCTGCAGCCATGGCGACCGCAGCGGAATACCGGCAGTACGCCGAAGAATGCCTCGCCGCGATGCGGGCGGCGGTGATCCCGGAAGTCCGCGCCGCCCTGTTCACTACCGCGCAGCGCTGGAACGCGCTCGCCGACCGACTAGCGGAAGCGCCTCCCGCCGCGGCCGGCAGCGCTCGTGCTGTGCGTACCGCCCCACGGTCCAATGACCAGTTTGAAGAGCGGCCAATTCACTAAGCCTGGAGTTTTGGCTCGTCCCGGGGCGGACGATCAGGCCGCCTCGAGTCGCGCCAGCTCGGTTTCGAATTCGAACCGCAGTTGTTCGCCCTCGTCCGCCGGCAGCCAGTTGGTCATCTGCGGGAAAATCGTGCGGTAGAGCCGGACGCGCCCGGCATCCCACGGCATCGTCCGCGCCGCGCGCGCC
>Ga0187784_10004239_pt1 | contig 11591 bp, 9 predicted proteins | sample 1015_SJ02_MP15_2_FD_132964 | JGI IMG/M metagenome (GOLD analysis project Ga0187784, IMG submission 132964) | Tropical peat soil microbial communities from peatlands in Department of Meta, Colombia - 1015_SJ02_MP15_20_MG | ecosystem: Environmental > Terrestrial > Soil > Wetlands > Peat | place... | reverse complement strand
GATCTGGAGCGCGGATTTGCCGCCGATGGTGCAGTAGGCCCCATGCGCACCGGTCGGGATCGAGCCTTCAACCAGCGCGATATATTTTCCGGCGTACTCCTTGACGGTTTGCGCGAGCGCGCCTTCCGCCTGGGAGCCAGCCGCCGCCATCACGGTCTCGTGATAATTGAGCGAAATCGAATCGAGGATTAAATCCGCGACGGTCGGATGGCTGGCGCGCAGAAACGACTCCGTGTCGCCCGCGCAGTCCTGAAATTCCAGCCACACCAGCACCGGTTTGGGTGCCTTCTCGATCGTCGCGGCAATCATGCCAGCCGCCGTTTCCGGCATCGCCAGCAGCGCGGCCATCGAGGCACAAAATCGCATAAACTCGCGCCGCGACACGCCGCGATACCGGAGTTCTTGTTCTAGCCAGTTTTGGGACATTATCCGTCGCCTCTAGCCGGATGGCTCACCTCATCTTTGCGGTGTGCCGAATAGGTCAAATCGTTGAGCGGTAGTCCTCGCGAAACTTGGCTGCGCCTTTCGATTGAGTGCTCGTAAACCATCGCGGCTTCCGGCCCGATAGAACGCTTGGTCGAAGATCGCTGTTGAACTTATGCCGGTCGCCGCAGGCATTCTTCTCGCTGTTATGGGACGCATCGGCCATGCCAAATGTGCTAAAGCCTCGCCATAGCCGTTCTCGAGAAAGTGGCCATTGGTACCACACGGTTTTCGGCCAATTTCATAAAATACTTCGGAACTTCTGGCTCAACCAAATTCCGCACATGTGTCCATCGGGTGCATCGATCGGTAGCAGCATGGCCGGAACATTGTGCCGCGTAGGAGCACCACCGGGAGTCCGTGGGCCGTTGAACGTCGCCGCCTCCGATTTGTAAATCAGGCGTCTGCTATTGTGCGGGGCACGCTTTCGGATAACCTACGGTCGATTGTTCCGGTGGTGAATTTGCATACCTCTTTCGTCCCGGAGCCGGAGGATGGCGGCGCCGAGTTATCGCTTGCGATACCCGCGAGTGTGAAATCGTAGGAGGCGACTCGCGCAAATCTATGCGGATGAAAGTGAGTTCTGACAGGAGCTATGGATCGCCTCTTCCTATAGGCAATATCGCTTTCACTTGGCGTCTCGCATGAAAAGTTCAAGACGGATCCGAAAAAGTACTGCGCAAGCCACTCGGGCTATTAGTGCTTGGCCTCAGGCGGGCCGCTTGCCTATTCCCCGACGACCGCTCAGGTCCGCTTCAGGTACGGTATAGAAGGTGCCGTTGCCATCCTCAGCCGCGGTTTCACGATTGTTCGAGGCGGAGAAGAGCGCCGACGAGATGATGACGCGCGCTCGCGAAGAGGCAGAGCGCATCGTCGCCGACGCTCGCGAACGCGCCGAGCAAATTCTGAGCGGCAAGGGGCTGGGCGAGGGCGGTGATAATGAAGCGACACGACTAAGGCAAGAGGCCAACGTGGAAAAAGCCCGAATCGCGCGCGAGGTCGAACTTCATATCGAGCGGATTCGAAGTACGGCCGCGAGTCGGCGCGAGCAGGCGGTTGAGCGCCTGGTCCACACCCTGTTCGGGCAATCATGATCGTCAAAGTCGCGCGCTACTCCTACCCGATCGCGAAAATTCGCGCTTCGATTAGCGATCTGCTGGACGCGCGGGAATATGCGATGCTCGTGTATGCACAGGGTCTCGACGCGATGGTGGCCGCGCTCAACACCACCGCGTACGCGGCCGCCCTGCAATCCGGAACGGCGGCCTTCACGCTCGCTGTGAGCGAGTGGCGCCGGGCGAAGGCTGAACGGCTCGTCGCGTTACTGCCGAAGCACGCGCGCACGGTCTGCCAGGCGTTTCTCTCCCGCTTCGAACTCGACGAGCTCAAGGTCATCCTGCGAGCTGTCGCCTCAGGAACCGATCGGCGCAAGGTGCTTTCAATGCTGCGGCCACTGCCGGCCGGCTCGGTTCTTCCGATCGAAAAGCTGGTTGCGGCGAAAACGCTCGAGGACGCGGCCAGGGTGCTTGCTGGAACGCCCTACGCCGGACCCGTCGCCAAAGGACTGCAAACCGCCGCGTCAGAAACCGCCGGGCCGGATAGGGCGCCGGCTTCTCTAATGGCCGTCGAGCTCGAGATCGATCGATGGTTCCTTTCGCGCCTCGCTAGCGCATCCACGATTTTCTCGGGCCACGAAGGGAAGATCGTCAGGCGGCTGATCGGCGCGCTGATAGACGTGACCAATGTGCTGTGGACCGAACGTCTGCGAAGAACTTTCCACTTTTCTCCGGAGGAAACCGAGTGCCGTCTTTGCCCCGCGGGATTCTATTTCGCGACCGCGAAGCAAACCGCGATGCTTGCGCAATGGAGCGGAGAGGGGCAGCCGCCGCTTCTCGGTCTGGAACAAGCGGGATCTTCGCTTAGGCTATCGATGATGCGGATGCTGGCTCGCGAGGCCAGGCGTCCGCTGTTTGCGCCGCCGTTTCAGGCGGGCGTGCCTTTGAGTTATCTCATACTTGGGCAGCTCGAGATCGCGGACCTGGTCGCGCTCCATGAGGGCAGACGATGGGGCCGGGACACGACGCAGCTTGGCGACACCATGATCAGGTTTTACGGAGCGTCACTCGCGGGAGGAGGCGAAGTTGCTTAGACCGGTCCAGCTCGTCCGCGCCGACATCTACGTGCTGGAGGCGAGGGTCCAGCGAGTCACCTGGACGCTCGCGCGGCTCGGATTGTTGCATCTAGTGGACGTGCGCGAGACCGTCTCCGGCGCGCAAGCTCTGCCCGAGGCTCCGCCGGTGGAGACTGAGCGGCGCTATGGAGCGCTCCTCGAGCGCAGCAAACTGCTGATGGAGTTGCTCGGTCTCGCTTACGACCCGCTCGGGCTGCAAGTCGAAAGCATCTCCGACAAGGAGTTCGAGAACCTCGAGAATGAGCTCGCGGCGTTCGAGAAGAGCCTGCCGCCGCTGCACGAACGCGTGCGGCGGCTGATGGAATCGCGGCCGGCGGCAAAACGTCACGCGCAGGTTCTGCGGATGCTTTCCGAGGCCGCTATCGAGCCGGCGGATCTCCGCAGATCAGGGCGGCTCGCGGTGCAGGTCGGGATTATCCCCGCGGCGCAAGTTGCGGCGGCTGAACAACAGTTCGAGGCGCTGCCCCATCTGCTTCACCCCCTCGGCGAGACCGACGACGGGGTTGCGGTCCTGGTGGCATATCTCAACGCCGATCGTGAAAAAGCGGGAACGATTCTCCAGAGCGTGCGGTTCGAGGCGGAGCCTATCGGCGACGGCGCGGTCGCGGCCGCGCTCGAAGCTGCCTCGAACGAGCAGAACGAGCTCGAGGCCCAACTCAAGGCCGCGCGCGAAACGCTGAGCCGCTCGGGCGAGCAGGCGCGGTCGGCGCTCTCGCTGATCCGGCGCAAAGCCGAGATTGCGCTCGGTCTTGCGCTGGCGCGCCACCATTTCGGCCGCGTCGGTCATATGATCGTTATTTCCGGCTGGATTCCGAAAGCAAGCGTCGCGACTGTGCGCGAAGAAGTCGCCAAGGCGACCGCAGGAGAAGCGTACGTGGAAATAATCGATCCCGACCAACTGCGCGAGGTGGCGCCGGCAACCCTGCGGATACCCGTCCTCTTCAGCAATCCGCTTTTCTTCAAACCCTTCGAGCGGTTGACCACCGCCTATAGCGTTCCCCGCTACGGCGAGGTTGAGCCCACGCCCTTCCTAGCGGTGAGCTTTCTCATAATGTTCGGGGTGATGTTCGGTGACGCGGGGCAGGGCCTGGTACTTGCCGTCGCGGGCTACGCGATATTCAGGATTTCATACCATTACGCCGATCTGGGCGTCCTGCTGATGGAATGTGGAATCGCTTCGATGATATTCGGCTGTCTATACGGAAGCGTCTTCGGACTGGACAATGTTATCCCGACACTGTGGTTCAATCCGATGCGCAGCGTGACTCAGGCTATAACCATTTCGATCGCTTTCGGCGCGATTCTGATCAGCATCGCCATAATACTCAATGTAATCAACAGTATACGCGCTCATGAAACTGGCGCGGCGATTTTCGGCGAGCGCGGGCTGGTGGGCGCGTTTATGTACTGGGTGTGCCTCGGAATCGGAAGCCGCTACATGGTGACCGGCGAGACCGGGGTCGAGGGCTGGGTTCTAGCTCTCCTGATCGGGCTTCCCGCTCTGATGATCGTGTTTCATCAGCCGGTGGAGGAAATTTTCAGACGACGCCGCGGCGAGGCGGTGCCGTGGGGCCGGATGCCGGCGCTCTTGATCGAATCGCTGGTCGGCCTGGGCGATGCCTTCCTTTCATATCTTGCCAATACCGTTTCCTTCATCCGGATTGCCGCGTTCGCCCTCGCGCACGTCGGACTCTTCGTTGCGGTATTTGCGTTAGCCGAATCACTTTCACGGCTCGCCGGAGGCGGAATGTGGTATTGGTTTACGATGGTGGCCGGCAACGTTTTTATAATTGTGCTTGAGGGAATGATGGCGTCGATTCAGGCTATCCGCCTTGAGTACTATGAATTGTTCGGAAAGTTCTTCAAGGGCGGTGGAGAGCAGTTCCGGCCGCTTCGAGTTTAGCGAGGAGGAACAATGCGTCGGGTCCAAACCTGGGTGAAGCTTGGAGGCGCTGCGCTTTTCGCGATTGCGGCGACAATGATGGTCCCGCTGGTGCTGTTCGCGCAGCACGCAGCCGAGCGCGCTGGCACCGCGTCGCCCGATGTCATGAAATGGGCGTTCATCACGGCTGCCGCGTCGGTCGGAATCAGCACCGCTTCGGGCGGAATCGCGATCGGGATGGTGGGCTCCGCGGCGATGGCGGTGGTCGGCGAGCGTCCCGAGGTGGCTCCACGCGCGCTTATCTTCGTCGGCCTGGCGGAAGGAATCGCGATCTACGGGCTTATCGTGTCGGTGATGATACTGGGCAAGATCTGAAATGGTGCCGTTCGTACTCGGCGAAGAGGAAGTCGTCTTGGGCTTCCGCCTGATCGGTGTGAAAGGAATCACGCCTACGGGCCCCGATTCAGCCCTCAGCGAATTGGAGAACGCGCTCGCGGCCAAAGAGCCTCCGCTTCTCCTGGTCACCGAGCGGATGGCGCAATGGATAAGACCGCAGATCCGAAGCGCGATACTCGCGGGCGCGATGATCCAGGTCATACCGGGGCTTGGCGAAGCGATCGAACGGCGCGTCGACGAGGAGGCGCTCCTGCTCTCGGCGCTCGGAATAAAGCTGTGAAGTCCGATGGCTGATGCGGTCGCAGCGGAAGAGGGCGCCGACGTTCTTGCCAAGGCAATCCTCGGCCAGGCTAAGGAGGAGGCGGAAAAGATTCGCCAGGCGGCGCAGGCCGAGGCCGACAATATCATCGCGGAGGCCCACGGCCGGGCCGTCGAGCGCCACGCCGCTGAAGACCGCGAACAGACGGATCGCATGCGCCAGGAAATGGTGGCCGAACTTGCGCTGGCACGGTTCGAGGCAAGGCAGCGTCTGCTGAGCGCTCGCGAGGAGCTTATCGAAGAGACTTTCGCCGAGCTTCCGAGGGCGCTCGATGCACTCAGAAAAGATCCTTCGTACGTGAGGATACTCTCCCAACTCGCGCGCGAGGCGATCGATGCGCTCGAGGGCGACAGCTTCGTCGTCGTAGTGGCCCCCGAGGACAAGGCCGCCGCCGGGCAAGCGCTGCGTGAGGCCGAAGCGAAAAGGCGAGAAGCGAGAAAGATCGAAATCGAGACTGACCCCGGTGTGCGCGGCGGCTGCGTGGTCTGGCAGGCGGACCGCCGCGCGTATTACGACAATAGTTTCGCGGCCATACTGGGGCGGGAAAAGCCGCGCCTGAGACCGCTGGTTGCGCAATGGCTTTGGGGAACAGAGGAATCGTGGGAAGTCAGTTGAGCGCGGCGCCGAGCAGCCGAGGCGAGAACGAGCGCAGGCTCGTGGGTCGGACCGTGTGGGTGAGCGGTCCGGTGGTTAAGGCTGAGATCGAGCGCCCGGTCTCCATGCTCGAGCAGATGGAAGTCGGCGACGAGCGCCTAGTAGGCGAGGTGATTGGCGTGTCGGAGCACCAGGCGCTTCTCCAGGTCTACGAGGATACCGACGGCTTCGGTCCTGGACTGCCCGTTTTCGCAACCGGCCTTCCGATGTTCGTCACGCTAGGACCCGGGCTGCTCGGCAACGTCTTCGACGGTATCCAGCGCCCGCTTCGCGCGCTCGAGCAGGCCGGTCCCTACATTTCGCGCGGAGTCAGGACTACGCCGCTGGATTTGGAAAAACGATGGCACTTCGTGCCGCGCAAGCGCGCTGGTGAAAAAGCCGCCGCGGGCGAGGTGCTGGGAGTCGTGCAGGAAACCTCCGTCATCGAGCATCGCGTGCTGGTGCCGCCGGAGGTCGCCGGCCAGCTCACGAGCGTGGTGGCCGAGGGCGATTACACCGTGACGGACATCGTAGCGATGGTTCGCCGGGACGGCGGCGGCGATGAGGCGCCTGTTACGATGGCGCAGCGATGGCCGGTCAAGCATCCGCGCCCCAGCCGGCATCATCTGCATCCGCACGCGCCTCTGATCACCGGCCAGCGCGTCTTCGATCTCTTTTTCCCGCTGGCGAAGGGAGGAACCGCGGCGATTCCCGGCGGGTTCGGCACCGGCAAGACCGTCATGCAGCATCAGCTCTGCAAGTGGGCGCTCGCGGACCTAATCGTTTTCGTGGGATGCGGCGAGCGCGGCAACGAGATGGCCGAAGTGCTGCTCTTGTTTCCTCAACTCGCCAACCCACGCACCGGGCGCTCGGTGATGGAAAATACCGTCCTGATCGGCAATACGTCGAACATGCCGGTTGCCGCGCGTGAGGCGAGCATCTACACCGGCATCACGATCGCCGAGTATTACCGCGACATGGGCTACGACGTGGCACTGATAGCCGACTCCACTTCGCGATGGGCCGAGGCGCTTAGAGAAGTCTCCGCGCGACTCGAGGAAATGCCGGCGGAGGAGGGTTTCCCCGCCTATCTGGCGGCGCGTCTTGCCCAGTTCTACGAACGCGCCGGATGCGTCGAGACGCTCGGCGGCGCGACCGGCTCGGTCACGGTGATCGGCGCGGTCTCGCCCGCTGGCGGCGATTTCTCCGAGCCGGTCACGCAACACACCCAGCGTTTCACGCGATGCTTTTGGGCGCTCGACAAAGATCTCGCGGCCGCGCGCTACTTCCCGGCGATAAATTACCTGGAAAGCTACAGCGGCTACCTCGACCAAGTCGGTGAATGGTGGCATCGCGAGTATGACGCCGCATGGCGGCGGTTGCGCGACGAGGCGATGCGCCTGCTGCAGGAGGACAGCCGTCTCCAACGCATCGTGAGACTTATCGGCGAGGATGCGCTTCCGGACGAGCAGCGCCTGATAATCGAAGCGGCGCGCCTGCTCCAGGAAGCTTGCCTTCAGCAGAACGCGAACGACCCGGTTGATACGTTCTGCCAGCCGGAAAAGCAGCTCGCAATGCTCAAAGCTGTGCTTCATTTCGTGGAGCGCGCCAAGGAGGTGATCAGGAGGGGGGCGCCAATCCATCGGGTGCGCGAGCTTGCGGTGCGCGAAGAGATCGTGCGCGCGAAAGAGAAGATTCCCAACGACGAGCCCGATCGCTTCAAGGAACTGATGCGCAAGATCGATCTCGAGATGGACGCGCTCTATCGCGATTTCCGGAGACTCAAATGAGGCGGGAGAGCGGAAGGTTCAAGCTCGGCCTCAAGAGCGTGTCGGGTGCGCTGGTGTTCGCGGAAGGCGGGCGCGGAATTTCCTACGGCGAGACGGTCGAGGTGATCGGAACCGACTCGCGCGTTCGCACCGGAAGGATTTTGGTCGCCAGCCGGGAAACGCTCGTGGTCGAAGTCTATGAAGGCACCGAGGGCCTGTCGACTTCCGATACGCGGGTGCGATTTCTCGGCCACGGACTCGAAGTCCCGGTCGCACAAGAGATGCTCGGCCGCACGTTCGACACTTTTGGCCGAGCGCTGGACGGCGGTCCCGAGCCGCTCGCCCGCGAATGGCGCAACGTAAACGGCGCCGCGATCAATCCTGCCGCGCGCGAGTACCCGCGTGACTTCCTGCAAACCGGCATCTCCGCCATCGACGGGATGAACACGCTGGTGCGCGGCCAGAAACTGCCAATCTTGTCGGCCAGCGGACTGCCGCACAACCAGCTTGCCGCGCAGATCGTTCGTCAGGCCGAAGTCCCGCATGAGCGCGCCGGCTTCGCGGTCATCTTCGCGATCGTGGGTGCCAGCCGCGACGTTGCCGAGATGTTTCGCCGCAGCGAGGAAAGCAGCGCGTTGGGCAGGGTCGCGATGTTCGTTAATTTCGCCGACGACCCGGCCGTCGAGCGGCTCATCACGCCGCGCAGCGCGCTCACGCTAGCCGAGTACCTTGCGTTCGATTGCGGGATGCACGTGCTGGTCGTGATCACCGACATGACGCAGTATTGCGAAGCGCTGCGCGAAGTCGCCTCGGCCAAGGGTGAAGCGCCCAGCCGCAAAGGATTTCCCGGCTACCTCTATAGCGATCTTGCCTCGATCTACGAGCGGGCGGGCAGAATCCGCGGGCGCGAAGGCTCGATTACGCAGGTGCCAATTCTCACGATGCCCAACGATGACATTACCCATCCGATCCCCGATGTGACCGGCTACATCACCGAAGGGCAGATGGTGCTCGAGCGGGAACTCGACCGAAAGGGCATCTACCCGCCGATCAACGTGCTGCCCTCGCTGTCGCGCCTGATGAGCGACGGTATCGGCGCCGGGCGCACCCGCGACGATCATGCCCATCTCGCCAATCAGCTTTACAGCGCATACGCCTACACGCGGAGAATCCGGATGCTCGCGGCGATAATCGGCGAAGAGGAACTCTCGGGACGTGACAAGATGTATATCGAGTTCGGACGCCGCTTTGAGGAGGACTTCATCCGGCAGGGGCCGCAAGAAAACCGCTCGATCGAACAGACGCTCGACCGCGGATGGGAGATGCTGAAGCTTATCCCCGCGGCCGACCTGACTCGCGTGAGCGAACAGGAAATCGCCGCGCATCTGAAGTGACTGGTCAATGGCTCGGCTCGCGCTGCCAACCACCAAGGCCAACCTGCTCCAGCTCAAAGGAGACTTGGCGGTTGCTCAGGAAGGACGGCAGATCCTGGACGAGAAGCGCGAGATAATCCTGCGCGAGTTGTTCAGTCATCTGGAGGATCTCAGACGTTCGCGCGCCGACGCGGGAGCGGCGCTCAACGCCGCCTACTCGGAGCTGGCCGCGGCATGTGTCGCCCTTGGGCGCGAGCAGGTCGCGCGCGTCGCGCTGGGCGTGCCGCCGCCGGCCGAGATCGCGACGCAGGAGCGAAGCCTGTTCGGGATTGTCCTGCCCCTGTTGAGTTGGGAGTTTGGTGAAGCGGCTCCGCCGTGGGGATTACTTGACACGTCGCTGGAACTCGATCTTGCCAGGGAAAGGTTTATTGCCGCGATGGGCCGGCTGGTCGAGCAGGCGGAACTCGAGATAGCGTTTCGGCGGCTTGCGGCCGAATTGCGCAAGACCCAGAAGCGGGTCAATGCGCTTCAGAATCTCCTGATCCCGCAGTACCAGGCAACGGTCAGCTACATGGAGAGCGGGCTTGAGGAGCGCGAGCGCGAAGCGCTGTTCCAGCTCAAGCGCGTGCATGCCCGCAGGGAGATTTCCGAATGAAGCATGCCTTCCGCAAGATAATGGTCGCGACCGACGGCTCGGAGCCCTCGATGCGGGCGGCCGCGATGGCGATCGAGATCGCGCAGAACTACGGCGCCGAACTGCTTGCGGTCCACGTCGTGGACGAAGAACTCCTGCGCGAGTTCTGCCGCTCGCTAGGCAAGGACGAAAAGCAGGCACGGGAGACGCTCGCGGCCGACGCTGAAAAATATCTGCAGGAAATCCGCAACCTCGCCGAGAACAAGGTGAAAGCCGCCACGATGGTCAATCACGGGACGCCCCACGAGACCCTCCTCAGAATCGCGCAGAAGGAAAAGGTTGATCTGATCGTGATGGGCAAGGTGGGCAGGCGAGGTCCGCGCCGGGTCCTAACCGGTAGCGTAACTCAGCGCGTGATAGACCTTGCCGAAATTCCCGTTCTGGTCGTGAAGTGATGTTCTCGCCAACCGCCATCTCCGGAGTGACAGATCGATCAAAAAAACCGCTGACTAGAGACGCACTCTGGTTTGTCTAGCCGGAAGGGGCGCTGCTGAGTCTGCCGGCCGTTACTGCTGATCGTTTTAAGGCTGGAGTTCGTGAGTTAGGTCCGGAGTTGGTGCGGATCGGAGCGAGCTGAACGTTGGATTCAGGACGCGCATGACGCTAGGTATGTAAGGCGTGGATATGGAGCGCGGATTGGAGCGTGACGAGCAGACCGGCGAGCCGTCGCGATCGAGAATCGGGCGCGGCCAATTGATGGTCGGTGGGGTGCTGTTGATCACGTTGCTCGCCTATGTCAAATGCCTGAGTAATCAGTTTACGCTCGACGACCATGTATTCCTCGAGAATGCCTTGATCGGCCAGTGGTCCTTCTTGTGGAGATCGCTGACTAGAGACGTACACTGGTTTGCTTACCCGGAAGAAGGACCGCTGAGCCCGTATTACCGGCCGTTACTGCTGATCGTTTTTGGGCTGGAGCACCATCTTTTCGGGCACAATCCTGCCGGATATCACGCGATCCAGCTGATGCTGCATCTGATTGTGGTCTGGCTGGTGTACAAAGTCGCTATGCGTTTGACCGGCGACGGATACGCGGCGTTGCTGGCGGCTCTGTTATTTGGACTGATTCCGGTCCACGCCGAAGCGGTGCTTTCGATTGCGGCGACTAACTATCCACTGGGTGCCGCGCTGCAGTTGGCGGCTTTTTACCTGGTTGTGCGGCGACCGGAACCCAAGCGCTACGCAGGCCCGCTTGCGCTGGCATTGTATGCCGGCGCGCTTCTCTGTCACGAGAGCGCGTTGATGTTCCCGGCCTTAGTGGCGTTCTATGTTCTATTGTTGCAGCCGGCCAGTGCAGCATGCGCCGGCGGCTCAATTTTCGATCGCGCGGTCGCTCAGCGACAGAGCGCCATCCTTTGCGCCGGGCCGTTTCTAACCGCGGCGTTAGTATATGTAGTTTTTCGTACCTTCGTGCTGCACGTGCCCATGATCACGCCGGATATCGGTGCAGGGCATATAAGCAACACGGTACTCTTGCTGACTCTGCCACGAGTGATAGTCACATACATAGCCTTACTGGTGATACCGTGGATGGCGGGCGATTCCGATCGCGTGCTTTTTGTAAGAAGTTACATCTCCCCCGGGTTCTACCTGCCCGTTATCGTACTGATTGCTCTGGCTTTTTGCTTCTACATAGCACTGAGGAAGCATCCACGGCGGCGACTGTATTTGTTTTGCATGCTTTGGACGGGCATCGGGATAGTACCGATGATGAATCTGCGCGGACTTTGGCCCGAAGGAGAGATTGCAAATCGTTATTTCTATTTGCTGTCGGTCGGCTGGTGCATAATGCTGGCTGATTGGGCGGTCGATCTTGCACGCAGCGGCGCGCGAGCCCGGAGACTTGTCTGG